>ENA-UAZD01000067-UAZD01000067.1-human-gut-metagenome-genome-assembly--contig:-NODE-67-length-55421-cov-8.238504_pt1 | contig 55421 bp, 92 predicted proteins | sample MGYA00244112_ERZ654658 | MGnify/ENA primary metagenome ERZ654658 (study PRJEB26926, sample SAMN06164608) | human gut metagenome | biome: ENVO:00009003; feature: ENVO:2100002; material: ENVO:00002003... | reverse complement strand
ACGAGATTGCCTCTTGTCTCGTGGGCTCGGAGATGTGTATAAGAGACAGGGACAGGGAAGCTTATGCGCTTGTGCTATTGGATCTGATGCTTCCGGGGCTTTCAGGGGAGGAGCTTCTGGCACGGATACGGCAGATGGATGCGTCACTTCCGGTGATAATCCTTACGGCAAAGGATGAACTGGATGAGAAAATCAATCTGCTCGTGGCAGGCGCTGATGATTACATCACAAAGCCGTTTGAGATAAAGGAGGTCGTTGCCAGAGTGGCTGTGCAGCTGCGTCATGCGGTGGCAGATGTGCCTTCAAAGTCGGGAAAGGCAGGAGAAAATCAGACAAAAGCAGAAAATGATACCGGACAGGGAGATACTGCAAATACATACATAGCGGGACCCGTTAAAATAGAGCACAGACAGCTTGTGCTCGATCGGATTTCAAGACAGCTTTACGTGGCAGATAATGCTGTTGACGGCATCACAAAGCAGGAGTTTGCCATACTCGAGCTTCTCATGGCGCATCCCAGACAGGTGTTTGCCAAGGAGGACATATTTGAATATGCCTGGGATGAGCCGTATATTGGCGAGACAAAGACTCTTGATGTGCACATCAGCAATATCAGAAAGAAGATAAAAAAGCTGACCGATGACGAGTACATAGAGACAGTGTGGGGCATCGGCTACAAAATGAAAGAGTAAAGGTAAACAAGCTTTACTCTTTTTTTACTTTTTGTTAGCGATGTATTAGGATTTTACATTTATATTATGATTAAAGGGTTGCTAAGGAATACATAGAGTTCTTTTACCCTCACTATTATATTATGCAAGAAAAGGAGATTTGGTTGTGAGTGAAATATTATTGCAGACAAAGGCACTGACCAAGCAGTATGGGCACCAGAAGGCAGTTGACAATGTGGATATCCACATCAAAAAGGGTGCAATCTATGGATTTATCGGCAGAAATGTTCCAAGATACATACTGAAAGTATGATCCACTACTTAGAGGATTATATGTACTGTACTAGAAAGCTGGGGCTTTATGTGCAGTTAGTAGCATAAATTATATAGGGGTTATCTAAATATATTTACCTCCTGTGATTAAGTTATATAAAGACTAAATCACAGGAGGTTTATTTTTATGATAACAGTAGAAAAACTGGAAAAAGGTACTTATTTTGATGATGCTTTTAAGATCTCATTTAGATACGATCCCACTACTGTAGCTAAGGTAAAAGAGCTGGCGGAGCGGAGATACTTACCAGATGATAGAGCGTGGGAGATCCCAGCACATGAGTTACCAGCTCTCATAGAGAAAGTAGGGCTTAGCAATATTAAAAGTGAGGAGGCTGTAGTACAAGCCCTCAATACTAAGGAGATTGAGGATAAAAGGGAGGCTACACAGAAAAGATTAAAGGGTATTAAGCCTGTAAGGGATTTTGATTTTAAAACAGCTCCCCTCCCTCATCAGATCGAGGCTTTTAATTATGGCATGGAGAAAAACTCTTTACTTATCGGAGATGAGCAGGGCTTAGGCAAGACAAAGGAGAGTATTGATATTTGTGTAGCCAGAAAGAAAGAGCTCATTAAAACCCTTATTGTATGCGGAGTGAACTCTGTAAAATATAACTGGCAGTCGGAGATAGGTAAACACTCCTCAGAAAAGAGTACTATCATAGATGATAAAACTATGGATCTGAGAGTTAAGCATCTTAACGAGTGGTATAAGAGTAATGAGTATTTTGGTATTATCAATATTGAGAGCCTCAGAAATGAAAAAGTACAGGATGCTCTCTATCTGGGGATTAAAGATGGGTATATAGGGGCTATTATTGTGGATGAGATCCATAAGGCTAAAAACGGTAGCTCTCTACAAGGAAAAGCTCTTAGATTTTTGAAAGCTCCAGTTAGAATAGGATTATCTGGTACTCCGATGAATAAAGCGGAGGATCTATGGAATATCCTTACATGGTTAGGCGTAGAAAAGAGATCCTACTATAGTTTCAGAAATACTTATTGTGTTATGGGAGGCTTTGGAGGCTATAATGTGATTGGAAATAAAAATTTAGATAGCCTCAATGCTGAGTTAAATACTGTAATGTTGAGAAGAAAGAAAGAGGAGGTACTAGATCTCCCTCCTAAGCTGTATAGTACTGAGTATGTGGAACTTACCACAGCTCAGAAAAAACAGTACAGGGATATTAAAAATGACATTGTAGCGGATATGGAGAATATCTTAGCCTCTGTTAATCCGCTTAACTGTACTCTCCGCCTTAGACAGCTTACCAGCGGTAATCCTAACTTAACAGATGATAGCCCTAAGCTGGATCGTATTAAGGAAATGCTGGAGGATGAAATTATCCCTAACGGTCACAAGGCTATTATCTTCTCTCAGTGGAGCACGATAGCTAAAGAGCTGGGTATAAAACTTAGAGAGTATGATCCGATTGTAATTACAGGAGAGGTACCTCCAGAACAGAGGCAGAGATTAGTAGACAATTTTCAGACTAACCCACACTGTAAAGTAGCTATAGGCACTATCGGAGCTATGGGTACTGGATTAACTCTAAATAAAGCCTCTTATGTATTCTTTATGGATAAAGCATGGAATAGCGGAGATAATGCACAGGCTGAGGATAGAGCCCACAGAATAGGTACTGTAGGAGCTGTAAATGTAGTCTCTATGGTGGCTAAGGGTACGATAGATGAGGCGGTAGAGGATTACCTGTTAGAAAATAAAGATCTCATTGATCGAGTGGTAGACGGTAAGGGATCTAAACAGGATATTAAAACCATCCTCAATAAATTACTTAGCATTTAATATACAGGTGTGGTATAATAACTCAAAACGGAGGTACATAATGAGAGCGATAACGATAGATGCAGATACAGGAAAAAGAGTATATACAAGAAAAGAGGTAGCGGATCTGGTAGGAGCCTCTACTCAATCTATCCGCCTCTGGGAAGATGCTGGAGCTATTCCAGCAAGTGTAAGAGATGAGGGAGGCTATAGGTACTGGTATGAGGAAGATCTGGAGGCTATAAAGGCTTATGCCTCATTACCGAGAAAAGCAAAACTTAAAAAGTAATCCTAAGCATGAGGAGAGTGTAACAGCTCTCCTCTTTTTTTGTCCTTAATTTTGAGGGCTATCTAAAAAATTACCGTTTGTGTGATTAGGTTAAGTATCAAAAGAAAAGGAGGTAAACCTAATGAGAATTAACTTTACAAATGCTGTAGTAGAGGATGATGGTTACGGAGTAGAAGTAAACGGAAGATCCTTAGAGGCTATTATTTCTACAGCTTTAGGAACCAGATTAGGAGATAAGGGCGGATATAGCTCTGGATTACCTAAGTTTAAGGCTAATAGCTGTGATGTAACTGTTATTATTACTCCTCATCCTACAGAGTGTACAATTAACACCACTAGCGGAATATGGCACAGCGTAAAAGAGATGGAGGCAGAAAAGAGTGAGCAGTTTCAAAAGGAAAATGCAGAGGCAGATCCAGAAGAATAACGGTACCCTCCTCCACAAAAAGGTAGTAGCTAGAAAGATGGGCTGTAAATCCGTGGAGGAGTATAACCGTAGAATGGCACGCAGAGAAAAGAATTTAAGAGAGATGGAGGATAACAAAGATGGCAAATGAGTTTACAGCAAGGGTAGCAGGTATCAGCGTAGAGCTGGGTATGAGTGTACAGAATAAGAGCGGTATCTGGTGTAAGCCTACAGTTAGAATGGAGCTTATGATTGATGGAGGTACGAACCCTCAGCAGAGAGAGGCTATCATTAAACAGGCTTTTGATGAGGTTTGTGATAACATTGAGAAAACCATCTCAGAGATGGAGTAATACTTACAGGGGGGGGGAGAGTATCTCTCCTCTCTCCTTAACTGGAGGTAATTATGGCAAAACAGATAAAAGTAAGAGAGGATAATTACTTTGCTGTACAGGGCTGGATGGTAACAGAGCTAAAACTAAAGGGTAATGCTCTTATGCTCTATGCGATCATCTACGGATTTTCTCAAACTACTAACACAGCTTTTACAGGGAGTGTAGACTACCTCTGTGAGTGGCTGGGTGGTGTATCAAGACCTACAGTAATTAACACTTTAGATAACCTAGTTAAGCAGGGGCTCCTCACTAAGAGCAGTACCACTAAAGGAGCTCTCATTTACAACAGCTATACAGCTTTAAGACCGAGTAAAAAAATTTTATCCGATGAAGATCCAACGAGTAAAAAAACTTTACCCGATACGAGTAAAAATTTTTTACTCAATAAAGATAGTAAAGATAATATAGAAAAATCCATCTCTAAAGAGATGGAGGGCAAAGCCCCTAAAAAGAAATCTTATAGTACTATCTTAGAGGATCCTGTTAATAAGTTTGTGAAAGAGGCTCTTAGTAAATTTATCCAGTATTGTAGGGGTAAAAACTATACTCCTAAAGTAACTACGGTAGAAAAGTTTGCTAGTACTCTTAGAGATAATGCTAGAGAGGATCCTGTAGTAGCTCTGGCTATCGTGGATCAGAGTATAGATAAGGGATGGAAAGATCTCTATCCGCTTAAGAACTATGGTAGACAGGGAAAGCCTACAGCGGTTAGTAAAAAGTTTAGTGGTAATACCCTTAAAGATGCTGAGGGTAAAGATATTGTATTTTAGTAATCTGGAGGAGAGTGTAAAAGCTCTCCTCTAAATTTTTGCCTCTTTTGTGATTAGGATTACTCAAAAGGAGGTAAAAGCGGATGAAATGCTATGCAAGTGATTATTGCCAGAAAGATAAAAGCTCCTGTAGTGATGTATGCGGAGGCTACAGAGTGCTTAGAGCTTTATACAATTTAAGCAGGATCCCAGAGAGATACCGTTATACTATCGCTCTTAAGCCAGAGAATGGAGAGGATCTGGAGGCGTTTACAGTGCTGGATAATTATAAAAATGATGTGCTTAATATGGTAAATGAGGGTAGAGGCTTATATATCTGGGGAAAGAGTACAGGGAATGGTAAAACCTCATGGGCTTGTAAGATTATGAGTTACTTTTTCAGAAAGATAGCTTTTAATACAGGGCTGGAAAATGAGGGGCTATATATTTTTCTCCCCACTTTCTTAGAAGATCTCAGAGATAACTATGATAACAAAGATCCAGAGTTTGATGAGATCTTAAGAATGATAAAAACCTGTAGGCTCCTCATCATAGACGATATAGGAGCAGAGAGGGTAACGGATTGGGTAAGGGAGAGGATGGTAAGCATCATAAATACCAGAGTATCTAATAATCTTACTACGATCTATACCAGTAACCTCTCTCCAGAGGAGCTTAGGAGTGAGTTAGGGGATCGGATAGCCAGTAGAGTATTAGGATCCTCACAGGTAGTAGAAATTACAAGCGGAGATAGGAGGGGATTATAAATGGCTAATATGATTGAGCAGAGCTTACTCTGTAAGGTATTAGATGCTCCAGATTTGGAGATCCTCCACTCTAACGGAGTAGTAGAGGAGATGTTTCTTACCTGTAAGGATGAGATCCATTTTATCGTAGAGCATTATAACAGCTATAAGCAGATGCCAGATAAACTAACCTTTTTAGGCAGGTTCAAAGATTTTCAAATGCTGGAGGTTACAGAGAGTACAGATTACTTAGTATACAAGCTCAAAGAGGCTTATACATATACTAAGCTGGTGCCTCTGATTGAGGATACAGCAAAGGTAGTAAAAGAGGATAGTATTAAGGCGATCCAGTACCTCAAAGAGGAGATAGAAAAGCTGGAGAAATCTGTACCAGTGAGCAGGAATAAAGATGGCTATGATATTATCTCTAACGCTGGAGATCGTCTTACAGAGTATAAAAAGCGTTGTGAGGTAAAGGGGCTTATAGGTATTCCTACAGGTATCCCTAAGCTGGATGAGATTACTAATGGCTGGCTCTGGGGAGAGGATCTGGTAGTACTCACAGGGCGTACTAATGTAGGTAAAACATGGATCGGAGAGTACTTTGCTACTGTGGCGTGGAATATGGGTTATAAGATCCTTATGTACTCTGGAGAGATGAGTACCGCTATGGTTGGTTTTCGTTTCGATACTCTCAATAAGCACTTTAGTAACATGGGGCTCCTTAATGGATCTGGCACTCTGGGAAAGAAACCAGATACAGACGGAGCAAAGTATTTACAGGAGGATTATGAGAAGTACATAACACAGCTCCAGCAAAAGAGCGGATTTATCGTAGTTACTCCAGATGATTTTGAGGGGCGTAAGCCTAATGTGGATGAGATCAAGAGCTTAGCTATTAAGCATGGGGCGGATATGATTGTAATAGATCAGCTCTCTCTTATGAGTGATAAGCGTAGGGCGGATATACCTAGAATAGCTTATAACAATATCTCAGAGGATCTCTTTTTGATGAGTAAGGAGCTCAAAAAGCCTGTACTCCTTATGGCACAGGCTAACCGTGAGGCAGTTAAGAACCATAAAAAAGGAGAGAGCCCAGAGCTCCACGATCTGGCAGAGAGTGACGGTGTAGGACAGAACGCCACAAGAGTATTATCTCTATCCGTGATAGATGGCACTCTTAAGATCAGTGTTAAGAAAAACAGATATGGTATCAATAACAAAGAGGTGCTTATGATCTGGGAAGTAAACACAGGATACCTTAAGCCCCTCCTTAGTGAAAATCCAGAGGAGAGCACAGAGGATAAAAAGGATGATAAACCAGATGGAGAAAAGGATAAAGGAGGAGAGAAAGATTATGGTTTCTAAAGGCGGAGTACCTAAGGGGAGGATCATCCCTGTATATCTTACAGATGAGGGAGATGTGTACCCTATTTATTTACATGAGATGGGAGAGTTAGAGATTATACAGAGGCTTGTAGCAGGTATCTTAGATAATAAAATTGTGGTGGATACTAATACCAGAATTAACTCAGAGAATGATAAAATCTCTATTTTTGATTTAAGTAAGAAAAAATAATAAAAATTTCTCTAAATGTTACCTCTTTTTCTGATTAGGTTAAGTAAATCGGAAAAGGAGGTACTTTTTTATATGACGATTACAAGTAAGGAAGTAGCGGAGATGCTGGGAAAGAGGCACGATAACCTTTTAAGAGCGATCCGCAAATATATTACACAGTTAGGAGATGAGGCTCCTAAGTATTTCTCAGAGGATCCAGATAAGGGCAGTAGATTGTACCATATTACTAAGGCTGGCTGTGATCTTATGGCAGGGCGTATTATCGGAGCTCAGAGTGAGGCTTTTAAGACTAAGTATGCTCCAGTGTTTGGAGAGGAGGCTCCTGTAGAGGTGGTAGAGGAAAAGCAGGAGGAGCCACAGGAGAAAGCCTACACAGTAGAGGAGGTAGCCCAGATCTTAGGCTGTAGTGAGAGAAATGTATACAGAAATATCCAGAGCGGAAAGCTGGAGGCTGTAGAGCGTGAGGTAATGATCCCTACTCTTAAGAAGTTTGTAACAGAGGAGGCTCTGGAAAAATATAAAGCAGGGAGGGCTAGTTAATGAACTACTTTGAAATGAAATGGAGGCTCTCCGCTTGCAGAATACAAGCAGGATACTCACAGGCAGAGGTAGCAGAGATCTTAGGCTGTAGTGATAAGACTATTGTTAGCTGGGAAACAGGTAAGACAGCTCCTAAGATGGAGAAAGCACAGGAGCTTAGTGATCTGTACGGTATCCCTCTGGCTTATATGGATTTTTCAAAGGCTGGAAACTCCACACCTCTTAGAGAGCGTGAGAGTGAGCCACAGATCCCAGCTTTTTAATTTATAGGAGGAAAAAAAGATGATTAAAGGACAGTTTGCAAAAAATTTACACAAAGCAGTTTCAGAGAGAGGGATTAAGCAGGTAGAGCTTGCTAAGGTGCTGGAGGTACCGCCTACTACAGTAAATGGGTGGATGAGAGGAGCCCATTTACCAGACATTGAGAAGTTAATGGAAATTTGTGATTATTTGGAAATGCCTGTAGGAGAGATGTTAGGAGATCATAGACATATTAACGATTTAGACGAGGTTAAGCATCTTATGGATGTATCGCTTAAACAGAAAGCCTATATTGAAAATTTAGAGGCGGAGCTTAATGAGTGTAAAATGTTAAATAATCAGCTTATGAGCGATCTGGATGCAGATGAGGGGCTTGCAGAAATTTGTGTGAATGAGTTTATTGCAGATACCATAAAGGCTGTAAAAGACGCTGGAGTAAAGAAGATTACGGTTGAGTTTTGATAAAGAAAAAGAGCCAGCTTTTGCAGGCTGGCTCCATCCAGAGGATTACTCCTCTTTAAGATTTTGTAGCTCATTGATGCGTTGAGCTAATCCCTTAAGTAGCTCCAGATCCTTATCTGATAGTGAGATAGATAGCTTAAATAAATCGTATAGAGAGGGCTTACTCTCTAAGATCTTTGAGATTAAAGCAGGATCAGTAGAAAACTTTTCCTGTGAGAAAATCTCTGGATCTCTTAGGAGATCCGTAGCATCTATCCCTAGATAAGTTGCTACAGCCTCAATCCTATCCATTCTAGGAGTGTTCTTTCCAGTACACCATTGAGAAACTGTAGAGGAGCTGTAGTGGAGATCGTTGATTAGATCTTGCTGAGTTTTACCTTTTACCGCTAGGTAGTAGGTAAGTGCTTTAGCAAATGTACTCATTGTTTTTACACCTCCTCTCCTTTGAGGGATAAGTTAATTATACAGTATTACAGAGAAAAAGTAAAGTAAAACAGAGATAAAACTCTGTAAAACAGAAAATTAGGTATTGACATCTCTGTAAAACAGGATTATATTATAATTGTTCTCTGAGAAACAGAGAGAACACAGAGGGGGTACTCCCCTCATATATTTTTGCTATCAATCTCTATTAAACAGAGAATGATATACAATAAAACAGAGATAAAGGAGGTACAAGCTAATGAATTTAGCAGAGTTAAAGGAGGCTTATAAAGCCAGAAAGCTAGCCTTAGACAGTGCAAAGAAAGAGGAGGAGAAATACAAGGCACTCCTTAAGGATGCGATGTTAGAGGCTGGAGAAAGTGATTACACGGATGAGGCTGGATACCGCTTTGAGCGAATTGTGCAGGAGCGTAAGAGCATGGATGAGGAAAAGCTCTTAGCAGAACTCCATGAGAGAAACCTTACTAGCTGTATCGCAACTAAGGAGGTTGTAGATGAGGATGCAACTCTTAAGGCGGTAGAGGCTGGAGAGTTGCCACAGGAAGTATTAGCAGATGCCTTAAAGGTAACAGAGGTAGTAATGCTTAAGCTCACAGCTCCTAAAAAGGCAAAGGCTAAAAAGTGATAACGATCTGGAAAACTCCAATAGTAGCCACAGTAGAGCAGGTACTTAAGGATCTTAAGCTCCAGCTCTACGGAGCAGGGCTACTTAAGGAGATTAAAAACACAGGATCGGATCTTATGTGTACTTGTCCTTTTCACGCAAACGGTAAGGAGCATAACCCATCTTGCGGAGTGCTCTTACAGCAAAAGGTAACAAAGGATAAGACCTACGAGGCTGGTACGGTGCATTGCTACACCTGTGGATACACAGCGGATCTACCTCAGTTTGTAGCGGATCTGTTAGGGCTGAGTAGCCCAGTAGAGGGCTTTAAGTGGCTGGTAAATCAGTACAACTACCAGACGGAGGAGAGAGAGCTCCCAGATCTGGATATGTACAGAGGATCTACAGCTAAATCCTCAGTACTGGAGGAGAGCTTAGTAAAGCAGTACACACAGAACCTCCTACAGAGTGAGGAGGCGTGTAGGTACTTACATAAAAGGCGGATAGCTAACTGGGTGTTAGAGGCTTATGAGCTGGGGTTTGATCCAGAGGATCAAACAGTACTTTTCCCTGTAAGGGGCATGGATGGGAAAGTGATCTTTTACAAGGGCAGGAGCATAGCTGGAAAGCATTTTTATAACGCAAAAGAGGTAGATAAAACCTCCGTAGTGTTTGGGCTCTGGGAGATCCTAAACGGATCTTTTAGCTGGGGTACATCGGATCAGATAGAGGAGGTTTGGATTACAGAGAGTGAGATAGATGCTCTCAGCCTTATCTCTTATGGAGTACCAGCGGTAGCCATCATGGGATCACATATCTCAGAGGATCAGTGTAAAGAGCTGGAGCGTACACCTTTTAGGCGGTTTGTACTTGCCACAGATAACGATGATGCAGGGAGAAAAGGAGCCTCCCAGATCAAGAGGTTACTGATACCTAAAGGTTTTCGGTTTATCAACCTCAAATGGCATACGAGCCTAAAGGATATTAACGATCTTGTCAAAGAGTACGGAGATGGCTGGAAAGACCATCTCACAGGATATTAAAGGAGGAAAACAGGATGAGTAAAGGATTTATTACAGGAACAAATGAGGAACTTATTAAAGCGTACAAAGAGAGTAGAGATGAGAGCTATCTTAAAGAGCTCATAGAGGCTAACAAGGGGCTTATTAACCTTTTAGTATCCCCATATTTAACTTCTATCCCTAATTCTGAGTTAGAGGATCTTACAAGTGAGAGCTATATACCGATGCTTAGAGCTATAGAGGATTACGATCCAGAGCAGGGAGTAGCTTTTTCTACTCTCCTTAAGGTTTATGTACGCCAGCACCTTAACCGTTTATACAACGAGGCTACACGCCAGAAAAGATTTACAGGTACCACTCCAGATAGCTTAGATCGGTTATCTGAGATCAATAAAGAGGGCGGTACAGAAACAGATAGTACCTTTGAGGTAGAGTGTAAGGATTTTAGCTCTGTAGAGTTTATGGATCTCTTAGATAGCTTACAGCTCAATGATAAGGAGCAGGTAGCGGTAAATATCCTCATGGCTGGAGGAGCTAAGGGAGAGATTGCTAAGGCTCTCAATATTACTAATGCTACCGTAAGCTGGCATATCAAGAACCTCAAAAAGAAATTTATTTTAGCTGGTTATCAATATGCTGTCTAAATAATCTGGGTGGATGTGATTAAGTTATTTATCACGAAAAGCAAGGAGGTAAGCGGTATGAGTAGTTTAAGAACCCTGTTAGCCATCTTAAAAGGAGAGGCTGTAGTGCTTACTAAAAAGAGTGAGCATAAGGCGGATGTGCTGGTAGGAAAGAATGTGGATAAGCGTTTTGCTATCAACAGCATGGTAGGAGCTGTAAAGGCTTTGATGCTGTAGAAATAAAAAATAATCAAGGAAAAACAGGAGGATACAGAAATGGGATTACAGGATCTTATTAACAAGTATGACAATGGAGGATTTTCTAAAACAGGCTGGTTTCAGTTAAAGGATGATGGAGATACAGCTACAGTAAGATTACTCCACAAAGGAGAGGTAGGAGTAAAGGATGGAGAAACAGATTATGATTTTCCCATCTACGAGGTACACAAATTAGATGTAGACGGTAGCGGTAGAGATCGTACTTGCCTCTGTAAGGGAGAGAGCTGTGAGTTTTGTAAGAGCGGTAACAAGCCTCAGTTAAGAATGTTCTTACAGATGATTAACAAGGATGAGAAAGATAAGGATAAGCAGGTACAGCTCTGGGAGAGAGGCTTAACAGACATTAAGAACCTTATCGGCTTAGCTGGAGAGTACGGAGATCTCACTAAGAGAGATATTAAGATTAAGAGATCTGGAGCAAAGGGTAGCCTTAAGACTACATACCAGTATTTCCCTAAGGATCCTAGTGAGATGGAGATCCCAGAGCCTCAGAACTTAGTAGGCTCACTTATCTTAGATCTGGATCGTGAGGATCAGATTAAGGCTATCGAGGGTAGATTACAGCTTAACAAGGGTAATAATAACGATAGTAACAATGACAGCGGAGCAGGAGCTACAAGAGTATTTTAAGGCAGGGAGGGAGGCTAAAAACCTCCCTCTTTTATTAAACAGGAGGATACAGGATGGCAAGAGAGATACAGGTAGATATGAGTAGAGAGAGCGTGGATCTGGAGGATCTGAGTAGCAGATTAGCTCATAAAAAGGTATGTAATATAAATTTGAAAAGAAACCAGAATACCTTACTTAAAGGGCTGGAGGTAATAAATGAGCTGGTAAAGAGCGGTAGGCTCCATGCTGAGGGAGAGTATGAGATTATCCGTACTCCAGAGAGGCTTAAGGAAGTAATGGAAACCTACTTAACTGGAGTAAGTGAGTATGTACTGGATGTGGAAACTACAGGGCTGGATGTGTATAACGATATTTTAGTAGGTATCTGTTTATATAATCCAGATCTCCCTAGTTTCTATGTACCGTTTAATCATACAGATCTCCAGAATAAGAGAGTTGAGGGGCAAATGACAGAGGAGGAGTGTAAGGCGGTTATGCTCCCTTATCTTGCTAATGGATCCCTTAAGTGCATCAATCATAATATTAAGTTTGATGATAAAGTAGTTACTTTCCAGTGGGGGCAGAGGATCGCTAATGTATGGTGGGATACTAATATAGCTGGATGGGTACTCAATGAGAATGAGAAACACGGATTAAAACCGATGTATAACAAGTATATCCTCAATGGGGAGGGCTCAGATGAGGATTTTGGAGATCTCTTTGAGGGTATCCCGTGTAACTATATTCCTATTGATATTTTCGCTATTTATGGTGCTAACGATGGTTTTAAAACATGGGCTTTGTATCAATTCCAGAAAAAGTATCTTAGAGAGGATCATCCGAGAGCAGACTACAGAAAGCTCTATCATGTGTTTAGAGATATTGAGATGCCTCTCATTGATGTTTGTATGGATATGGAGCTTAGAGGTGTAGAGATCCGTGAGGATTATGCTAAGGAGCTCTCTGTAAAATTTAATGCAGAGATGGCGGAGAAAGAAAAGCTCTGTGATGAGTATGTAGCTAAGTTTGATAAGTTTATAGAAGAAAATCCTACTCTTATGAGATTAACTAAGGGTACTAAGAAAATCAATTATAACAGCCCTCAGCAGGTGGCTTGTTTATTCTATGATATTTTCAAACTGAAAAGCGTATCCAGAAAAGAGCCTAGAGGTACAGGAGATAAGATAGTACAACAGCATAGAAACAAGGCTAAAAAGGCAGGCACTAAAAAGGGAGAGGAGTTTATCCAGTTTTTAGATAACTACCAGAGATACAAAGAGTGCGGAAAGCTCTTAGGAACTTACATAGATAAGATCCCAGAGGTTAAGTGTGCTAAGACTAATGCAGTACATACCACATATAACCAGTATGGAGCTAAAACAGGTAGATTTTCAAGTAGTGATACAGTTACTAAGATCAACCTCCAGAATATCCCTAGCCATGAGAAAAGCATCCGTAAGATCTTTAGAGCCAGAGATGGTTATAAGTTTGTGGGAGGAGATTTTAGCCAGATTGAGCCACGAGTACTCTCTTATGTATCTGGAGATGAGGCAATGCAGGAGGCATACAGAGAGGGTAAAGATTTATACGCCATCATGGGATCTAAAGTGTATGGAGTGCCTTATGAGGATTGTAGAGAGTTTTATCCAGATGGTACGGTAAACGCTGAGGGTAAACACAGGCGTACAACTATGAAAAGTGTACTCTTAGGTATTATGTATGAGCGTGGAGCTAAAGCCATTGGAGAGCAGTTTGATAGATCCGCAGAGTGGGCTCAGAAACTTATTGATGATTTTTATAAGAGTTTTCCTAAGATCCAACAGCTCCGCCTTAAGGTAGAGAAGATGGCGGAGGAGTACGGATATGTAACTACCATACAGGGCAGAAAGAGAAGATTGCCAGAGATGCAGTTACCAGATCACGATGATTACCGCTATCAAGAGGCTCACAGGCAGAGCCTTAACGCTGTAATACAGGGATCCAGTGCGGATATTATGAAATTAGCTATGATCGCTATTTACAATGATCCTCAGTATAAGGCTCTGGATTGCCACATGGTAATAACCGTACATGATGAGTTAATTATGGAGGTACCAGAGGATCATATTAAGGAGGGAGCAGATCTTTTAGTAAATACTATGAAAAGAGTAGGACACAGCCTTATAGATCTCCCTATGAGCGTAGATGCTGAGGTAAATGATTACTGGTATGGAGAAAACTTAGCGGATGAGTATTTAGAGGAGGAGTAAGCCTATGGGATATTTTCCTTTACCAGAGCTAAAGGGTAAACCTAACAGGATCTTTGTAGATGGTAAAACTCTAAATCAGATAGCTAAGGAGAGCGGTATAAGGCTTGATACCGTACAGCATAGATATAGCAGAGGTATAAGAGATTATGAGGGCTTAACAAAGCCCTCTCATATCAGAGTAGAGCACGAAAAGGCACAGAGGAAAACCTACTCTATAATGAGTGCTGGAGAGAGAGTAATGGAGAGGATCTGGGAGCTGGATATACCGCTCCAGACTATCTCCGATAAAACAGGGATAAGTAGATCCACAATATACGCCTTTTTATACAACGGTACAGATCTTAGCAGTATGAGGCTTGCTAAGATCTGTAGCCTTTTAGGATTATCAATGGATTATGTGATGGGATTAAAGGAGAAACCAGATGGCAAAATGTAAATACTGTGGAGCTGAGGTAGAAATAGGGGCGAGATGTACATATTGTGGCAGTAAGGCGGAGAGCTGGTACTATTTTGGAGAAGAAAAGAAACAGGAGCCTAAAAAGAAGAAAGCCTTACATGATAGAGTAAGAGATTTGTTTAATGGAAAGATCTATATTGTAAAAAAGGGAGATTGCCTCTGGAATATCGCTAAAAATTTGTATGGATCTGGAGCAGAGTATTACAGGTTAGTAAAGTTAAATAATATACAGGATCCTAACCATATAGAGGTAGGCTGGAAACTGTATTATTAAGGAGGATAATTAAGATGAGTGTGTTAAGTAACAGAGTTGTTTTTAATGATGAGTGGGATGACATACAGAAAGATCCACTTTTTGAAAAAGAGATAAGTAAGAGAGTTGGTGTTATTGTTAAAGATGGGAGAATTTTAGAGGGGTGTAGGTATGAGTTTGATACTAATAGGTGGATGTATGGGTTATATCAAATTCCTAATACTCAGATTGTAAAATGGTTTTATATGGAGGAGGAAAATATTGAGGTATAAAGTATATGATGAGGAAGATAAGAAAGAGAGAACTCTGGAGGAGTGTGTAACTCCTTTAGAGGTAGGATCTGTAAGGAGAGTGCAGGTTAAAAAGGGAGATACCAGAGAAGTACATCATTTTAGAGTATTGGAGGAGTTAAAGAGTGTTTGATTTTAACGGAGAAAATTTACAGGTTGGAGATAAGGTAATAGTGTATGCGAGCTACTTTAGCAGTAAATCTTATTATGTAGGTACTGTGGTAAAAAGAACTCCTACAGGGCTATTGGATATAGAGTATGGGGATGGTAAAAAAGAGAGATTTAAGAGTAACGGATATGAGTATCATAGATCCTCTGGATACGGTAGAACCTCACTTTATTTAGAGCCTTATACTGAGGAAAGAGGTAGGCAGGTTATACAGGAAAATAAGAGAAAGTGTATGATAGGCTGGCTTAAGGAGTTTGATTATACAAAACTCTCTTATGAGGAGGCAGAGCAGGTATATACGCTGGTAGCAGGTTTGAAAAATTCATAAAATTAGTATCTAAGGAAATCTCCTTTATGTGATTAGGATCGATCAAAACATAAAGGAGGTTTATTTGATGGAGTATGTAAAGAGCCCACTTAACTATACAGGTGGAAAATACAAACTCCTCCCACAGCTTTTAGAGTTATTTCCAAAACAGGTAAATACCTTTGTAGACCTGTTTGCAGGGGGGGAATGTGTCCGTAAATGTTAAGGCGGAGAAAGTAGTATTTAATGATCTCATGTGGCAGGTACCAGAAATGCTACAGGAATTTAAGAAAATCGGAGTTGAGGAGAGTCTTAGGAAAATTGATGGGTACATAAGCAGTTATGATCTATCTAAGGAAAATAAAGAGGGTTATTTAGCTTTGAGAGAGCTTTATAACAAAGGAAAATCAGATCCTTTAATGCTGTATACATTGATCTGTTATTCCTTTAATAATCAGATACGATTTAATAACAAAGGGGCTTATAATATGCCTTTTGGTAAAGATCGTAGTAGTTTTAATCCGACACTAAGAGAAAAATTTATTACTTTTGTGCAGAGGCTCCAGAGCATGGAGATACAGTTTAGCAGTAAGGATTTTAGAGAGCTGGATCTGGATACTTTGGGAGAGAATGATTTTGTATATTGTGATCCTCCGTATCTGATTACAGTAGCCTCTTATAATGAAAATGGAGGCTGGGGAGAGCAGGCGGAGAGAGATCTTTTAGCTAAGCTGGATACATTAGATAAAGCAGGAGTTAAGTTTGGATTATCTAATGTGTTTGAGAGTAAAGGAAAAGAAAACATAATACTTAAAGAGTGGGCTAAGGGATATAAAGTACATTATCTGGATCATACATACAGTAATTGCAGTTATCATAAAAAGGATAAGCAGAGTAAGGATATAGAGGTATTTATTACAAATTACTAGGAGGTGCGATAAGTGAGAGTTTATATAGCTGGAGCTATGACAGGTAGATTTGATTATAAAAAGTATTTTAATGAGGCTGAGGAGTTTGTAAGGAGTAAAGGGCATATAGTACTTAATCCATCATTTTTACCAGAGGGCTTAGCAGATTACTATAAGATTAACAAGGCTATGATAGATCAGTGTGATGCTATTTATGTTTTGTTACATTCTGAGAACTCAGTAGGAACTAAAAAAGAGATTGAGTATGCTAAATCTACCTGTAAGCAGGTAATTTATCAACAGGAGGCAGAAACAAAGGAAAAAGAGTGGGGGTGGAAAAAAGATCCTTATATTTATCCACGCTCTTTTTATAGTCCTGTAGGATATACTCCGTGGGATCCGTGGGGTAGAAGATTATAAGATTAACTCTGAGGAGGCGTAAAAAGCCTCCTCTTTTTTTATCTAAATTTACTTACCGTTTGTGATTAGGTTACTTATCAATCAAAACAGGAGGATCAAGGATGGTAAGACGGATTAAGAGAAAATGGAGAAGATTTTACAGAACTCATAGAGAGGGATGTGAGCTGGTAGGAGATTTTGTTGGAGCTTTAAGTATTTTTGTATTCTTATTTGAGCTCTATATCATCGGAGTTATGTTAGGAGGTCACTAATGGGGTTAAAGAGCTTAATAGCAGTAGCACAAGGAAAAAATGCAGAGAGCGTATCCTTTGAGGATAAGTTTCTTAAAAACTATGAGGAGGCTGTAAAGGCTAAGGAGCTGGAGGAGAGGCAGATAGCCCCATCTGAGTATATCCGCCCATCTTCTATGTATGGCTGTGAGCGTATGTTATTTTTCCAGAGAGTACATGGAGGATCACAGAACGGAGAGCAGGGTGAGGTAAATCTTATTGAGATATGCCAGAGCGGTACAGATAGGCACTTAGACATACAGCATATAGTAGAACGTATGGAGGGTGTAGAGTGTTTAGATCTGGAGGAGATGGTAAAAGAGGCACAGGCTAAGGGCATTAAAACCGAGTTTGTAGGCTGGAATGAGGATCACACAGAGGGCAGATGTAAAAATGATGAGCTCTCTATTTATTTCCAGCCAGACGGAGTTATTAGATTTAATGGTAAGGATGTAATCTTAGAGATTAAAACAGAGAGTACTTACCAGTTTAGTAACCGTTATGAGCCTAAGGCGGATCACAAGTGGCAAGCTACTTGTTATGGTATGGGGCTGGGTATAGATTATATCCTTTTCTTTTATGAGGATAGAAATTTCTGTAAAAAGAAACCGTACCTCTGGAAAATAACAGATGAGATGAAACAGGCAGTACTTAACAAGATACGAACTGTAAACAATGCTTGTAAAACAGGGATCCCTCCAGAGAAAGATGATAGCAAGTGTACATACTGTAGATATAAAAATGAGTGTGCTTTAGTGGATGCTGGTAAGTGGGTACATCCTAACCCTCCAGAAAAGCCTCAGACAGCTCAGAAAGATACAAACAGAAAAAAGGCTAATAAGTCTACAGGTAAAAAGAAAAAAGCCTCTACAGGGCAAAATACAGCGTTGAGAGCGGTATGTGGTAATTGTGAGCATTGTGGTAGAGAGCTGGGAGCTTACTACTGTAGCATTGATAAAGAGGGATCTATGTATGTAGATCGCAGAAAGAAATGTAAGTTTACTCCTAGCAGATTTAAGGGGGTACAGGATGGCAAGTAATAACATCGGTAAAACCTTTGAGCAGGAGTTTAAGGAGTGTGTACCTCCAGATTATTACCTGTACCGCCTAAAGGATGATACAAGCGGATTTTATGGAGTATCTAATCCATGTGATTATATCCTGTTTAGATCTCCTTATCTTTTTATGGTAGAGCTTAAAACCCATAAGGGAAAGAGCATACCGATAGCTAAGATCAGACCTAACCAGATACAGGGAATGGAGAAAGCTACTCACTATGAGGGAGTGTATGGAGGCTTTTTAATCAACTTTAGAGAGCTGGAGGAAACATATTACATAACCGTACAGGATGTGATCCAGTTTACTCAGACGGAGGAGAGAAAGAGCATACCTGTAGAGTGGTGCAGGGATCACGGAGTAAAGATAAAGCAGAAAAAGAAAAGAGTAAGATACAGCTATGATCTGGAGAGCTGGTTAAGTAGATATTTTGGAGGTGTGAAATGAAAGTAACTCAGTGTACAGGAGAGGGGCAGGGATCATGTAAGAGATGCTCCGATAAGGGAAAGTGGAATAGAAATTGGATGTGCTTTTTATACAAGATTGAGGGCTATGAGGGTTGTTATTGCTCTGATTGTGTAAAAGAGATCAAAGCGGAGGCAGGTGTAGAGGATGGTACAGAGCGATAAATTAAAGAAAATCATAGCGGAGGTAAAAGAGGAGAGCTCCCCTGTAATAACCCTCTCAAATGAGTTAATAGCAGATTTCAGTAAGGAGCTTGATAGTGCTATCTCAGAGCTGGATATGATTATGGAGAGTATCGGAGAAAACTCTATAGAGGATATACCAGATAGCCAGATAGAGTACTACTGTGTTAAGATCCCAGCTCTTATGTATTATGCAGGGCAGAGAGTAGAGGAGCTGGGTATGCAGGTAGATCTAGCCTCTAATGCTAAGAAAAGTGCTCAAAATGAGGCGATGGTAAAAGTATCTGGTACTGTGCAGGAGAAGAAAGCCAGAGTAGAACAGCTCACAGAGGATAAAGCCTTAGTAGAGGCTATTTATCGTAGAGCTTATAACAGCCTCAAAGTTAAGTTAGAGATGGCTGAGAAGATCTACAGCGGATTAAAGAAATCCCTCTCAAAGAGGATAGCAGAGGTAGATCTGGATAGATTTAGCAAGGATAAATATACCAGAGATCCAGAGGATCCTATGGAGGAGTAAGCCTATGGAGCGATGGGCTTATGAGTACTTTAGGAGGCAAGCCATAGAGGATAGATGTAAGCAGGAGGCACAGTGGCTAATTGATAACCCTAAGGACAGTATCCGTAAAATGGCTAAAGAGTTTTGTATAAGTAAGAGCCAGCTACATAGAGATCTCCATGAGCTCAGAAATATAGATGATGATCTCTATGTACAGTGTAGAAATATTTTAAGGAGGCATAAAAGGCGATGTTTATAAGAGTTGAGGATCAGAGCGGAAATCTTACTATCTGGCTTAATGTGAACCAGATAGCAAAGATGGAGGAGAGTAGGAGCTCAGAGGAGTTAATGGGATACAGCATAACTACTGTGGATAATAAGGAGTATTATTCTCCAGATGTTAAGGCTATACAGGCTTTATTGATACCATTAGTTGTAATGGAGCCAGAGGGCGATATTGTAGAGGAGCTTAAAAAGCTGGATATGAGAAGAAATGTTATGGTGGGGTGTTAGATATGGAGGAAAAGTTAGATAAGTTTTTAGCATATCTGGAGGAAAACGGTGTAGAGATCTCTGGAGAAACAGCTTTTAAGTGTGATGATGTGATTGTACTTTTTAGCCCTAATGAGGGAGGCGGAGTAGATATAGCCATTATCAGAAATGTAATTGAGTTAAATTACAACTTAGGTATCACGGATGCAGATGTAAACCTCTTTAATACAGAGGTAGGGATTATGCAGGAGTTAGGAGGATCTGAGGATGGAGAATAATAAGCCAGTATTTTATATGTTAGTGGGATTGCCAGCCAGTGGTAAAAGCTCTGAGAGTGATAGGCTGGGAGATGTAATTGTTAGATCCTCTGATTATCTTAGAGATAAACTCTGTGGAGATATAAATGATATGAAAAATAATGGTGCTGTATTTACCATTTTACAGAGTTTGGTTAGGGCGGATCTGTATCATGGTAAGGATGTAGTATATGATGCTACAAACTTAAAAGCAAGCTATAGGGTGGAGTTTTTGGATACCCTTAAATTATTAAATTGTAAAAAGGTTTGTGTGTTTGTAGATACTCCTTTTGAGGTGTGCGTTAAGCGTAACGATGAAAGAGAGCGTACAGTACCTAAGGATGCTATGGATAGAATGAAAAGATTTTTAGAGCCTCCTACCTTTGCTGAGGGCTGGGATGAGATACGAGTAGTTAAAAATTGGAATGAAAAGGAGAATAGCGATGGCGGAGATAGATAACCTCATAGCTGAGGTAAACAAGAAATATAAAACGGATATAATCCGTAAAGCATCGGATCTTAAGGGGATAGAGTTTATCCCCTACACCTCTCCTATGATGAATTACTTAACCAGAGGAGGAGTACCTGTAGGGAGGATCATAGAGCTAGTAGGGTTGCCTCAAAGCGGAAAAACTACTACAGCTCTGGATATTATCTCTAATTTCCAGAAAAAGTATACAGAGAAGTACTGTGTATATCTGGATGCAGAAAATACAATAGATAAGGAGTGGGGAGAAACTCTGGGGGTAGATTGGAGTAAGGTAATACTTATCCAGCCAGAGAGTGAGTACGGAGAGGAGCTCTTAGATATGCTCTTAGACTACATAAGATCTGGTAAGATCGGCTTAGCAGTATTAGATAGTGCTCCCTTTATTATCCCTAAAGCAGTACAGGAAAAAGGCTTAGATGAGAAAAGCTATGGCGGTAACAGTGCTCTTATGAAAGCCTTTTGTGATAAGGCGGTACCGCTCTGTAAGAAAGTGGAGTGTACTTTTCTGATGATTAACCAGCTCAGAGAGAATATTGGAAATCCGTATAAGCCTTATAAAATTCCTTGCGGTACAGCAATAGCTCATGCGTGCTCACAGATCTTATGGTTTACAAAGGGATCCTTACTGGATGAGAAGTATAAAGAGGTAAGTAGCGGATATGCTAACCCTAGTGGTAATCTGGTAAGCGTGAAAGTGGAGAAAAATAAGGTTACTAAAAATGATCGTAGGCTCCAGACTTACACACTTAACTACAGTACAGGAGTGGATGAGATTAAGGATACCTTAGATCTGGCTATTATGCTGGGGATCATCTCACAGGCTGGGGCGTGGTTTAAGGCTACTCTTAAAGACGGTAAAGAGCAGAAAATGCAGGGATTTAACGGAGTGCAGGAGTTTTATTATAATGATCTGGAGGAGCTGGAGTATCTTAGAAAACAGGTATATGAGGCAGGGATGGTATGAGAGAAGTAGAGGAAACCTTAGCACATAACCTTAGAGAGGTAAGAGAGAAAAAGGGCTACACTCTAAAAGATGTGGTAAAAGGTACAGGATATACAGAGGTAAGTATAAGTAGATGGGAAACAGGTACACGGATACCTAAGGCTACAGTACTTTACAATCTGGCAAAATTCTATGGAGTATCTGTAGATAGATTTTTCTGGAAATAAGAGCAGGAGGAGGCAGTAAAAAGCCTCCTCTATTATTTTATACAGGGGTTATATAAAAAGTGTTGACATTATTATATAGGGGGTGTATATTATAAGTGAGGTAAGGAACTAGATACAAACTGAAAGAGAGGTAAACAATATGAGATATAAAGAGGATAATGATAACAGATACAGAGTAAACTTTATGAGAGCTACAGAGGAGCTCATGGATGCCATCACAGTTGAGAGCTTTATCTCTTATTTAGAAGAAAATGCAGAGTTTGAGGATTATACAGTAGAGTACATTGACGGAAAATGTGTTAAGTGTAGAGCCTATGATCTCACAGAGGAAAACAGCAAGCTCCATAAGGAGTTTTTAGTAACAGAGGATGGCAGAGTATTTTACTGGAGAACCTTATTAGATAAGATCGAGTTAGTGGATGATGAGATCCCAGAGGGAATGGTAGAGGGATTACATGAGGGAGATACATACAGAAATTTTAATGCTATCTGGGTTGTAGATAAGATTTATACGGTAGATGATCCTACACTTTGGTATAAGCTCAGAATTAAGAGTCATGTAATAAAGAAAAGCCCTATGTATAAAGGGATCGGTACTATGGATTGTGCATATAGCATGGGAGCCTAAGGGCTCCCAGATAGGAGGGAAATATGTTTACAGTTTATATTAAGAGTGCTGGAGGCACAAAGAAATACTTTACAGAGTTTGAAACAGAGGCGGAGGCTGAGAGCTTTTGTAGAGAGTATGGCTGGGAGTGGGTAGATGAGAATGAGTTTGTATGGGATATGGATTATGAGGAGGCGTAAAGATGGCTAAGATCGTTTATCTGAGAACCGATAAAAACGGTACTAAGTATTATGCTAATTACACTTGCCCTAGATGTGGAGGAGCTGGAGGATCTGATAAATGGGCTTTTACAGGCTGGACTTGTTATGAGTGCGGAGGAACTGGAGAAAGCTCTACTCCAGTTATTGAAAAAGAATATACTCCAGAGTATAGAGCTAAGCTGGATGAGAGAGCTAGAAAGAGAGCAGAGGCTAAGAGGGCTAAGCAGGTAGAGGAGTTTAATAACAATCGTTTAGCAATAGCTGAGAAATACGGATTTAATCCAGAGGGTAAGATCTATGTAGTAACAGGTAACACCTATGAGATCCGTGAGGAGCTTAGGGAGGCAGGAGCAAAGTATAGAGGAGGGATTAACTGGTATTTCTTAGAGAAACAGGATAGATACCCTACAATAGAGCTTAGTTATGAGGAGTGCCTTAATATTTATCCAGAGTACGGTACAATGAGCTGGAAAGACCTTACAGAGGTACAGGCAGTACTTAACAGTAAGATCCCTACAGAGGAGGATCCTAGCCAGTATGTGGGGCAGGTAGGAGAGAGGTTAGATCTGGTAGTAACTTTTAAGAAAAGATCTACTTATGAGATCCCTAGCTATGCAGGATGGGGTACAGATACGGTAGGGATCAATGTATTTAGAGATGATGCTGGTAACTGTTTTATCTGGAAAAGCACCTCAGCATTTTTTAACATAGCGGAGGGATCGCAGGTAAGATTGAGAGGAACTGTAAAGGAGCATAGCGATTATAAAGGCACTAAGCAGACTATATTACAGAGATGTAAAGTGGATGCGGTAAAATTATAAAGACAAGGGAGGAGTTAATTAACTCCTCCATAAGGAGGGCTAAGAGATGAGTATACACGGAGTAAATGCTAGACAGCTCCAGATAATAAGTATCCTTAAGGAGGCTAAGTGTACAAATACAGCGGAGCTACAAGAGGAGTTAGGAGTATCTAGGAGAACGCTTAGAACGGATATAGCGTATCTAAAGAGAGTGTATCCAGATAAGTTAATAACCCACAGAGGCAGGTATACAGGCGGTTTAGAGTGGGTAGAGTAGGAGGAGCATATGGATCTAATAGAAAGAGTAGAAAGCTATAAAGTGTTATTTAAGGAGTGTAAAGCTCTGGAGCCTGTTAGTATGGCTCTAGCAAAGGGCTATAAATCCGCTACACCTCTCCAGAGATTGGAGATAATCAGAGAGCTAGATACAGAGCTGGCGGAGGTATATAGCGTAGAGATCCCTGTTATTACAGTGTGGGTAAGGGATGATAACTATGTACACTCTACAAAGGAGATTTTCTTAGGGGAGCCTTCCTTAGAGGGGTTTCTCCATCAATTTAGGCACCACTTACAAAATAAGGCAAGGGAGCCACAGTATAAGTATTTACTGGTAGAGAATGATCCTAAGGCGGATTACAGGATCCCTTATAAGGATTGTGTGTACAGGATGTATGGGGAGGATGATGCCAGAGCGTGGGCTAGGATGCTTATTGAGTTAGCCTCATAAATGAGGTATAATATAACCACTATATAAAAAGGTAGGCGGTTATTATGAAAGAGAGCTTAGGATCATTCTGGGATGAGTGGGAAAAAGAAACAGAGCTAGAAGAAAAGAAATTAAAGGAAATGCAGGATAAGATACACAAACAGTATTTAGAAAATATGCAGGAGGAGAAGCAGATGAAACAGGAACAGATTAGGAAGATGCAGAAAAGGTATAACTTTTCTATTGAGGATGAGAGGATCCAGATAGCGTTAGAGAGGTTAGAGAGCTTAGCGGTAGATAGATTTAGGAATGATGATTATAGTGCTCAAAAGAGCTTTGATGATGTGTGGTGGAGCGTGTTACATGAGGTAGATCTGTATGAGGAGGGAGAAGAAACTGAGTTTAGATCTGTAAGGAGCGTTGAGGCTACTAAGAAATGGTTAAAGAGTTTTTCTCATTTGTGTACAGAAAAGGTACCAGAGGAATATAAGGCAGAGGAGGTAAAGTAATATGAAAATTGGAGTAAGAAAACCTAGCCTTAAAAAGGCTATCAAAGCAAGTACTACAGGTAAGGCTAAAAGAGCGGTAAAGAAAGCAGTTAATCCTCTGTATGGTAAAAAGGGTGTAGGGCTGGCAAAGAACCCTAAGAGATCTGTAAAAAATGCTGTATATAAGAAAACCACAGTAGGAGTAAAAGATTTACTCAAATAGGAGGGCTCAATGGATGAGCGTATAAAAGAGCTGATAGATTATATAAAAATGCTACAGGTAGCATTAGAGTGTAGCACAGATCCAGAGGATATAGAGGCGGATAATTTAATGGATGCTATCTGGGATAGTAAGATGGAATTAAAAGGGCTGGGATATGATGGCTGGGAGGATTTATAGGAGGTATCTATGGATAATGAAAAGCAGAAACAGGAGGTAATAGATTTTCTGGAGAATACCTACACAGGGGCTAAAATGATGGGAGATGAGGAGGTAATGCTGAGAGCCTCCAGAGCACTCTTAGCATTTAAGGCAGATGTGCATAAGGATATTTTCATAGAGGAGAATGTGCTGGAGTTTTAATACCAGAGAGAGGATCTTAGGATCCTCTTTTTTTTTGTCTAAATTTACTTACCGATTGTGATTAAGTTATGTATCAGCAAAAGAGAGGAGGATCCGATGAGGAGAGAAGATTTAGAGGAGCGTTTGGATACTGAGGTAACAGTTACGCTCTTTGATGGAAGTGAGTACACAGGAGTACTTAGACAGTGTGGAACTGACTATGTAAGGGATAATAATAATTTATTTCTGGCAGGTAGAAAGTATTACTTTATAGAGATGGATTATGATATTTCCTGTATTTTTAGATGTTCCCATGTAAAAAGATGCAAGTATGCAGGAGGAGCAGGATGATAAAAGCTAGATACATAGGGGTAGAGTGTGAGCTCCAGAGCGGTAAGGTGTATCCGATTAAAACCAGATGTACAGGAAATAAGCTGGTGGTATCAGTAAGAGCTTATAAGTTTGAGTATAACTCTCTGGAGGAATTTCTTAAGCGGTGGAAAGTGGAGGCGGTATATCATGGATGAAATAAGCAAAGTGTTTCTACATTTAGTAAGCGATGATGGTAGAGATGTTGATGAGTTAGAGAGTAGGGGTAGGAATTATTTAAGACAGGAAAAGGAGAAATCTTATAAGGATGGAGAGAACAGTATAAGAAGATATTTAGCTATGGAGAGCAGAGAAAAGGCTGAGTACTTTGATATGCTTTTTCATATTTTGGATGTTACCAAAAATTCAGAAAAAGATAATAAATCTGTGTTAGAAAATATTACAAGTTTTCTGGAAAGAGAGATAGGAGAAGTTAATTATGAGGAAAGTAACGATCCTGTAGCAGTCCGAGAAAAGAGAAAGTTTTATGCTGTGCTGTATGGGGAGGAGAGTACCGATGGGAAGAGCTGAGAGGCGTAGGCTTGAAAAGCAAAGAGGTAAACAGGTAAAAACCTATAATCTAACCAGATCACAGCTCCATAATGCAGTAAGGCAGGTAACAGCGGAAGATCTTAAGAGGATCAAACAAGAGGCTATGGAGGATGCCATAAATACAGCTATGACATTACTCTTAGTACTCCCTATGGAGGTACTCATGGATCATTACTGGAAAAAGACCTATGCAAAGAAGATACCAGAGTTTACAGAGCTGGTATTACAGTACTATGAACGCTGGCAAAATGGAGAGCTAGATATGGATGAGATGAAAAAGGATCTCTGGGAGTATGGCGGAGTGAGATTAGAAGAAAGAGAGGCAGAATAACATGAGTTTAAGAGTAAAAGCAGGTATTGATTTAGAGGAACTTAAAAAGTACGGATTTAAGACAGGTAAAGAGTGGGCGGATGCTGGAGAGCGTTGTTTAGAGGGTATCGGCTATAAGTATCAGCATGAATGGTACCATAAGTTTTTAATGGATGCAGATGAGCCTAGCAAGATTGCCTATATTGCAGAGGATTATGATATTCCATGTGTACAGATCTCAGTAAGGACAGAGCACAGAGATTTGTATGTAGATGTAGCAGTAGAGGGTACTTATCATGTAGGAGGATCAGAGCTGGATATTGTAACAGATACTATCTATGAGCTTACACAGGCTGGAATACTGGAGGGAGTACCAGAAGAAAGCGAGGGTAAATAATATGGCTATCAGAAATGTGCTACACATGAGCCAGCTAAAGGCGTTTGAGGAGTTTCTGGAAAGTAAGGGCTATTTGATTATACCTACAGTAGGAGCGTATGAGGCACTTAGAGCCCAGAAACCTAAGAAAGATAGAAAACCTAAGGAGAGCCCTGTAATTGTGTATAGAAAAGGCGGAGCTAAGGAGCATTTATCTATTATGGATAAAGATTTTTATTTAGTAAATGAGTTTTTGAGAACTAAGGAGGCAGTAGTAAGTAAATGAAAAAGAAAATTAAGGATTGTACATTTAAGGAGTTTACAGAGTGGGCTAATGCTAGAGCCTGTGATGGTAGATGGGGTATGCTGGATGCTATGAATAGCGTAAGCATAATTAGTATGGTATACGAGGTAAAGCCCATTTTCTTTAGAGGCAAGGTTAGAGAGGCTTTATGGAGAAAACTTAGGGATCAGTATTTAAACATGGAGGCAGAGATAGAGATTGAAAGATAGTACAAGAGCTAAGAGCTCCATACAGGAAAAGCGTATAGCTAAGGCTATGGGCGGTAGGCAAGTAGTAGGATCTGGATCAACTCCGTTTCTAAAAGGAGATGTAGTGGTAGATAAACTCTTTATTGAGGCTAAAACAAAGATGAACCCTAGCCAGAGTATCACAGTAAAAAAGAGCTGGATAGATAAGGCTAAGGAGCAGAGCTTAGCTATGAGAAAAGAGGATTATGCTATAGCAGTATCTTTCGGAGATCCTAAGGAGTATTACCTCATTGAGGATAATTTAATGGAGGATCTGTATAAGAGTAGGGAGGCACTCAGAGCGGTTATAGATGCTATTGGAGGAGTAGATCACGATCCTTTAGGGTTAGAGAGTGCAGAGATTTACAGAATAAGAGAGCTGATAAAGGAGGCATATTAGATATGTGTAAAATTAGTGAAATGAACTTAGAGACAGCTAAGTACTATGGATATGAGGCACAGAGTAACCAGTTAGTAGAGGAGTGTGCAGAGCTCATACAGGCGGTAAATAAGTATCGTAGAGTAGAAACAGGCTTAGGACAGCCTGTAGCGGAGGATAAAAAGGCTATTGCCAGAGATAACTTAGTAGAGGAGATCGCAGATGTAGAGTTAATGCTGGAGCAGGTAAAGTATCTCCTCCAGATCCCAGAGGATGAGCTCTTAGCGGTTAAGACTTTTAAGGTAAACCGTACCAGAGAAAGAATGGAAAGCAGTAAATAAAATATTTTTCAAAAACTATCTAAATTTTCCTCATATTGAGGATTAAGTTATTTATTAATAAAAAATAACACACATAGAAAAGGAGAAAAAGCTATGAGAGCATTTAAGGGATTTAACAAGGATCTTACCTGTAGAGGTTATCAGTATGAGGAGGGTAAGGAATTTCACACAGAAAGAGCGGAGTGCTGTGATACAGGTTTTCACGCTTGCGAGTATCCGTTAGATTGTTTCGGATATTATGATCCAGCACATAGCGTATTCCATGAGGTAGAGTTATCTGGAGAGATGGATAAGAGCGGAGATAATACTAAAGTATGTGCTACTGATATTAAGATCGGAGCTAGATTATCTACTGCAGGACTTGTAAAGATGGCTATTGATTTTACTATGAGTAAGGTAAACAAAGAGGCAGGATCAGACGAGCGACACGGTTTTGCATCTGCTACAGGGTATAAAGGAGCCTCATCTGTTAGTGATCCTACTGGTGTAGCGGTTGCATGGGGGCATGAGGCAAGAGCTAAGGGCTGTAAGGGAGCTCATCTTATCCTCTCTGATTGGAAATATGTAGGAGCCAGATATAGCGATGGAGATTATATGGATCCTTATGATAAGGAGAGCTGGGAGCTCACAGGAACTAAGATGGTAGTAGTAGATGGAGAGAAGATCAAAGAGGATACATACTACCGCTGTATCGAGGGAGAAATTGTAGAAGTTACAGAAGATGGAGAGATCGTAGAGGAATAATATAGAGAGTGGTACATTTTGTAAGAAAAGATGTACCACTTTTTTCTATTTTATCTAAAAATCCTCCTCAAAAGTGCTTAGGTTATATATCAATTTAAAAGGGAGGTAAAAACCGTGTCAGAGGTAGGATGTGATATAGTTGAGTACCTTAAAGAGTTTCATACATCGGAGGGAAAAGCGGTAAAGGCTAGAGAGCTGTGTGTACTGTTTAATGTGCATGAGAAACAGCTAAGAAACATTGTAAGCGATCTGAGGCAGAATGGAGAGGCTATATGTAGCTCTACTTATGGTTACTGGTACTCCAGAGATCCAGATGATATATCCACTACCCTAAGCAGGTTAGTAGGGCAAGTGGATAATATGCAGAAAGTAATAGCAGGATTAAACAGGATCTTACAGGAGGTGCAGGATGAGCAAAAGGAGAATTAGAAGAAAGAGGAGAGCCAGAGTAAAAATATTGCCTTTAATACTGGTAGGAGCGGTAATAGCAGGAGTAATTACTGTGATAATGAGTGTAAATCTAAAGGGAGCAGATAAAGAGCCTCCTACTGAGGAGATTTATATTACGGAAACTCTACAAGCTCCGCAAGCTGAGAACACAGAGCCAGTAACGGAGCAGGAGACAAAGCTGGAGCACGATCTTAATTATACATATCCGTATAATACGATGAGTGCAGACTGGGGATCAGAGGTATACGAGGATGGATTTAGATATTATGAGATCCCACAGGAGCATAAGGATGCTGGAGGATGTTTTCCAGAAATAGTACAGGTTTACCTCTGGTGTGAGTGTAAAGAGTACGGAGTAGATTATTATACGGTACTAGCCATCATAGAGAGGGAGAGCGGTTATCACTGGGATAAGGTAGGAGATAACGGAAACAGTAAGGGCTATATGCAGATATACGAGAAATGGCATATAGAGCGGATGGAGGCGGAGGGAGTAACAGATCTCTTTAATCCATATCAAAATATCAGAGTAGGGCTTAACTGTTTAAGAGAGATACAGGATAAGTATTTAGCATCCAGCGGAGAAAATTGTGTACTCATGGTATATAACATGGGAGAGAGTACAGCTAAAAAGCTGTGGGCTAAAGATATTTATAGCTCAGCATATAGCAGAGAGGTAATAGCAAGAGCACAGGAATTAAGACAGGAACTAACACAGGAATAATACAGGATCAAGCAGGAGTATAGGAAAAACTATACTCCTTTTTTCTTGTTAAAAGGGAGGTACACGATGTTTAAGGTAGGAGATGCCATTAAGTGGATGTGTCCTCTGGATAATGATTATACCTATGGAGAGATTACAGCTCTTAGAAAGAGTGTAGCTACAGTAAAAGGCACTGGGTTATACAGCGGTATTACAGCGGAGGTACACCTAAGATACATAGAAAAGCTAATGAGAGGAGGCGGTAGCGTTGGGAGCGATTGTAAGAAATGTAGTAAACGATCAATTACTAAGGCTGAGTTATAAGGATCCTAAGAACATAAAGAGATTTTTGAGAAATTGGGGAGGCTTAGAGGGCTTAAGTGAAAAAGGAGATACAGTAGCTACCTGTATCCTCATAGACCTTAAGACAGTAACAGCTATTGATCTGGATAAATACCATAAAAGCGATAGAGCGGAGTTTAACAAGGCATATAGAAAAGGAAAGTTAAGTCACTATCAGTATATGAGTATAGCGTATGTGCTGGTACTGGGATATACACAGGATGAGTTAGCGTTTGTAATGGGCGTGGATCAGAGTGTGATTAGCAAGAATATAAACAGCGGTATAAAGAGAATACAGAGAGAGCTTAGAGCTTATCTGGAGGAGGATTAGATGAGTTTAATAAAGTGTGGAACCGATGAAAATGGATCCTACATAGAATTGAAAAGACCGATAGGAGAAACACCTCTATGCTTTATAGATGAGTGTGGAGTAGTACACGATACCATAAGGATTTATGAGTACAAGGCAGTAAGGAGTAAAGAGATCCCCACAGATAGCAGATGTGTAATGTGCGGAGAGATAATACCAGAGGGCTCTATGGTGTGCGATAGATGCAGAGAGGCGGTGGAGGGATTTGAGTAAGTTTAGGCGTGAGGAAGATGAGGCGGATAAATGGCTAAGAGAGCATGATCCTTACTATACATCCTCAGATAGGGATAAGAGAAAGAAAATGAGTAATCCCTATGAAACTCCAGAGCAGGAAAAGCGGAGGAGAGAAACAGAGATCCCTCTTAGTAACCTAAATAGTTATCAGAGAGTGCAATTTAAGCAGGTAGGAGGCTCTTATACAGAGCGTGGAGAGTTTGGTCTGTAAAAGGGTGCATAAAAATTACAGATATGTACCCTAACTAATGAAACAAAATTACATAGCTTAGGAAATAAATAGAAAGAGAGGTACATGAGGCTATGAAAGATTTACAAGTAAAGTACACAGATCCGCTGGATCTTATCCCTTATGAGAATAACCCTAGAATTAACGATTATGCAGTAAAAAAGGTTATGGAGAGTATTAAGGAGTACGGATTTACTAATCCGATTATCGTAGATGCAGATATGGTTATCATCGCAGGGCATACGAGGAGAGAGGCTAGTATCTTAGCAGGGTTGGATAGAGTACCGTACATAGTAAGAGATGATCTCACTCCAGAGCAGGTAAAGGCTTACCGTATTGCAGATAACAAGCTGGCAGAGTTAAGTAACTGGGATGATGAGTTACTCAAAAAGGAGTTATTTGAGTTACAGGCGGTAGATTATTCCTTAGAGGTAATGGGCTTTACAGAGATAGACCTTAAAGAGATCTTTACAGAGAAAGAAGTACCTAAGGAGAAAAAGAAGAAAGAGGAGAAAACTACTTTACCTATGCTCCGTTTCGGATCCAACAGTGTAAGGATTACAGAGGATGAGCTGGTAATGCTTAGCAATAGATACAATGAGTATGTAGAGAGTACTCCAGATGAGGGCTTTATTACATGGCTACTAAAGAGAGGCTTATAGTAAAAACCTCCTACATGGATGTGTTGGAGAGGATGCTGAGAAAGAGAGGCGTAAAAGTGGTTATGAGCGGAGTAAGAGAAATGACCTTAGCAGAGGAGATAAGAAATCTGGCAGAGCTGGGAGTAGATCAAAATGTTATAGACAGAATGACACAGAAATATAACAGGATGCTCACAGATCATGGAAATACCTGTAATAAGATCCGAGATGAAGTATACCGAGAGGTAAGAGGCGTAAAGGCGGAGCTGGCGGAGAAAGAAACTATCATAAGAGTATTAACAACTCATATAATAGAGAAAGAGCTACTGTAAGAGGTAGCTCTATTTAATTTCATTCTCCTTACTGAAATTCCTATGAAATGAGGAAAAGGCGGAGGAGGGCGGAAAAGAGGCTTAAATAAAGCAATAATACTAAATAAACATATAAGAGTAGTTAATGTAATAATACAAAGAAATATAAAAACTAATTTCAGTACTATAAAAGAAAACATAGTAAGGAAGATAGATAGAAAGAAAAGGTAGGGAATTAACAGATAACAACAGGAATGTAAGTAAAACTGTAGAAATTCCTCCTCAAACACAAAGAGCAAAGAAAATAGCCTCATAAGAGAGGAGAAAGGAGGCGGAGTAATGCCTAATACATTGAGTAAAGAGAATGAGCTCCAGAGAAAAGCCTTTGAGCTGTATTATGGCTTAGGAGATAAGAGATCCCTTAGAGCGGTAGCAGAAACCATAGGAAGAACGGAGAGAACGGTAGCAGGCTGGAGCAGGGCTTTTAACTGGGTAGCCAGAGTAACACAGAGAAATATAGAGAACGCTCAGAACAGTAACGAGGCTAAGATCACAGCGGAGCTAACGGATGTACGGACTAAGTACCGTATCCTTATAAATAACCTTATGGCTGATTTTAGTAAGGATATTGCACAGGGCAAGGTAAAAGTAAAGAATATCAACGATTTTGAGAGGCTGGTTAAGCTGGATATGCTCCTTATGGGAGAGGCTACAGAGCGTGTAGAGCGTGGCGGTACACAGGAGCTCTCACAGGATGCTAAGGATCGCTTAGATGAGATCGCTCAGCTTATGAAAAGTGCTAAGAAGTAGTGCAGATTGCACAATGGGTATAAGGTTTTTCCCTATGGAAAATACAGAGCCCTTTGTAAGAATTGCACAAAGGAAAAGAAAAAAGGTAAATAAATCTAACTTTTTAAGGTTTATGTGATTATGTTACTTATCAACCATAAGGAGGTAAGCATAATATGAGTAATGCTATTAAACCAGAACACTATAACAGATTGAACCCACAGCCTAAGGATGTAATCAGAGCGTGGGGGATTAAATTTCAACTTAGGGAGTGCTGTAAAGTACATCTCCAGAGCAGGGCATAAGGATGATATTGTACAGGATCTTAAGAAAGCACAGGAGTTTATCCAGTTTGAGATTGATGCTATCGAGGGAGCCAGAGCGGAGAGAAAAGATAAGCCTAAGCATGAGGATTTTATGGATGCTATGTTAAGAGGTTTGTTTGGAGGCTCTGTAGGACATATCGAGATCACCGGCAAGAGAAACGGTAAGACCGATGAGGAGATTGCTGAGATCGTAGATAAAACCATTAAAGATATTATCTCTGGTATGGCAGGAGTAGAGCTGGAGGAGATTAAAGAGGGAAACGGATATACAGAGGTACATATTACAGGTAATGCTAATCCGATTGAGGTAAGAGAGTACATTGAGCGAGAGCTTAAGGATCGCTTAGCTATGGTGTTGTAGGAGGTTGCTATGTTAGATAGAAATATAGATAAAGTAGAGCGAATTATAGAGCTTACATCAAACAGCGGTAAAAAAGAGCAGTTTAGAGTAGGGGATGTAGTAGACATAAATTACAGAAAACCTTTTGATCCGAGAGGTGTAGGTTATAATGGAGATGCAGGGCTTACAGGTAGAATAGCAGATATTAAAGATGCTGTTATTTATGTGGATGCAGGTACGCTTTTTCATAGTAATATTGTAGCAATCACTTTAGATACTGTGCTGTATGTAGCAAAGGCTGAGCATGAGCACATTGAGGATATGAGGAGAGCATAAGATGAAAATTGTAGATGCAGGATATGAGATCTTAGATAACCTCAATGGGGAGGAAATCTTAAAGAAGATCGAGAGAGTAGCAAGAGTATGTTATAAGAGTGAGGATAAAATCACAGAGGGATCCGCTGAGAAGATGGTAAGAGCTCTCATTAAGAGTAATCACATGGCGATGCTGGAGCACTACTCTTTTAGTGTAAAGTTTATCTGTGATAGAGGTGTATCCCATGAGATTGTACGCCACAGAGTAGCCAGCTATGCACAGGAGAGTACAAGGTATTGTAATTACAATAAGAGCGGAGATGTAGCTTTTATCCGCCCTGTATTCTTTGCAGAGGATACTCCAGAGATGGATAACTGGATAGATAGCTGTATGAGAGCAGAGAAAACCTATAATTATCTGATTAGTGAGGGAAGAACTCCACAGGAGGCAAGATCTGTATTACCTAACAGCCTCAAAACAGAGGTAGTAATGACAGCTAACCTTAGAGAGTGGAGGCATTTCTTAAGCCTCAGAGCTTGCGGATCTACAGGAAAGCCTCATCCGCAGATGTTAGAGGTAACAGTACCACTCTTAAAGGAGCTTAGAGAGAGAGTACCAGTGGTATTTGATGATCTGGAGCCTATGGAGTGGGAAACAGTTAAATAAAGGCAGAGGTTAGGGAGGGAGAGCTGTAAAAGGCTCTCCTTTTCAGTTAGGAGGATTATATGATTATCTTAGTAGGGATTGGATGCTTTATATTAGGAGGCATTGTAGGAGTAATAACTATGGGTTTATGTGTAGCAAGCTCTAACAGTAGGGTGGAGCTGGAGAATAGACAAAAGGAGGATAAAGAGTAATGCAGATAGTAAGCGGAGATATAACCAGAGATATTACTGGAGAGATTGTATATCTTAAGGCATATAAGCAGACGGTAGGAGAGGTAACAGGGTATAGTACTGAAAAGGGTACAGCTACAGTAAAGCTCTGTGATACAGGGCTGGAGATAACAGTATCTTTAGATGATATTGAGAGTACAGGCAGTACACAGCCTCACAGAGCTTTTAATAGTGAGGTACATATCTTAGGAACCAGATACAGTATCCGTATTATAGATGAGGATGATTACAGATATGATAGAGAGACGGATGGATGGTGTGATCCTAGTGTAAAGGAGATCCTTATTTTTAACTATAAGCAGAGTGCGGAGAGTGTAAAGGATCTGGTAGCATATCAGAAAAAGATACTACGCCATGAGATAGTACACGCTTTTCTCTATGAGAGCGGTTTATGGCAAAATGCCTACGGTAGTAAGTGCTGGGCTAAAAATGAGGAGATGATAGATTGGATGGCTATACAGATCCCTAAGATCCAGAGAGCATATAAGGAGGCGTACTGTGATGAGTGATTTAGGAAGATGCAAACATACACTCTATATCCTTAAGCATAAGCCAGAATATACAAAAGGCTGGGGATGTAGGTGTAGATACTGTGGTAGGACTTATAAAGACCTCAGAGAGGAGGCAGAGTATAAGGAGCGTGAGAGGAGGAGTAGAACATGGTAGCAGGATTATTAAAGCTGGTATTTATTCTCTGTACCATAGCGGTAGTAGGATTATCGGTAGTAGATACTCTCTGGTTTAATGCTATGCCAGAGAGTAACCGTTATAAGAATGTACAGGCGTTTAATGTGGTTACGCTGTGGATCGTAGCTATAGTACTTATTATCAAACTGGTAACGATGTAGGGAGCTAACAGGCTCCCTTTTATTATGCGTAGAAAGGAGGTTAGGCGGATGTGTTAGATTATAAAGTAGTATCCCTAGTAGAGAATAAGCTAGGGGAGGTACAGGATCAGAGAGAAAGAGATGCTATGATAAAGTACCTCATACAGGAGGCAGATTTTGAGATAGCGTATTATCTGGTATGCACCTACATTACTAAGAGAAATGTAATGGATCTCCATAAGAGTATTATCTCTAACATATCGAATAGTAAGAGCACGCTGGATCTAGCCCCTAGAGGTTTCGGTAAAAGTACTGTAGGCGATGTGGATTATTGTATTACAAGGATCCTAAGAGATCCTAATATCCGTATTATGATAGGATCCAAAACACAGACACAGGCGGAGGCGTTTCTTAAAGAGGTTCGTACTCACTTTGAGCAGAATGAGGATCTTATTAGAATTTTCGGAGATTGGAAAACCAGTAAGGATAATGTGTGGAATGATAGAGAGTTTACTGTAAATAAGAGGAGCATTATTAAGAAAGAGGCTACTCTAACAGCACTAGGAGCCTCTGGAGCGGTTATTTCTAAGCACTTTGATGTAATTATAGGAGATGACCTAGTAGGGCTGGAAAATGCACGAACAGAAAAGCAGAGGAGTAATCTTAAGGAGTGGTTTTATAGCTCTCTTTTCCCTACACTAGAGCCAGATGGGGAGATCCATATACTGGGTACACGATATAACCCATTGGATCTGTATGAGGATCTGATAAAGAGTAAGGATTATGTGGTAAATACTCAAAGAGCTATAAGAGTGGTAAACGGTAAAAAAGTATCTCTCTGGGAGGAAAAGTTTAGTTTAGAGAGGCTGGAGGCTATTCTTAAGCAATCTGGTAAGATTATTTTCAATATGCAGTATCAAAATGATACAGAGCTGGCAAAGGGTAAAATCTTTAAGGCTCAGTATTTCAGGTATTACGAGGAGTACAAGATTGACTATGATTTTCAGACCGCTAAGGTACGAGTTAAAACAGAGGATGGTATAGATCAGTGGATCAAGGTAAGGCTTTGTTTTGGCTGTGACTTAGCAATATCGGAGAAAGAGCAGGATAAAGGAGATTATTTTGTACTCATGGTAATAGGGGTAGATGCAGATCACAATGTATATGTACTGGATTATGTGAAAGAGAGATTAACCTTTAATACCCAGCTTAATACCATTATTGACTACGGTAGAAATAAGTTTCCGATGGTGGAGAGAATAGGCGTGGAAACGGTAGCCTATCAGAAATCCTTAGCACAGGAGCTTAGGAGATTATCCTTACTCCCTATTATCAATATCAATACCTCTAAGGACAAAGTAACAAGAGCTATGAGGAGATCGGCTAACTTTGAAAATCACAAGGTATATTTCAGAGAGGGTATGGATGATCTGGAGGAGTGCTTACTGTTATTCCCAGAGGTGGATCACGATGATTTATTTGATGCTTTAGATTTTGCTATGACTATGGCAGATGGCGGTAATGAGATCAGAGTACTTAAAAGAGAAGATTTTAGAATTTAGTGTAAAAGCCCTAATAAGTGAGGGCTTATTTTTATGCAGAAAAGGAGGATATAAGCAATATGGCAGAGCTTAGCAGACCGATAGACAGAGAGTTTAATGTAGAAGTTGAGGGAGGCAGATTTAGCACCAGTTTTCTTAATGATCTGGTAGATACTCATGTAAATAAGATCGCTCCCAGATATGTAAAGTTTCAAAAGCTGTACGAGGGTAAGCATAAGATCCAGAACAGACCGAGAAAAGATAAAAACAAGCCTAATAACAAGCTGGTAAATGACTTTTTCGGACAGACGATTGATAACACAGTAGGTTATTTTCTGGGTAATCCTATTGTACTTAACTATACAGAGCCTAAAAAGGATAAGGCACCTGTAGAGGCAGATCCAGCGGATGTAGGAGTAGACCTTACAGAGCTGGAGGATACAGCGGTACAGGATGAGTTAGATAAGATCTGTAGCGATAACGATAAAGACGATCTTTTTATAGAGTGGGGTAAGGAGGCTATGATTAAGGGCTTATCCCATATCTTAGTATATCAAGATGAGGAGAGCCATACTAAGATGATGAGGGTATCCCCAGAGGATCTTATTGTGGTTTATAAGAATAGCTCCACAAAGGAGCCAGCCTATAAGATCCGCTTGTATGATATTGATACAGAGGATACTAAAAGAACTACCCACTATGCAGAGGTATACAGCCCTACTAAGATAGAGATTTTTAAGAGTGTAGATGATGGCTCCTGTGGGGCTACAGGAAAAGGCAAGGCTAGGCAGTTTGCGAGCTATGAGTTTGTAGAGGAAAAGTCTCATATTTTCGGTAGGATACCTATTATCACTGTTTATAACAATGAGGAGCAGATGAGCGATCTTGAAAAGATAGAAACTCTGGTAAATGATTATGATAAGGTGCTCTCCGATGTATCTAATGAGTTTGAGGCATTTAGAAACGCTTATTTAATGCTTAAAAACATGGTAGCAGGTAATGATAGCATCCAAAAACTCAAAGATGAGGGCATTGTAGAGGTAATGGAAAATGGAGATATGAAATTTATTACAAAGGAGATCCAGACGGAGGCACTAGAAAATCATCTTAACAGGCTAGAGAAGAATATCCACAAGTTTTCCGCTGTACCAGATCTCTCAGATGAGAACTTTGCAGGAAATCTTAGCGGTGTAGCTATCAGATTTAAGCTCTTTGGGCTGGAAACTAAGTGTATTATCAAAGAGAGAAAGATGGAAAAGGCTATAAAGGAGCTGGTAAGAGTGCTTAGTGTGCCTATCCATGTAAATACAGGGCGTGAGGTGGATGTACTTAACCTCAAAGTGGAGTTTAGTAGAAATGTACCTAACAATCTTACAGAAATTGTAGATACAGTAACTAAGCTGGATGGAAAAGTGGATAAGGAAACGCTCCTCAGCTTACTCCCATTCATTGATAACCCTAAGGAAGTGCTGGAAAAGCTGGAGGCAGATAAGGAAAGAGATAGACAGAGTACAGATCCTTACTCTATGCAGAATGTTACAGAGGATAGCAATAATTTATTCCCTAACCTTAACGCACAGAATAGCCCACAGGAGGCTCTAAATGCACAGGGGGCTACAATTCCTCAACCAGAACAGTAAAAGGGCTATATGAGGCTGTAAGGAGGTGTAAAGAGTGGCTAATGTAGGCTATGTAAACAAAGAAGTAGCGAAAATGTACGGTATTCCCTACTCAGAGCTTACTCCAGAGCAGAAAAAGATCCTCCATGAGGACAGTGTGAGGAGAGCTAAGCTCATTAAGGAGCGTGAGGAGGCAGTACTTAAAAATAATCTCAAAGCGTTTGAGGATGAGGCTAAGATGGAGAAAGTCTTAGCCTCTATTTATGCTAGTTGCCAGAAAGAGATCCTTGCCAGCGTAACAGAAACCATAGCAAAGGTACAAAAGGCTGGGGGAGAGTGGAGCTATGCTAATCAATCAGCACTCACACGGAGTAGAGGATTATTTGAGCAGATCGGAGAGCAGATAAAAGCCTTAGGACAGAAAGAGCAGATTACCTTTAGGCAGGGGCTTAGTAATATCTATACGGATCAGTTTTTAAGGCAGGTGTACGATCTGGGGCAGAGCATAACGGTAAAGGTTAATTTTAACAGACTTAATCCAGCTCTGATACAGAAAACCTTAGATTATCCGTGGAGCGGTGCCATGTTCTCAGATAGGCTCTGGCAGGATAAGGAGAGGTTGGGTAGAAATCTCCGTGTAGGACTTACTCAGAGCATGATCTTAGGAGAGGGAATACCTCAGATCACGGATAGGATCAATAAGGGCATAGATACAGCTAGATATAACGCTGAGAGGGTAGCAAGGACAGAAACAAAGAGAGTTACTTACTGTGCTCACGATGATGTATATAAAGATACTGGGGTAGAGGAGCTTAGATACCGCTGTGCTAATGGCGGAGATAGTAGAACTTGTCAGTATTGCAGAGCAGATAATGGTAAAGTGTTCAAAAGGGGGGAGGAGCCTACTCTCCCACGCCATCCTAACTGTAGATGTGTATATATTCCTGTAGTAAGTGATACCTTTGAGGATAATGAGCTTAACGAGCTTACAGGATCCGTTAGGGGATCTGAGAACTATGAGAAGTGGGAGAAAGCTCAACAGGAAAAACTCAAAGCAGAAAAAATTATTACTCCAGAGGAAAAAGCATACAATAAATGTTTTGACGATATTGATATAGAGTATAAAGCAAAACAGGCAGAGATTAGCATACTACAGGATCAATATGATACTTTAAACAAAGAGTATAAAGGGCTTGCCACAATACGGAGAGGGTTTATTACTCCAGAGGAGGGCGGATTTAAAAATACTATGGATTATAAATTTAAGGAAAACCAGCTTTATACAGATATGGCTAGTATCAAGGATAAGATAGAGCAGGCTCAAAAGGCTCTTAAAGATCTGGAAAGGGATGGTGCTTATTTACAAGAGGTCGGAATAAAAAGGGTTAGTAGCATATCTGATTACAAAGCTATTAGAAAAACTCTAAAAGAAAATAAAACTTTTGATTATGATAAATATGCAGATGAGCTAGTGCAGATGGTAGCCAAAATGGATGATGAGGCACTCACAGTACAAAAGGGTTTAGCTAGTGCTATAAAGGCTAGTAATTACAACTCTGGAGGAGGCGGAAAGGGCGGAAAAACTGTAAGTATGACTATGAGCAACAATCATCACGAAAAGGCTAGAGGAAACGGCTTATTAGGTTCATGGGAAACTAAGTACCATGAGGAGGGGCACGTTTTAGATCATCTTTTAGGAGATCATGCAGAATTTAATAAAGCTGGTACAGGCAAATACACAGGAGAGCACACACGTTATATGTTAGGATTTTTGGATGTGTCAAAAGAGTACGGAGAAAAAGCCTGTGATGCTGTAGCAGATGATATTTTATCTTTTGTAAATACTTCTATTAAATGGTATAATAAAGAAAATCAGACAAATTATAAAGATCAATCCTCTCTAAACCGTATATCTGGGGATAGTAAGTTAGCTACAATCTCATATTTACGCCACTTAGTTAATGATGAGGGCATAAATGCAGTAGATTTAAGTATATTAACAGATACTATAGGATGTTACACTAAAGGTAGTATACATCCGTATGCTCACGGATTTTGGGGGCATGATAAAGCTTATTGTAAGGATGGCGGTAAAAACATGAGTGTAGCGGAGAGCTGGGCTACATGGAATTATATTAGAGAGGTTGGAAGTGATGATGAAAAAGCTCTTATAGAGAGGTTGATGCCTAATACTTATGGATATTATTCTGGAGTATATAGCGAGATTGCAAAATGGTTAAAGAAAAATACACTATAGGAGGTGCAGTAGTATGAAAGTAGAATATGATGATATTGATATTAAACTTTTCAAATCGGATCCTATTGGGAGAGTGTACTTAGAGTATAATGATACCGTAGGAGGGGAGCCCTTTAACAGGTGCGGTGTAGAGGGCGTGGATATTGATAAGCTATATGGTGGAGAGATTGGTTTATACCACGAGTGTATTAAGCAGAGAAAAACGTGGGAGGATCTTTTAGGCGTAAAAGTTAATAGTGATATAATGGTAGAGGCGTAGTTTATAAGAGGCTAATAGGTGTAAAAACTTGTTAGCCTCTTTTTTTTTGCCTAAATTTTGAGGAGAAATCTGATTAAGATAGATAAAAGGAGGCGGATAACATGATAGAGATAGGACAAGCAGTATATTTTATTGAGAGTAGAGGGCTGGATCCTGTTATAAAGTTTGGAATAGTAAGAGATCTATGGGAGGATAAGGGATTTTATCATTATGCTGTAGATTTTCTTAGCATTAAAGAGCACAGATACATAAAAGGTATTCCTTTTGAGGAGTTTACTAATACTGAGTGGAGAAAAATACCTAAGGAGCTAAGAGATAAAGCGTACACGATACAGCCAGATGTAGTATGGAGATTAAAACCAGAGGAGAGAGCTTTATTGCAGACTAGCTTTATTGATAATCCTAGAGATATTGAGAGGCTGTATAAGGCTGGATTATTGGTATCTAAAGAGAAAATTTCTACAGCACATATAGAGGTAGAGTTAAATAGATCTAATGAGTATAGGATCGTAAAAATACAGCATGAGTGGACTTATGATTATGGCAAGGATAAGCGTACAGGCGTTATTTTAGAGGCTTGTAAACTTTATGAGGTATATTCTAAGGCTAACGAAGAAAAAGAGCGTATAGAGGCAAAATACAAAGCAGAAAGAGCCCTCTCAGATTATGAGTGGAGTGTAAGAGAGATAGATAAGGTACTTAAATTACTACACGATGATCCACTAGCTAAGGAGTATAGGCGGATCCTCCTTAGTATGGCTAATGTAGATGATATTGAGATAAAAAAGGTAGGAAACATTATTTACTACAGGTATTTTAGCAAGAAAGAGCCCTATAAAATGGTGCAATTATAAGAAAGATAAACTACTAGCGTTATGCTGGTAGTTTTTTTTTGCTCTGAAATAAAAATCTAAAGAAACTGAAAAAAGATTACATAGTAAATACATATTTTCTCCAGATATTTACCCTAACTTATGTAGAAACAGTAGGGATATTTTGCAGATAACTTACGAGGGATCAGCATTATATAACTCATTTTAAGGAGGATAACAACTATGGCAGATGTAAACACAAACACAGCTACACAGACACAGGAGCAGGGTAACGGTACCCAGACTAATACCACAGCTAACGCTAACACTACTGGAGCAGGTGCAGATACTACTCCTAAGGCAAAGACAGAGAAGGAGATCAGAGCAGAACTCCAGAAAGAGTATGAAAAGATGGCAGATAAGAGAGTAACGGATGCTATCAAGAAAAAGGAAAAAGAGTGGGCGGATAAGCAGGCTAAGGAAAAAATGACAGAGGATGAGCGTAGACAGGCGGAGGAGCAGGAACGCTTACAGGCACAGGCTAAGAGAGATCTGGATCTTACTATCAAGGGCTTAAAGCTGGATGTAGTAGATGCAGTACAGGAGATGGGGCTGGATGCTGGCTTTAGAAATCTTATCGCTGTAGAGGACTTAGCAACTATCACAGATGAGGATGAGCGTAAAGCTAAGCTCACTGAGAGAGTAAAGGGTATGAAAAAGCTCTTTGATGCTGAGGTGGCTAAGGAAGTTGCAAAGGCTAAAGCTGAGTTTCTCAAAGGATCCACTCCAGCTACAGGATCCTCATCTAACAAGAAAGATGAAACTAAGTATGATGAGTACAAAAAGGCTGGAAATGTAAAGGGCATGATTAGTGAAAAACTCAATGCCTACAGAAACAGAGATGAGGAGTAAGCCAGCTCCTCAAAACAAATAACTCAAACAGGAGGTAATAAGAAATGGCAGACATGATTAAAAGAAAAGATTTTCTTGAAAATGAGGTTGTAGACCTCACAGAGGAGATTAAGCAGACATCTCCTACAGATACTCCGCTTACTACTTTGCTTATGAGTAGAGGGCAGGTAGTACCAGCAAAGGATATTACAGTAACATGGAGAGAGAAAGAGCTTAATTCTGAGAGAGGTACTCTTAAATTAGAGGGCTCTGAGGCAGGGGAGGTTATCACTTCTAGCAGAAAAACACTCTCTAATGTGTGTCAGATTATCGAAAAGGTAACACAGGTATCTGGTACAGCTAGATCCCTCAATCCTATGGGTATCAACGATGTATTTAACGCTGAGGTACAGGATCGCTTAGTAGAAACTAAGAGAGATATGGAGTGGTACTTCCTTAACGGTACTAAGGCTCTGGAGAGCGGAGCTACTCCTAGACAGATGAACGGACTTGTAAATCTGGTAAATGCTAACAATGTTGTAGAAACAAAGGGAGCGCTTACGGAGGATCACTTCTTAGATGCACTCCAGAAGATGTGGGATCACGGAGCACAGGGAGAGTATTTCTCTTTTGTAAATGCAAATGTTAAGCGTATGATTAACAATCTTGCTAAGGCAGGTAACAATGTACGTTTCTTAGGCGATAACGGATCTATGCAGAATGTACTTGGTATCGGAGTACAGAAGATCGTAACAGACTTTGGAGAAATCTCTTTAGTACTGGATCGTTATGCTGATACTAAGACTATCCTCACAGTAGACTTAGGCGAGGTGCAGATCGCAGAGCTTAGAGGTACTTTCTATGAGGATCTTCCTAAGGCTGGAGATTATTACAAAGGTCATGTACTTAACGAGAGTACAATTAAGCTCCTTAACAGCTTTGCAGGATCTAAGATCTCTATCACAGAGGCAAGTCTTTAATTTTTGGTAAGGAGGTAAAAGGATATGCCTAGAAAAGCACAGAGTACTCCAGAGCAGGAGGAAAAGAAAGAGGCGGTAAATGCTCCAGCCGATGAAAAACAGGAGCAGGAAAAGGGTACAGAGGCTCCTACAGAGGGTGCTGTATCTCCAGAGGTAACTCCAGAGCAGGAGGAAAAGAATGAGGATAAGCCTAAAAAGGTGTATCATTTTACCTCTGAAAATCCTTACTTAACTGTATCCGCTGTAGGCGTGTATTTCAGTGATGGTAAGGCTAGTACAGACAATTTAGCAGTAGCTAAGTATCTGGCTGGATTAGAGGGCGTAGAGCTTGTAGAGGAATAAGGAGGGATCTCCTATGGATAGCTTAGAGCGTTGTAGGATCCTCTGTGGAATATCGGAGGATAACACAAAAAAGCTGGGGCTATTGAGTGTGCTCTTAGAGAAAGCAAGAGAGGATATAGAGGCATTTTGCAGAGATACCTTTATAGAGGCTCTTACTAACGATGAGGACATTATTACAGGGTATGCGGATGTATTCCCTAAACAGCTTAAGAATGTGCAGGAGGATTTAGCTATCCAGCGATTTAGAAAGCTGGGGGCTGAGGGAGAGAGCTCTTACACCTTAGCGGATGAGAGTGTAACCTTTGATGATCCATTACCTGTATCAGTAGAAAAAAAGCTGTACCCATACCGCCAGCTATTCCCTAGATCCTATACGCTGGATGATCCAGTAGGCGGATATAAGGAGGGCTAAGGTATGCAATTTCTCTATGATAAGCAAGTGGTAGTAAAAAGATACTCCTCAACTTTAGGAGAGTTTAACCGTCCTAATAAAACTCTTGTAGAGGTTGGTACTTATGAGTGCCATACCGCAGAGAGTAGTACTACCACAGCACAGCTCCAGCCACAAAAAAAGAATACCACAGATCTTACACTCTACACGGATCCAGAGGCTCTCATCAAAAGGGGAGATATTTTATATATCTATGAGCTGGATGAGTACGATAAGCCTATTATGAGTACGGAGTTTAAGGCTATTGCAGATAAGCCTTATAAAAAGCGTACTCAGCTCATTGTATCGCTCCTCAGTGAGGAGGAGGTATAGTGGAGGGCTTTACTATCGAGGGCTGGGATGATTTTGTAGAGAACTTTAGTAAGTTTGTGGATAAATGGGCGGATAAGAAAAAGATCCTCCTCCAGAGGATGGCTAATATCTATCATGGCGAGGTTATACCTCATGTGCCAGTAGATACCTCACGGTTAGTAGATAGTATTACCATTTTCGGAGAGGGGATACCTCACGATTTTGTAGAGGTGGGAACTAATGTAGAGTATGCTCTGTATGTAAATGATGGTCATGTACAGCATAAGAGATTTTTACCAGCGGATAAGCTGAGTGTGGGCGGAAAAGCTAAATACCTTAAGAACAGGAACCAAAAAGGGATCATGTTAAAAGAGAGCTATGTAAATGGCTCTTTTTTTATGGAAAAAGGTATGCAGGATGCTAAGCCCAGACTTAACAGGCTGGTAGAGAGCTTTTTACAGCAAATAGGCAGAGAGATAGAGGGAGGTAGCTTATGAGATTGCTTAACAGCGTGTGTAGGGTTATTGCCTCCGCTTATTCTGGGGTGCCAGTGCATATAGAGGAGGTTCCTAACAATTTTGAGCGTAACAGCTTTTATGTAACGCTGGCTACAGGCAGTAGCGAGCTAAAAAATATCAATGTGTATGAGGATGATCCTATATTTCAGATCGTTTATTTTGCAAAAAGAAACGAGGCTAATCAAGTGGTAGCGGAAAAACTCTATGAGGTAAAGGAGGAGCTTAAAAGGCTTTTCCTCCTTAAGAGGGTTGTACCTGTGATCCCTTTAGCTGGAGTAAAGGAAAAGCCTAGATATGCAAAGATAGAAAACTACTCCGATGATGTGAGGGTTAGTGAGGGAGCTTTATATGTAAAGATCACTCTCAACTTTACAGAGGATGTACCTGTAGAGGATAACTATGAGCTTATCGGAGATGTGGATATTGAAACAAAGACAGTAACAAACGGATAGGAGGTTAAACAGAATGGGATTACCAGATATTATTATTGAGTTTTCCAAAAAGGCAGTAACAGCCATCCAGAACGGATCTATAGGCATTGTAGGTATTATGCTTAAGGATGCCAAAAACAAGGGGGCTATGGTGCTCCGTAGTGTGGATGAGATCCCTACTGGAGATAGTGCTTTTAGTGCAGAGAATACCGCTTATATTGAGAGAGCGTTTATCGGCTCTCCATCTAAGGTAATTATCTACACGATGGATACAACAGCAGAGAGTTACGATGAGGCTACAAAGTATTTTGCTACACAGAAAGTAAATTACATTGTAGGAGCTCCAGATCTTACCACAGAGGAGGCTACTAAGCTGGCTACATGGGTTAAGGGTATCAGAAAGAACTCTGTACGCAGACCTGTAGCAGTACTCCCTAAGACCGCTGGAGATAGCAGGGGCGTTATTAACTTTGAGGTAGTAAACAGCTCCGCTACAAATAAGATCGAGGTAGGAGAAAAGCAGTATACAGAGGCGGAGTACTGTAGTAGAATTGCTGGCTTGTTAGCTGGCTTAGATCTCAGAGTATCCGCTACCTATAAGCCTCTTACTGAGGTAACAGCTATCCCTCTGGTAGATAGCGATGAGGAAGTAGATACCGCTATTGATGCTGGTAAGCTCACTCTCTATAACGATGGAGAGCGTGTTGTAATTGCAAGAGGTGTAAACTCCCTCACTACAGTTACAGAGGTAGAAACAGCGGATCTCCAGAAAATCAAGATCAACGCTATACAGGATCAGATTGAGGGAGATATTTACAGCACTATTAACAAGAGCTACATAGGTAACTACAGTAACTCTTATGATAATAAGTGCTTACTGATTACAGCTATCAAGGGCTACCTTAGAGGGCTGGAGGCTACAGAGGGAGGTAAGGGCTGGCTTAAGGCTGATAGCTCTACTATGGAGATCAATGTAGCTAAGCAGAAACAGTACTTAGAGAGTATCGGAGTAGATACCTCTGAGATGGATGAGCAGGCTATTAAGGAGGCTAATACAGGCTCTCATGTATTCCTTAAGGGTACTATCTCTATCTTAGATGCTATCGAGGATGTAGATATTTTCATCAATAAGGATTAAGGAGGTAATTACAGATGGCAGTAGAAACAAAGCGAATTTGTAACGGTACCTTTGGAGAGCTCTGGTTAGATGGAGACTATGTAGGAGAGTGCTATAAGGCACAGGCAAAGGTAGAGTTTACAAAAGAGGAGATTAAACAGTGCGGTACTTTCTTCACTGATAACAAGGTTGTCGGATGTAAGGGTACAGGATCTCTCACTATGCACAAGGTAAATTCCAGAATGGCTATTAAGGTAGCTAACATGGTTAGAAATAAGCAGGATGTACGCTTTACGCTTATCAGTAAGTTAGCGGATCCAGATGCTTACGGTGCAGAGCGTGTATCTATCACAGGAGTACAGATGGATGATCTTACTCTCTTTGATTGGGAGGCTCAGAAACCTCTTGAAACAGAGGCTCCGTTTACCTTTACAGGGTACGAGTACTTAGATCAGATTACTCCTCAGTAAGAGTTATAAGAGTTCAGTTTGGGGAGGGTAAAACCTCCCCTTATTTTTATTATATGAAAAATTAAGGAGGGCTATAACATGGCTACAAAGAATGTAAATGCAGAGGCAGTACAGGCAGAGGAAACAGAAAAGAAAGAGGCGGTTAATATCTTAGATCTCCTCTTAGGCTCCGATGTAGGAGAGATTAAGCTCCCTACTAAGGAGGTAGAGATTACCAGATTATCACAGGTATACGGTGCTCCGTTTATCCTCACAATTAAGGCGATTACTCCAGCTAAGTTTGAGGAGATACAGGATATGAGCATTGATGTAAAGGGCAAGGATGCAGATATTGATATTACCCAGCTCCAGCTCTTTACAGTAATCGAGGGTGTAGTAGATGCTACAGGTGCTCCGATGTTTAAAAACAAGGAGCTTATGAGTAAGTTTAAGGTATCTACTCCTAAGGATCTGGTAAGAGCGATCTTACTTTCTGGAGAGATCGCTAAGATTTACGGAGAGATCTCTGAGCTGGCAGGTTTCGGAGATAATGCGGTTAAAGAAGTAAAAAACTCATAAGTACAGATGGGCTTACCCAGATGATGTATTACTACTGGAAACACGGTAGAGTACTCCCATCTGTATTTTATAAATTGCCTAGAGGAGAGCTCTTAGTGTTACAGGCTTTTTACGAGCAGGAGAGAGATGATAATAACAAAGAGCTGGAGAGGGCAAATAAGAGTGAGAGTGTTATGTACAATATCAATCTACTCACATAGAGGAGGTGGCATATATGGCGGTAGAGTTTGGTGCAAAACTTTATTTGAAAGATAATATGTATGCTACCCTTAAAAAAAATCTAGGTTTACAGCGTGAGTTTTCGGAGCAGGTAGATAGAACTAATGCGAGTATGCAACAGATGGGGCGTACAAGGGTTAATGCTACTATCAATGCTACGGATAACGCCTCTGGAGTAGTAGAGAGCGTTAGACAAACTGTAGAGAATGTAGGCAATACAACAGTATCCCCAGAGGTATCCTTACAGGATAACGCCTCTGGGGTTATTGGTGGTATACAGGATACCTTAGATACCGTCAATACTACCACAGCTACTCCAGAGGTGGAGGTAGAGGATAATGCCTCTCCTACTATCAGCGAGGTAGAGAGTAGAGTGCATAGGCTGGGGAATGTGAGAGCATTAACCAGAGCAGAGGTAGACGATCAAGCTACAGAAAAGGTGGAGAGAATAACCCAGAGGATCAAGGATCTTACTAAAAAGGTATTCTCTCCAGTGATTAAGCTAAAGGATCTTACAGTTAGTACAGTAGGCAAGATTAAGCAGAGGCTTAAAGAGATAGCCACTACTTTTACTCCTATTGTAAAAATCAGAGATCTAGCCTCACAGGGCTTAGCTAAAATTAAAAATACCTTAGGTGGGCTACGAGATAAAGTTACCTCTGTAGCGGTAGGGATCCACGATAGAGCTACATCTGGACTAAATAAAATAAGGGTAGGTGTACGAACAGTAGGAAAGCTGGTGGCTAAGCCTTTTATCTCTGTTAGGGATAAAGCCACAAGTGGGATCACAAAGGTTAGAAACTCCCTAAAATCCGTAGGGAAAACAGTAGCTAAGCCTTTTGTTACTTTGAGGGATAAAGCAAGTGCTCCTCTGGGTAAGGTAGGCGGTGTACTGAAATCTGTAGGAAAGACAGTAGCAAAACCTTTTATAGCAGTAAAAGACGGTGCTAGTAAGATACTCCACGGTATAGGCAGTAGCTTAAAATCCATCGGTAATATGTCTGTAAAGGCTATGGTAGCGGTAAAGGATGGAGCTAGTGCTGTACTGGGTAAGATCGGTAGTACACTTAAGAGCCTTGCAAAAGGCGTAACAATCGCTGTAGGAATTGCAGGAGCAGGAGCTACAGCTCTTATGGGTAAATCCTTAGGAGAGGGAGCTAAACTACAGCAAAGTATAGGCGGTGTGGAAACACTGTACACAAAGACTAATAGCGATGGTAGTACAGATACCTCAGCGGTAGATAAGATGTTACAGTATGCTAATCAAGCATATAAAACTACAGGCTTATCCGCTAATGAGTATATGGAAAATGTTACCTCATTTAGTGCCTCTCTTTTGAGTGCGTGTGCAGGAGATACAAATAAATCCGCTGAGATTGCTAACAAAGCTATGATAGATATGGCGGATAACGCTAACAAGATGGGTACTGATATGGGATCCATCCAGAACGCTTATCAAGGCTTTGCAAAGCAAAATTACACGATGCTGGATAACCTTAAGCTGGGTTATGGTGGTACTAAGGAGGAGATGGATAGGCTCCTTAAGGATGCACAGGCTATCACTGGTACTAAGTACGATATAAACAACTTAGCGGATGTATATACAGCTATCGGAGTAATACAGGATAAATTAAATATCACAGGAACCACAGCAAGAGAGGCAGAGCAGACCTTTAGCGGATCTTTTGCGATGATGAAAGCCTCAGTTACTAACCTCTTAGGTAATTTATCTATAGGGGATGGAGAGGCAGTAGCTAGAAGTATGGGAGAGCTGGTAGAGAGTGCAAGTACCTTTTTCTTTGGTAACTTTATACCGATGCTCCAGACGATTTTTAGCAACTTGCCTACAGCAATAGGAACAGCGGTAGAAAAGGTAGCTCCTCAGATTAAGGAAAATGTATTACCACTCCTTACATCTATCAAGGATGCAATCTTTACAGGGCTGGGTAATATCGGTATTGATACTGGAGCATTGCAAGCTATTTTCGATCAGCTTTTTAATGTAAAGGTAGACGGTGGCGGTATTGCTAGTATGTTCTCTGGGCTTAAGGATGGAATAGTACAGGTGATCAATACGATCTTACCTATCATCCCTCCGATTATCTCAGCGGTACAACAGATAGCTCCTGTAGTAGGGCAGGTAATTAGTACGATTATGAGCGGTGTATCTCAGATCATTCCTTATATCGTGCCAGTGATCCAGACTATTACTAATATCATCGTAACAGCTATGCCAGTGATCCAACAGATCATTACAGTAGTGGTAAGTGCGATTGTAGCTATTATGCCTACATTGAGCTCTATCTTTACTTTTGTGGGAAATGTGATCCAGCAAGTACTTACTGTGATCGGTAATCACATGGGATTATTCCAGACTATTGTATCTGTAGTAGTAACAGTAGTATCTACTGTATGGCAGACCTTAGCCCCTATAATCAGTGCGGTAGTAGATGTGATCCTTACGGTGGTGGATGGGCTACTTACAGGAATTGAAACGGTATTTAATTTCTTAGCTCCATACATCTCTCAGATCTGGGGTAGTATCTGTGGATTTTTCGACAGTGCAAGCTCTACGATTACCACTATCGTAGAAACCATTAAGAGTGTATTTCAAGGCTTATTTGATGCGGTATCCACTATTTTCGGTGGTATCTCCAGTGCTGTATCTACAGCGATAGGAACCGTAACAAGTGTAATAAGCGGAGCGATAGATGCTATTAGCGGTTTTGTAGATAAAGTTGGTGGAGCGATCAGCAAGGCTAAGGAGTTTGTAGGAGGTATCGGTGGTAAGGTTAAGAGTGCTTTAGGTTTTGCCTATGGTAAAGACAGAGTACCATACGATAATTACCCAGCTATCCTCCATCAAGGAGAGAAAGTCTTAACCAGAAATCAAGCAGATCAGTATGAGAGGCGTATGAGTACCAGAGGTGTACAGCTTAAGGATGTTACACCTATAGACAGGGATCCAGATGATCCACAGGATAATAACGGAGGTACAGGAGGTACAGGAAATCCACAGGATAGCGATCTACCTAAGAGCGGTGGTATCGGATCTATAACGATTGAAAAATTGGCGGATACGGTAATCATTGAGAAAGAGGCAGATACAGATAAGGTAGTTTCTGATATGGTGGCAAAATTCAAAAAGTTGTTACCTAACATGACTTAAGAGAGGAGGGATCACTTTGGAGTTTTGGTTACAACAGAATAAGGATAAGTTTCAATTACCTGTAAAACCATCCGATTACACGGTATCCGTATCACACAAAAATACGGTAGTAAATGTAATACAGGTAGGAGATGTAAACCTTATCGGTAACACAGGCTTAAGAGAGATCTCTCTTAAGTCTTTTTTTCCAGCAAAAGATTATAACTTTAGCAATAATGCAGGGCGTAAACAGCCCTTAACTTATGTAGAGAAGATCGAGAGCTGGAGAAAGTCTGGTACTCCTATTAGGGTTATCATTACAGGCACTCTTAACATGGAGGCTACAGTAGAGAGCTTTGTGTGGGGAGAGCAGGATGCTACAGGAGATATTTATTATACCTGTAATATAAAGGAGTACAAAAAGATAAAGACAAAGAAAGCTACCGTTACTATAGCTACTGTAAAGCCTACAGTAAGGGCTACAAAGCCACAGGCTACTAATACAGCCAGAACATACACGGTAAAGCGTGGAGATTGCCTCTGGAAGATAGCTAAACAGTTTTACGGTAGTGGAGCTCAGTACACTAAGATCTACAATGCTAACAGGGATAAGATAAAAAATCCTAATCTTATCTATCCTAATCAAGTATTAACTATCCCTTAGGAGGTGGTAAGAGTGATAGTAGTGCATAAGAATACAGACATTACAGAGTATGTATCCTCTATGAGCTGGGGTGGTAGCAGAACAGAGGTAGCCAGAAAGTTAGAGCTACACATTGTAAACGCTCCCTTAGATAAAAATATTACTCCTCTTACCATCAACTTAGCGGATCCTGTTTATCTATTTGAGGATGATGGAAAAACAGAGCTTTTTAGAGGCTATGTAGTAGAGAGGGAGGCAAGCAGTACTACAGGTACAGTTACTTATACCTGTTATGATCTTCTTTTCTATACCATCAAGAGTAACGCCACCTATAATTTTAGCTCTAAAACAGCAGAGGCGATAACTCAGATGGTATGTGATGATATGGAGATCCCTGTAGGCTCCTTAGCTCAGACAGGGCTAACACAGAAACTCATAGTACAGAATGTATCTATCTATGAGATTATTATGAGAGCCTATACACAGGCATATCAACAGAACGGAGTAAGCTACAGGGTGGTAGCTAAAAAAGGCTACCTCAATGTAGAGGAAATGGGTAAGGTGGTATGCAGTATTGAGATCACAGAGGATAGCAATATTACCAGCTCCAACTATAAAGAGAGCATTACTAACATGGTTAATAAGGTTCGTATTTATGACGGAGAGGGTAAACCACAGGGAGTAGTACAAAATGATGCAGATGTGAAAAAGTACGGTATATTCCAGCAGACTTACACTAAAGAGGAGGGCAAGGATGCTACTACCACAGCTAAGAGTATGTTTAAGACGGTTGAGAAAACCTTTACTCTGGAGTGTGTAAACCTCAATGAGGCAGTAACAGGAGCAGGGGCGGTAGTAAGAGATAGCTCTACAGGGCTCAGCGGTGTAGTGTGGATAGATGCAGATACTCACACATGGCAAAATGGAGTAGCTACCATGAGCTTAACAGTAACTCTAAAACAAATGATGGATACTAAGGAGGGATAGAATGGCTGGTACTGGGGATAACATGAAAAACGATCATCAATATGCAGAAGTGCTAGAGATGATGCGATCACAGGGAGCTAAAGATAATCCTACCTTAGCCCAGCTAGGAATAATGCAAAGCTCTAACAGCGTAAAGATAGATGATCTGGTACTCAATGCTGAGGATCTGTATATAGCAGATTACTTAGTAGCAGGGTATACCAGACAGATAAAAGTACCTTATGTATCTGGAGTATCTGTGGATACTACACAGAGTAACGGTTTTGCTAGTAAGGATAACCCAGATCCAGATACTAGGGCATGGAAACAAAGCCAGATAACCTATACAGATGGGCTTAAGGCTGGGGATATGGTGCTGGTACAGAAACTTAATGATAATAACAAGTATGTAATCATAGCAAGGGTGGTGGAGGCGTAAATGAGTTTATTTCCTTTTGCAACAACAGAGGATCTTACTCTAACGGATCAAGAGGTAACAGCCTCCTCTATCCGTGAGTATGAGATCGACTTTGAAAAAGGCACACTCACAGGGAAGATTGTAACTGGTGTAGATGCTCTTTGTGTGTGGGCTTACTTAGCTCTTAAGGCTAAGAGATACCGCTGGATTATATATAGCTGGGGTTATGGGGATGAGGTTTATGATCTCATCGGATATAGCTACAGTGAGGAGTACCTTAACAGTGAGGTAAGGCGGTATATGGAGGAGTGCTTATTTGAGAATGAGCACATAACAGGAGTACAAGATCTGGAGGTATCCCAGATTAAAGATGTACTCCACATAAAATTTACTCTGGTAACAGATGTAGGTAGTAAGGAGGTGGAAATGGATGTATGAGGATCAGACATACGAAAATATATTAGATAGATCCCTAGCAAGGGTGGCAAGTGATGTAGATAAACGTGAGGGCTCCGTTATTATGAACGCTATAGCCCCTGTATCCGCAGAGCACGCAGATGTATATATCCAGCTAGGTAATATCGTAAATAATGGGTATGCAGATACCGCAGTAAGAGAGTTTCTAATCCTCCGATGTAAGGAAAGAGGTATTATCCCTTATGAGGCTACTAAGGCTACTCTAAAGGGTAAATTTAATATGGAGATCCCTATAGGCTCCAGATTTAATCTGAATGAGCTTAACTATGTAGCCACAGCATTTATAGAGAGTGCCGATGGCTATTTTTATTATCAGATGGAATGTGAAACAGAGGGTACTAATGGCAATAAGTTTTTTGGAGAGCTTAGCTCCATTGAGTACATTGATAAGGATCTTACTGGAGAGCTTACAGAGCTCCTTATCCCAGCGGAGGATGAGGAGGATACAGAGGCTCTAAGGACACGATACCTTAACTCCTTTGATAGTAACCCTTTTGGCGGTAATAAGCAGGATTATGTAGAGAAAACCGATGCTCTGGATGGTGTAGGTGGTACAGTGGTTATCCCTGTGTGGAATGGGGGAGGCACTGTTAAGTTAATCATTATCAATAGTGATTTTGGAGTAGCATCTAGCACACTGGTAAAAGCGGTGCAGGAGGCTATAGATCCAGATCCACAGGGTACAGGTAGTGGCATAGCTCCTATAGGGCATACAGTAACAGTAGTATCCGCTGTGGGTAAGACAGTAAGCATAAAATCCAGAATAACTCTAAATGATGGCTACCAGTGGTCACAGGTAAAACCTAAGGCGGAGGAAACTCTGGAGGCGTATTTTTTGGAAATGCGTAAGAACTGGGAGAAAGGTAACTTAGTAGTGCGTATCTCTCAGATAGAAAACAGGCTCCTTAATCTGGATGGGATCTTAGATGTGGCGGATACACAGCTAAACGATGTAGCCAGTAACTTAGCCTTAGCACAGGAGGAGATACCTCTGTTAGGAGGTGTTTATATTGGCTAGAGAGATTGATCTATTAGGCTATTGGATGCCTGTACTCCGACAGCTTAAAGAGTTTAAGGAGATAGCAAAGGCGGAAACGCCAGAGCTTAAGTACATCCTAGAACAGATTGAGCGTACTCTTAACAATATGTTTATTGAAACAGCGGATGAGTACGGTATTAAGCGTTTTGAGGATATGATGGGTATTTACCCAGAGGCAGGAGCCAGCCTAGAAACAAGGCGTTTTAATGTGCTGGTTAAGTGGAATGATAAAGTACCTTATACGGAGAAAGAGCTTTATAACAGGCTTATTAGTATCTGTGGAGATGATAACTTTAGCGTTAATCCAGATTATAAAAATTATTTTTTAGAGATTATAACTCATTTAGGGATAGAGGGGGCGTTTGATACGATCTCCTCTATTTTGCAGGATATGATCCCCTGTAATCTGGCTGTCTCTTATACACATCTCCGAGCCCACGAGACAAG
>ENA-UAZD01000065-UAZD01000065.1-human-gut-metagenome-genome-assembly--contig:-NODE-65-length-55874-cov-14.857145_pt1 | contig 55874 bp, 59 predicted proteins | sample MGYA00244112_ERZ654658 | MGnify/ENA primary metagenome ERZ654658 (study PRJEB26926, sample SAMN06164608) | human gut metagenome | biome: ENVO:00009003; feature: ENVO:2100002; material: ENVO:00002003... | reverse complement strand
GGTATTATAGAAACATCCATCTCCAATTCTTTACTTACATTTAGCATATCAATAGACTACCTTGCCGTTGTTGCGCGCCTTTTCTCCCAGAACGGGGTAAATGGTATACTTCACATGCTTTCCTCCGACAAGCTTCTTTGCCTTTCGAGGTCTCGCCGTCCGCGTTGTGATATAGGTCCAAAGACGCTTGAACTGCGTATATGTGAGAGGTTGTCCATCCTTATTGGCTATAACATAATCTGATGTAGAAGATTCCTTCGCCTCTTTGAGCGCCTCAAGAAGTTGTGGAGGAAGTGGAATGCTCCTCTTTGCCGCATTCGTCTTCAGCTCTGTTAGGATAACAGGCCGATTATTCTCCGTATGTTTCCTGTATGCCGTATTCCTGGATATCCTGTTTCATTAATGCCCAGACCGAGTCTGCTTCCATCACGGAAATATGCTTTCTGTAGCCTTCAAAGGACACTTCCTCGGCCGTGAAGCCGGACTGATGAAGAAGTGAAAGAATGCCTTTTTCGAGTGCTTCCTGACGAACAACACAATCCTGTTCAGAACTGTCATGGGTTCTGATCGTAAGTAAATGATGAATGCGACTACCCGTTTTTCTTCCGGCGATTCGAAAGAGCTCAATTGCTGTTTGTCCAGTTCCTGCAGAGGATAGATAGCAAGCATCTTCGCAAATCGTTTTCGCAAGCGTTAAGCTGACTTCATTGTCCTCTGCGATAGGGACTGTCTTGATGCGATAGGAAGTCAGGACAAAGTATTCTCCTCCATCAAAAAACTTCTTCATTTGAGTCCTCCTATATAAACGGATTGTGTTGATAGTTCGGCACGGCACTCATAAGCTGTTTAATCACCTTGACGGGATGTAAGCTGAACACCTTGTACAGGCAGCCCGCCAGACCACCTGTACAAAGCATCGCAACAAAATAGCTCTCTGCGCCCAAAAGTATCCCGGCAATGATAGCACAGAACGCGGCGGCAAAGATCCATGCGAGGATTCTTGCCCTTTGTTTGTTGAGTTCCTCTCTGTGTTTCTCATAGCGCCGGCTGCCGTATCTGATCATTTCACCGGTTACGCCATTGAGTCTTACCAGTTTGTCCCACGCTTCAGAGGCGATGGTTCTATTGGTGGTATTATCCATGTCTATGTCCCCGAAGTCCTGAGTCGCTGCCCGTAAGACAGCGAGATACAGTTTCTTTTCTGTGGGGTATTGGCTCATTAACGGACTCAGAAGGGCGATGGTTTGTTCCCAGTTGCCGGCAGCAAGGTGACTCATGGCTTTAGAATATGTCCTGTCATACTGCATGAGCTGTTGATCTTGCTGCGGATCATACACCGGAGTTCCACACGAGTCGCACGCCATTGTCATCCATCTACGATTGTAGTGAAAGCTGGAGCAACCACAGCGACTACAGACGCGATCCATAGAATCACCACCTTTCTAACGATGCGATACGATTATCGATTTCTGGGAGGCAAAGGCTTGCTGGCTGCAGTCTGGTGCGGCATACGCGCGGGAATGGGATTATGAGACTGAAGACCAGTTGCGCGATCGCTGTGATCCTGAACTTCACGAACCGGCTGGTTGCTCGGTTCCACAGGAATGGAAGCAGAATATACGCCCTGCCTCTGCTGCTTCAGCGCAGCGTTGATCAAGGGGATCAAAGCAATCAGGCAAACCAGCGTTGTGATTATGAAGGCGAAGACCGCCGACCTTACAGATACATCAATTCCCAAAAGCAAGACGGAGATAGCAATCACAGCGGTTTCAAGGATGCAACAAACGACTGAGAGGCCAGTTGCCTTGCGAAGGTTGCTGTTCCAGTACGTTACGAGGTATGCCACCGGGATTCCAACAGTGAGAAGTGTGCCGCCGATGTACACTGCGAGACGAGCGGCTGCTGCCGCAGGAGCAAGCCACCAGAATAGCGCCTGGGGGATCAAAACGATAGCTGCAAGGACGGGGATCAGAGAGTAGTTTTTGCGTGTCATTTTCGTCATTCCTTTCACTTAAAATCTATAACCGCAGATGGGGCAAACGCTATTGCCGCGCATCACGCTTCCGTTACACGATGGGCAGCGCTTGTACCGATCGGGCATGGGCGGAGGCGCTTCTGCGGATGAGGTACTTCCCTGAGCATCAGACGATGCGCCACCAAACATATCCGTGTGCCGAGTCATTTCAGTCAGCGGTTCCCGCAGTGCCGGCAGCATCTGCGAGAGCATCATCATCTGCATCATCATGGGAGCCATTCCGCCAGCGTTCCCGTTGGAATTACATGCAGTGCCACCAGTAGGAGCATGCCCTCGAGAAGGAATTCCCGTCATCATTTCGCCCAGGGTGCGGTTGTTGACATTGCCGTTCCATACTCTTTGAAGGTGATCCAGTTCGAGATCGGTTCTGGTTTTCCCACCAGCATACTCCTGCTCCAGGCTATAAAGTCTCTGCATCTCTGAATTGGGAACATTGATGGCCACAAGGTCAAATCGCTCCAGATTGATACCGTACTCAGACATACCAGACCGAATTGCAGTCGTTGCCATGTTTCCGATATGGGAAAGCTGGCTGTTAAACTCCGGGATTTCCAGCTTACTGATCTCTCTGGAGATGGCTTCCCTAATGGGGGTAAGAACCGTCTGCTCCATACACGGATCGATATCCTCAGCCGAAAACACAGAGCTGTAGCTTCCGACCAGCTTTGTGAGAACCTTCAGAGGATCGGAGATCGAGAAGGAAAAGTTGCAAGATGCAAGCGCTTTCATTGTAAGGTGGAAGCGATGCTCCCGAAAAGGAAACTCTCCCGTGCCAAGCTTGACAAACTTCGTTTTCTCTGTCGACACAAAGAACACAGACACCGTGGTTCCGGTGTCTCCGCGGGTCAGAACGTTGCGGAGCCTCACAAAGAAGGGGTCAACGCCAGTGAAGATTTCGTATCTGCCGGGGCCATAGGGACGCGAAAGCGTACCGTTGATCGCAACAAATGCAGTGGTTCCCGGAGGGACAACCAGAATACTTCCGTTGACAATTGCGGAATACTGTCCGCATACATCCGGCTGAATTCGGATTAAACCATTTCCGCCCGGGTCTCTGATGATTGATTGGTACATAGGCTCATCTCCTTTGTCTTTATTCTACCCTTTTATTACTGCCAAGTTTTTTAATCCCGGATGATAACAAAGCTTGTAACTGCCATAAATCTCCTCTGCCGAAACCGCTTTTCTTACTTCATCCAGGTAATCACCAGATGAAGGGCAGTACCTGAAGTGGATCAGTATCGGAGATATGCTTCTCTGCAAATCCTTTTTGAGCCGCGACTTAAGATCGTTATAGGAATGAACGCACAGGCCATGATGGCTATAGTAGCTCAGTGCTTCCGATGTGCATTCGGGAATGCGGGCACATTTGAAGTCGTAATGATCGTTTGAAATCTGATTGTCCGACAGGTTCAAGTAATCGAAGCGTACAATCCCGTTCTCAGTTCCATCCCAAGTGACATCACAGTGGACGGGAACCCCGTTGATCCATGCAATCGTCCAACAATGCCAGCCGTCCGTTTTGGTTCTGCCATAAACTTTGATACATGGGATGCCGACTCGTCTGAAGCACAGGAGCAGAAGTGCGTTCTGACCTTCACACACCCCTGCTGAGAGCAGGACTGGCCCCACAATGCTGTGGTCTCTCACATCTCCATTGTTTGTATATACGATACTTTTGGCGATACGCTCGTAAACAAGCGCTTCTCGGTCAAACATGGAAAGATCGGCCGTTCCACGAACGATCTGAAAAATTCTTTTCCGCATCTGCTGCCTGATTCTATCAATGATCTTAGGGGCATATAGAATTGGGTACTCCAGAGTGCCGAGCCGACCTCTCCGGGTGAATTCGCTCTGAAATCCCAGATAGAAGAATTCCGGGTGATCGTCTCTGATCGCTTTGTATGCTGCAAAGCAATCAGACGCAGATGTTTCGGGATTACTTATGGTTATGGCGAATGTCGTCTTACCTGAGTAATCCCCCTGGAGAAGTTGGGCATTGATGCGGTCATAGAACGCCTGACCCTGACGAGTGAGGAACCCTCTATAGTATTCAGAACCCAGCTTCTCCGGCATCTTCGCCATTATGATTCACTCCCTTCTGCCCTTGGGAATCACCAGCTTGATCTTCAGGCATCCTCTACCATCAATTTGGGTACGAAGTCTGATATCTCCAGCATATCCATGTGTGCGAAGGCACTGACTGGTAAGACGAACGATTTCATCGGTAGGAGGAATCAGCCGCTTGTCTTCTCTGATATCCTCCCGAGGAGCCGTACCACGCGAAAATACGAGGATTTCCGCCTCGGCAAAGTCCTTCCCGATGCTGCCCAGCATCTTCATCCGAATCGGATCGCACACGAAGATACAGACGGGAGACGATGCCGCGCGTGCAGCGCCACTCACCTTGTCGGTTCCGCTGTAAAACACACCGAGATCGGGGTGAGTATGCCCTTCCAAAACGAACTCCGAAGGGCCGCAGAGCTTGAGGAAAGGATCAACCTGGTAGCCGAAGGCATCCGTGTTGAATTTGACTTCATTTCTCAGAAACTCCTCACGATGGTATTCCAGAAAATCGAGCCCCGGATTGTATTCTCCGTTTGGACCAAGGTTTGATGCTCCGACCGGATTACGATTCATGGTCTGGATCTCGATGATATGGCTGATAATCGTAATCACGTTACCATCATCATCGACAAGGAAATGCCCCATCCCGTAGAGCTTCTGCTCATAGACATTCATCGGGGATCGTCTCCCATATGAAATGATCGAGTTAAGCTCCTGTTCGGATTCGGGAAGGATGATAACCTTGTTGCGTCCTTTGCCATGCCGTTCCTTGACATACACATCACCGCACTTGCTTTTGATGATGTCCATGGCTTTCTTAAGGCTGCATACAGGATAAGTTTTGGGTTGCGGAGGACGCCTAGTAGGCATCGGGGTATAATTGGTCACGATACTTCATCTCCTCTTAGTGGTGTCTACCGGGAAGGGGCGGAGGTGCGGTCACAGGCTTGGCTGTCACCTTGCGAGGCGGAAGAGCCGTCAGTTCAGGGGCATAAAGCAGTTTGGGATGAATCGTGGGGAAACGTTTGGAAGCAACGCCATCCTTATGCCACTGTGCCACGCTGCTGTTTGCCATGCTTTCATATCGAGTCACACCGGGATCGTGAATCATATCGCGCATGAGCTTGTCCACGACTGTAGTCAGAGAACTCGTGAAGGGAATCCAGGTGTCAATGCAGGCATTCCCGGAGCGAAAAACATTAGGACTCGCAAGATAATGATCCGAGGCATAAGAGGCCGATACGGATTTCAGCGGATAACCGGGATAGCAAATGATATCCGCCGTCATAGATTCACAGGCTTTAGGCGCAGAGTCCTCGTTTGTGGTGAGGTAATGCGAAGGTGCCTTAACCGTCACCTTGAGGTGCATTGCCTCGCCGGTTTTCGCCTGAACCCTCTGGATCGTCACATACTTGGGGTTGTATTTTCGGACGATTTCCTGGTAATCGTTCTTCAAAGCCTCGGCAGAGTCTTCTTCGGTGATGGAGACTTCTCTCGTGTGACCGTATTCATCGGTATAGTTGGTTGAGTAACTCATGTTGAACCTCCTTTTAGAGCTTATTTTTAGCCAAGTTCTCAACGGAAGTGAACTTTGACAAAAAGAAAGACCGTCCACTTTTTCAATGAACGGTCGAATCAAATTGTATTCAGTTTGGCAGGGAACTTTTACCGGATTTTTTCTGCTGAATGTTCCCCATGCCGTCTTTGTTATTCCGATTCTTCTTCAGCGTGAAAACCAGCCATAAATCTTTTCAGCAGAAATGCGCAGAAGTACGGGAAGGTGTATATCCTATCCTCATGCCCAATATTGTTCTTTGACAACTTAATCCCGTATCTGATATCTGGGTAGTGATCAGAGGCAATCAATGTTCTCATTGATTTTGCCCGCCCGCTTTTCGCCTTTACTTCAACAGGAATCAAGGATGTGGTTGAACGAATGAAGAAATCGGCTTCCAGAGTGGAATCCTCTTTTTTGTAATAGAACAGCTTATATCCTTGCTTGATGAGAGCCTCTCCTACCATGTTCTCATAGAGGGCTCCCTTATAAACACCCAGGTTCTTATTGGCTCTTAAATCCTCCTGTGATTCATCATCCAGCATAGATACCAAAAGACCCGTATCCGCAAAATACAGCTTGAATGTGTCGGGCTCGTAATTACCTCCCAACGGCAGTTCCGGAAACTCCATGCAGTAACAGATGTTGACCATACCTGCATCCGAAAGCCACTCTGCGCATCCTCGATAATCCCGGAATCTTGCGCCAGTCGCCACCTTGGAAATCTGGAATTTTTTGTTTTCCCTTGCAAGCTGCGGCGCGACCCGGTTGAACACATTGATAATTCTTGTTTGATCTATTCCGGTGGCATACTTGCGAATATCTTCTTTATAGTCCGCTATGAGCTGCTTCTGCGTATCAAGCGATCCCTCAAAGGTGTTTCGCTCGATATACTCCGCGACGACAGCAGGCATTCCGCCAAGGATATTGTAATCCAGAAACAGCGAATGGAAGACATTCATCTCCAACTCGCTAAAAGGTGTAAATTCCTTCATGTGGGAAAGCAGGTTTTCTACCGTGTCATCTCCATAGCCCTTTGCCCACAGGAACTCCTCGAAATCCAGCGAAAACATCTCATAGTCTTTTTTATACCCTACGCTGTTGCTTTCGATCTTCTTGTAATTGACTCCCAGCATTGACCCACTGCAAATCACATCAAAACGCCCATCTATGCAGAAGAACTTGAGCGATGTTGCAATTTCCGGGAATTCCGTGATCTCGTCGAAGAAGATCAGCGTCTTTCCGGGTACAAACTTCTTTGATGGGTCAATGAGTGAAATGTTCTTGATAATGTCAGCAGCTTCATATCCGTCCGCAATGATTCCCTTGTATTTCTCATCACGGACAAAATTGATCTCGATCACATTTTCGTAATGATCGGCAGCAAAATGCAGGATCGATTCCGTTTTGCCTATTTGACGGCTCCCCTTGACAATAAGGGGCTTTCTGTTTTTATCTGCCTTCCATTCCTCTAAGAAAGCATCAACTTTTCTTCTCAAATACATCTGCATCACTCTCCGGCTTGAGGTTTCTGCTTCATTATACACAAAACATGAGCGATTGTCAATCTGCGTTGCACATTTCATGGGCGAACTAAAGCTGCCCCGCGCACATTTTTAGATTATCGACCTCGTTAGTTTATGATAGCCGCAAGGTTTTTACTCCCTGCGGCTATCAAAATACTACTTCATGATTTTCAGCAGCAGCTCATTGACATCTTCGGTCGGCTTGCCCTCTGCAATCAGCTTATTTCTAAACTCCAACAAAGCATGCTTGGCAAGCCGGAGCTCTTCCGGATTTAACTCAACAATTCGCTTATCATTTTTGCGTCTGAACATATCAGGCACCTCCGTCCTTTGATCTGACTTCATTGTAGCGACGGAAATGCCGTATTGCAAATGTGCGAATTATTTCATCGTTCCCTGTCATCGCTGGAACGGCTCGGCTCCTCCTCGCCTCGCTCACCGTCAACGATCTCGTTCTCTCTTTTGTCGAGATTGAGAATCGCGTTCAGTTCATTTAGCCGTGCCGATTTGGTTTTCAGTTCTTCCTCCTGGGGGAATGGCTTTTGAACCTCGACCTTTGCATTTTCAAGCTGAACCCGGGTATTCTCCAGCTGCTCAGCACACGCTGCCATTTGTTCCTCAAAAGCGCCGAGGATGTTATCCAGTCGCTGAATATTGCCGAAGATGTCCGTGCCCAGCGTGACCGTATGCCGCAGCTGATGAATCAGCGTGATCTTATATTCCCGGCTGAAGGTGTCGAAGGACAGCTCCATGTCAAAGCCTCGGTACTGACCGATGGGAATCGGTTCGGGGCTTGTCATGGACTTACAAAGGCCGAGGATGGCATCACCGGCAGCCTTCTTTTCTCTTACCGTGCCACCCGGCATAATCATCGGGGAGAAGCCGTCCTCGTTGGGCTCGGTATTTCTTTTGCGCTGGTCAATATCCGCCTGATAGCCCTCAATGCGCTGCTCCAACGACCGAATTCTCTGGGGGAACTCCTTCAGGATTTGATCCTCCAGCGAATAGCGCTGGCTCAGATGGTTGGCCTTCAGCAGCTTTAAGCGAGACACATCAATGTCCAGATCCATCTTCTCCTTGATGTGGGGATCGCCGGCGCACAGCGCCTTGATTTCCGCATAGCTCAGGGCGGTTTCGTCAATGTCCTCCGCAGAGCGCACCGGGGATTTGCTGGTCATGATCTGCCCAATGAACTTCTGCTTGGATTCCACCAACTGATACAGGTAGCTGTCGAAGGTGTTTTCCGTGACATAGGTGTAAATATCAACCTCCTTGTTTTCGTTGCCCTGACGAATGATTCGCCCCTCCCGCTGCTGCAGGTCAGTCGGTCATTTTTTGCGGACAGTTCATACATGCTATCCTTTTCTGTTCTCTGCTCCTGCGTTTGCTCTCGTTTGATTTCTCCCTCCGTATCTTCTTGGCACAAGCAGGACAATACCTTGATGCACCAGAGCCCGGGACATATTCAACGCCGCACACCGTACAGTTTTTAGCGGACATTGCTGCCCACCGTTTTGTAGGTATGATATGTAATTCATCGACAAAGCCGATGAATTTATAGTAAATCTTGATTTCCTGCTTCACTGTTCCGTCTGCCATCTTCTCACGCTCCGAAACAAGTATCTTGTCTATGAGTGCGTTTATAACTGTTGCATCCAGTTCTTTTAAGCCTTGATAATTTCGGATAAGGGCGAGGAAGTCACGGATTCCCCGTGATTTCTCGTAGCTTTCATTAAGAGTTTCCGTCACCTCTTTCAGCCTTGCTTCAATTTCAAGCTGCTCTTTCTGGTATTTCCCCGACATCATCTCAAAATTCCGCTCGGTAATACGCTCCATGACCTTATCCTCGTAGAGAGAGGAAAACAGCCTGTCCAGTTCCGCAAGGCGTTTGTTCAGCTTCTTACGTTCTTTCTCTAATGCTTTCGCCCTGCTCTGGTCTGTTTCCGTGAGCCGCTTTTCTATGGCCCTGACCGCCTTTTCATCATTCACTGCCATATCCGCAAAACAGTTGATGTCGGCAAGAACGGCATTGAATAAATCCCTTGCTTCTATATTGTGGGCACTACACTCGCTTCTTCCGTTTCTTGCATAATTATTACATGAATACTGTACACAGTCGATAATCTCTGGGCGTTTCCTCCTGTGTACGTTCATTGCTCGCAGAGCACATCCGCAGTCCACACACTTGATAACGCCTGCAAAAATATTTACAAATCCTCCCTTGTTCTGTGGAAGCCTACGACTTGTAATAAGCTGTTGGACAATATCAAATTCCTCCTGCGTGACTATTCCCTCATGGGTATTGGGTATCACTTCCCATTCTTCGGGCAGCTTAGAGGAGCGTTTCTTGCTTTTCATATTGGCGGCAATCCGTTTGTAGCCTACAAGATTTCCCGCATATATCGGGCTTCTTAAAATGCTCCTCACGCTGTTCCCACTCCAAATATAGCGTTTGTCCTCGTTCCCCTCAAAATGACGTTCAAAGCCTGTTTCGCCACGCTCCGCCGCATAAGCGGCAGGGCGTAGGATATGCTGTTTATTAAGATGTCTGCAAATTTTGGCAACTCCATTCCCTTTTAATGCAAGGTCGAATATCTCTTTTACAACATGTGCCACTTTATCATCTATCAGCAGATGGTTGTGGTCGGCAGGGTCTTTGATATAGCCATAAGGGGCGGTAGTTCCCATGAATTTCCCCTGTTGAAACCTCGCCCGATATGCCGATTTTATCTTAACAGATATGTCAGCGGCATACATTTCGTTTAAAATGTTGCGGAAAGGCGTGATGTCCATAGCAGATTTATTCAAGGTATCTACGCCGTCATTGACCGCTATATACCTCACGTTATGCTCTGGGAAGAAAACTTCCAGATATAACCCACAATCAAGATAGTTTCTCCCCAGACGGGATAAATCTTTCGTAATCACGCAGTTTATCAGACCGCTTTCAATGTCTTTTATCATATTCTGGAAACTTGGTCTTTGGAAATTTGTACCAGAATAACCATCGTCCACATACGTTTTTGCTATGTGCCATCCCTGCTTTTTCACATAATCCGTGAGGATGGATTTCTGTGTCGCAATGCTCGCACTCTCGTTATCCGTACCATCGTCTTTAGATAAGCGGCAATAAATGCCGACTAAATAGATTTTCTTTTCTTCTTTGATTCCTACCATACTGTAAAACCTCCGTATCTGTCCTATCTGTTTTCATGTCCCATTGCGTACATTCTAAGCGGACAGCCCCTCATTGTCGAAGGTGTCGCCCTCGGCAATCTTCTTCCGAATATCCTCGGAGATAATCGGGACAAACGCTTCTGTAACGGTCTGTGTGCCGACATATTCACGGCTGATTATCATCTGCACTGGTGCTTTTGGCACGATACGCTTTCTCTTTTTATCTGCTTTCTTATCCTCGCCCATACTTAAATCTTCCTTTCCAGACAGGGCAGGGAAGAGTTTGGAAATGTCCCCGCCCTGCCAATCAGATACCATTAATCCTCGCTGTTTAATTCTTTCTGTAATGCTTTAAGGAGTGCCGCCGCTTCATCAGCGTTCAGCGTGATTCCCTTGCCGCACTTTTCACGGTTCGGGGAAAAGCTGCGGATGTCATACTTCGGCTCTTTCCCATTCCATGAAATGAGATTGATTTCCTTTGTGTAGCCACTGTCGCCCGTAGACAATACTGCGATTTCCTTTACGATTTCATACTGGATTTCTCTCATTCTCCATACCTCAACTCTCTGTATTTACTTCCCGAAAAAAGAAGATTAGCGGCTGTCACGGTTGCGTTTCCTCTGCAACTCACGCTCCAAAAGTTTGATGATGGTTTCCTCCATCTGCTTCGGCGTTGTGTTCTTCGGAAAGTATTTTTTCAGCTTGCTTGTGTTGATTTTCAAGGTTTCTTTCTGATTTCCCTTTTCCTCCGTCATAATCGCAAATATCATATCCATGTCAAGCCGCCCACTCTGGCTTAGGCTTTTCATCCGCTGTGCCTGTGAGAGTGAGGGCGTTGCTTCTTCGCTCTCCATCGTGGCAAAGAGGTTTTCCTGCTCGTCTTTCTTCAAGAAGGACAGTTCCACCGCAGGCGTGAGGGCGATTTTCCCCTCGTCCACCATCTGCAAAATCGGCGGTATCAGTTCCGTCAGGCGGATAAAACGCTGCACGGTCATCCTGCCCACGCCGAAGCCCTGTGCCACCTTGTCGTCCGTCCGCAACTTCGTCACAACTTGTGACGAGGTTAAGTCTGTGCGGAAACCCTGCCGCTTCATGGCTTCGGATTTCATCTTGTAAGCAAACGCCCGCTCCGATGGCAGGATATTCTCACGCTGCAAATTGCTGTCTACAAGGGTGATGATGGCTCGGTCACGGTCTAAGGGCAGGACAAACGCAGGCACGGTATTTATCCCTGCAAGTTCAGAAGCACGGACACGCCGCTGTCCTGCAATCACTTCATAACCGTCCCCGTCCTCTTTCGGGCGTGTGATTATCGGCGTGACAATGCCAAATTCCTTGATGCTTTCCGCTAACTCTGACAGTGTTTCATCTTCTGCCACATGAAACGGATTGTCGGGGAACGGGTACAAGTCTTTAGTCTTTAACACCTTAAAATCCTGTTTCTTCATTCACATATCTACCTTTCTTTCGTTCTGCTTCTATGATTTTTCTGCAATTCTTCCAACACTTCGGGCGGTATTTTTGACAGCAGCCGCCCCATCTGCTCGTTGGTTCTCTGCAATTCAAATATCTTCTGATTCGCTTTCTGCACCTTTAGTTCCTGCTCGTACTTTTCATCACGCATACGCCCCGCATAGTCTGATTCCTGCCCAATTCTCTCTTTCAAACTGTCGATATACGCCTGCTGTTTCCCGATTTCCTTAGAGAATTTCTCCACGTCTGGCAGCCATGCAGAGAGTAAATCTAACGCTTTATCCCTTTTCTTCCCTGCGTTAAAGGCGTTGATGTCGGATAGGGCAGACACGATTTCTTCATACTGTTTATCAAGCCTACCGCCTAATTTATAGAGCCATGTGGGGACGTGTTTCCGCTTGGTTTCCATTGAGGACTGCCCCCGTTCAAGCTGATTCCACCGTGAGGACATCCGCTCATGGTAGGCGGTCTGCCACTCGGATAATGATTTCTGGTTGCCTAAGATAGCTTTCGCTGACAGCTTATTGTCTGGCGTAATCGGCACAAAGCAGAGGTGCATATGGGGCGTTCTCTCGTCCATATGGACGACAGCGGAGAGGATATTCTGCTTTCCAACACGCTCCGAAATGAAGTCAAGAGCCGTCTGGAAATACGCTTTTTGTTCTTCGGGCGGTAACTGGTTCATAAATTCTGGTGAAGCTGTGATGAGCGTTTCCACCATCATCACGCTGTCTTTCCTTGTCCTGCACCCCGCTTCGGCTACCATGCGGTTAATCTCTTTCTTGTAGGTGTACTTTGGTGGTGCTATGAGATGGTAATTGTTTTTAGAGCGTTCCATATCTATATCTGGGTTGCTTTTGTAGGCTTCTTTCTTCCGCTCGTTGTGGCGTTCACAAGCCGCAACGCCGCCCGCTTTTCGTTTCTGGAAACGCAGGATTGCATAAGGCATAGGCGGATTCCTCCTTTCTTTCGGCGGGTGACCGTCCTTTGTGGTGACAGCGGTGACGGTGGTGACAGCAGTTTTGGGATACCCCCTGCCGACTGCCGCAACTGTCACCCTCACCCCCTGCATGACGGTCATGTCGATGATGACGGTGTTTTTGGGATACCCCCCCTCGCAAGAGCCGTCACCGTCATGCCGCCATTCTTTTATCCGAAGCCGTAAGGCGTAGGATAGCAGGGCACAGCCCTGCCTTAAGGGAGTCCAGAGGGAACGTCTGGCACACGACTTTGCAGGGCAAAGTGTAGTGTGTTACACCCTGTAAACGCAGTCGGAAAAATCGGAATGATTTTTCTGACCGCAGGAGTGGTTTTACACGACCGAAAAGGGCGAGTAAATCTCACGCCTGCATTTTGCGTTTACGGGGTGTTCTCCCGTAGGGATGACAGCGGCAGGGTATCCTAAAATCACTGTCACCACCGTCACTGCTGTCACCCGCAGGGCAGAGCCGCCAGCTTTACATGGCTTTAAGCGTCAATGACAGTAACAGGGGGGTATCCTAATATCGCTGTCACCACCGTCACCGCTGTCACCCGCCCTCCTTGCAAGGGCAATCCGCCTGCCGTCTTTCCTGCGGCTGTACTGGTAGCAGATACGGTTCTCGCTTAAAAATGTGGTGCGGTATTCATTCAGCCATTTCGTAATCACCGTGGGTATGGTTTCCGTTTCCCCCATAGCGGCTAACAGTTCCGTTGCCGTGCCTATCCATTCTTCCTTATCCCTCATAAAATCCACCAACCGAAAAAGGACATCTGGTATCGTTTCTTTCGCAAGCTGCTCCTGCGTTTTCCGCTCCACAAGCTCCCAACGGCAATCACGGAAACGCAGCGTGTATTCCTGATAAGGCGTGTCCCTGCCCGTCACATACAGCTTGGCGGTGTCAGACGCACGTTTCTCCTTTTCCAGAACAAAGGTAGCGTCCGCACTCCCCGTTAATCCTGTCGTCCCAGACACCTTGTTGAACACGTCGCTGTCATTCTGCTTTCGGATGTGGTGTACGACAATGACCGCCAGAGAGTGCCTGTCGGCAAAGTCTTTGATGAGGGAGATGTCCCCATAGTCGCTTGCGTAGGCATTGTCTTTTGAAGCTGTACGGACTTTCTGCAAGGTATCAATCACAATGAGCCTGCTGTCTGGGTAATCTTTCAGATAATCCTCAAGCTGCACGATAAGACCGTCTGACAGCTTGCAGCTTGCCACGGCAAAGTGAAGCCGCCCGCTTGCTTCGTCCGTCAAGCGGAATAATCTGTCCTGTATGCGGCAGAACGTGTCCTCAAGGCAGAGGTAAAGCACGTCGCCCTCCATTGTCGGCATATCCCACAAGGGAAGTCCCTGCGACACGCATAGGCATAGCTTCAGCATGAGCCAGCTCTTGCCTATCTTCTGTGAGCCGCAGAACAGCGACAATCCTGTGGGGATAAGGCTGTCCACCACAAAGGACGGCTTCTCAAGCGGTTCATAAAGGAGCGTTTCGGCGTTGACTGTCTGTAACTTCTGCATGGCTTTCCTCCTTTCGGGCGGTGTCTTTGTTTTCGTTGCACATAGGCGTTGACCTCCTTAGAAATAGATTTACTCCCACGAAAAAAAGTGAGAGTATGTAATGCCGCCAATCCCACACAAATAAAAAACAGATTTCTTTTTCGGGCGGTATCAGTCACGGTTGGAGATATTTCCTCATTTCCGCCTTTACTTTCTCCTTTGCAATCGCAACAGATTTCTGTATTGCTGAAGCGGTGCAATGCTCCATCGCAGCGATTTGGTAAAAATTGAAATCATGCTCGTAATAAAGCAGGAAACGCCGCCTTTGTATCTCTGGCAGGCTCTCAACCGCCTTACAGAGCGTTTCATTCCGTTCTTCTTCAATCATGCGTTCATCAAGGCTCTTAGGCACACGCAACGCCCGTCTGTAAAGGGTTTCGTCCCATACCTCGTTAAACTCCCTGTGCCGCTCGTCCCATTAGAAAAGATTCCTGTTCCTGCGCTCCATCTGCCGAAACTCCATAAAGAACTGTTCCGACACTTCCAACTCGTGGGATTTGCCCTGCCCGTCCTTAAAGCTGATAAAATACCTTGTGCCGCTTTCCGTGGATTCCTCCCGAAGCGTGTATGCCTTAACCCTGTATGCCATCCCTCTGTCCTCCTGCCAAAAAATGAGTGAGGGGATTTCCATCCCTCACCCAGTAGCCCGCAGGACGGCAGGCTGTTTTAGACGCTATAAAATTTTCGTAGTTTCTTCCGCAGATGGTCTAACCTCGCATAGATGGCACCAGTCGTCAAATGCACGAGCGGGGCAATCTCCTTTGTGGAATATCCCTGCATTTTCAGCAGGACGATTTTCAAGGTACGCCCGTCTACTGTCACTAACAGTTGATAGAGATTTTCGCTCTCAATCTCGTCCAGTAACTCCGCAACCGTACCCACTTCCGTCTGCCACTCCCTGTCTGCCATATCCTCAAGGTATTCCGCAACGTCATTCGTCCATCGGTAAAACCGCCTGTTGGAATTGAAGTCTGCCCTGTCCGCCATGCGTATCTGCTCAATGGTCGCTTCATCAACGCCGCACTCACGCAGCAGCTTTTCCTCCGCTTCTTTCCAGATACGCCATTTCCTGTCCTCCCGTCCGTGGTTGTATGCCATTCTTATTTCCTCCAATCAGAATTGATTGAGAGGGCAGAGAAAAGCCCCCTCATTTTCTCAAAGGAAAAAACAAGGGGGCTGAACGCCTTAAAGTTTAATTTTCTATTATCTTTCTTAGTTTTATTAGGATTCTGGCTTTGCGTTTGTTTACAACGCTCTGGGTTATGCCCAACCTCGCCCCGACTTCACGCTCGGAAAGTCCGTCAAAAAAGATTGCCTGTATCAGCTCCTGTTCACTATCCGACAGCAAAGGCAGGGCGGCTTTCAGCCTGTCCACCATAACCGCATTGACAACGGTTTCCGCAATGTCCGCCGCTTCATCAGCGATAAAGTCCAGAGGATTCCCCTCGCTGTCCGTAAATCCATCCAGAGAAAGCAGGCTGTTCTTCGTATCTAATTTTTGCAGATAACGCCACCGTTCCTTATCTCGGTAGAAGTCCGTGTATTGCTCCCTTACTACCTCAAGCAGACAGCCTTGAATGGGGATAAACAGCTTGTCCATATAGGTCTGGTCGGATTCCCTGCAACGGCAGAACTCCGTGTAGGATAATTCCACATAGCCGCCACTTTCTCTGATATATACCTTTCTTGGTGCATATTTCACCATAAATACCTCCCATCTGAATTTTTGAAATGTAAAAAATCCAGATGGAGAGGCGGAGAACGACACCGCATATCAGAAACAGCCCTACGGCACTTTCCAACAAAAATCGACAAAAGAAAAACCGCAAAGGCTCTGTGACCTTTACGGTTATGGGAAATAATAATTCTGTTGTATGGAGATTCTACTTCTACCTTCATGGTGAGAAGTCCCGTTGCACTGACAGAAATTTTTTTAAGGGGTTTTCTGCCTTTCCCCGATGTGCTATGTATGAATAAACTTTATTTCGTGTGAGCAGATAGATAACTGCCCGAAAAAAGAACATAAAAAAATCCCTCCAAATTTAAAAACAAATTCAGAGGGTAATTTAGGGTATAACAAAATAACCCACCCGAATATCGTTTTTTTTATTTGGTGAGTTTGTTCTTTCAAATACGAAACAAAAAGAGCCGATGATTCGTGAATTGTTCCACAATTTCATCGGCTCTGCGTCTTAAGCGTCTGGCTCTTTGATGACAGTTATCTTCAAGTTGTCAACTTTAATCAATCTTTCTTGTCTGCATTTTGGACAATAAAGGGGATAATTCTCCAAAACAGTGTCCTTCCTAATTTTATTACGGGTTTTGCTCCCACAAACAGGACACAATATCCATTCGCATTTCATCATAATTAGTCTCTAATCCTTTCAAATCTCATTTTATATGACTTTTGCAAGCTGTTAAGCTAACTTGTGGAACATATGCCGAACCTTATCTATACGGCTATTCGGGCGGCGGGGTTGGCAAATAAATTTACCAATAGCTGGCTGGTATCCTTTTAACTCTGTCAAGCAGACTCCCTGCCCATTTGTGAAATAAGTTAAATCGTTCCTGTATTCTTGAATACATCTGGCAGGGATTTCTCCTTTCAGAATGACCTCGTCATTCTTTATCTGAGTACTTACAATATCTGCACAATACCTTGGAGCATCATGATACGCCCGTGAGAGATATTCCTGCGGTGCATAAATTTCAAAGTGGAGATATGGCTCTAATAGTTCTGTCCCTGCTTTTTTTAAAGCCTGCTCCAATACGATAGGGGAAAGCAGCCGAAAGTCTGCGGGGGTACTTACAGGACTATAATACAATCCATATTCAAAACAGATTTTACAGTCTGTCACTTTCCATCCATACAGCCCCTGCTCGCAGCCATAAAGAACCCCCTCCATAACCGCATTTTGGAACGATTGGTTTAAATATCCAAGTGAAACTCTGCTTTCATACTGCACTCCGCTTCCAATAGGGAGCGGCTCTATGGACAACCCGACAGAAGCCCAGAAAGGATTTGGCGGGACTTCTATGTGGATGGTATATTCTGCTTTTCTAAGCGGTCTTTCCATATATATAACAGTAGGCTCTTTTATTTCTGCCTCCACATGATATTTTTCCTCAAGGATGGCACAAATGACTTCCATCTGCACATTCCCCAAAAAAGAAAGTATAATCTCATGCGTTGTAGTATCCACATAATATTTTAAAAGAGGGTCGCCATCTGAAATTTCTGTAAGTGCCCCAAGCAATATTTCCCGCTGTTCAGATTTCTTTACTGCAATCGTTGTTTGGAGCATAGGGAGAGGATTTTCAATAAATTTTCTCTGCGGCAACAGTATTTCGTTCCCCAAAATACTGTTTAGCTGCAAAACATCATTTGGTAAAATTACAATATCACCAGAGCAGGCTGTATCGGATGAATATAATTCACCGTTTGTCGGAACACACATCTCTGTGATTTTTATTTTCTCTTTTTCAGATATTCTAATAACATCCCTCAAATGCAATGTTCCGCTATATATACGCACATAAACAAAACGCCGCCTTTTCTCTGAATATTCAATCTTAAAAACCTGCCCGCATAGTTCAGATTGACCTTCAGGCGTTGATGAATAAAATTTACTGGCAATTACTTCTATAAGCTGCCGAATCCCCAGATTGTTTTTAGCGCTTCCGTGATAAACGGGAAATAACGTTCCGTTTTGGAATCTCCTGTTTTCTTCCTGTTCCAGTTCTGACATTTTAAACGGTTTCCCTGACATATATTTCTCTAATAGTTCATCGTTTCCCATAATTACCGCATCCCACTGTTCCATATCGTCATTGTCCGTTACATTTATATGGGGATGCTGCCCAACCTTTTGCTTCACTATAATTTCCGAAGAAAGCTTTGCTTTCATTTCCCGATATACCATTGGCAAATCAATCCCCTCTTGGTCAATTTTATTGATGAAAAAAATTGTCGGAATCTTCATTGTCTGTAGTGCATGAAACAGTATACGGGTCTGTGCCTGTATGCCATCCTTTGCAGAAACTAATAATACTGCTCCGTCTAATACGGATAAAGAACGGTATACTTCCGCCAAAAAATCCATATGGCCTGGCGTATCTATAATGTTGACTTTTACATCCTCCCACTGAAAAGATGTCACTGCTGTCTGGATAGTGATTCCCCTTTGACGCTCCAAATTCATTGTATCTGTCCTTGTTGTGCCTTCATCTACGCTCCCTAGTTCTGCAATTGCACCACTGGTATACAATAAACTTTCCGTTAATGTTGTCTTTCCTGCGTCAACGTGAGCCAGAATGCCTAAGTTAATTATTTTCATGTGATTTTCCTCCTATCAACACCCAAAAAAGGGCATAAAAATACCCAGTGATAAATACTCCTATCACTGGGTAAATAACTCCAATAGCCCCAAAACACTTATATGTTTTCGGGCATATAAAATTACATGATAAAAGTATTCTTAAACTGGGTACAAAAAACTAAGCCCCATATTAAAAGTGAAACGGGACTGCTACTTTTTGTTCCCACTATCAAATTGACAGTTTATTTAAGAATACCTTGCCGCATATTTATTAACTCCTTGTATAATACTGAATCTAATTATATTCCTTAACCCTTTATTTGTCAAGCTGACAAACTAAAGCAGAAAAAGCGGCAGGATTTCCCCCTGCCACTAATCATCTGTTTATGCAAAAATAATTTCCTTTTCCACAATCTCCCTCGCACAAGCCCTTATGTTATTGAGGCATCCTGTCCATTCTAAGGCGTTTTCTGCCTTTAGCTGTTCCGTTATGCCCTGTGCCTGTTTCATACCCTCTATGAGCCTTTCAAAGCGTTCCTGTGCCTGTCTGTTGATGTCGGCAAGGTAGGCGTTTAGCCTGCCGCTTGTAAGAAGATTGGTGTATGTAACTTTACGGTACTGTTTTAGATAATCTAAATGCCGTTGCCCCCAGATGCCTATTGCCTGTTCTTCTTCGGCGGGTACAGTTAAGCACGGTATCAAATAATCCCCTTGCCTTTCGTATTTGCCGCCCAGTTCCTCAAATAATGATTTTGCCATTGTCTGTTACCTCCACATTCTTTTTTATTTTGAATGTCCGCAAAATCCGTCCTACATCAGTGGGATAATATGAAAAACTATATTGAAGGCGCAATTATCCGTATCGGATATGGCAGCGATATCCAGTCACAGGACGACACTGCTGCCATCAGAAATATGGATGAATGTGAACGGCTTGGAATTCCTTACGGCGTCTATCTGTACAGTTATGCTTTGGATTATTATGACGCAGCAAGCGAAACTGCCCACGCCTTAAGACTTCTTCAAGGCAGAACGCCTCAGCTTGGTGTGTGGTTTGATATGGAAGATGCTGACGGATATAAAGCAAGAAATGGTCTTGATGTCTACTCCGAAGGAGAACTGCTATCTGATTTCTGCGAAATGTTTGTTAATGCCATGCGTGTCAGCGGATATAAAACCGGTGTCTATGCCAATTACAACTATTTTACCAATGTGCTTGACCTTGACAGACTGAAATCAATCCCAGAGATGAATATCTGGCTTGCGCACTGGGGAATTGATTCTCCAAGCCTTGACTGTACCATGTGGCAGTTTGGTGCAGTAGAAATCGAAGATGAAGAATATGATGGCAATATATATTACTCAGATTATTCTGTTAAAAAAGATGATAATACTGGTGAAACTATGCGTATCGATGATAGTTCATCCAATAATATAAATGTTTACTATCAGACAAAGCTTTCAACAGGCCGCTGGCTTCCCATAGTTAAGAATAACGCTGACTACGCCGGAATATCCGGTCAGAGCATTACCGGTCTTGCAGTCACAACAGATACCGGCTATATAAAATACAGAGTCCATGTAAATAGTGGCTGGCTTGGTTTCATAGACAGCCGCAACACTGATATTAATGATTACTATAATGGATACGCTGGCAATGACACACCTGTTGATGCCGTTGAGATATATTATTACACCCCTGATGATATTATTAATTCATCAGGTTATCATTATGCATTCTACAGGGTAAGCCCTGTAAACAGAGACTATTACAGTTTACAGAAAGATAACTCCACCGATAACGGAATGGACGGATATGCCGGAATATTCGGACATTTTATAGACAGGATACAGATTGATATACGATAACTATTGATATATAAATATTAACACAGACCAATGTCAAAACCGTCAGCCTGAACCTGATATCCAGACTGACGGTTTATATTAATTCCATGTTTCTCTTATAAATCTCTCTTTAATCTCTTTTTCAAGCCTTACAACGTCAGCTTCGCTTGCCTTTCCATTATCCTCCTTTTTATATGGAACATAACCGCCTGCCATATTATCATGACCACCACCGGTTCCTATTCCTTTAAGTGCATTAACTGTCATTACCCCTGACAGATATTTACCTGCACTTCTTATTGACATCTTAATTCCATCCTTCTTAGGAGAATATACTACTGACAGATTAATTCCATCCAGAGTCAGAGTAAAATCACATATTGCCGCTATAAGCGATTCCTTGCACTCATAACCTGCACATGCAAAGCATACATCTTCTCTTATATCTATCGTGCTGAGTGCGTCCTTATACGCCTTAATATCATCAAAATGCAGTACACTGCTGTCAAGGTCTGCAAGAATTGTCCTGTCAGTGTTCATAAACAACTTATAAAACATATCCAAATCAAGCTGTGAAACGCCTCTGCGCATATCAGCTGTGTCCATCTTAATCCCGTACAATAAAGCTGTTGCAACATTCTTTGACATCTCAATATTATTATCAAAATAATATGACGCAATAATCGAAGCGCATGCACCAACCTCTGGTCTTATATCTGAGAATCTATAATCAACATGTTCATATGCAGGATGATGATCTATGCATATAATCTCATGACCATTCATATCTATAATGTTAGAATTACCTTTCTGGGCATCAACAAGAATTATCTCATCTTCTTTACTGAATTTATCTGCACTCATATATTCTTTAACTGCAATATCAAGCAGTCTTACCATCTTGGCTGTTACTGTTTTATCAATACTCCCCTTATAACAAATCTCTGCGTCTACCCCTTTTGCTTTAAGCAGTTCAAACAATCCATATGCACATGCCATTGCATCAGGATCCGGGAAATTATGTGTCTGTATAAACACTCTTTTTGTGCTTATATTAGCTATTATCTCTTCTAAGCAGTTCATAATGTACCCCTCATATGACCTTAGTGTCATTATTATATTCTTTATATGCGTCTAATTCAATCTTCATAATCACTTTTTTCAATAATTTTCATAAATTATATTAACCATAGTATGGGAGCAATCTATTGGAATCAATTCTATCTCTGGATCACATATATTATTCTTATCACGATAAAAATGGAGAGACTCCGGTAATCAATGATCTTTCTTTTGAAATAGAACCCGGAAGTTTCACCTCGATTGTCGGTCCATCCGGTTGTGGTAAATCCACACTGCTCTCTCTGCTATGCGATCTTATAAAGCCTGAAGCTGGAACCATATATATAAGACCGCCAGAGAACAATCCGGACTCCCGGATGGGATATATGCTGCAGAAGGATAATCTGTTTGAATGGCGCAGTATCTATAAAAATGTTATGTTAGGTCTTGAAATAAATAACAAAAAAACGCCTGAAAACATTGCATATGTTAATCATCTCTTAGAGCAATATGAGCTTGCAGAATTCAAATCAGCGAGGCCATCCCAGCTATCCGGAGGTATGAGACAGCGTGCAGCACTTATCCGCACACTTGCTCTGAAACCGGATATTTTACTTTTAGACGAACCATTTTCTGCCCTTGATTATCAGACAAGACTCGAAGTAAGGGAAGATATATGTAATATATTAAGGAGTGAGAAGAAAACCGTAATATTAGTAACACACGATATATCCGAAGCAATTGCAATGACCGACCGTGTATTAATACTCACGAGCCGTCCTGCAAAGCTTCTGAAAACTATCAATATAGAATCAAGAGATACTCTTTCTTCCCAGAAATATTTTGATGAAATAAGGGAGGTGTTAAAATGAATATTAGTCCTTTACAGAAAAAATTCATAATAAAGCAACGTTTGTATACTATATCAGTAACACTCTCCCGCCTGATATTATTCTTAGGATTCGTCGGTCTGTGGGAATTCTCTGCTGACAAAGGTATTATCAACGCATTTATATTCAGTTCACCGGTAAGGCTGTATCAGACATTTATAGACCTCGCCAAAGACGGAGTAATATTCATGCATATATGGGTAACTCTCTATGAAACCATAGTCGCATTTGCAATAATTACAGTTGTCGGGATTATATTTGCAATATTGTTATGGTGCTTCAAAGGACTGTCAGACTGTCTTGAACCTTTTATGGTAGTATTAAACAGTCTTCCTAAGTCAGCTCTTGCACCTATGCTCATTGTATGGCTTGGCACTAATACCAAAGCAATTATCATAACTGCTGTATCCGTAGCCATATTTGGCATGATAATTAATCTGTACACAGGTTTTCTCGGAATTGACAAAGAAAAAATTACTCTGATACGGACTCTTGGCGGTAACAAATGGCATATTCTGTGTAAGCTTATCATCCCCGGTTCCAAGAAAATTATTATAAGTAACATGAAAGTCAATATCGGTCTGTGTCTTGTAGGTGTAATTATAGGTGAATTCTTAGCTGCTAAAAAAGGTCTTGGTTATCTCATAATATACGGAAGCCAGGTATTCAAGATGAGTTATGTAGTTCTCGGAATTGTTATTCTCTGTATTATATCAACAATTCTCTTTGCTATAATAAATATAATTCAAAAGCTATTTCTAAAAGACTGATTATATATTATAATCAATATACATTTTGCAAAACAAGGAGGCTAAAATCCTCTGCTCCTGCATGAGCAGTCGCATTTTGCTTCGCAAAACAAGGAGGATTTATGCTTTCTCTTACAATTAAGGATTTAAAGCAATTTATGAATAAACTTCTGATAAGCGATACATTTGATGGTATGTGTCTTTCAGAAGCCTATATATGCACTGGCTGCAGTTATACAATAGATGGAAAGCTCAACACCCACTTTTACCATGAAGATGAGCTTAATTCCATGCCTTCTGCAAGATATACATCATGGAAAAACATTAAGCCTTTCGCATTCAGCATAATTAAGGGCAGGAAAGTTCCTGAACTTTTAAAGATAACATTTGTACTGCCTGAAGCAGTTGTTGCAAAGCTGATACTTGATACTGACCTTAACTTTGACCCCGGCTGTGTCAACGGGTTATTTCTTAATGTACGCTATCAGGATGGTTCAGTAACCATGACAACAGCATCTTCGCTTAGTACATTTACACTTGACCGCTCCCTTGATGAAGCATTTGAAAAATATATTCTCAACTTCTTATCTGATGCTGATATTTCATATGAAGAATAATTTAGAATTATTTAATAAATCCCGCAAAACCGCCTGTTTACATGCACAGACGGTTTTTTGTTAGCACTCTTTACCTTTGAGTGCTAGTTTTTGCTTGACTTCTGTTTATTCGTGTATTAAATTAACACTTAGTTTAATACTATATAGATTGGAGAGTGAAATATTATGTCAAAAGAACATGGTAATTTATCTATTAACAGTCAGAATATTTTCCCTATAATCAAGAAATGGATGTATTCTGACCATGATATCTTCTATAGAGAGTTAGTTTCTAATGCATGCGATGCTATCACTAAACTCAAGAAGCTTTCAATGATTGGAGAATATGAAGCTCCAGACGATATTGATTATAAAGTTGAGATTAAGCTTTCTGCTAACGATAAGACAATCAAGATCATTGATAACGGTATCGGTATGACTAAAGAAGAAGTTGATGAGTATATCAACCAGATTGCTTTCTCTGGTGCTGAAGCATTCCTTGAGAAATACAAGGATAAGGCTAATGACGACCAGATTATCGGACATTTTGGTTTAGGTTTCTACTCAGCATTTATGGTTGCTGACCAGGTTACTATTGATACTCTTTCATTTAAGGACGGAGCAGAATCAGTTCACTGGTCATGTGAAGGAGGAACTGAATATGATATAAGTGAGGGAACCAAAACAAATCCTGGTACTGAGATTACTCTTTACCTCAATGAGGACAGCTATGAATTTGCCAACGAATATAAGGCTAAAGAAGTTCTTGATAAATACTGCTCTTTCATGCCGGTTCCAATCTTTGTAACTAACGAAGATGCGGGTGAACAGACTGAGGAGATTCCTGAGGAAGAAGTTACAGAAAAAGATACAGTTCTTGATACATTTATAAAGGACGCTGTTACAGAAGAAGTTGAGAAAGAAGATGGAACTAAGGAAACTGTTGAGAAAGTTCCAGCCAAAAAGATGGCTAAGATTGTAAAAAGACCAGTTGCAATCAACGATATCCATCCACTCTGGACAAAGCATCCTAATGAATGTTCAGATGAAGATTACAAGGAATTCTACCGCAAGGTATTCCACGATTATAAAGAACCATTATTCTGGATTCACCTTAACATGGATTATCCATTCAATCTTAAGGGTATTCTCTACTTCCCTAAGATTAATACAGAGTATGAATCTATTGAAGGTACTATAAAGCTTTATAACAATCAGGTATTCGTAGCAGATAACATCAAAGAAGTTATTCCAGAGTTCTTACTACTTCTTAAAGGTGTTATTGACTGCCCAGACCTTCCACTTAATGTATCACGTTCAGCACTTCAGAACGATGGATTTGTTAAGAAGATATCTGATTACATCACTAAAAAGGTTGCCGACAAGCTTTCAGGAATGTGTAAAACAGATAAAGAAAACTATGAAAAATACTGGGATGACATCAACCCTTTTATTAAATTCGGCTGCTTAAAGGATGAAAAATTTGCTGAGAAGATGAATGATTACATCATATTCAAGAACCTTGACGGCAAATATTTAACACTTAAGGAATGTCTCGAAGAGAATAAAGAGAAACATGAAAACACAGTATTCTATGTAACAGATGAAGTTGAACAGAGTCAGTATATTAACATGTTTAAGAACGAAGGAATTGATGCTGTAATTCTTACTCATAACATTGACCAGCCATTCATCACTAACATGGAATCTAAGAATGAGAATCTCAAGTTCAAGCGTATCGATGCAGATCTTTCAGACAGCTTTAAGGAAGAGACTTCTAAAGACGAGTTGAAGGACATGACTGAAAAGCTCTCTAAGACTTTCAAGGATGCTCTTGGCAAAGAGAATTTAACTGTTAATGTTGAGAAATTAAAGGATGCATCTATATCTTCAATGATTACTCTTTCAGAAGAAAGCAGACGTATGCAGGATATGATGAAGATGTATGGTATGGCAGGCATGGATCCTAATATGTTTGGTGCCGAAGGTCAGACTCTTGTACTTAATGCTAACAATGACCTTGTTAAATATGTTGCAGAACATACAGACGGCGAAAATACTAAGATTATATGCGAACAGCTCTATGACCTTGCTATGCTTAGTCATGCACCACTCTCTCCTGAACAGATGACTGGATTTATTGCAAGAAGCAATAAAATCATGGAATTACTTGCAAAATAACGCCATTTAAACTATCATTGTCTTATATAACAATAAGGAAATATATAACATGACTAATTTTAACTATGACAATTATGACGATGATACTAAAGCAAAATACGATGATGGAATAGAATTCTTAGATGATATTGACGATGATTTCTCTTATGATGACACAGATTATGATGACTATGATATCCCACGATACAGTGACGAGTCACCTGCTCCTGCACGCAAGGACCATAAAGAAAGTATTGGACAGGAAATATTAAGCTATATTAAGATTCTTGCTGTTGCCATCATAGTTGCATTTCTATTCACAAGATTTATTATAGTTAATGCACAGGTTCCTTCTGGTTCAATGGAGAACACTATTCTTACAGGCGACAGACTTATTGGTTTCCGTCTGGCATATCTGTTTCACGAACCTGAACGTGGTGATATTGTAATATTTAAGTATCCTGACGATGAATCTCAGAACTTTGTTAAAAGAGTTATTGGAATTCCTGGAGATGTTATTAATATCAGGAATGGTTACGTTTATGTTAATGGAGAGATGCTTGAAGAGAATTATATCCGTGAGCCAATGAACAGTGATGGGGAAGACCTGACATATGTTGTACCTTCCGGTTCGTATTTTATGTTAGGCGATAATCGTAATAATTCCAAAGATTCCAGATACTGGATTAATACATTCGTATCTAAAGACAAGATAATTGCTAAAGTTTCTTTCAGATACTTCAATGTCAGGACGAAAAGGTTTTCTTTTTCTTTTATTAAATAATCCCCTGCATAATAGATAATATTCAGGGAACAATAATATGGCCGCTATGTTAATTGCAACATGGCGGTCATAATTGTTTTTTGAAAGGAGAAATATTATGGGTAATCTTAACTGTAATGCTGCATCTTGCATGCATAACTGTGACAACCAGTGCTGTCTTAATTCAATCTGTGTAGAAGGAAGCTCTGCATGCCAATGTGGTGAAACATGCTGCAGTGACTATGAACATCAGAAACCAGGTGCAACTAATATGTGCCATCTTCCTAAAGATTCTTTATCCATCTCATGTGAGGCAACCAACTGCATATATAACACTAATAAAAAATGTGATGCTGACCATGTAGACATATCAGGTATAAAAGCTGTAACAGAGGACGATACAGTCTGTACAACATTCCAGGCAAGGGGATAAGTCTAGAACTATTCTCATCGCTACTCGCGCGAGTAGCGCATATGCCAGACTAAAGTCTGGCATTGTCGCGGTGCTCCTCGAATATCCGCCCAATTTATAATTCATGCAAGCATGATTATAAATTCTGCAGCTATTCTCATCGCTACTCGCGCAAAAAGGGCTGTCATGCATATGCATGACAGCCCTTAATAATACATAATAATTATGCTCTTGATGTATACTCACCTGTACGAGTATCAATCTTAATCTTATCGCCCTGGTTAACGAATAATGGAACCATAATCTTAGCTCCTGTCTCTACGATAGCTGGCTTAGTAGCACCTGTTGCTGTGTTACCCTTGATACCTGGCTCTGTATCTGTTACTTCAAGCTCAACTGAAATAGGTGGCTCAATAGCAAATACATTACCATCATGTGAACAAAGCTTAACTATCTCATTCTCTTTAACGAACTTAAGAGAATCACCAACCTGATCAGCACTTAATGCAATCTGATCATATGTCTCTGTGTTCATGAAGTTATAAAGATCTCCATCAGCGTATAAATACTGATATTCTGATCTGTCAATGTGTGCAAGATCAAACTTCTCAGTTGGTCTGAAAGAATTCTCTATAACACCACCAGAAATAATATTCTTTAACTTAGCTCTAACGAAAGGTGATCCCTTACCAGGCTTAACATGCTGGAATTCGATTACCTGCCAAATTCCGTTCTCATACTGAATTGTAATACCGTTCTTAAAACTACCTGCATCTACCATTCTTTGGTATACCTCCTAAATAATCAAATGACTTCTAATATTGTATAATAAATATAAACATTTGGCAACTACTTTTTCATTGCAAGGTCAACAACTGCTTCCATTGCATATAAATATCCCTTAAGTCCAAGCCCTACAACCTGTCCGTTACATACAGGAACTGTCACAGAGGTATGTCTGAACTCCTCTCTTGTATGTACGTTGGATATATGAACCTCAATCTTAGGAATAGCTGCAACAGATGCAAGTGCATCTCTTACTGCATAGCTGTAATGTGTGAATGCTCCGGGATTGATAACAATTCCATCAACATCATTGTAGTATGCCTCCTGAATCTTATCAATTATAGCACCTTCATGATTGCTCTGGAATACTTCCACATCAACTCCAAGCTCTTCTGCCTTCTTCTCAATCATTGAAACAAGAGCTTCATAATTCTGTTCACCATAGATGCCTTTTTCTCTTATTCCAAGAAAATTAATGTTAGGTCCGTTCATTACTAGTATCTTCATATCAATCCTCCATTATTCCCATATTAATAGCTGTCACAACATCTGTATACATATCTTCAAATCTTCTGTCATCAGTCTTAACAATAATATCAGCAGCCTCTTTATAAAGAGCCTCCCTTGCAGCCATAAGGCTTTCAATCTTCTCTCTTAGGTTGCCTCCTGCAAGAAGCGGTCTGCTTGTATCCTTAGACAGACGCTTTACCAGTTCATCAACAGACGCTTCCAGATATACAACAATTCCAAGTTCCTTAAGAAGACTTCTGTTAACCGCTCTTACCGGCAGTCCTCCACCAACAGATATAACACAGTTATCACAGACCTGTGCAAGCTCTTTAATAGCCTGTGTCTCCATATCCCTGAATGTCTCTTCACCGGAATCCCTGAATATATCCTTAATAAGCTTGTTGTACTTATTCTCTATATACTCGTCAGTATCAAGGAATTCCATATTGTGGTTCCTGGTAATCCATTTCCCAAATGTTGTCTTGCCACTTCCCATAAATCCAATGAGAATAATATTATTATGTCCGTTATTCATCAATTCCAAGCTCCTTCTGAAGACACTTATACACCTCATCAGCCTCTTCCTTAGTAATCTTACAGTCATTCCAGAGCTCGTAAGCACTTACACCCTGATACAGAAGCATCTTAAGACCATTATAAGCATTCTTTCCCTGTGCCTTGATAAGCTTCATAAACTTAGTATTGGCCGGATTATATATAATATCAACACCAACTGCTGCCTTTTTGTAAAATGCTTCATCATCAATAACAACAGCTTCGTCATTCGGATGAAGTCCAACACTTGTTGTCTGGATAACAACATAATCTTCTCCCGGAATATCAGCATAATCAGCAATATTCATAGGAATAACCTTATCATTGTTAAAATGTGCATTAACAGCCTGTGCAATCGCCTCAGCCTTATCAACTGTTCTGTTCAGCAGATACACACACTGTGCATTCTTACTTGAACATAAGAATGTTATGGCTCTTGCTGCTCCTCCTGCTCCAAGAATAATAACCTTGGAATTCTCAAGTTCAATGCCTTCATCTTCAAGCTCCCTTGCAAGGCCAAGAATATCCGTGTTGTATCCTTTGAATCCTCCTTCAACCCTTACAAGCGTATTAACAGCTCCTATAGCCCTGGCAAGCGGATCAATATCAACAAGAGTATCAATAACCTCTGACTTGTGTGGAACTGTAACATTAAGTCCAAGAATATTAAGGCTGTATGCACCTTTAACAGCTGTCTTCACATCACCCTTCTCAACTTTAAATGTGGTATATACCATATCTTTTCCTGTTAACTGTGCAAGATTATTGTGAATTGCCGGTGACACAGAATGCCCTACCGGATTACCAATAAGTCCGCATACTCTGGTTGTTCCTTTTATGTCCATAACTTAAGCTCCTTTAAACAATTACTGATTTCTTCTTTTATAAAAAAATAATACAATCCATTCCAGTCTTCTCTTAAGAATAATCTGAATCTCTTCATGCTTATCAATAGGCTTCACAAGAATAGACATAATACCTGCTTTGTTAGCTCCCCATACATCTGTAAAAAGCTGGTCACCAACAAAAAATGTGTTGTCTTTATCAGTACCCATAATCTCCATAGCCTTAATATAATTAACGGGTGATGGCTTTCCTGCCTTGCTTACATATCTTGAACCACAGGCGTCTGCAAGCGGCTTGACCCTGTACTCCTTATTATTAGATATGATACATGTCTCAAAGCCAATAGTCCTTAATCTGTCAAACAAATCACTGCAACGCTTTGTAACAGGTGCTCCATGCTCAACAAGTGTGTTATCAATATCGAACACAATCCCTCTGTAGCCCTTGTCATAAAGTCCCTGATAATCAATGTCATAAGCTGAATCAATATATATATCAGGATAGAATCTCTTAAACATAACTTAAATGCTGCCTTTCTTTAATCTGCTTCTGATATATTACTTAAGAATCTTCTTAATCTCTTCCATAAATGAATCAACATCCTTAAACTCTCTGTACACAGAAGCAAATCTTACATAAGCAACCTCATCAACGTTCTTGAGCTTGCTCATAACGATTTCACCGATAGTCTTGGTAGAAATCTCTTTCTCGCCGATATTAAATATCTGTGTCTCTATCTCATCAACCATATTGTTAATCTGTGAGATAGAAACAGGTCTTTTATGGCATGATCTTACTATACCGGCTGTTATCTTCTCTCTGTCATAAGGTTCTCTGTTATTATCTTTCTTAATAACAATAAGTGGCATAGACTCAATCTTCTCATATGTAGTAAATCTCTTACCACATTCATCACACTGACGCCTTCTTCTTATTGAACTGTCATCAGTTGGTCTTGAATCAATTACCTTAGTGTTATCTTTACCACAAAACGGACACTTCACGCTATCTACCTCCGAATTAAATATATAAATTAATTATGAATAAGCCCGGCCAAAATGTCAATCCTTTTAATGTTGATAAGCTCAAAATGATAAACCAGAAAACAAATGTATTATTCAAGGAGGGATTATGGCTGGATACAAAGTTGAAATATGCGGAGTCAATACAAGTGACCTTCCTCTTCTTAAACCGGCTCAGTCAAAAGAGCTGCTTTCAAAGATAAAATCAGGAGATACACAAGCAAGAGAAACATTTATAAAAGGGAACTTAAGACTTGTATTAAGCATCGTCCAGCGTTTCAACCAGAGTGGTGAGAATCTTGATGACCTTTTCCAGATAGGCTGCATAGGCATGATAAAAGCAATTGATAACTTTGATATGTCTTTAAATGTTCAATTCTCAACATATGCTGTTCCCATGATAATCGGAGAAATCAAACGTTTTCTGCGTGATAACAGTACAATACGGGTAAGCCGTTCATTGAAAGATACCGCTTACAAGGCAATAACAACCCGTGAAAATCTTATGAAGAAGAATCTGAAAGAGCCTTCAATTACAGAAATAGCTGAAGAAATCGGCATATCCAAAGCAGATATAGTCATTGCTCTTGAAGCCGTGACACCTTCAATTTCACTGTATGAGCCAGTGTTTAACGACGGCGGTGATACACTCTATGTAATAGACCAGGTTAAAGATAAGAAAAACACAGAAGACCGCTGGGTCCGTAATATTGCACTTAAAGAAGCAATCAACCGTCTCTCCCCAAGAGAACGCCAGATAATAACACTTCGTTTCTTTGACTGCCGCACCCAGACAGAGGTTGCCAAAGACTTAGGAATATCACAGGCCCAGGTAAGCCGTCTGGAAAAATGTGCCCTTCGCGATATGAAAAGACACCTTTGTTAATCAGTGCAATATAATAATATAAGCACATAATAAGGTGTTCCTATGCGTCTATGTGAACTTAAAGGAAAAACAGTTATCAATGATACCGACTGCTGCATATTAGGATTTGTTATTGATATTGACTTTGACCCCGCATCCGGATGTATACTTGCAATTATTGTTCCAGGCCCGGCAAGATTATGTGGTTTTCTTGGCAGAGATTATGAATATGTTATTCCATTCAAATGTATCCGCACAATCGGTCCTGATATCATACTTGTAAGTATATGTCCTGATAAGGTTAAGCAAAAATGTATCTGACCAGTATTGAAAAACCATGCCTCATGCTATAAAATAGTAATATATATGTTTTACGGAGGCGGATAATCATGGATAAGAAATATGTAGCTTATGTTGGCAGCTATACACACGAAAGCAGTAAAGGAATCCATATATATGACTGTGATGTAGCTAAAGGAAGAATAACAGAACGTGGAGAGGTTGCAATTGATAATCCTTCTTTCATTACATTTTCACCTGATAAGAACTTCTTATACGCTATATGCGACCAGGGTGTTTCAGCATATGCAATATTAGATGATGGCAATATTGAACTTATGAACGTAGCATCAATCAATGGAATGCGCGGATGTCATATATGTGTTACAAGTGATAACAGATTCCTTGTAGTATCTGGTTACCACGATGGCAAGATAACAGTTATGCATATCAATGCAGACGGCTCTGTTGGATTTATTGCAGATGAAATATTCCACAAGGGAATCGGCAGTGTTGCCGAAAGAAATTTTCGTCCACATATAAGCTGGAGTGCATTCACACCAGATGAGGAGCTCTTATGTGTATGTGATCCCGGAATCGACCAGATAAAGCTTTATGAATTCAACCATGTAACAGGCAAGTTAAAGTTATATGATATAATCCGTTCACAACAGGAATCTGCACCACGACAGATAGAATTCAGCCGTGACGGAAAGTATGCCTATGTTGTATGTGAGATGAAGAATTATATCAACGTGTACTCATATGATAAGAACTCAGACAGGAACCGTTTCGAACTTGTACAGAATATATTCACTGTAAGACGCGACCACAAGACTAACAGTGCTGCAGCTAATATAATATTTGACAGTACAGGAAAGCATCTGCTCTGCTCTAATGCAGGTGATAACACAGTTACAATATATAACGTTGACACTAAGACAGGAAAGCTTTCAAGTCTCAACTCTCTCCCAATCAGTGGAGACTATCCTAAATACATAACGCTTTTCCCTGATGATAAGCACATAATGTCTATGAACAACGAAGGTAATTCTATAACAATATTTACTGTAAAGTATGACAGAGGTCTTATCATAATGAATGGTCCAGAGCTTAAGATTTCAAGGCCTAATAACATGATAATTAAAGAACTTAATTAAAAATGTGCATTATGACACATATTAAGAATGGCTGCCGTTTAATAACGACAGCCATTAATTTTTATGAATATTTCTCTTCGCAGTACTTACATCTGTAAACCTGTTTTTCCTCATCAGCAAGTACGAACACCTGCTTTAATCCCTGCTCAATAGATGTGATACATCTTGGATTCTTACATTTGATAATATTAGTAACCTGCTTTGGAAGAGATAGTCTCTTCTTGTCTACTATTTCACCATTCTTAATAATATTGACAGTAATATTATGGTCAACGAATCCTAAAACATCAAGATCAACAAGATCAAGACCACCTTCAATCTTAATAATGTCTTTCTTTCCCATCTTACCACTTCTTGCATTCTTAATAATAGCAACCTGACAGTCAAGCTTATCAAGTCCTAAGTAATTGTATATCATCATGGCCTTTCCTGCTTCAATATGGTCAAGAACAAAGCCTTCATTAAGTTCGCCTACATTTAACATAATTTTTCCTCCTTATGCATCCAGTGAATCAAGTACATGAGCTAATGATGGATTAACCGCTGTATCAAGTCCAAGTAAAGTAAGTATAAGTGCCATTCTTACATATACACCAAACTGAACCTGCTTGAAATAAGCAGCTCTGTCATCATTGTCAACATCAACAGATATTTCATTAACTCTTGGAAGCGGATGAAGAACATACATATCAGGCTTTCCAAGTGCCATCTTATCTTCATCAAGTATATAGAAGTCTTTCATTCTTAAATATTCATCTTCACTGAAGAATCTTTCTCTCTGTACTCTTGTCATATAGAGAATATCAAGTTCTGGCATAGCCTGTTCAAGATTCTCAACTTCTACGAAATCGCAGTTATTAGCCTTAAGCACATCATCCCTGATATAATCAGGAATTCTTAACTCCTTAGGCGATATAAGGACAAACTTTACATTCTTGTATCTAACTAATGAACTTATAAGTGAGTGAACTGTTCTTCCGAACTTAAGGTCACCACATAAACCGATAGTAAAGTTATCGAGTGAACCACGAAGCTCCCTTATTGTCATAAGATCAGTAAGTGTCTGTGTAGGATGCTGATGTCCACCATCACCTGCATTAATAATAGGGATGTGTGAATACTCGGAAGCTACCATCGGAGCACCTTCCTTTGGATGACGCATTGCACATATATCTGCATAACAAGAGATAACTCTTATAGTATCTGCAACACTTTCACCCTTTGACGCTGAGCTTGAAGAAGCCTCAGAAAAGCCTAATACCTGACCTCCAAGATTAATCATGGCAGCCTCGAAGCTTAATCTTGTTCTAGTACTTGGCTCATAGAACAATGTGGCTATCTTCTTACCATCACATACATGACCATACTTTGATGGATCCTTTGAAATATCTCTTGCAAGGTCTAATAATCTTGCCAGTTCATCAACGCTTAAATCAAGCGGACTAAGTAAATGTCTCATAATAGAAAAGCCTCCGTGTGTATATTTGATTAAAATAATTACTCTGTTCTGCTGTATTTCTCTGACTGAACCTTAATAAGTTCTGCATCATTAAAATAATCAATCTTCATAGCAGCCTTGACATCATTAAGAGTGTCCTGTGCAACAGCATAAGCCGCTTCTGTACCTCTCTTAAGGATATTATATACTTCTGGAATATCCTTTTCATATTCATGTCTTCTTGCTCTGATTGGTTCAAGTTCCTTGTTGATAACATTAAGGAGGAACTTCTTAACCTTAACATCTCCAAGACCACCTCTTCTGTAATGATCCTTTAATTCATCAAGATTCTTATAATCAGGAAGGAATTCAGCAAAATCCTCATCACTGCTAAAAGCATCAAGGTAAGTAAATACTGTGTTACCCTCAACCTGTCCAGGATCAGATACCTGAATATGGTTAGGGTCTGTGTACATACTCATAACCTTCTTCTTAACTTCCTCTGGAGTGTCAGATAAGTAGATACAGTTTCCTAATGACTTGCTCATCTTAGCCTTACCATCAGTACCAGGAAGTCTTAAACATGCCTTATTATCTGGAAGAAGAATCTCAGGTTCAACAAGAGCCTCTCCGTATACAGAGTTAAACTTTCTTACAATCTCACGGCACTGCTCAATCATAGGCTCCTGATCTTCTCCTACAGGAACTGTAGTAGCCTTAAATGCAGTAATATCCGCAGCCTGGCTTATTGGGTAACAGAAAAATCCTACCGGAATACTTGCCTCGAAATTACGCATCTGGATCTCAGATTTAACTGTAGGGTTTCTCTGAAGTCTTGAAACTGTAACGAGGTTCATATAATAAAATGTAAGCTCTGTAAGCTGTGGAATCTGTGACTGAATAAATATATTAGACTTAACTGGATCAATACCAACTGAAAGATAATCGAGTGCAACCTCGATAATGTTCTGTCTTACTTTCTCCGGATTATCAGCATTATCTGTTAATGCCTGTGCATCCGCAATCATAATAAAAATCTTCTCGAATTCACCTGAATTCTGTAATTCAACTCTGCGCTTTAAAGATCCAACATAATGACCTAAGTGAAGTCTACCTGTTGGTCTGTCACCTGTTAATATAATCTTAGACATAGACCATCCTTCTTTCATCCCAAAATTGTAAAAATTATATCATACTTTTACGCAAATGGCAAAAAAGTTTAATATAAATTGGCAGAATTACTGCAATTCCTGCAAGGAACGTAAGCCCCTCATTCCAGCACACTGCATCAAAGCCAAAATGTGGTATCAGAAGTACAGCAACAGCTGCCCTTCCAGCCATCTCAGCAAGTCCTGAGAGGATAGAATATTTGCCATAGCCCATACCCTGAACTGAATACCTTGCAGTAAATAAAAGTGCCAGTTCTGCATTAAACACACTTATGTATCTTATAAACTTCACAGTGTAACCGACAACAACTGTATCAGCTGCATTAACAAATATAAGTGCCATATATCTGCCGGTAAAGAAACATACTATCATCGTGATTACAGAATAGATAAGACCAATCTCTAAAGTTCTCTTAAATCCTTCACTGATACGGTCAAATCTCTTAGCTCCGAAATTCTGTCCAACGAATGATGAAAGAGCTGTTCCCAACGCATTTAACGGACACAGAATCAGATTCTTAATCTTATATCCGGATGTAAATCCGGCAATTGCGTCTTCTCCAAGTGCATTTACATAAAATTGCAGAATAATTGCGCCAATTGCAGTAATAGAATATTGCAGTCCCATTGGCATGCACATTTTAATAATGTTCTTCATGTAATACGGATGGAACTTTCTTTCATCTGCATTAACTGGAAATAACAGTTTGTACTTCTTAAAGATATATACAGCACTAAGAACACCTGCAATTCCCTGTGAAAATATAGTAGCAATTGCAGCTCCGGCAACTCCCCACTTCACAACAACAACCAGAAACAAATCAAGAAATATATTAATAACAGTTGATACTGCCATAAATATAGTTGATTTTTTACTGTCGCCAAAGGCCATAAGAAGTCCGAAACAGAAGTTATACAGAACCGTCAACGGAAGTCCTAAGAATATAATAACAAGATACACATGTGCATCCTTAAATATATTTTCAGGTGTCTTTAACCACGTTAAAAAGAGTCCACTCATAGACGCTGTGACTGCTGTCATAATGACAGCAATCGCAAGTGCAAAGTAGACTCCGTTAATAAAATATTTTCTTAAATCAGTATTCTTTCCTGCGCCAAATGCCTGTGAAACAGGAACACTTATTCCTATACATGAACCTATACAGAAATAACATACAATATATGTAAGAGAAGAAGTTGCACCAACTGCTGCCAGTGCCTTAGAGCTTAAGAACTGTCCAACAATTGCTGCATCTGCAATATTATAAAGCTGTTGCAGAAGCTGACCCAAAAGCACCGGTCCTGCAAATGATAATAAAATCCTTGTTATTGGTCCATTAGTCATCTTTGCATTGTCAAGCGTCTCTGTACTGCTCATAAGCTTCTTCGTCTCCTGTAAATAATTAAGCTATATTCCAGACTTCTTATTGTGTCTTATTCTGGCAATAACTCTTGAAATTCCCATAATAATAAGAGTTCCTATAACAGCCCCGCAGCCATCAATAAGCACATCTGTTACTCTTCCACTTCTTCCCGGCACAAAGAGCTGATGAAATTCATCTGTCGCCGCATATAATATTGCTATAAATGCTGATATAGCAACATATCTTATATTAATTACTACTGCTGTAACCACACCTAATACAAGTCCTGCAAGCAGTGCATACTCCATTGCATGTGCGGTCTTTCTTACCGGATAGTCAATTGTCTGTGCCATATGAATCTGCTGTTCCTCACTCATATTATCAAATCCCGGAATAAAAATATGACACACAGCCATTCCAGCCTTAATACTCTGGTTTTCTGATTCTTCTCCCGGTCTTGCCGAAAAAGAAAATATAACAACCATCCATGTAACCGCAAGTATTGCAAATATAATTCTACGGATATTATAATCTCCTAATCTAGCCATATATGATTAATCTCTGTATCCATGAGGATTATGACTCTGCCAGTTCCATACATCCCTGCACATATCCTCTAATGATTTCTTAGCAGTCCATCCTAATATATCATGTGCCTTAGATGCATCTGCCCATGAGTCTGGAATATCTCCAGGACGTCTGTCTCCAATCTTATAATTAACCTTAACCCCTGTAGCATTCTGGAATGCATTAACGATTTCAAGAACACTGTATGGAGTTCCTGTTCCAAGATTAAATATCTCAACCCCTTTGTGATTATCCGCATATTCAACAGCCTTAAGATGACCACATGCAAGGTCAACAACATGGATGTAGTCTCTTCTACATGTTCCATCAGGAGTTGGATAATCTCCCCCGAATATAGTAAGCTGCTCTCTTACGCCTGCAGCAACCTGTGATACATATGGCATAAGATTGTTAGGAATTCCCTGTGGATCTTCACCAATCTTTCCAGATTCATGTGCTCCGATAGGATTGAAATATCTGAGTAATATAACCGTAAGCTCAGGATCAGCCTGTGCACAGTCTGTAAGAATCTGCTCCATCATTGACTTAGTCCATCCGTATGGATTAGTACAGTCACCCTTATGCATTGTCTCATTATATGGTGGCTTCTGGTCTCCATATACAGTTGCTGAAGATGAGAATACAATCTTAGTAACTCCTGCTTCCTTCATACACTCAATAAGAGTAAGTGTTGTATCAATATTATTGCGGTAATACTTAGCTGGCAATCTTGTTGACTCACCTACAGCCTTAAGTCCTGCAAAATGTATAACGCAGTCTATATGATTTTCTGCAAAAATCTTCTGCATAGCTTCTTTATCTTTAACATCTGCTTCATAAGAAACTACCTTCTTGCCAGTAATCTCTTCAACTCTCTTTATCGATTCCGGACAACTGTTACTATAATCATCAACAATAACAACTTCATGTCCTGCATTAAGTAATTCAACTGCTGTATGTGAGCCAATATATCCTGCTCCACCTGCTAATAAAACAACCATTACATCCTCCTTGGTCTGAATACATAATCGAATTTCATTCCAAATACTACCACAGTATTAGTCATATATCAACCATTATCAATCTTTTCTGCCGATAAACGACTCATATAATCTGTAGTCACTATTCACAATCAGTTCATCTGGAAATGCTGTATCTTCAATAACTTTATATGCCCTGTCAAAATCACATATGCTCTCTTTAATATGTGCATCACTTCCTATAGAAATACTGACGCCTAACTCCTTGCACAGATTAAGCATATGCACATCATTCTCGTAAGCTCCCTGTCTTGGTCCTGACGGATTAAGAGAAGTATTATTAAGTTCAAGAAGCACATGCTTCTCATTAGCTGCTCTCACAAGACGCTCATAATCTACAGGGTATCTTGAATCATCAGGATGCCCTATAATATTGACATATGGATTGTCCATCGCCTTAATTAAAGCATTGGTATTCTGTTCAATACTTCCCGGCTTGATACATGGAATATGAAGACTTGCTATAACAACATCACAGCCTTTGAGCCCGTATTCCTTAAGATCAATATTACCATCATAATCCATGATATTGACCTCACAACCCATATATATCTTCACTCCACATTTCTGTCTTGGAATAATTCCCATGTTAGAAAAATATAATATGCCTGCACTTCCCGGCATCTTAGGTGCATGGTCTGTTATTGCAAGATGAGTAACTCCGATGCCTGCCGCATACGCCGCCATCTCATCTATAGTATTATACGCATGTCCGCTTACCAGTGTATGAGTATGTGTATCAATTGAATATTTCATAAATTCATCTTCCTTATATTACTGGTATTATCCATACTGACTAAAATTCAATATCAACTGTACCGTTAGCGTGCTTAATATAATCAAAAAGCTTAGGTGCTGTAAGAAGTGTAAGTGGATCTTTCTCTGTATCATCCTCTTCAAATATCTTAACAACCTCATCGATTTCTGAGTTAGAAAGAGAATTAATATACTCTCTCATCTCTACTATTGTCATATTAAATAATTCTTCTTTACTCTTCATAACCTGATGTCTCCTTAATTAACTCTTCTAATCAATTCTTTTTCTAACTTATTACTCGGTGCGTCCTGTATAGATTACCTTACCGGTGTTCCATAACTCTGCTGTTCTTCTTGCAGCCTCAAGTCTTTCATCATCGTTCTTAAACTCAAAAGTTGCTGACTGACATCCACAATCCAGACATGTTACATAATAACCATGGTCCTCTTCTTCAAGTATAGATGGTCCGAAGCATCTCGGACAATCCTGTAAATCAATCATCTCGTAAATCTCCATGTTATACGTCCTCTCTTAATGTTTTATATATTGGTTACTTTATGTATTATACCACTCCAGAAGATTCATCAAATCATTAATCTCCTCAGCAATCTGCTTACCATTATCAGTGTCCTTTACGAACACGCGCTGCTTTTCCACATAGACAACCTGCGACTCAGATTCAATATCTCTGTCGCTATTAATTGCCATGTTAATGCTCATAAATGGATGATGCTCTTTAATCTTCATTCCATGAGAATTATAGATAAGTGTATATCCGGCTATTCCTGTAGCATCATGATATCCTTCGCAGAAACCGCCGTCTATAACAATCAGTTTTCCATTAGCCCTGACTGGATGCTGCCCTTCCTTCGTTCTGACAGGAGTATGACCATTAATAATATGTGCATTCTCATTGTAGAGATTAAACTCCCTTAAAATCATCTTGCAGATTCTCTCATGTTCATACTGAGCATAGTAATGATTCTTGTCTTCTTTAATCGCATTATTATAGTCAGCATTTTTCTCCTTGTCAAGGAATGTTCTTTCAAATGTTTTAATACACCTTCCCGTTACCGGCGATAATATATTGCTCCATAAAAACCACATAAAATCCACTGCGTCCGGATCACCAGTTCTTGCCTGTCTCACCATCGACTCGCAATAGTCAAGATACTCACGACCTGTATATGACTTACCATCCACAACAATTCCGTCAAACACCCCTTGTTCATCAAGTGGCACACAGCCATGGAACAGAAGATTTCCATTATGAATCTTATAAATGTTTCCTTTGTCATATAGAAAATTAATATGCCTCTCAAGCACTGTGCTGTTGATGAAATCTGCTCTGAATCTTCCCATCAGGAACATTTCTTCCATAGTCAGCTCATAAGGATTATTCATGTCAATTGTCGGGAACTCAGTAGTGTTAAGAAAATATTCATTATCACCAATTCTCACAACGCCCTTATCCAGATCCATCTTGTCTAACAGAAGTCTTCCTTCCATTCTATATTCTGGATGCCTCTTAATAAGCTGCCCCTCTAGCTTGAATAAAATTACAGAAATAGCCTTATATACTGCATCATCAACATTTTTATCTGAATACGTCTTAACTGCAAACTGCAGAAGGAACCTAAGACTTATTCCATAGCCATTCTCAAGTATCGACATAGTCTTGTATTTAATATTATTTCTGACGACAAGTGCCATGCACACCGGATTGCCGCAAAATGCTCCCATCCACAATATGTCATGATTACCCCACTGTATATCAACACTGTGATGCTCCATCAACAGGTCAAGAATTTTATCTGCATGAGGTCCCCTGTCGTATATGTCTCCTAATATATGAAGGTGGTCCACAGCCAGTCTCTTAATCAGGTCAGTCAGCGCAATAAGGAACTCATCACCATTGTGAAGACTGAGAATTGTTTCCATAATCTGTCTGTGGTAAACACTTCTGTTATCATCCTCATCCTTCTGTGCATGTATAAGCTCATCAATAATATATGCAAAATCCGCTGGCATTGCTTTTCGCACCTTGGATCTTGTGTATTTAGACGACAGCAGCTTTGCAATCTGAATCAACTGACCAAGTACATTTCTGTACCATTCATCAGTCACCTTATTTTCCTCCATAAGAATCGAAAGCTTCTCCCTTGGATAATATATCAGTGTGCACAACTCCTGCTGTTCAAATACAGTAAGCTCATCTCCATACAGCATAGCTACCTTCTCTTTAATTACCCCCGAACAATTATTAATTATATGGTAAAATGCATCATATTCCCCATGGAGGTCACTCATAAAATGTTCTGTTCCCTTCGGCAGATTCATAATTGCATTCAGATTAATAAGCTCGCGGTAAACTGACTGCTTAGTGGGATATTTTTCTTTTAAAAGCTTTAGGTATTTATCGTATTCTTTCATGGTGCCTCCTTTTTATCTGGTTCTCATAATATTATTGACAACATATCTGGCAATATAATTTATACATTAACCCTTTTTTCTCACACATAATCACTACCAACCTTTCTGGCATATTTTTATAGTGTCTGACACATTAAAATATCAATATTTATTTGCGATTTAATAAGATTATTATAGGATATTCCTATATAAATCGCAATAAGCATGTATTCTACTAGTAGTGTTAAAGTCTTATGACATGCGACATCTTGAAATCAAATTCAATCAAAATTTTATTGTGCCTGGCACCTTATACTGCTTTTTAGCGCTTACGGTTTATTTTTATTGCCGATACAACAAAAAAAGCGGCTACCGTTTCCGATAGCCGCCGTGCGAATTAAACTATTTTGTTAGATATTGTGTTTTTTCTTTTTATTGACAACTGTTGTGCCTATAACAGCTCCACCGCTGATGAACAGCAATGCAATCCACAAAGCGAGATTGCTTGTATCGCCGGTCTGCGGAGACTTCGGATTGTCTGGCAGTTTAGCCGTTATGGTAGCTGCCTTGGTGATTTCCTTGGTCGCCGCCGCGTCACTGTAATACTTTCCGCAGCCCTCGCAGTACCAATATTCAATATTGCCCTCGGCATCCTTGGTCGCCGCCTTTGCGTCGATATGCTTGAGGTCTAAGTGATTGGTTGCATCAAGCTCGCCGTAAGCCTTTTCGCAGACTTCGCATACAGCTTTGTCCTTGCAGGTTGCTTTGCCGCCGGTATGGTTAGTAATTATCTTGCCGCAGTAGTCACAGATGTGGTTTTTGTCTGCGTCCTCGTGATTGGAAATGATCTTTTCGCAGTAGTCGCAGATGTGGTTTTTGTCCGCGTCCGCATGGTTGGAAATTACTTTTCCACAAATGTCGCATATGTGGTCTTTGTCTGCATCCGCGTGGTTGGAGATTACCTTCTCGCAGTAGTCACAAATGTGATTTTTATCTGTATCTTCGTGGTTAGTAATTACCTTGCCGCAGTAGTCGCAGATGTGGTTTTGGTCCGCGTCCTCGTGGTTGGAAATTACCTTTTCGCAGTAGTCGCAAATGTGATTTTTATTCGCATCCTCATGGTTGGAGATTATATTTCCGCAAATGTCGCATATGTGGTTTTTATCCTCATCGGTGCAATTATCCGTTTCGACGCCTTCCGTACAGCCGTCTGCCGTGCATTTGCGGGTGTGTGTGCCGTTGCCGTTTGATGTCCATTCGCCGAAGGTATGCCCGTCGTTGACCGTTACGGTCATTTCGGCGGTGTTGCCAGCCCTGTCGGCAGCAACAATCTTCTGCTCGCTGTTTGCCGGAGAGAGGACAAAACTGCCGTTTTCGTCAAGCTCGACCTCTGTGCCGTTTACGGTTACGATGCCCACATACTTCTCGTCAACGGTGACCGTCTGTGCCGCACAATAGGTCTTGCCGTTTTCTATGCCGGTGATCACAGGGCTTGTGCCGTCAAGCACGATGCCGTCCGAGCAAATGTAGTCCGTATTGCCCGCCTTATCGGTCAGTCTGACATAGATAATATATTCGTTATCGGGGTCAATGCCGAACGGTGCGTTGTACGCTGTGAAGGTCATGCCGTCAAGCTCCGCTTTGGTAAGCTCTTTAGCCGACAGCAGATATTCAACCGTTACCGTCTCACCGCTGTTGTCGGCTGCGTTTATCGTTACTGTTTGCGTGTCCTTAAAGAACAGCCCGAAGGTGATATTGTTGAGGAACGCTTTCCAACTGTTCTCGTTGATTTTAATTTCACCCGTGGGCTTTTCGCTGTCTTTCCACTGCGCCGTGATGGTCATATTCTCGGCAGGCATGGTTTTGGGAATTACCTTATCCCACCCGATAAAGGTGTAGCCCTCTCTCGTCGGGTCGGCAGAAGCGGTGATCGCTGTGCCGTAGTCCTGCTCGATGAAGTCAATTTCACTGCCGCCGTCGGTGTCAAATGTTATTTTGTACCGATTAATCTGCCACAGCGCCGTGATCTCCATGATCTTCGCGGGCATTTTCTTAGGGAATGGAGTATCCCAGCCGATGAAGGTATAGCCCTCTCTCGTAGGATCATCAGGGACGGTGACGGGCGTGTCGTAATTCTGGTCGATGATGCTATCCGGTTCACCGTTTGCAAACTTGACTCTGATCACATACGACAGGATATCCCACCCGGCGTACAGCGTCATATTCCCGGGGATCGGGTCGTCAAAGTCCCACTTTTGCTCCGGCTTGCAGGCGGCATCCGTATACCAGCCGCGGAAGTTGTGCCCCTCCCTTACCGGCTCTTCATAAGGCCTTTGGATACACTCGTTTTGTTTTTCCTCACACGTTGCCGCACCGGTCAATGTGCCGCCGTTCGGATCGAACGTGACCGTGCAAAGGGGTGCCTCCTCCCACAGGGCATACAGGGTACAGTCCTCCGTTTTGTCATATGTGTACGTGCCACGGCCGTCTTCATCGCCGTATTGCCTGCCGCCCCACTGTTCATCATACCAGCCACGGAAAAAATATCCCTTGTATCGGGGTATCGGCATTTGTTCAAAATTCCCGCCATATGTGACCTGCATTGTGTCCTGTGCCACCGTACTGCCGCTGGCATCGAATGTGCCGCCGTTGGCATCGAGGGTAACGGTGTACAAATGGAGAGTCCACTGTGCTGTCAGCGTGATGCTTGTCACGGAATCGTCGGTCGCAAGATCGGCATAGGCAATATCGGCCGTGACCGTTTTGTCGCCGTATTTAAAGCCGGCAAAATCATAGCCGTCCCTCGTCGGCACGGACACGCCGTCTAAAACTTTATCTGTCCATTTGAGATTGCTCTTTGTATCAATTACACTGTCTTCACTCTTAAAGATAACGCTGTAATCATTCCGCTCAACATATCGGGCGACAAGGTATATTCTACCCTGTGCGCCGTCCATGGTTCCGTATTCTCTGAAAAGATCAGCCACGGTTTTGAGATTGGTATAGTTATCGGTCAAAGAGCCGTAAGAAACTTCGCCCACATACCAATCGTCAAAAACGTATCCTGTTTTGTGAACGGGCTGTACGGACGGTTTGGGAACTCTTCCGTTTTCGTCAAGGTGGTTCATCGTTTGAAGAGTGACTCTTTGTCCCTCGTCATTTTCATACTGATAACAAATAAAAACGGTGTATTGAGGCGCGCATTTCGCATAGAGAGTCATATTATCAGTCAGAACGGTATTTTCGTCCACTTTGGTTCCGCCGCTGCTCTGTGTGTACCAGCCTATGAACTTCATAAACGAAGCAGGGTTTATGGTAGGAACTCCGCTTAAATCCTTTAATTTTTGTCCGTATTCTCCGTATATTTCGGACTGGCCGCTCATAGAATATCCGTTTGCGTTAAAAGTAACTTTTACTCTGTAACCCGACCAACGGCCGTAAAGGGTTGTATCCTCCGTTAAAACATCATTGCCGAAATCCCAATGCTTGTAGCCGTCACCCAAAGGTATTGCCCAAATATCGTTAAAAACATATCCGTCTCGCAGCGGCGGATCTACGGGCTTTTGTATTTTTTCGCCGTTAAGAACGGTTTGTGAAGAAAGGGTTGTCGGCTCGTTTTCGGCAAGCTTAAAGGTCACGGTTCGTTTTTTTGCAATTTTTATATATTGAGCGTTGCTTATGTCTTCGTTTCTGAAGCCCTGCTTGATTTCTCCGAGAGAATTCTCATCTGCGCCGAACCTAAGTCCGTTCGTTTTCGAAATCGAGAAAGCGTCGCCTGCGGCATATCTGCCTTTGATTATTGCATATCCGTTGTCAAAGTCAAAAAAGTAATTATTTTCACCGGCACACGACAGCGTACAATGCTCCGCGCTGACGTCGATAACCGCATCTCCGGTTACGGTGAATTTTCCTTCGGAGGATATGGCATACTGACCGGTGCCCGAATTTTTTATCGTTCCGCCGCTCATTTTAACTTCGCAGCCGTAACCGACATAAAGCTCCGCACCGTTTTTAAGGTTAACGGGTGCTTCGTCGGAGCCTGTCGAATAGTTATCTTCAAACAGTCCGCCCTTAATCTCAACTTTACTGCTTGTATCGCTCACGGCAAGCCCGCCGCCGGGTCCTATTGCGCTGTTGTTTTTGATTACCGGAGTGCCGCTTCCGCCGCCTATTGTCAGCACCGCATTCTTACCGTAATCAACAGAGATTGCTCCGCCGTTTCTGGCATAGCAGTTTTGAATGGTGCCGCCCTCCATAACGAACTTTCCGTACTCCACGCTCACGGCTCCGCCGTATACGCCGTAGAAGTTCTTTATCGTACCACCGGTCATAATAAACTTGGAGTTTTTTTCGTCAAGCCTGACAAAGCCTCCGGGGGTGCCGTAGACCCTGCCGTCAACCATTTTGCGGTTATATTCCAGATTTTCGCCCTCTAATGTACCGCTTTCCAGCCGCAGGGTGGCGTTGGAATTTCCCGAAAAACGGACGGCGGAGATGGCCTTTTTCCCGTTTCCGATGATCTTCAGGACTCCGTATTGAAACCGCGTAGAATCCCGTATCGTCAGTTCCGCTCCATCCGTAAGATAGAAGGCTTTGTCTGAATTAATATCCTGCTTTATCGAGAAGCCATGATAATTCAGATCTATGATGACCTTCGTTTTGATCAGGAAATATCCTTCGCATTCGCTCAGGGACACCGTGAAGTTCTTACCGATACGAATTACTGTGGTTTCTTCGGTTCTGCTATTGCTATCGTCTATTGCTTTGATGAATTCGGCTGCCGAAGTTACTGTCACGGAAACCTCGCTGTTTGCCGCAGCGGCCTTTCCCGCCGTCTCACCCTCCGCAAACACGCTTGTAGGCACAAGGCATAGCACCATACATAGGATAAGTAGGATACTGAGTATTCGTTTCTTCATTTCTCGTTACCTCCTTTCAAGTATTGCGAGCTGTATTTATCTGCAAACAGGGCGACGCCCTGCTTTAAGACCTCCATCTGGGCTTTCAGATAATATTCGTCCTCAAACATTGCGTAGTGGACACATGCCCGGACGAATATAAAGATCAGCGGCGTGATAGTCGTATACGGTATGCCGATTTTAGGTTCAAGCAGCTTTGCGTGCATTGTGCTGTTCCTCTGTCGCCCGCATATACACCACTCACTTCTTGATAACTAACTAATCAGTTAATTATAGTATGACATAGAATTATGATATTCTCAATAGCAGTGTGCAAAAAAGGTATGATAAAAAGGGACAGTCCTACCTCTGATGACCGTCCCATCTGTTATGTATTTTCTTTTGATACGGGTGAAGAGTACCGACCTATTAATTGCATCAGCTACTGCCTGATACAATTTGTCTGTTGTAAGAAATTCCTTTCTTTTATAATCAAATGATGGCTCTAGCTTAGCCGATACACTGGTTCCCAGAGTTCATTTTCCAACAGATAGATGTCAATAAACCCATTAAATCCTATGTCATCAGCAAATCCCAATAAGTCACATTTGAATATGTTAACATTACCTGATTGCCGCATTTTTTCAAATCATCAAGACGTACAGTTCTGCTATTATATTTTAATGCATCAACATGAGCCTTAAGCAGCCAGTCAGATCTTTTGGCAATCTCATCTGGCAATTCATACACCTTCGTCGCATTAAAATGATTCATAATAGCTTGACGCTTTATTGTAAATAAGCCGAGAAACCGCTGTACATATATACAAAACAATAATCGAAACCACTAGAGATATATCAAATGTCAACCATCTATGTATCACAAATGCAATCACCAGCATTATCAATGCTGCAATAAACTGAATAAAATCTTTGTTACGCAAAAGTTTAAACAACCAATTCCTCTTCATAATCATTTCCCCTCTTGTTTGCATGTTACTATGTTATTAAACTTTATTCAATATATTTAATTGCTGCTGACGATTTGTAAACTTAAAGGTAAGTTTAAATGTATTTAAAAACTTTTTGCTGCTCTCTATATAAAACTATCGTAGACAATAGCATAAAATATATACAAAAATACCACCAGCGATTATTTAATTTTGATTAATCACCAGTGGTTTTCTACTTCACTTTATCATTTAGTTTATAAAATTTTAATGGTGCCTGACACCTTATATACTCAAAAACATAAACCTGAATAACCATTTTCTGAAATTAGCTGGAGAAAAATTATTATAAAATCTGTCCTCTCTGTCAATATTCTTAATACTTTCCAATATGCCATTAATTCCACCTTCGGGCAACGGCTTTAACCACTGTGTTCTGGAATTACCAAAAATGTATTCAGCATTATTGGTTTTCATCGCCATTAATTCTCTTATACTATTGCGCAAAATTTCTGGCATAACCATAAATCTGCTGTTATTAACGTTTCCTATCTTAATAGTCTGACAATTATCGCCAATGTCACTCCATCTTAATTCGCAGATTCTCCTCCTCTCCATTCCAAAACATAGCAAAATCAAGAAAACAGCTTTATTTCTGACGCCATTTCTCTGCCTCTCAATATGCTTAATAATCCTTACAATCTTCTTTATATCAGCTGTTTTCATAGCTCTGTCGCGTTTAATTAATATATCCTCACACCGCTTCAAAATCACACCGCTGCCAATATCAAAATTCTTATTATGTGCCCAGCTAAGAATAAATGACTTAATGTAAAAAAATTGATTCTTTGCTGTATTCGCAGTTTTAATATTACTGCTTTTTCTTATGTATTCTTCATATACATTAAGCGTAATATTTTCGTAGCATGCCTTAGCATCATTACTGTAACTACCTTTATATTGTAATGTATAATATGCAAAAAATCTCTTATTACAGCTCCAGTAAACATCCCAGCTATTGCATTTAGCAGATGGAAAAAATGTATTCTTAAATAATCTAAATTTCTCCATATCTAACGGAATTGCCTTTTAAATAGGAAACATATTTCTCTATTTCATCATCTGGAGTATCATATGGAATTATATTTAACATTCCTTCTCTTTTCATAACTTTATATAATCTTGCACAACTCTGTGCTTCATAATACACATCAGTTGGTACCTTATCTCCTAATAAAATATAATTATCCAACCGCATCATTTTCATTATATCTTGATTAATTTTAGATTCATTTCTTAACATTGTTACGACATAGCCCATATCATATATATTTTGCAAATATATATCGTTCTTTGCATCTAGAACGAACAAAACTAATGCATCTAAATTACCCCAATCCATTGTTTTATATATTCCTTTTTTCTTATTAAACATATATGTATAAAACTCCTCAATAGATGTTGAGAAATGTATGCAAACAAATCCAACATTAAGCATTTTAAATTCATCATTAGCTTTACCGTCAAATTTTTCTACTATCTTCTTAATATTTCTATTTAAAGCAGAATAATAAGTACTATGCTCTAATTCGATTGCCTCAGGATGTTCTTTTTTCAATAAATTATAATCAATATCATCGTTAATTAATTGTTTTATTAAGACAGTACCATCCTTTACTGTGTGAATATCCAGATTATCTTCCTTCTCAAAAGGATCACATCTCATAGTTTTAACTTCTATATTCACCAAATATTCAATAGGATGTCGAAACAATAATGAATATTCCAGAACCTTATCATTATTCATAATTTGTTTTGGTTCATATATTACAGCTGATATGCTTTTATAATTTTTAATCAGAATATAATATAATATTAAAATCTCATCTATGCCTTCTAAATATTTAGGCATAGAAAATTTATTGTTTTCTACTCCATTACACTTATGCAATAAACTTATAGGAACATCACTGTTCTCTCCCAATATCATTTTTAAGATTATAATAATATCAATTATTCTTGAGTTAGGTGTATTAGGATAATTCAAAAAAGGATGCCCTTTGGGCAACATCATTTTATCAATTTCTTTTAATATACCATTCTTTATTTCATTGTATTTGTATGCCACATAATCCTGCACAGTATACCCCCTGTTAGTAAGTATCATACATAATATTTTCTAGATAATTTCCATTTCTCATCAGCTGGATCGGATATATATATTTCAGCAGCTTCTTTTTTATCATCATCCCATTGGATATTGGTTATGATAAAATCGGACATCTTAGTATGACTATATATGTCAAATTCCGCTCCCAATAATTCTGCATGAATTGGACCTTCTTTAAACTCAGTACTTATTTTTTCCTTGCCTATTACTTCTTCGAGTTCACCTTTTTTATCTTTAAATCCCCCAACATGAAAATGATCAAATGGATGTTCCCAGATTACTTCTTTATCATTGAGAATACTTTGAGTCAGATAAGCAAAAAATCTTGCATCTTCCTCTGTAAATTCTGCACCAGGATTAAATCTAACCCCCAATTTCTGTTCTAACTTTTGTGCTGCTTCCCAGAATTTTATGCTATCATTCCATTGTTCTATATTAACATTCTTAATATCTAAAGCTGGCGCAGATATTATTTGTCCATTAATTTTAACGGTTCCGTTACATAATCCATAAAATACATGTATTGCTGCTATAGCATCGGATACACTATCTGCTTTATTGGGCGAAATCGTATAATCCACCTTTGAATTAGTATCTTTTTCTGAAACATAGAATTTAATCTGTAATGCTGGAAAATTGTTATTAGTAAAAAAAGATTCTTCAAAACTTGGGTATGGTTTTCTCTCAACATTTAGAACTACTATGTCCCCCTCTACTGTCTCAAATGTAATATCTTTAGCTGGTGGAAATGGTTCTGGATACATATATGTCTCGCACATTTTAGGTGAATCTTCTAACGGGTTTCCGACAGTACTTTCCAACGGAATTTTCTTTTCTTTGTTACCTATCGACACACTCTTTACTGGAATCTTCAACTGCATTCTATATATATATTCCAGCCATTTATCTCTTGGTATATCTTTCAACTGGCTATTTATAAACTCTTTATCAATAATAGTACTAAGAGACATTGTCTCATGTAAGCACTCCCGTCTTGGTCCTACAAAATATGTACCATCATCCCGCTTATAATATGTGAAATTAGATGGTAATTTTTCTGAAAGCACTTCTAATACTTCCTGTGGAATATCATCATCCGTTTCTTTATTAAATGTATCATAGAAATCTGCAATCATACCAAATCCTCCGTAAACCGGTTACTTATCTGTATTTTAGATATTAATAAATACTTCTTGGCGTTATCAAGCGGCAGCTCCATGATTGCATCTATTATTGTCTGCAATGCAACTTCATCTGGAACAACAATATATATCAAATCATTCCAGTCAAACTTCACCCATGTTTCAGGATGCTTTTCCAAAACATCTGAATATGTATTCTTTCTCTTTTCTGTAATCTTATTATCATTTATTATCAAAGGAATACTTGAAATAAATTTGCAATCAGGGATATATCTCCACTCACATTCATCCTGAAATATATACATTTTATATTTTCCGTTTTTTTCAACCAAATTCGATATAGGTTTCATATATAATAATGTGCTAAGCAGATAATTCAACAAAACCTCATCTTCTTTATGTGCTTTCTTACCTACATTGTAATTAGCATTGAAAGCCTCTTTAAAATCTGCGACAAGTGGAGAAGCTGGATTCATATAGTGAATTGGTTGTATTCTATTATTTCTTATAACCTTATTCTTGTCCAATGCTATTCCATATCCACCATAACTAGTCATATGATTTCCTACTTTAGAAAAAGGTATATCACAGAAACAAGTCATAGGAAACGCTATTCTTTTAAGTCCGTCAACCTTAAGGTAATCTAATGGCTCAGTAACATATCTAGGAATAATAGCCTGATTTTTCAATATTTTAATAAGATATTCTGGTTCTCTCATGTAATTGCATAACACATTAGAACTATTATGCCAATGTAAATTTTGTTCTAACTCTGGTGTTTCTTTAAAATCAATCTCCATATATATACCTTTCTTAATTAATCTCATTATTTGTATGTCTTGTTATTCAATCTCTTGCTCTTTATTATCAATTAACTCTTCAATTGCTTTTATAAACGAACTTGTATGAATTTCGGCTATATATAAGGATTTCTCCTGACACTCCCTGAGAAATTGTTTCATTAATTCTTGCAAGGTCTTAAATCCATATGTTGATAATTCTTTCTTATAGTCTGATGTCTGCATATTAACCTTCCACATAGACTTAAAATACTCAATAAAGTCATTTCGTTCTATATTTGAAATCTTTTTAAATCCTTCTGCTGTTACATTTGCCATCTTATTGTCAAATGAATCTAATTGCATATTCTGTGATTGAATCAATGCCTTTAGCGGATTCATTTCCATTTGCTTAATATAAATATTTTTATTTTTTTCAAATATTATTTTATCAGATTTTACAAATTCATCAATTATTTTATATGCATTCATTTCCTCTGCTGAAAATGAATTATTATCATAATCAGACACGATAGCTTTAAGATGTGGTTTATCTTCTCCTGATTGAATCATTTTATCTATTTGTATATTAATTCCTTTACATATTTTTTCCCAATCGATATCTGAAAGTTTTATATTGTGTTTTCTAGCTAAAGCACTGTTTAATAGTAATCCTAAATAATCTCTTAATTCCAATACTCCATCATAAGCTTCATTTATAAGTATCGGGAATCCTTCCTGTATATCAGATTCTTCTATATCAAGTAAACTATTTACACGCACTTTATCCACTGGTAATTTGGCTTTATCTCTCATTACAGAATAATCAATCTCAGCATTAATCGCATCTTCTTCCCACTTACCTTCCCTTATCCAAGATATTATTCCACCTGTAATGTATTTTTTATTATAAAATCCCTTATATACAATTGATATTTTCTCATCAGAAAACAATGTTCCATATCTTTGTCCATCTGTCGCCATTCCTGCTTTATAGCATAATACATATGATAAATATGAGAACAACCATTTTTCTTTATTTTCAACATTCTTTTCATTAAGTATTGAATATATTCTTCTAAAATCCTCAATAGCAAACTTAAGACTTCGTATATTATGTGGTCTGTACTTTAGTACTTCCTGCTCTTTATTATTTTCAATTTCCATTTCTTGTCTTGAATATATGTGACTCTTTTGTGAAGTCATATGTTCATTTGATACTTTCTCCAATGAGCACCCTGAAAAAATTGCATTTATACTATTCTCATTTTCTTTAATGAAAGCCTTATATTTTTTGAAACCTTCTTTGTCCTTTCCTTCAGGTATTATTATACCGTCTATCACACTCGAGATTATATTAGAGTAATTCGGTATATAGTGTATTGTCCTCTGAATTATTTTTTCTTTTATTTCATTATACGCAATCTCCCTTGTATCGTCAGATTGCTTTATCTTTTTCTCATTTGCTACAACAATTGTATTAATATGCATATTCTCACAATACTCATTAATACATCCTAATAAATCTATTACTGAAAGATTAGCACGCTCTAAATCATCAAATATTAATATTACCTTTTTATCGCCAATTTGGGATTTAATACTTACAAAATCTATAACATTTATAGAAAGTACTCCCTTAGTGATTTTACCAATTGTTTCAGGTAAATAATCTGTAATACTTTCTGTAGCATTTTTAAGTCCTTTACCAACATTTTTCATATTATCTGATATTTTTAAACTATGCTTTGAATCAGCCATAGCATACATCCATTTTTTCTTTACCTCTTTATGAATATCCTCTATTGATTCTATTCCAAATAGACTCAAATGTATAAATATATGTGTATCCTTCATAATTTCAGTTAATTCATTTTTCAATAAATATGTTTTCCCACAGCCCCACTCACCGGTAAGCATTATTGCTCCTACTGGTTGTGGTTCATTACAATAATATTTTAACTCTTCTATAATATCCATTTAAAATCTGTCTCCTAATATATTATGCTCAGTCATTCCTATTATGCATCACAACATCACATAACCTACGCCCAACTTCTGTTAAATAAAACTTATCCACTTTCGATTCACCCGGGTAAAGAGTTATTCCTCCCGTTAATAATCCTAACGCCTGCAATCTAAAACACCTTGCATAATTATATTTATGATTCTTCCCCTGTTCAAATATATTTATCAATTCCTTCACATCTTCAATAAACATCATATCAACAACCTGCAGATACTCCACGAAATCCTTATACTCTATATCTTTATTCACAAGAGAAATATAAAGATAAGCCTGTATCTGTGACTTATTAACATCATTACTTCTTGATATGAACAGACATAATTGCTCTATTTCTCTATATACCCACTTCTCCTTATTCTGATATGCAATTCTACGCTTATTTAATTCTTTTTGATTAACACTACATTTAGATAATTCCCTTAGAAATCGTAATTGTCTCTTTACTTCCATACACTTTATTATATCACCAGATAATGAATACAATGAAACCACATATTTAAATACTGGTATATCTCTTAAAATATCCGGTACAGTATAACCTATCACATCAAGTATATTATCAAATGTTTCATCCGTCATATTCTGTATAATTTCATTATTAAAAATAGATTTTGCCATTGAATCTGATATATTAGAATCCATCATAATACTTTTCTCTTTTTCTATCCACTAATTCTAAGTTCATTCATTCTATACACGCTTGCATTAACTATATAAATGTAAACGCCCCACCCCAAGTACCTTGACTTTTAAAAGACCGCTAATCACGGTCTTTTTGTTTTCTGATGTATGCTGGCAGCTTTGGTGACCATGGAAGAAGATCTTCCAGAAATGAGCGGTCTGTATCGTCCTTATGTGCCGGTATCTGGGTCAGCAGATATTCAAAGTATTCATATGGCTTTAAGTTATTAGCTTTGGATGTCCCTGCTATGCTGTATATTATTGCTGAGGATGTGGCTCCATTTATGGTGTCTATCATTTCCCAGTTCTTCTTGCCTATGCAGAACCCTCTTATTGCACGTTCCGAAGCGTTGTTATCCATTGGGACTTCTCCATCTTCAAGAAATACTCTCAGATATTTTTCCTGATTAAGTGCATAAGTTACAGCCTGTTTCAGTTTAGCAGTACCGGCTTTTCTTTCGTTTGATTTAAGGTACGCAAATAAAGCATCAACCAGTGGCTTTATTACCACCTGACGCTGTCTGAGTCTGTCTTCCGGCTTAAGCTCTTTCAGCTTATCCTCTTCACGGTAGACTGCCTGTATCTGTTTTATTACCTGATATGAAAGGCTTTCTTTCTGGGCTGCCTTTGGAATTTGCTTCTGATACAAATTGCGAATAAATATAATTGCCAAGGCATGATTCCAGACAATTCCAATCTTCTCCATCAGTTGAATCAATTACTTTTATTATATATCCTGCAACTTCATCATCATTATATATTTCCTCACCATCTGGCATTAATATGCTTTCTGGAATATCTTGATATTTCAAAGAATTGGAATATCTATCTAAAATGTATTGTCTGAAATATGCATACTTTGTTGGCAAATTATGTACGATGTCAAATCCGTTTCCAATTACATACAACTTATTTTTCATACTTTAACATTTCTCTCCAACCTCATATTTCTTCTTTTCCCACTCTTTTTTATATTTTTGTTTTATTATAAAGAAAATTTGGTTTTTAAGTTCACAAACTCTATCCATTTGTGGTTTTGATTTTTTTAAAATAAGACAATTAAATATGATTTCTTGCATTTCCTGCATACATAATAAAATTTGCTTATCATCTTCCCAATCAAATACTGATATAGAAATCAAATACTGATACTTTAATAACACTTCATATTTTTGTATCAGATTTTTCTTTGTATTAAATATTGACTCAACTATAGATAAATAGTTTGCTCCATTATCTGTCTCTTATACACATCTCCGAGCCCACGAGACAAGAGGCAATCTCG
>ENA-UAZD01000061-UAZD01000061.1-human-gut-metagenome-genome-assembly--contig:-NODE-61-length-57788-cov-7.506400_pt1 | contig 57788 bp, 51 predicted proteins | sample MGYA00244112_ERZ654658 | MGnify/ENA primary metagenome ERZ654658 (study PRJEB26926, sample SAMN06164608) | human gut metagenome | biome: ENVO:00009003; feature: ENVO:2100002; material: ENVO:00002003... | reverse complement strand
GCAAAATAAATAAAATTACGGTAGCAGAATTTATAAAAAAACTTGTATATAATGAAATAGGTGATTTTATTAAACTTAAAGTTGATCAATCTCAAGAAGAGCCTCGAAGAATAGAGATTTACTATATCGAACCTCACACCATGTTATTTACTTGTGGCGAACGCTGGATGATTTCCGGTCCGGATGGTAAAGGAGATAAATTTGGCATTAAGTTATCATCTTCAAATATTGAGAAATTTAAAAAGATGTTTTCCGAGAGAAAAATTGATGAGAAAATCTACAATAGATGGGAAAAGACATTTTCCGCTGACAGTGAAAGTTTCTTTACTGGAAGTAATTACAATGGTGATATTAAAGCATTGGTAAATGAGTTGAAGCTTATTGGTGATTTCTGTAAAGTGTATGATTCATTCCCCAGTGGGGAATGAGCAGATAAAAGTCTTTGCACGAGACTGTTTAAGGAGAATGATTATGGATCTACAAGGTTGGTTGCCATTACTGTTATCAAGAAAAGAGATTATTATTAGTCACATAGGCAAATTCTATCCCCCTTATCCCCAATGCAGCAATGAAGAAATTGTTGTAATGGATAAGGCTGGGAAGATTTATAACCGCAAACCGAGAATGTCAGACAAAGATGAAATATTAAATGGAGATTTGTTCCTTATTTACATTCATACTGACAATGCCGACAGTATAGATGAAGAAGATGCAGAAACCTCTCTCAATATTATGACGGAGCTGCTGTCGCCACAACAGAATGAGAAATTCATTCAGAATTGCATATCTGAACAGGCTGATACTTCTGTTCAAAAAATGAATATTTTTAAAAGAGATTTTCCTAATGAATATACCGAGTATGAAAGTAGAGCCGCAGCTTACGATTCAGTCGTGGATTTTTGTAATTTCCTTGATATCCCCGATATCTACAATAAAATGATTAAAATAGTGCAGGAAAGCAACAACATTGCAGAATATCTCTGTCATTGTTTTTCAGGAAAAAATAATTAGGTTTACCGAAAAACAGAAGTGTATTAAATTAAACCTTACTGCAAAGTGTACCAATATGATTGGCTGAGAAGTCTTTTGGCGATATGATTGTTATATACCAAATTATACGACCGTTTAATTTGAAAGAGGCAGTCCTATTCTATCATTAGAATAGGACTGCAAGTCATCCATGATAGACGACATCTTTTCTTTTGTCCCCAAGTTGGGAACGAACTTAGTGTTCTGAATAATTTTGTGTTTTATTGTCCATATCAAAGACAATATCTTCTCCATTTAATATCGAATCAAGCTTGTCGGCGGTATGTTTAATTTTTTCTATTTTATCAAATAACGTATCTTCCTCCTTATCATCTTTATTTTCTCTGTCACATATTTTCAGCTTTAGCAAGTCATTAAAATCCTTAACGCCATATTCTTTGCATTCGGTAATGACAAAAAACCTACTGTAATTTTTCCAGACAAAGCAAGCTGCGGATTCACATTTCTGAATAGATTTGTAGCTATTATAATCTTCATCTGATAAGAATAGATTTATTTTTTTTCCGTTATGTTCTGCGGTAAGATATTCAATAGGTGGTTCTCGGTCTGAAACAGTTATCTGTTCACATTTACCGCCAAAAGCCTCAGCCATTTTTTTACTGAGAATTTTATCGTTGAACGCTTTTCCTGCTGTATCATTATCAACACAGGAATACACAAGCCAATCATCGTTTATATAGTGTTCAGCTATAGAAGGTTTCAAACCTTCCATAGCAACAAAATGAGCATTTGTTATTTCAGGATGCAGCTGTACAAAACTCATCAAATCTATCGGTGCTTCAAAGAGATAAACTACCTTGTTGGGGATGTAACCTTCTTTATAAAGGAAGCCATAGTCATTGTCTGTACCCTCATAGTTCTTTTTAAAGCGTTTATAGGAATTTGTGCCTTGCTCAGAAGCTCCGCATATAGTACCATCTTCAGATTTGTGAAGAAATACGATGTTTTCATTTTTCTTGATTTCACCTTCTTCTGTAGTATATTCAGATGTAGTTTGATATACTAATCCTTCCTTTACAAACTTATTAACTAACGCTGCATCAATTTTACGCTCTTTTATAAGGTATGCGTAGAGATTTTTATATGTTGAAGCTTTCTCCGGCATCACAAATTCTCGGCTTTTGGGGGAGATAATATTATTCTGGGGAACAAATTGCTTTATTTCCGAAGCTTCTCCAACAATAGCCTGCATAGCCTCCTTAAAACCCATTTCAAGTGCACGAGTGCAGAAAGAATATGCTCCCACTCCGCCTAAACATTTGGAACCCGGTTTCTGATCGGGTGCAGGCGGCTTTGTTAACCATGACCACGCATTTTTGGATGGAGTTATTATCAATCCTCCATAATGGGGGATTTTCAATGAATCTCTGCTTTTCTGCTTCAGTTCAAAACCGTGCGAGCGTACAAAATCAACCAAATCAGCATTTTTTGCCTGCTCAATCTGTTCGTCTGTATATCGCTTAAATTCTCCCATGTATTTAAGACTCCTTTCAGTCCATTCCCCAGTGGGGAATGGAAAATTTATTTATCGTTCCTGACTGACAGAATGTTCGTTCCTTTCGATATTCAGTTCAGTATTATCAATAGCGTCCTGAATTTTATCTGCAATTTGTTCAACGTCATTGATTTTGTCAGTATATTCAGGGATTTGGCTGTTTATTGCTGCGGTGATTTCAGCTACATCAAAACACGCTTTGGCATATTCCTGCCAATCAAGCTTTACGGAAACGTTTTTCCACATTAGTTCAATCTCATTATCAAACGAGTTGAATGTGGGAACAATTTCGGATGGTGAAATACCAATTATTTTTAGTTCATTTTCTATGGGATTGTTACACATTATGTCATAAAGAGCAGCACCCTCTTGAGGAACAAAGTGCTTTGCAATCTCAATTTTTCCCTCATCAGAAGGAACTTTGTTAATTGCTTCTGTTAGAGCAGAAATTTGTTCTTCTGAAAAAGAATAAAGCAAAATATCAGATATTTTGTTTTTAAAAAACTGCGTTACATCATTATTTACCTTGCTTTGAGCTTCAAGAAAATTTTGCACTTTAGCGTTATATTTGTCTATAGCTTGTTTCATTGCATTACTGTGTTCCTCGCTGCGAATATGATATACAGCGTATTGTTCAGGAGTTACATCCTTAGTTCCAGTACTTCCATCGGACGAGACATATCGAACATTAAGCATTTCAATGTCCTTAATATCCACGCCTCTGCGGTTCATTTCAATGCAAGCATCAAATACGTTAAGCCATTCCTTACCGTCAAGCTTTATCTGCACGATTGAATCGTCCAGATTATAAATTTTTTTTCCTTCACATCTTGCGACAACCAGTGGTTCCTTCGGAAAAAGATAATTGTCGCTTTCAAAATTATCCGAAATAGAAGGCGCTGTTTCGTGAATTTCTTCCCAATGTTGTTTCATTGCCGAGATAATATCATCACAGTCCTGCCAAGCATACACATAGCCTTCATTTGTGCTGTGTGTATCAAGCATATAATCTCCGATGTTCTTAATTATTTTCTGAAGCTGTTCTTCTGTAGGAACTACAGCTTCCGGGTTATCGGCATTATATACATCGTAAGTTACCTTAATGCCTTCATCCAGATCCTGAACATCATCAATATTAAAGCTGTTATTCTTTATTTCCCTCCAAGCTGCTGTGCCTTTGATATTATTATCATCAATTATTCCGGGAAGAGCATATGTATCTCCTGTTTCAAATTCAACCATAGTAAAGATATACTTTTCATCATAAACAGGAGCATCTTCTTCCATCTCCTTTTTTATCTCGGTTATATCAACAGTAAAAGTGTTACTTTCAAGCAGAGTAGCTTCCCTGATTATTTCTTCCAGATGATTATTTATGTATGTCAGCTGCTTTTCATCAGGTGGATCTGATTCGCCGGAGCTTCCTACGACGTAAAACGAAGCATCTACCTCCACTTCATCGTTATTCTGTCGTGCCGCATAATCTATAAATTCGTCAAAATCATATATTGCCGGGTCATCTTTGCCCACGTAATCAGCAACAGCAATTTTGTCATTGTTATCAAAAGATATAACTGTAAAACAGTAAGAATTATGATCGAGATCCAGCAGCTTCTTCTGCTGAATAGAATAAACATCATCAGCAGTCATACTGATTGCTTCCATTCGGTTATCATATTCATTATGCAGCCATTCATCATAATAAATTGCAAGGGGAGATCCTGTTTCAATCAGATTTTCAATAGCAGTCTGCATATCCGGGTCTGTGATTTCGTCGGGAAGGTCATTTTCAATATATGACAGAATGTCACGCTTTACTGATAACTCATATGCGGCATCTATAGCTTTCTTAACGGTGTCAAGGCTGTTTTCAAACTCCGTTAATTCTTTTTCAGCCATTTCATATAATTTTGAGGTTAAATTACTACTGCCCATAATATTTCCTTTCTGTTCCATTCCCCAGTGGGGAATACTGGGAAATGGAAACATTGTTTTTATTTATCTCTCCTGACCGATAGACTGTTCATTCTTGCCGATATCAAGTTCGCCGTTATCAATAGCATCCTGAATCTTATCTGAAATATCTTCAACATAGTTGATTTTATCAACTATGTTGAACTCGGCTTTGACTGCATCAACAAACGCCTTGTTCTTTACACCATCAACTGTGACAGCGGAATTATCACCATCAAACTTAGCTGAAAAAGTGATACCCTGCTCCTGTGCCTTCTGTCCAATCGCATAGGCAGTTTTTGCATCTGTATTGATAAATTCTTTGTTTTCAATATCCTTGTAGGCACTTTTGTTAAAGAAGGTAGGCTCATCGGGTGTATGAACTTTAAACTCAGCCTTGACCGCATCAACAAATTCCTTGTCTTTAATGCCGTCAACAACAACGGTGGACTTATCTCTGTCGAACTTAGCAGAATATGTAATGCCCTGTTCCTGTGCCTTCTGTCCGATTGCATATGCTGTTTTTGCATCGCAGGAGATGTACGTTTTGTTCTCAATGTCCTTGTAAGCTCTGCTGTTAAAGAAGGTAGGCTCATCGGGTGTATGTACTTTAAATTCAGCCTTAACCGCATCAACAAATGCCTTGTCTTTTACTCCGTCAACAACGACAGCAGACTTATCTCCATCATATTTTGCAGAGAAGGTAACGCCCTGCTCCTGCGCTTTCTGACCAATCTCATATGCTGTTTTTGCATCGCAGTAGATGTACGTTTTGTTTTCGATTTCTCCGTATGAATGCTTGTTAAAAAATTTGGCTGTGCTCTGATTTTCCATAGTGTTTTCCTCCATTATGTTTTTTTTTGATGTATCTAATATTTCCATGCCATAATTGGTTATTTCATTTTTTAACTGTTCGGCAAGTGAAATAAAAGAATTTGATGACATACAAGGTGCTTTTTTTTCAGTTGCTATTATTCTTTGTAAATTATCTATAAGCTTTTGGCGTGTATCTGAGTTTTTCAACTGCATTATTGTACTTGCGAGATCATCATTTGCAGTACCAAAGGACCAATAGGGATCATAGCGATCATAAAAATCCAGTATTTTGTTTGCCAAATCTTTTTCATTCTCTTTGGAATTTGGGTATTCATTTAATTTATCAGTATTCATATTTTTCCTTTCCGCCTCATTCCCCAAGCGGGGAGTGGGATGTTAACTTTTAGATTGGTATTGCTTGAAAAAATTATTATTCCCTTCCTCGGCTCTGCTCATTTTTATCAAGTAAGCCGCTGTCAAGCGCATCTTCAATCTTATTTGCTGTTTTTATTGCCTCATCAAAACTTTGAGCATAATAAGTTTGTTCATCATCACTTAAATCAAGCTTTTCGTGAAAAGCGTTGGAATTAACTTGTGCGTAATTGCTATCATCAATCTTATTAAGTTCTTCAAGACAGTTTTTGAGAATATTAAGACTTGCAGGATTTTCATTACTGTATTCTTCATATATTCCCTTATAATCATCTCTATAACTTGTAAGTTCAATAGATTTTTCTTCAGCATTAAGCTTGAATGTAATTCCTCCGCACGTCATTACGTCACCGTTTTTCTTATCTTCTCTGGAAGCAAAGAATTCACCATTGCCGAGAGCTTCAATTACAAACGGTCTCTTGTTTTTATCTGAAACAAAATAACGTATAAATTCATTGTCATTTATTATTTCAGGATTTTCAATTTCAGGAACGATGAATGAGAGGGTTTCATAAATTGCAAGGCAAGTATTTGTTTCGTTGTCTGCTGCAAGAAGCTCTGCATTGACCGCTTCAAGACGAGCTGTTTTTTCAATCAGTTCAGATTCATATTCAAACGGGGCATTTATAGAAACTTCCGCATCAACAATACTCTTTTTGATGTTTGTAATATCATTTTTGACATCAGCAATCAGATTGTCGAACTTATCGAGAACATTATCAATTCGGAGCAGATTGCCTTCATAACGATTGCTCTCCATATTCACGGCTGTAGTGTAATATCTTTTCGCTCCAACAACTTCAAGCTTGATTTCCTTGCTATCGCTATCCCATAAAGCTGTTGCTATTGCATTGATTGTCATTCCTCGATATTTTCCAATTTCAACCACCTCTCCAGAGTGTAATCCACTCATATTGCTGTCAATCATATGAGCAAGAACTTTTCCGCCTTCTGCTCTGTCTGTATATTCCTTGCCGTTTATTGTAATAGGATAGCCTTCCTTATCACCGACCGTTACCTTTGGGACAGACATAACAGTTGCTTTATCCTGTTCATACAAACTGAGGGCTTTTTCACAAATGCTTATCTTCCTTGGGGCATCCTTTATTGCATCTTGCATTTTGTAGCGTGCTGCGTTCCAATCGCTTTTAAGGTTATTAAGAGTTGAGATCCTTTTCATTAGCTCTCCTTTTTCCTTTGCAAGTGGATTGCCTGAACACAAAGCCTTGGCATCCGCAAAATCAAGGACGCTTTCATCAATATCTTCGCAAACCCTGAGAGAAAGTTTTTCAGTCATTACCTGAGAAATAAATGTTTGCTTATTTTCAAGGAGCTGATACAAATAGCTATCAAATGTTTTTTCCGTCATATAGCGATAAATATCAACTTCCTTGTTTTCATTACCTCGGCGTTCAATTCTTCCGTGTCTCTGCCCCATATCAGATGGTCTGTATGGAGCATCGAGGTCGTGCAAAGCTATCATTTTCGCCTGTGCGTTCATTCCTGCGCCGCACTTTTGCGTTGACCCGATCATTACACGAACTTCACCCTTGTTCATCTTATCAAATAATTTCTGCTTCTCTTCATTGTTTTTGCAGTCGTGAATAAAGGCTATTTCGCTTTCGGGAACACCCATTTTCACAAGTTTGGCTTTGATATCATCATACACGCAGAATGTTTTGTTCTGCTCATATGGAACTTCCGCAGGCATACCAATATCATTCAGCTCAACTCCTGTTATTGGTGTGCCTTTCCCACCTTCGCCAATTAGCAAGCCCGAATGCTCTATCATTCCTCCTTCAATATCATAAGTTTCACTTACAACAATATCTCCTTCTTCAAGAACACCGCACTGCTCATCTTCAACAAACTCCTTCGGTAATTTCTTTTTCAGAGATTCAAGAATTCGTTCAGGTGATTTGTCCTTTGTGCGTATTCCACCACTGAAAATATTTGCATATGACCCATCTTCCTGTTTACGGAAAATATAATATTTATCATCCTTAGATGGCTTTTGAGGTGTAGCCAAATCGCAGAATATTAACTGAGTGCTTTTCTGCTCTTTGGTTTTTTTCCATATATCAAATACGTTATTGATACAGATATTTACCTTTGAAGCAGGATCGTCGGGGATATTTGGATCATTACAACGTGCATCAAGACCAATTTTTCTGCCGTCCGTTGTGATTTTGAGCATATTATCAATGTGCTTATCAACCGCACCAATTCGGCAGGCTTCTGCCCTGTTTCCAAGCTTTTTTACATATCTTCTCTGATAGCGGCTTGCAGGAACATTGACGTTATGAACTTTGGCTTCTGGACGTTCTATGTTAAGACTGGAAGCAAGTTTTACATCTGCTACCTCTCTGAACATAGTTTGAAGTTCAGGCAAATTTATAAAGTGAGCGAACCTTGTTTTGTTCTGATACTGACCATCACCTGTTGGCTTTACTTCCATGGATGTTTCAGTTTCACCAAATACGCTTGCCCATTTATCAAAGGAATCAATGCCCATTTTTTCAAGTTTATCTGCCTGTAAATAACGTGAAAGCGTGTACATTTCGGTCATACTGTTGGAAATGGGGGTTCCACTTGCAAAGACGATACCATTTCCTCCGGTCTTTTCATCCATATACTTGCACTTCATCAGGAGCTGTAAAGCCTTAGCTGAACCTTTACTTACAACACCTGAAACATTGTTCATTTTTGTAGCAGTCGAGAGATTTTTATATTCCTGTGATTCATCAATGAACAGCTTATCTATTCCAAGCTTTTCAAACTCAATGAAGTCATCTTTTCGCTGTTTGTCATTAAGCTTGTTAAGCTTTTCTTCAAGTGATTTTTTTGAGCGTTCAATAGATTTAACACTCAGAGAATTTTGACCGTCTCTCTTTGCAGCTTCGAGGGCAGTTTCGAGATCGTCAATTTCAGCATTTATATATTCTCTCTGTTTATCTTCTGACAAAGCACACATATCAAACTGGGAATGTCCGACTATTACAGCATCCCAGTCTCCTGTTGCAATCTTTGCCATTATTGCTTTTCTGTTCTCAGGCTTAAAATCCTTTTCAGTTGCGACAAGTATGTTACAACCGGGATAAAGGTCTCTAAATGCCTGTCCAGTCTGTTCTGTCAAATGGTTTGGAACAGCTATCATAGATTTATTATGAAGTCCAAGTCTCTTGCCCTCCATCGCTATTGCAACCATTTCAAATGTCTTTCCTGCACCGACTTCATGAGCCAGCAGCGTATTGCCGCCGGACAGACCTCTTGCAACGGCATTTACCTGATGCGGATTGAGCTTGATGTTTTCATTCATTCCAACAAAGTTCAGGTGGCTGCCGTCATATTCACGCAGTTTTGTGCTGTTGAATAAACGGTTATATTTTTCGACCAGATAAGCACGTCGGTCAGGATCGTTGAAGATCCATTCTTTAAACTTGTTTTGCAGCATCTCCTGCTTTGCCTGTGCAATCTCTGTTGCTTTTGTGTCGGTCACTTTTATTGGGTTTCCGTTGATATCGTTAACGGGATAGCCAAACTCATCAAGTTTATCCTTTTTTATTTCAATCGTTTTGAGGTTTAAGGTTTTTTCAAGGATCTGGAAACCATTCAATTCTTTAGTACCGAAAACATCAGTAGCCTGAACATTGTAGATTAAATCGCTGTTTTTGTATCCGCTGATTTTCCAGTCATTGCTGACTGCGGAATATTCAACCTCAAGCGAAGCATAAGTTTTGCTCCATTTATTTATACCGAATGTTTCAACGATAAAATCCTTCATATATTTTGGATCTATCCAAGATGAACCAAGTCTAACCTTGATATCTACCGCTTCAACCGTTTCAGGCAATACGTTTTCAAGCGCAACAATGTTCTTTTCAAGCCCCGCTGCTTTTGCAGCATTAAGCTTCTCACGCACGTTTCCCGACAAATATTCATTGTCAGTTTCCCAGTTCATTCCGTTTTCAGGATTCTGATAGATTTTTCCTTCAAGCTCAGAAATAAGACTTGATTCATCCATTCCTGTTATATTTGACATAAATGGAATATCTACTTTGAATTTTTCTGAAAGAGAAACAAGGAGTGCATCATTTGCGTTATCAATATGATGAATAGGCTGTTTAGCTTTAATGATAGCCTTTTGCATTATATCTGCTTTTCGGTCAAATTTTCCATTACTGTCGTTTACTTCAAGGGCTTTGACGAGCTGATATGAATAATCTTCACCAAAAACATTGGATGTTTCTTTTGCACTCAATCTGCCGTACTTTGCGACATATACGTCATACAACGTATTAAGTTCATTTAATTCTGCGGAAATTTCATGTGAATTTATTCCGTCATAATTATCAACCTGAGTCTGAAGAACTTCGTTAAGCTTTTGTCTTATTTCGCAAAGAGCTTTTATTTGAGGTATATCCTTTGTCTTAACATTTGCAGGTGACATTGTATTGTCTCCCTTACGGTAGTAAAGCTTATCATCCTGCACAATAAAGCTGAACTTTTTACTGTCAACAGGAGCATACATGGTGGCTTCTTCTGTAACAGCAGCTGTTTTTTCTTGTTCTTTATACTCCCCCTTTATATTCTTTACAGCTTCCGCAAGCTGTTCCTTTAAATTTTTGCCTTCGATTGGAACACACATTGTACCGCTGCCGAACATTTTATTGCCTTCAACCATTTCGCCGAGGATCATTTCAGGGTGTTCAGCAAAGTATTTGTTTACCATTACTCCGTTGTTAAGCTCATCTCTGCCAATCCAGTCAGCATCTATCTCAATAGGTTTATCACGTTTTTGTAAGAAAATTATATCAGTAGTAACCTCTGTTCCTGCAATGCCCTTAAAAGCGTTGTTCGGAAGCCTGATTGCACCAAGTAGTTCTGCCCTCTGAGCAAGATATTTTCTTACTGTTTCATCCTTTTTGTCCATTGTTCCCTGAGAAGTGACAAAGGCAACAACACCACCGGGGCGCACCTTGTCCAGAGACTTTGCAAAGAAATAATCGTGAATTTTGAAATTCAGGTTATTATATTCCTTATCATAAACCTTATAGTCTCCGAATGGTACATTTCCGATTGCAACATCAAAGTAATTGTTTTTGAAGTTTGTGCGCTCAAAACCGCTTACAGTAATGTTAGCAGACTGATAGAGCTGCTGAGCTATTCTGCCTGTTATTTCATCAAGTTCAACGCCCGATAAGGTTGAATTATCTTTCATTGTTTCTGGCATTGTTCCGAAGAAATTTCCTGTTCCCATTGCAGGTTCAAGGATCTTACCACCCTTAAATCCTATATTATCAAGAGTGGAATATATTGCGTTGATAACAATGGGAGATGTGTAATGAGCATTGTTCACGCTGCTTTTTGCATCTGCGTATTCACGCTCTGAAAGAAGTGATTTAAGCTCATCATATTCATTTTTCCATTCGGGCTTTGTATCATCAAAAGCTTCCTGAATACCGCCCCAACCAACATACTTGGCAAGTACAGCCTGTTCTTCGGCTGTTGCTGCTCTGCCGTTGTTTTCAAGAGCTTTAAGCGTTTTGATTGCTTCGATATTTTGCCTGAAACGTGTCTTTAAGCCACCGCCATTATTAAAATCATCAGAAGTGATACGATAATCTCTTGTATCAGCGTTTTCAGGCTTCTTTGCTGCATCAGGCTCTAATCTGTGTTCTGTTCTGTCACCTATGTAAGTATAGTTCTCAAACAGCTTATTTCTGTTGATGTTAGAGGTCACTTCAAATGAAAGGTTTCCCGAAACTTCCGTTTTCTGAATAACAACATCATCAGGATATATTCCGGGCTTATCCACTACGGTGTACACCTCACCGTCCATTGTGAATTTGTCACCGGACTTTATATCACTTGGACTTGCAAGGATAGGCTTGGAGTTTTCATTCCCCACTGGGGAATGAACTGCTTCTTCAAGCTCAGGTGCTGTTAAAATAGGATTTTCGGCAACAAAAGCATCAAATATACGCTGTTCTTCAGCTGTGAGTGTTTCTGCTGCTTTTACAGCAGAAGCCTCCGAAGTCATTCCAATATGGTCAAGAAAATTTGAGAGTTTACCATTTAAATCAGAACCGTCACCTATATCATATCTTTCAGGAAATGATACCATAGAGCCATTGACAGGAATATTTAGTGTGATGGCTGTTTTATCATAGCCCAATACGTCAGGAAGCTGCTCATCTCTTGATTCTATAAACTGCTTATTGTCCAGATATTCAAGTACTGCACTTGCAAGAGCCACGGATATATTATTGTTATGCTCTTGTAAAAAGTTGTAAAGGATCCTGCTTTCAGTAAAGTCAATTTTAATTGATGGAGTAAGACTTTTATGCTGCATATTTGAAGTCTCAACCATTTCCTGCAACTTTTCAAAATTTATCTGTTCGCATTTATTAATGTCATAATCAGCATCTTCCAGAATAATTGTAAATGCCTGACGGATTGAAATGCTTGTATCGTCATATACTCCACTATCCATAACATTATAGTTTTCGTCATAGATAGTATAATCGTAACCATCATCACGTTCAAACATCTCGGCATAGCCCACATTAGGTATCATAAAAGCAAGCCTGTCCTCGGTTGCTTCAAACTCATAAAGTCTGCCCTCAAGCACCGCTGTATTGCCGTTCAGATCCGTTATGGAAATGCTTTTTGCAGAATCACTTCTCGAATCTTCAAAAAATTCATGAATCTCTTCAAGCATAGCCTGACGGGGGATAAACGTGTCACCCTCATCAAGATCGGGCATAATATCATATTCATACGTAGATTCCTTGTAGCGCTTTACAGTATCGGAATTAAGTTTGCTGAAAGAAATAATATCCTTGACATGAAAAGGATTGTCGGGTTCATCTCCGCTGCGGTCATATTCATCAGTGAGAGTAATCTCCGACAGTTTTGAAATGTCAATTTTCTGCTTTTCGACTTCAAAGAAAAGGTCGGTAACATCGACCATACCATACGAATCCACATAAAATGCGGAGCTGCCGTTATTTTCTTCAAGCACGATAACGTCACCGACAGAAAGGCTGTGTCCTCTGAAATCTTCGGGACGGTCAATGTTGAATTTGGTATAGATATTATCAAGGATAACACCTCTGCCCTGACTTCTGCTTACGTCCGAAACATATCCGCCGTAAACTTCCTCATAGTTGTTTTTGTCAAAGGAAATATTGAATTTTTTCAGCTCATTCCAGCTGTTAAAGGAAAGCCTTGCGTATTCTTCGCCCCTTTTCACCTGATAAATGGCATACTTGGGTGCATTGGCTCTCTCGGCTCTTTCTTCGGGAGTAATGTATGTTCCTTTTTCCAAAGCAGTCATAACAGCCTTGCCGACCTGTTCCCACGAATATTCCGACAGATCGGACAGAGTAATTTTGTTTGTGGCAGCTGAATAACCGTCAAGCCCGAAGCCCTGTCTGCCGCTTAAAACAAGGCTCTGAATATATGCGGAAAGTTCTTCGGCAGATGGAGCTTTGCTGTTATAGTATTCCTCAATTATGAATTTGCCGGGGTGGTGTGCTGTGAGCTTTTCCGCAAGAATATCCGCCGCATCGTGTGAAGCTTCCTTATCAAGCGAATAAAATTCTTCTGCCCATTCTTTTGCGGCGGAAAGCGAAGAAAATCCCACACTTTCAGATGATACGGGAATAATTCTTTCTCCCGTGTCATATTCAACGTCATAGCTGTTGTTTTCATTCTGACTTATCCAGAGAAATCTGCCGTATGTTTCGGAGTTTATTTCCGCTGCCCAGCTTGTAGGCTTTCCCGTTTCCTCATCAATGGTTTCGGATATTTCTTTCCATACAAGCTCAGTGCTTTCTTCAATTTCTGCATCACCAACATCAGGCACTTTTGTCGCAATTCTATTTTCGGAAACATAAAATTCAAACGAATTGTCTTGTAGTTCAGTTTCTTTGCCATTCACATCTGTGATAACGACCGACTTGTAAGAATGTTCTTTTTTCATATCTTCAAGCCAATTATCAATTTCATGCAACATATCATCTCTGGTGACTTCGGTGACTTCAAAAGTACTGTCAGCTGTTGCCTGTTCTCTTATTATGGCATTAACAGAGTTCAGAGAACTGAATGATACGTAAGGTGGATATTCATGCCGATAGTATTCTTCAGCAAGAGATATCTTTACAAGCTTCGCAATATCAATTTTCTGAACATCATTAAATCTCTTGTGGTGGTTGCTTTTATTATTTTCTAACTGATACATTTCGTAAGGGAGATAAACCGACTGTTCTTCCTGTGTAGGAACAGTCTTTCTGTCAAGTTCCCTAATATTTATTTCATAACCTTCTGCGTTGGCTGTAAGAAGCTGTCCGTGTATATAAGGAATTGTAACAGCAGCATCGTAGAAATCATTTCTTTCCCAGCCTTCTTCAATGTCATTGCTGTTTGTGCTATAATAGAAAAGCTGCTTATCATCCGGGTACTGAATTTCGATATGGTCGATTGCTCTCATATCCACATCAATGGACAGTTCGGGAACGGAAAGATGAAATGTTTTGTTTTCATATTTTTCAACTGCATCTGTTCCGACAGACACGAACTCTTCAAAATTCAGATTTGATAGTGCAAGCTTATTCATTTGTTCAAGGCTTTCGTATTCTTCGGTCTTTACGGTTTCATTATTGAGCATATAGCTTATTTTGAAAGAAACAAGGTCTATCTCCATCTGAAAACCGTATTCATTGTTTTCTCCCAATTCAGTATAGCCTGCGGAGATGTGTTCAAGGTCATCAAAGCTTACGTTTTCACTCAAAAATTCTGATTCGAGATAACTGCGGATATATTCTTTTGCAGTTTTAAGCTGTGTATCGCCGTTCTCTTTCGCTTTATTTTGAGAGGTCAGGGTGTTAAGCTCCTGCGCTATCTCTGCAACTCTCGCATAATTTCCTGCGTTCATTGCTTCCTTCATTTCGTTCTGCTTGTCTGTAATGATTTTGACAATATCCTCAGTTGCTTTTTCGGTTTCGGGTTTTGTTACATCAGAAGCATAATATGTTGTTTCATAATCATTGAGAATATCAATCGCATTTTCTGTCAAAACAGAGATATCTTCGAATATTGTAGTATTTTTAACATCATTAAGCCAAGCTTTGAGCCATTCGTATTTGCCCTGGGAGATAGAACGTGCAGTGTTTTCCCATTCAGAAGCACCGATCGCATATGTATAGCCTTCTTCGCTTGCAGCACGCTGATACTTCGTGATGTTTACGGAAGGATTATCTGAAACATAAGAATTTATTTCGTCAACAAAGTCGGCAATAGTTTCAATCTGCCCCCATTTCTGAACATCTGCTACCGTCGCATAACACTCTGCTCCTGCAAAGGATTCAACAGACATTATATTACCGCTTTTATCATAGACATTCATAGAAGCCTGAACAGCCATATCATATGCTGTTTCAGCACTGATAGCATCAAGGTCAAGCTTTTCAGCCTGCTTTGCAAGTCTGATATCTGTGAAATTATCAGTCAGACGTTCTACAAGCTCATCAGAATATGTCGTTAGAATATAAACATCGTTGTTATTCTTTTCTTCAATAAACTGCTTTGCGTGGCTTTCAAAATCTCCACGATCAGAATCTATAAGATAGGTGTCCGCATTGGAATTGATATAGTCGATAAAATCGTTGAAGTCATTTGTGGCTTTATATGTTTCATAAGCACCTGCCACTACATTTATATTCAGATACATTTCAACGAGCTGTCCGTTTCCATTATTGCCGTCAGGATTAAAGTATGTCCAAGAGATAGTCTCATCTTCGTGAATAATGAGATGTTCTTCATCACCGAACTGCTCAATAAGTTTCTGCATTTCTTCAAGATGTCTTTCAGTATCAATTTTCTTCCATTCTGCCAGCTCTTCGCTGGCATTGGCGATAGTTATATTATGTTTCTGAATATACGATAAAGCATCATCTACGGTATCAAATGTAAGAAAATCACCGAGGGTATTTTTTTCAATATGCTTTTCTTCATCAGTTGTGCTATCCATTGCAAATACAGCATAAACTCCATTGAAGGCATCGCTCGTAAGACCAAGCTGATAGTATGTGGGATGGAAAAATTCATTCTCAATGTCATTGAAAGCACTTTCCATTTGCTCATAGTTTTCAAAGCTCATTGTAAATTCATTCTTATCCTTAACCGTAAGTGTCTGAACATCAACAAGAGTGAAACCATAATCTGCAATATGATTTACTACTGTAGTGTTTCTTACATAGTTAAGATATGCGTTGGCAAGTTTCTGATTTTCTGCTCCGCTTACAGTAATAGCAGCCTTATCTGCATTGTAAATGTTGCCGGAAAATTCAAAACCTTCCCTTGTTAGGATATCTGCAAGTTTACGGATCTCTTCCTCGTTACTGTTGATGTACTTTTTGTCGTAGATGTACTTATATGGCTTATTGCCGATAGTTGTATTCTTTTTCTCAGCAGGAGGGGTTGATTTGACTTTTGCCAGTATATCTATTACTGCTTTGTAATTCTCAGGCGATACGGTAATCGTACCCTTCTGAAGATTAGGCTGTATTCTGCCTGAGAATGGGACACCATTTTCGACAAGTGTATCAGCTACCCTTTTGCATTCATCAGCAGAATTTATATTGATGTACTTTTTTTCTTTGATTGCCTTATAATCTATCGTTCCTATAATAACATTATTATTCATAGTAGTTTGTCCTTTCTGAACAGTTGTCTGCTCCTGTTTAGGCTTTAGTTCCTTTGCTTTGTGAACTTCATTCCCCACTGGGGAATGAAACACTTTTTCCTGTTTAATATTGTGCACTATATCTTTGACGGTTTCCCAATGGTAATATACTTCTCTGCCTGTCGCACTGCCACTTTCTTTAATTTTAAGTTCATCATCATTGGGTTCAAACGCAAGATTATAAGTGTAGCCTTCGTAATTGATTTCTACTTTTATATCAGTTAATATCTGTTTAATCTCTTCAACAGTCATTTCAGCGTTTAGTTCAATTTTTGCTTGCTTTATCATTTTAGAAAGAAATTGGTTCGGAGAAGAGTTAATCTGTCTGTTTAAAGTAATATGTTTCTTTGCAAGTTTATCAAGATCTTCGGAAGTAAGGCGTTTGTTTGTAGCTTCCATTTTTGACTCCTTCTCATTTCCCAGTGGGGAATATATAAAAATACGCTTACATATTTGTCTCAAAAATACATTCGGGAACTTATATACAAGCGTAAAATTTAATTCTGGTATTATTCAGTTGTATCCTCACTCTTGTTATGAGGACTGTTGTTTGTTGCAGAATATTCGATGGTATCAATATGAACAAACTGATCTACTCTGGTCTTGTCGTTTTCATCTTTCCATTTTTTACATCTAATGCCGCCTTCGATATCTACCATAGAACCTTTCTTAAAATATTTACAGATAAAGTCCGCTGTGCCGCCCCAAGCTTCGCACTTAACGATATCGACCTTTTCTTCTTCTCGTTTTTTACTGTATCTTCGCTGCGATGCAACAAAGATGTTGCACACGCTGTCTCCTGCTTTTGTGCTCATCAGTTCCGGATCTGCTACAAGCCTGCCCTGTAATACTACTTTGTTTATCATTGCTTTTTTCTCCTATCAGTCATATGAAGGCAAACTTGCCATTATTTTGTTAAGCTCGTTATTGCCCTCGCTTGCTTTTTCATTTTCTTCTGTTGATTTTGAGTTTTCAGCAGGATCATCTTGAATAAGAGAGAGAATATCCTGAACAGATACCTTCTTTTCTGCCATTGTTTGAACAAGCATTACCACTTCATCAAGTGTAAATCCTGAATTGGTTATCTTGGACATATGCTCCTTTTGAATGCGCTCGGTATTTTCTTTCATTTTTGCTTTAGCTTCTGCGATACGTGCTTCTGCCTTTGCTATTTCATTTGAAAGCTTTTCGTTTTCTTCTGTAAGATTCTCAGGTTTTTTAATTCTTGGCATATACTATTCCTCCAGATTTTCAAACATTTTTCTGATTTCAGAAATGGATCTTTTATAGTCACGCTCACCGCTTTGCAACTTAGCAAGCAGTTTCTTATCGTCTTGAAGCAGCCTTTGAAATGCTTTTTTCTGTCGCCTGTATGTTCCATCTATATCATCTCCGCAGCGAATTTTATCATCGCAGAGATCAATATAACTTGACAAAAGGTCAGTTTCCTTTTTTACTTCTTTAAGCATACGTGACACTATTTCACTATGCTCCTTTATTTTGCCAAAACAGGTGTATTCCTCTTTTATTGTCATTGCAGTTTGTGCATTTACAGTATCCACTAAGTTTTGAATGCACTGGATCAGCTTATCATAGTTATTGGCGATTTTTTTCGGTGGTTCTTTGATAAGTTCAGCTTGGTTCTCTGTTAATAAAAACATATTTTTTCCTTTCTGATTTTATATTCATATTATATCATAGTTGAAAATCGGAAAAAAAGTGCAATAAAGTACAACAAAGTACAACAAAGTACAATAAAGTACAACAAAGTGCAGCAAAGGACAACAAAGGACACAGAAATTCATATATTAACTGTGCCTTAATATTATGAAAATTTTTTGAGTTTATTGCCCGGATGTTTTTCGTCCGCTTCGCTTTGCGTGTTCCTCTTCAAGCCTTCTCCGTTTTTCTTCTTCCGCCTGTTGTTTTGCTATTGCTTCATTACGTTTTGCCGTTTCTGCTTCAACTTTTAGTTGTGACATACTGCGCAATCCTTCCGTTTTTTTTCGTTCAAGCGCAAACCGCTTTGCCAACTGCTCTCGGATCATTCCCTTTACGGCTTCAAATTCATCATCGGTAATGTTGTTTGCTTGTCTGTAGTTTACTCCTCCAAAATTAACGATTATTTCTACGCTGTTATTTTCAGTCATACGAATGAGATGCTTATCGCTGAATATTTTCACAAGTGATTGTATTCGTTCATAATCAACGAGATTGAGATTAAACTGATTATAATTTATCTCTGTATATGCGCCCTTAGAGTAGGCGAACATCATAGCAGTTCCGTCATAAGATGTCTGCATAATAGTATCTTCCGCAGGAAATGTATTTACTTCACGTCTTAATATCTTTTTGATAATATCTTTTGGTGTATCATCACAGCTGACTTCTGAGGCATCTATACGCAGTGTCAGCTGCTTTTCATCAGGTCCTTCATCTATAGCAGACAAGCAACCATTTTCTGTTTTTATTTTACAGTAGTCAAGGTGGTTATATTTTGAAGAAAAGAAATAGTGCTTTCGCAAATATTTGTTGAATGTAAAACTGAGCTTTTTATCTTTGAGGTACTCAAGATAGCGTTCATCTGAAACTTCCAACGGGAGATTGTCATTAAGGCAATCTGAGATATAATCTCGTCCGAATAGCTTTTCTATGTAGTATTCAATAAAATATGCTGCATGAGCATTTTTGAAAATTATCTGCTCATCTTCATCATACGTATCAGATGGATCATAATCATCAAGAATATCACTTGATTTTGTTGCCATAAGTCCTTTAAATAAGGAAGCAAACGTTAAAAGATATTCGTCAGGTATGCAATATCCTTCTTTTATCGTAATGTGATTATGCTTTGCTGAACAGATTTCATATGCTGCATCAAAGTTAATGTCCGTAAGCTTGTCAGAATTTGATGTTTCCGCACACATTTGTAATGCATTGGCAAGAGCCTTTAAGTCAAGCATATCAGAATTAAGCTCTACATAGCGTTCACTTTTGGATGTTTCTTCATTCTCAAACTTTAGTATGAGGCTTTCAGCTGCTACAGTATCTTCGCATTTTAAAGGTTTTCCCAAAGTGAAAAATCGCAGCAGTTTTTCATCAATCATTCCATATGCGAATAACACTAAAAGCCTTTCCGTGCTTTCTAAATACGAAGATTTTCTTAATTTTTCAATAAGCTGTCCATCTGTAAGTTTGGGGACGGGAACGGTTATGCCTATGCCAGAGTAATTTAAAAGGCTGAGTATCATACTGTATCTCAGGCTCATAGATTCAAAGGTTTCACCGGATTCATATTTCATTTTATAAAGCTCCTTCACAGTCATATATGATCCATTCCCCAATGGGGAATGGATTTACGCTGCACTTTCTGTTACCAGTTCAAGCCCCTCTTCAAATATTGGAAGAAGAGAAACGTCAGAATACTGCTCATTAACAGTAAGAACATTTTCATTTTCATCTGCATCGACCCATTTGATATCAATATCTGTGATATCTATGTCATCTCCATCAACACTGTCTATCCATTCAGACAGGTCAAGTATTTTTTCTTCCGCTTTTGTATGTATATTATCTTCGATGATATATTCGTTACGGTTTATAGCTCCCATGGAAGCCTTATCCCATGCCTCGTCAAGCATAGAGTATCTTCTGTGATTTTTTATTTCAAACTTATCTGTAAGAAACGGATTTAAACCTCGTATCATAACGATACATTTACTGTTTTCCATGGTTTCAAGTTCATTGAGCTGCATCAGCTCTCTGCCGAGAATACCATCGTTATATGACGTTGACCCTGATTGTCCCTTGGATTTGTTTATAGAGACTGTATCAATGGTCTCCTTGCCCAATGATTTCATAAGGTATTCATTTGTAAACTGATCCTTTCCTCCCAAGAAAATCATTGTATCACAGTTACCGGGCAGCTCTTCCCATGATTTTTCATACATTCGCTTCAACTGTGAGAGGTTCTGGAGAATGACAACGACACTGATTTCAAATTTTCGGCACGTTGCTAATACCTTATCAAAATCAGGTATTTTGCCGACGTTCGCAAATTCATCTAAGAGAAATCTAACGTGAACGGGAAGTCTGCCGTGGTATTTTGTTATGGCTCTGTTGTACAATGTATCAAATAACTGGGTGTACATCATAGCTGCAAGGAAATTGTATGTAGTATCTGTTGACGGAATAATGATGAACAAAGCAGTCTTTTTATCACCAAGCTCCTCAAGATGAATATTATCCGTACAAGTAAGATTACGCATCTGCTCCAGTTTAAAATGCTGGAGCTTTGTTGTTGTGGAAATAAGGATTGACTGCATTGTTTTTCCTGCTGCCTGCTTAAATTCGTCATAATACTGACAAGAAAGAGCGTTTGGCGAATCTTCTCTGTGTCTGTCAAATATAAGGTCAAGCTCTGATTTCTCTTCTTCTTTGCCCTCTATGACCTTTGCCTTGTGGATAAGGTCGAGAACACCTGCAAAATTCTGCTCCTCTTCCGGAGCAGTTTCTACAAGCAAAAAACAAATAGAGGACAGTAGCAGACGTGTGGAATCGTCCCAGAATTGATCTCCGCCACTTGCATTTTCATCTTTGGTGTTCATCATAAAAGTGTTTATCATCTTAATGACGTTATTTTCATTGTATTTTCCGGTTGAATCCTTTAAGTACCGGAATGGGTTATAGTTGTTGCTGTAACGCATATCATTGATATTAAATACCTTTATCTGATATCCCTCTCGTTCGAGCATTTTTCCGCAGGATTGCAGCAGTTCGCCGGAAGGGTCTGTAACAACAAATGATGTATTGCACTGCATTAAATTTGGTTTGACAAGAAAGCGAGATTTACCTGTTCCGGAACCTCCAAGTACGATCTGATTAAGATTGAGCATTGGTTTGATTTTCTCACTTGCCTTACTTTGAGCAGCCATTTGTTTAAGAGAGATTTTTTCATTTTCATGGACGCTTTTCCCTGCATCATCGACTGCTTCAAACAGTATGTAGTTCTTATTGGCGTATTTTTCTGCAAAAGACGTTTTTTCGCTCCTAATTACTACTCTTGCACATTTGTTGAAAGCAAATTCTCCGATTGCTTTAAGCTTCGGACTTACTGAGCAATATTCAAGGTTTTCGCACTCTTCAAATGCGCTGTCTCCAATGTCTGTAACATTGGGAGCAACGATTGTATGTAGCCTTTTACAGCGAAAAAAAGCGCCTCTTTCAATTTTCTGAACGTCCGATAAAATAATTTCTTCTACATTTGTATCAGCAAATGCAAACTTGCCAATTTTTTTTACACTGGAAGGAATAATAGGTTTTAAGTCATTTCCAAGCCAACGTACAAGAACATCATTATCAATTACCATATCTGACATTATAATCACCCACCGTATAATTCTTTGATTTTGCTCAACTCATCTTCAAGAGTCTGAACTCGATCTTTTTCTTTATTTGTCGCTATAGCCTTTTTTTGTTTGCATTCGGCAAGCTCCTTTGGGGTCATAGCATTTTCGTCTCTTTTTTTGCGGTTAAGCACAAGCAGAACATCAGATGCACAGATGACATTATTGTAAAAATCGTTTGTATCTGCAACAATATCTTTTTCAGCCTGACTACCCCATCTTGCCGATCCGTGCTCTTCACCCTTTCTGTGAAATCGCTTTCCTTTTTTAGCAAATCCAAAGAATGCCATCAGTCCGGCTATAGCGCCGAACTTGAAACCATCGAATGCACCACCGCTCATGGATAACATCTGCACAAATGCAGATCCAAAAGTTGATAATGTAAAATATTGTGCTATAAAGTTTTCTGGGCTTTTAACCACTTTTTTTATACCGCCTGCAATTTCAACAGCATATCCTGCCCACATTCCTAAGATTGTGAGAATTACAAATATTACAAGCAGATGCCAATATTTTTGAAGCAATTCCTTTCCTGTCAGCCTTTGAACAGGCTTAGAATTGTCCTTTTTCTTTGCTGCCATTATAAGCTCCTTTCAGTGGTTTGTAATTTCTGCGACTTGACCTGTCCCTTTTCATCAACAGTAGTTTCTTTGCTTTTATTATAAACTTTTTCAGCAGTTGCTTTAAGCTGATTTAAAGGCATAATGCCTTTTTTCATTCCGGCGGTTGCTTTAAATGCTGCTTTTATTCTGGTTGATATCTTCTCGGCACTTTTTTCGCTTATGTTGAGCTGCTGCGCTATTTTTTCTGTATTAAGCACGTTTTTGTTAATAACTGCTGACTTATCACCATCCGATATCTGTATGTATTTGCTTGTAAGTTGTGTAATGCTATACTTGATGCCATCTACCTTATCAACGACCATTTCGGGTGCTTTTATCTTATTTTTGAATTTTTCTGCCATTTCCGCCAAAGCTGAATCATTTGTTATTCCGAGCTTTTCTTTGCATAACTGCTCAAATTCTAATGCTGATACATCTTTATCTATTGTTACGTACCTTATTTTATCGTTTTCCACATTAAAAATAGATGTCACGCCGTTGCCCAGATCGGAAAACCTTACGTTTTCAAGAGAAGGGGAGCTTGCAGTAATGGTCTGACCATAGTTAATCGAATTTTCTATTTCTCCATTGATATCATATTTCTGCTTGAGAGCCGATACAACAGCGGATCTTTCAATAGAGTTATATCCCATTTCTTTTAGCATATTATCAGCCTGATACCATTTGTTTCGTTCAACAAATACATATTCCTGAGAGCGTTTATCATATATAATAAACACATCTCCCTGAACCTTATCGGCATTCTTGCATTTGAAGTCTTTGAGCTTTTGCGATAGCGCAGCTGCTTTGACTGCATTTTGAGTGACTTTTCCTACAGAATAGTCCTTTTTAAATACCTGTTCAAAGCCGAACTTTGTATTGTATTCGGGAGACATTTTCTGAGAAATTTTATATGCCATTTTTTCTGCTGTTCTATCATCCATGCCCATCTTTGCGATCAAAGACTTTTGGATATTGGTATAATCATCAATAGGAATAGAGACTATTTTATTTGTTTTGACATTAAGCAGTTCTACTCTGTCGATGAATTTATCATACTCTGACTTATCTGTTGTTTCATTCAACAGCTTTTCAAATGGACTTCTGGTGTTAAAAGATGATGCAAGGTCTTTTCCAAGGCGGTTTTCGATGGTATTTCCTTTGGAGTCACATATTTCATATTCTTTTTCATAGTCAAGCTTGCTTGTAATGGTCTTTCCGTGATCTTTTTCTCCAAGCTCAGACTTATCAAATCTGATATAATGATCTTGTTCTCCGGGCAGCTTTATCAGCTGTGTAGCTCCTTCATCAAGTCCCAGAAGTTTTTCTTTATTGAAAGTTACGGTATTGTCAATAATACCTATCTGCCATTCGTCTGTTTTCTTTTCGGCAGCATAATCATCTTTTATTACATCTGCAACATCCTGCTCAATGTCCTTTCCATAGGCATATAGTTTACCGTCAACCTCTGCAATGCTTACCTTGGCATTATATTCAGCAAGAAATTTTGCTTGAATAGGAGTAACTTCTATTGCGGTAGTGGCAGGATCGTCCCAGACGAAACCGTCATTGGTGAAATCTGCAATTTCAATCTTTTCTATATTTCTTACAGTTTCTTTTGCTTCTGCACAAGCATCAAGATATTGTGACTGAAACTCCGATGGAACAGCAATTACTTCCGTTCCATCGCTTTTTTGAAATGTTACAGTGGGTATGTCGTAGCTATCCAATATATTATGGAATATCAAATCATTACCGCTTTTAAAGTCAGAGTTTATGTTTATCTCATAATTTTTATCACGGCTGACTTCTTTACTTATCATCATCTCCATTATTTTCTGTATAGTAACTTGATGTTCTGTAGGAACGGCTATTACGCTGATATTATTACCATTTTCGCACGAAAACAGAACAGGAACACCTGCTTTTTTTGCACTGTCCATTATTTCAGGCAACTTGGCGGTTGGAACTTTTACATTTGAAAAATCCATTTTCTTTTGAAGCTTATTAAACTTTTTCAGGTCTATTTCTCCGCCCATGATTCTTTTCTTTATTTCATCTGAGGCTTTTCGTCCAACAAATGTTGCAGCACTAAGACCTGCCTTGCCAATATTATGCGTAATTGACTTGCCTCTAATCACCCTTTCACTGTGATGCTGTTCGATACTCATAAGTAATTTTAACATCAAGGAAAGCATATTTATAAGTTCGCTTGAAGTGGAATCGCCCATTACTGACATTTAAATCATTCCTTTCATTATTTTTTAATATCAAGATTTACGTATTTCTTTCCGTTTACTTCTTTTTCGACCATTACGACAGTCTGCCGTATTTCTCCGTTAACGGTTTTCCTTTTTACTGTAGTTTCTCCTTTTGAAAGCAACTCTTTTGCCATTTTAGCCGTTACGGTGCCTATTCTTTTATCTTCTTTCCAAATAGCAAACCCGCAGCCGGGGGCATCCTTGCTCTTATAGCTTGTACAACCAAAGGTCATTTTTGTTTCTGCAACATCCATGCCGCAGCGAGGGCATTTGCCTATGGATTCTATAGGCTTCGCAGCCTTAATGATGTTTACATATTTTCCATCATCATGAATTTCCCAATTAGCATCATATTTTTCGCCCTTCTGATTTGTTGTTTTCAATTTAATACTTTTGCCAGAAAGCAAATTCTTTGCTTTTGAGACTGTTATTTCTCCCTCAAACCAGCCCTGACGATGAGTTTTGGAAAATGCAAAACCGCAGCCGGGTTCTTCTTTGCTTTTATAACTTGAACAACTGTAAAAATTTTTCCTTTCTACAACATCCATGCCGCAGCGAGGGCATTTACCTACATTTACCGCATCAAATCCCTTTGCAGTCGGATCCTTGATCTGAACTCGGTCTGTAATTGCTCCTTCGTACTGTACAAGAGCTGTTACAAATTGCTTGGTTTCATTATATAAGCCTTCTGCACTTGCTCCTGTCTTTTCCATATCGTCAAATTTCTGCTCCCATTCAGCAGTGCGTTCAACCGAAAGTACCTGAGCAGGCAAAGAGCCTACAAAAGCTCGTCCAAATTCAGTGGATATTATCTGCTTTCCCTTTCGTTCTGCATATCCCGATGTAATCAATTTTTCAATAGCATCAGCTCTTGTCGCAGATGTTCCGATGCCCTTGCCCTTAACAGCCTCTTTAAGCTCGGCTCTTTCCATTCTGTTATCAATGTTCTCCATAACAGACAGAAGGGTAGCATCTGTAAAGTGTTTTGGCGGCTGTGTTTTGCATTCCTTAACTGTAAGTGTATCGGGGGTAAATACACTGCCTTCGTTATATATGGGATAGTTTTCCTCGTTCTTGCTGCTCTTTTCCCATTTTTTCCATCCCATCTGAACAGGGTTCTTCACCTTTGCGTGATATATAATATCATTACACCAAAACTCATATTCGATTTCTGTGTATATATATCGTTCGCCAACAGCCATAAGTGTTCGATTGGCAACAAGGTCATATATTTTTCTTTCATTTTCTGAAAGAGATGAAAGGCTTGCACTTGGCTGTAATGTAGGAATTATTGCGTGATGATCGGTAAGTTCATCATTATTTACAACTCGTTTATCAAGAATGATTCCTGATTCCTTGACTTCCTTTGCGTGTTCGGTATATTCGGGAATTGTTTCAAGCATATCAACTGTCTTTTTAAGTTGTTCAACCATATCTGTTGATATTACTTCACAGTCGGTTCTCGGATATGTAGTATATTTCTTTTCATATAATTTCTGAGCCGTGTCAAGAACTTCCTGTGCTGTCATTCCATAAAGGTCATTGGCATCCTGCTGCAACCGTGTCAGGCTGTAAAGTTTTGGAGCATTTTGAACCCTATCATCTTTCTGAGCTTTCTGTACCCTCACATCACTTGTCCTGTCCCGATTTGCAACCACAGCAGCCTCTTCCTCTGTATTATATACATTCTCACTTAACGCAAAGCCGTTTAGAAGCACTTTATAAGATGTTGTTGACTTAAAGCTCACTATCTCATTGTCTCTATCAACAACGATTCCAAGCAGTGGTGTTATTACCCTTCCAACTCTGTGGCTGCTGTTATTGAGTGCTGTGTAAAGTCTGCTCAGATTCATCCCGAATATCCAGTCAAGCTCGTTTCTTACCTTTGCCGTCTGATACAGATTTTCATACGCTGACAAAGGTTTCATATTTGCAAGCGCATCATTTATGGCATCATCTGTAAGGGAGCTTGTCCAAAAGCGAAGGCAAGGCTTGGTGCTGCCACTTGAAGTATAAATTTCCCGGAATATAAGCTCGCCTTCTCTTGCGGCGTCGGTTGCGCAAATGATTTCAGTAATATCATCTTTGTTTATAAGGTCATTCAGAAATTTTCTTATTTCACTGTTGCTTTCGCCTGTGGGAAGTGTTTTGAAGTCAGGAAACATCGGCAATTCACCGTTTTCGTAGCTTGCAGCAAAGTCTTTGCTGTAGCCATAGTCTGTTGGATTCCCTAATCCGTATAGATGACCAACGGCATTTGCTACATAGTACTCGTCATTATAATATGCAAAGGTTGCTCCATTATCAGATGATATTCTGTCATATGCCCCTATTGTGTGGGCAATATTTTTCGCAACAGATGGTTTTTCAGCTATAATAAGTTTGCTCATTTTATCATTTCTCCTTTAAATTATGGTGTCAAATCATCAGGAACGACTGTCACAGTATAGACATCGGCTGACGAATATTTACTGTTTCCATTTTCATTCGTTGCAAGAACAAGGTAATTTTTAGTTACAGCCCTGCTTTCATATTTTGATTTTAGAACGCCATCTTCCAGATACGTCGTATAGGTCATCAATGTTCCAACATCTATAGATATTTCATTGTTGGTTGTTGTACCAGCGCACCTGATATACTTATCATTTAAAACGTTGTATTCATATACAATATATGAATCAGCTCCGTCAACCCTGTCCCAAGTTAAACGAATGAAATAGTGCTGCTTTGAGTCTGTAGTACCATCTTCATTAACATAGTAGTCTTTATAAATGGTATGATGTATATTTTGGGGCATTGGTGGACGAGGACCATTTTCTGCTTCGTACAGTGCTTCCAGTCGTCGCTGTGCAACTGCGCTTGTTTCATAATCATCAAGTTTGGTGCTTGTTCCTAAAACTTCTGATATGTATTCCTTATAAACATTGTAAATCTCCTCATTCTCTCCGGTAATGCCAAGCTTGTTCTTAACAAACGAGATGTCTCCATGATCGTTATCATAGATATATTCCCAGTTGTTAACCCTTCCTGTCAGGATTTGGTGCGTTTTGTTGCAACTATATGCAAATCCTCCCGGGGTTGTTTCCCGATGACAGTCCATGTCCGGACACTTGCCATACCGGTAGCTGTAATCGAACGAATAGATCTGCTGCAAAACAGCATCAAGATCATCTTCGTTTATAGTGAAGTCGTAGGTTGACGAGTCAAACCCATCTGCGTTTATATCACCCCATTTTTTTATGGCAGCCATTGCAATAATGGATTCCATATCACAGTAGTCTGAAAGTTTTATATATTTTTCAGATATCTGGTTAAGCCCCCAAATATGATTATCCATCCTGCTGAGTGTCGTTGGATCTTCAGCAGGATGATCCGGGGTACGCCCTTTTGACACAACGGAAAAATCAGAAAATTTAGTTGTTGTATTTGCCATAGCACCATTTCCGTTGTTCATGTTTTTATATGCTCTTGCGTAAAGTTCAGCATATTCATTTATCCATTCTAATGCTGAGGCTTTTTTTATCATTCTTGCTCCATCATACTCGGTTATCACAAGATTTGATATATCCATACCGCTATATAATGTAGGAACATCAAGAGTGTAATGAGTTTGAAAGTATTCTGTACGCTGCGTTGCTACCCCATCATAACCTAATGACCATTTGTTTATCAGCTCTTCGAGTGGGATGGTTGCATCCAGGATAATATTTGTTATCTCCGCTTCTTCCGGAACGGTTTTGTATATACCATCGGGATAAGTCTTATAATACACCTGCGTATAAATCTGCGTTGTTACCTCAACCGGATCAGATGATCCGCCAATACCTACAGTTACTTTCTTTGATGATATTACATATACTTCATCTTGATATAGATGAGAGGTTGTTACTTTTGAGTTTTCGTAGTCATATTCGTCAGGCTCGAAGCCTCCAAATTGAAAATCGACAACCTTCAATATTTCCAGCTGCTTTTTATCAAAATATTGTTGGATATACTTGATATATCCTTTGAGGATTTCTTGATCTGTCTCCATTGCGACAGGTTCATATTGATTAGTTGCTTCGTTATATAAATCCTTTGTTTGTGGCTGTAGCCATGCAAATAGCACAGCCACGACTAAAATTATAATAATGATAACTATGAGTACAGGACCGGCAGCTGCTATTAAAGCGGCTATTGCTTCTTTGGCTGCAATAAAAGCTGCCTTTCCTGCTTCGGCTGCGATTTTTTTTAAAGCAACTTTAGCATTCTTTACTGCACTTGCAGACTTTATAAGTCCTTTTTCTTCTTTATAGAATCTTATTTTGGCTCTATGTATTGCACTTTCTTTGGCTCGGCGTGCATTTCGCTCTGCTCGTTGAGCCTTTGCAGCTTCATGTCCGTATTTGCGTTCAATCGCTTTTTTATTATCAGCAAGACGTTTCGTCGTGCCTTTGCTCGTTATAGTTTTGTTTACAGTGCTGCGTACCGCTCTTTTAAACTGGTGTTCTGGCAATGAGGTTGCCATATTTGATGTGGCATCTGCAAGTGAATCAGACTTTGCTGCTTCTTCGAGGGTGTTCACATCATCTTTGGCATCAAGTAATGCGTTTCCAAGCTTAGTTTTACGAATCTGCTCCTCCACAAGAGTTTTGGGAGCTTGTTTGGGGTTGGAAACAACCGATGCAGCTGTTGTGATCCTTTTTAAAACATTGTTGCTTCCATTTGATTTTTGATCGGCTTTCTTATGCTTTTGCTCTATTTTCTCCCCTTGTGAGTTATAGCATATCTTTTTTTTATAATGCAGAGAGGCTTCTGCCTTGTGCTTATTGGGTTCGGGATTTTGAGATGTTTCCTTTTTTATAGTATTGTCAAACGCTCTCTTAAATCTTTCGGTATCTGCATTAGCTTTATTTAAATGATTTACCTTATACTTTTCTTTTGCTTTGTTAATTTCATGGATTTTGATGCTTTTTTCAAGGGCTTTCGTTTCGGTACGTACTTTTTCAATGTCCGATTTAAGCTTGTTATTGATCTCTGCTGCTTTTAATTTTTGACGTTCAATTTTTGATGAGTTAGAAAAAGCAGTATGGATTTCGTTTGAGGCACTTTTACCTTTATTTTGCGAAAAGTAATTTTGCTTTGAAGTAGAATTTTTTACGGTGGCTTTTTCTGTAAAAACCTTTCGTTGCGCAGCTGTTTTTACGGTATCTTTATTTTTATCATCCGAATTATTGGTGGATGTTGTAGTCTTGGTTAAGTTTGATTTCCTTTTTTTATTGTTATTTACATTGGAAGCTTCTTGTGCTTTTTCAGGTTTTTTTTCGGTCTGAGCCTGAGATTGTACTGCCGTGCTTGCGGTATCTATGTGTTTTTTACGAATGTTTTCAGAGTTCTGAATTTTAATTATCTTATATTTAACAGGCTTTCTTTCAGAAAGAACAAGAGCTTTAGCCCGGAACTTTTTTGCCTGCTTTTGGGCTTTGTTCTGAGTATCTGCCATATAGTTTCCTCCTCACTTCTAAAAAGAAATGATAATCAGTCTTTTTCCTGTGACTTTGAAGCTTTGATTTCTTTTATTTTATTGATCCCTATTATTGCACCCAGAACAGCTAACACTATCAGATTGCTTGTCCCGATGCGTATTCCTCCCAAGAATTCTTCTTTTTCTTCTTTCTCAGTGGTATTTTCATCTTCTGTTTCAGAAGATGATTCCTCGATTTGTGTCACAGATGCAGTTGTTGAATTTACTTCTTCGGGAGTAGTCTGATTTTTATTGGGAATAGCCATAAATGCTATAACTGCAATCAGCAAAACAATAATGCTTAAAATCTTCTTTTTATCCATCCAAGCTCGCCCTTTCTTTTTACCCCATTCCCCACTGGGGAATGGGGTATCGGATTTACTTTGTTTCGTGGCTATCGTTCTTTAGTTCTGTGCTGTGTGCCTGTTCATCCTTGCTCATCATTTTGTCGGCGGTATCAAGCGCAGCTTTCATCTTATCTGCCCATGCAGGTATTTTATCAAGCTTTGAGATTATTGGTCCTTTTATAATCTGGTTTTTTATATCCTTTATTGCGTTTACGGTATTTGTAAAGATATTATCATTTATACCTCGCAACTTTAACTTCACACGGATGAAGTCATTCAGAAGAGCCTTATTATCAGGGCAGTTTCTTGTAAGCTTTCTTGCTTCGGAAAGCGACATTTCCGAGTCTCTGATATGAATATCAATAACCTTGCGACCTGCTTCAAACTTAAAGAGATTTTCATCCCTGTTTACATCAAGTTTCATTTTGCTGTCAAGCTTGTCTATGATATCATACTCTGCTTTGGTTACTTCTGTCATGCTCTTCATTGCCATAAAGTCAAGGATGGTTGCACCCATTGCCACCTTATCCATTATGCCCTTTGCATCCATCTGAGTAGTGTGGAAGTATTTAGTCATGTCATTATCGGTCAGTTTAAGTATCATATGAGGTTCAGGATTCACGAACTGCTCTATTTCACCGAGTAATTCCTCAGAAGCGTTGAACATAGAGGAATTATTAACCGCTGCACCTCGAACAGTATTTATTACGGTTCCCATATCTCTTGTTTTGATTGCATTTAACATAAGCTGTTTTGCATTTTCAAAATTTTTATCGCCACTTGCTTCGATGAGCTTAGCTGCCTTGTGTGCGAGGTATTCTATTTTGTGTGTAGGATTTGCAGCTACAACCTGATTTCTGCCGCTTGCTTTTGCCACATAAATAGCATCATCAGCACGCTTAAAGTCCTTTTTATACTGTTCCATTACATTTTCAATATGTATGGGGATATCAGGATTCATCTGCGATACTCCTACAGAAACTGTGCAATGCTCGTCTGCTATTATGCCATTCTTCTCGAATTTATGTACAGTGGATTCTACCGCCTTGCGAACACGTTCAGCGATGTCCATTGCTTCAACGCCGTCTCCGCTGCAAATAACGACCAGTTCTTCTCCACCAAAACGGAATGCGCAGTCTGATCCTTTCCTTGTTACGGATTCAAGTACATTTGCAACGCTCTTTATTACTTCGTCTCCAGCGTCGTGACCAAAGGTATCATTAAACTGCTTAAAGTGGTCGATGTCAGTCATAATTATTGATACAGGTTCTTTGTTATTAAGCTTTTTCACGACTGTTGACTTTACAAACTCGTCATTACCGTTTCTGTTTTTCAATCCTGTAAGCGGATCGGTTATTGCCTTTTGGTGAGCGATATCTTTTTCGATTGCAAGTGCAACATTATTTGCAAACTGACTTCCCTTGCCAAGCTCCTCGAAAGGTGCATTTTCAAATCCTTCTGAATTTTCTGCCACTATTACACCAATAGGCTTATCGCTTTCTGAAAGAACCGGAATAAGAGCTTTATTTTCCATGACTGTTGTTTCACCGATGATAAGCACGCTTCGAAGCTCTCCGGCATCCTGATAAGATGTCCAGTCTCTATAGTTTCCGTCAGAATTATAAAACTTATTTGAACCCTCATCAAGTCTGTAGAACGTTGCCTTTTCACAGCCAATAGTCTGTTTTGTCATAGATTCAACCTGTTCCATTGTCTTATCAAAGTCCTGACTTTCTGTCATTGCTGCAATAAACTTATTGGCAACGTCGGTTTTATGCTCAAGCTTCTCGATTTTATTTTCGGCTTTTTCAGCTCTGACAACTGCTTTTTCGGCAACTTCCGCAGTCTTAGCAAGCTCCTTTTGGGTTTCATCAAGCTTGCTTTCCGCATCTTTCAGACGCTTTTCCAGTTCTTTTATTTTATCATCCTGCTTGAAAATAAGGTCATACATTGTTTTAAATGGACTTTTCAAAGCATCAGGCAGATGATTTATCCATTCTGTGTTTTTTTCCACTTTTTAGTCCTCCCCTATTTAACATATGAATGCTCTGCACTCTTTTTCGGTTATTATACCTTTTTCTATCAGATAGTCATAAATCTCATCGGTGGTCTTGTTATGCTTTATTGCTGTATCATTGACTTTATCATAAATATCCTGTATTCGCTCAAACATTGTAGCGTACTTGTTGAAAACATATTCTGACATGATGAATTTTACATCATTCCAGTCAACATCGCTGCCGATTTCCTTTTTAAGCTCATCTGTTACAATCTCACATTCGTTTGGGCTGGTTCCGAGCTTTAAGATGAATTTTTCGGTGACTTCATCGTCTCCTGTTCCGTAAAGGTATAACGTTGATGTTTTTTCTATTCCTCTTACATATACTTTCATATTACTGATCCTTTCATATTTGCCTCATTCCCCTGCAGGAGAATGAGGCTGATTACTTACATTGTCATAGTGCTTTTCTCCATTATTTCTTTTGTCTCGTTAAACGCCGTTGACATATTTGCGTACAACTTTGTATCCTTCGGGAATTTATCATAGAACGGAAGCTTGTTCCCTGAGATAGAAAGCAGTCCCTCGCCTGCTGCTACATTTTCAACAAATGCAAGCTCAGAATCACTGTAGTGGAGAACTTCTTTGAGTTTGATGATATCCGAAGGCGACTGTTTGAGCATAACGATGAACTCACAGTTTGCCAGCATCGTTACACAGCTGTCGTCTCTGAGAATATCAATGATATTCTGTGTGATACCTGTTATTACACCGCCATATTTTCTGGCACGTTTGTACAACTGCTGAATGAAGTTACGGCAGTATGTATTTTCAAAAAGGACATGGATTTCATCTACATAAATCCAAGTAGGGATTCCTCTGTCTCTATTGGCTGAAAGCCTATTCCAGATGTTATCAAGCACAAGCAGCATAGCCTGTGTCTTGAGTACACCTGTAAGTTCCTTAATGTCAAAGGAAACAAATCTGTTGTAGATATTGACACTTGATTTGTGGTTAAAGTAGTTGGCAGATCCATCGCCGACATACATTTCAAGCGTAGCCAGCATATCTCTTTTCATGTTTGGATCAACATTTTCTGTTTCAGCTTTCATTATTTCATACATATCGCCAAGAACAGGGATATCGTTGGGGTCGAGTGTTTCAAGATAATGTGAATTGATGTACGTGAGTCTTACACATCTGTCAATAAATGACTGTTCCTGCGGAGTCAGCGGTCTGTTATTATACATACACGCAATGAACGACGTTATAAGCTGAGATTTTTCTTTGATTACATCATAATCCTCTTCTTCAAGAAGCCTGTTATCAAAATCAAAGGGATTGATGTAGTTCTTTGATCCGGTGGAAATCTTTATACTCTGTCCCTTGAACATCTGAGCCATTGACACGTATTCACGCTCAGGGTCAATTACGATTATTTCTGCATCAGCATATCTGAGGAATACATCCATCATTTCACGCTTAACATAAAATGATTTACCTGAACCTGATACACCAAGAATAAATCCCGCAGGATTTACAAATCCCGGCATTGTTCTCATTCTATTAAAGCAGATAATGTTGTTGGAAAGTCTGTTGCAGCCGTAATATACTGCATCGTCCTGCTGTATCTCCTTTACGTTGAAAGGCGTAAGAATTTCAAGACTTTCGGAGGGTAACGTTCTGTTCCACTGGAACCTCCTTTGAGTTCCGATGGGAAGCGCATCCCAAAGTCCTTCCTCTTGTTGATACTTCATTTCGGAATAAGAGCAGCCATTGGACTTAAGAGAGGAAGCTATAATTTCCATATTCGATTTCAGCTCGTCATATGTTTTTGCCTTTACCATTATTATAGTATTGGCAAGGAAGAGCTTCTGGTCCTCTACAGAAATCATATCAAAGAGCATCTTGAAATCTTCAAGCATATTCTTTATTCGCTGCGGCATGGTCGTGCTGAAATAGCCTGCTTTAACAGCTTTCTGCTCACGCTGCCCCATATCGGCGGTAACATCACCGATTTTTCTCTGCACTATCTGCCTTGCTTTTGCCGAATCATATGCAAAGGCTGTGGTTGTTACTGCCATATTGATGTTTGTTGCAATCAGATCCTTAATGATTGTATCCCCTGCTTCATGTGGATATTCTTTTATAAACACCGTCTTGCAGTAATAATCGCCAAACATGAAGTAGTCAGGCTTTGTAAAATCAAAGTAGTCCGGGCAGATATATGTTTTTTCAATACCCTTCTTCAGCTCTTCTTCTGTGAATATAGGGAGCTTATATTCTTTGTCAATGAAAAAGGTCTTTACAACTTCAAGCCTTTCCTGATTTGTAAGAGGTTCCAGTCTTGTGCTGCCTATTTTGTCAAAGCCATTTTTTAGTTTGAGGTCAATAGTTTTAAATCGTCTGTCTGCAACTTCTTCATCAGGGGCTTTAATTGTCATTGTAATGTAAATGTTTTTCCGTATTGCATTATTTCCTTTTGAGAGTGCAGGGATCAGAACACGTTCGTTGTATTCCTGACGTAGTTCATCAAACTCATCTGATTGCCGTTCCACAAGCACTGCTCTCTCGTACTTTTCAATGTCAATAGGCTCGTTCATTACCGATATCTGGCACTCTTCCGTATCGTCCAGGGAGTTTAGGAACATACGATAGCTGTACAGTATATTATCCTGCTGATTTTCATCGCCAAGGTTATAATTTATATCGTCAATCTTATAAACCTTGGAATAACGGTTATCATTTAGTTCCCAGATATCATTTGCAAGGCATCTTTTGTAAGGAAGGGTCGCTGCAACTGTTTTTCTTGCAGAGTTGACTTTCTTTTTAGCGTTATTCTTATTCTTCTTTTCAGCGCCGTCTTTGCGCTCTTTTGATAATCTTTCGGCATCTCGCTGTTTTGCACTGCCCTTGCCACCTTTAGTTTTAAGTTTCGGATATATAAAAATGCACACAGCTGCGATCAGCGCAATAAGTATAATGCTTTTATACTGTTCAAGAGAGGAAAGGTCAAGAGCCTTGCTTTCCTGTTGTGCAGCTTGCTGTTGTACTACAGTGGTTGCAACCTCAGTTTCTATAGCTTCCTCTTCAAGTGTGACTACGGCAGATACAGCTTCGGCAGTATTTTCGCTTGTGAAAATTTCTCTTGTAATATCAGTGAAGCTTGCAGTTTGCTCCGGCTCGGTATAATTGGAGTCGTGCATTGACATAAATTCTTCGTAACTGAGTGGTTCACTTGTTATACTTTCATCAGCATGAGCTTCTGCTGTGCCTGTTACGCTTTCTTCTGGGTTTGCTGAATTAACAGTAACAGTAATTTCTGTTCCTGCATCGGAAGCTATTTCTGTTTCCATCCCACTTGCTTCAGTAGTGGATGCAGATGTTACTGTAACTTCTTCATTCATATTTGTTTCCTCCCTTACTTTCTTTTTTTTACCTTTTTATCGGCTTTTTCCTTAGCCTTTATTTCTTCGATTTCTTTTTTCCGTTCCTCAGAAATTCTCTCAAATTCTATTGCCATTACAGCATCATGGATCTTTGTTTCAGGATTTGTAAATTGCCATTTTCTCCTCCGGGATCCAAAATAAAATTTAATTATCTGTTCAGCAAATCGCTCCAGTGCCATATCGTTGTAGTTTATCCATCCTGCTGCGCCGAATGGTGCAACTTCAAGCATGATTATATATCCGATTGTATCAGTGCTTACCCCAAGCTTGCTTGCGATGAGGGCGGTTGGAACTGCAAGTGCCAAGGCACTTACCACGCATATGACCTGACGAGCGGTTAATCCGTAGAACATATTTGACTTATATGCCTTTATTTCATGAGGAAACTTTCTTCGCATTACTCCCATTTTTTATCACCACCCTGTTATGACAGTAACTTGCTTATCATTGCGCTGACATTTTTGATTGCGACTGAAAGAAGAATTATTGAAATTAGTGAACCTACCAATCCGCTGATTAGCAGAAAATCACCATTAGATGGCACAAGTCTTGCAAACGCTGTTTGTATTTCATCTTTTATATTTGAGTACACTGTAAAGCATACGGTGTACATCATCAATGTCATACAGTTTCCTGCAAAGTTTTTAATAAATCCAATTCCAATGCCTCGTGTCTGAGAGTTTACGAGCGTAGCAATGGGAATTGGAGCGATTGCAATATTTATTGCAAGTTCAAACAGCAGTCCGGCAATGGCTGCCATAATTTTTATAAGTACACCACATACTACGATGGATATCAAGAGCAGGATCAGACCTATAAAAAATTGTTTTATACCTAATATTTCTCCTGCTACTCCAATCAAATCAAACTTGCTTTCTGTTAAATCTCCGGTATCAAATACACCACTTAAACCTTCAACGCTTATTGCTATATTTGTCCACGCATCTGAATCAACAAATATTCCATAAACCAGATCAACTATCTTTGAGGAGTTTTCGATAATTATCTTATATACTACAACTTTAAAACCAAAGCGGACTGCATCATTGATATCATCAAAGTGGAAGCCCATCGCTTGTGTACATAATTCAATTACCACAAGCAACGTTGCTATTGTTGTAGCAGCAGCTGAAATTGTGGATTTGACAGTGCCATCTGTACAACTGGCAGGATCAATATTTAATGCCTTTATCACCGTTGCACAGCAACTGCATATACCATCAATCAGTGCTTTGGCTAAATCAACCATCCAGTAGCCGCCAAAGCCTGCTCCAACAATATATGAAAATATATTCACTTATTTCATTCCCTTCATAGTTATATTTATTTTACAATGATAAAAATGTGTCAAAGAGAATAGATATGCGATATTCCCTTTGACACTTAATTTAGATTTGGGGTTTATACAAGCTGAACAACAGCTTCCATAATTGCGCCGCCTGCCATGGTCATAAAGCCTCTGTTTCTTCCTGCTTCATCCTGATTCGCAACGCCAAGACCAGCATTTACTGCGCCGAAAACAATTACAACGCCGGCGATGATTCCGACCCATTTCTTGATTTCGGTAATCATTGACTCAGCTACTTTTTCTCCTCCGCCGTCATTTGATGTCGAGGGGGCATTAGTTTCTGCGAATGCGACTATTGTAAAAGCGCATATCACTGTCATCGCCAGAGCAACAGAGAATATAAGTCTTGCTGCCTTTCTTGCCCTGATCCAATTTACAGTCTTAACCGTCTTGATAGTTGCTCTTGCAGCCGCAGAGGCGACTGCGTATTCCATTTTTTCTCCCATTTCTGAGAACCTCCTTGTAAAATAAATATAAGTATTTATATCAAATTGGAAAATCCAATCAGATATCATTCCTGATTTTCGTCAATGTACTTGTAAATTGCTTCAAGGTCAAGCCTATCTTTGTCTGTGCAGCCGTAGGCAAAAGGACTGCTGTTTATCATTACGGTTATGTTTTTATCCTCTTCTTTTGCATAAGTAAACGAATTCATAATAGAAAGTGGAATGACAGCTCTTATTCCGATGCCGTTTATTTTAAATGCAGGATTTTTTTCATCATCTGTAAAGTCGCTGTAGAAATATCCGTCTGTATATGCTCTCAAATAATCTCTTCTCGCCACGTACATTGAATCATACAATGAGCTGTAATATGGCATTGTTCCTTCGTTGTGATCGTAAATAATCATGTGTGTGCTCATAACAGCATCCCGGGATTCGTTATTGTAAATGCCAAATATCTTTTGTTCTTCTACCGAATACGTTACGGTGTTGTTCTTATGGTTTTCATAATAATTGACCGAAGCCGGATCATAGCCCCAGTTGTAATAAAGCTGCTCTTTGCTTACCGACATTTTTTGGCATAGCTCATCAACGGTGCAGTTGTTGTTTTCTGCATATGTTTCAAGCAATTTATACGGATTTAATCGCACAAGGTAAATATCCAATCCGCTTATTTCCCTGTTCCTGTTAATGATTTCCTCGTTGTAGAATACTTCCCACATATTGGGATCAAAAAAGTAGTCTTTATCCCTTCCAATGGCTCTTGCATAATATTGATAGTTTGCTTTATCCGAGAAATAATCGGGATTTGTCATGTAGCTTTTCAGCCACATGGCAATTCCCTGATCCTCTACCGATGGCTGCCATGATGAGGCTGTTGCAGCTTCTGTTGTATCTGACAAGCCCAGTGTTTCCGGTTGATTTGATGTGTCGGTATTAACGTTTTCCGAACATCCGGTCATAGTTAACAGGCATAAAGCGGCTATAATGCTGATTTTTTTTATCTTCACCTTTAATAAAATCCTTTCTGTTTATTTGTCAATTTTATTATATCAAAATCAAAACTTTTCAAAAAAGTGCAACAAAGTACAATAAAGTACAACAAAGTACAATAAAGTACAACAAAGTGCAACAAAGGACACTGAAATTCATATATTAAATGTGCCTTAATATTTTGAAAACTTTTATAATTCAAAATGGGTAAAAAAAAAGAACAGCCCAAAGGCTGTTCTTTTTATGAAACCGCTTTATTAAATTAAAATTCTACTTTGATAAGTCTTCCTTTATCGGCATCAGATGATATTACAGAGGGTGAATATTTATAAAGGTGAATAAAATCAACTGATTTATAAGCCATCCACTCGTTTTTGCACCATGTGCCATCTTCGTTCAAGCTGTTAAGTTCATCTAATTCTACCCATGCAAGGAGATTGCCATCCTTGTCTGCATAAGAAATATATCCACCGCAGATTTTTCCCTTTTCCAAGTAAAACTCTGTTGGAAATATCTCATTATCCTTTGCCCACTGAAAATCATCATCTCCGTCCTGTGCTTTTTTCTTTATTTTTTCCGTTGCTGCATCTACCACTGCTACAAATGGTGTAGTATCTGTATCATCTGTTATTTCAATTCGAGGACCAAGACCTGATACGGTATAATATTTATAATCAGTTATATCCTCTACCTTATTTGGAAGAGAATCTTTGTTTTTCTTTAAAACAATGCCTGCTTCTTTCAGAACATCTTCATCGTATTCAGCTGCTATAACTATGTTATCTCCGTTATAGGTGTCAAATGCGTCGGCAGACTCAGGATTAGAATATAAATAAAATTTTACATTATCCTTGATTGTCTGATTATCACCAACGTATTCTATTGTAACCGAGGCTAACCTATCTGCACCGTGGAATGTTACCTCAACGTCCTGCCAAAGGTCGATACTTTCGGCTTCTTCGGAAGATCCCTGTTCGGCACTTTCACTCTGTTCTATTTCACTTGCAGCGTTCTCAAGTGCCTGCGCAAGCTCATCTTCGGACATATTGTTTATATCGTCCATTGAATATGTTGTGTGCGGAGTTTTTCCTTCTTCTGTGCTTCCGCAAGCTGCGGCTACAGCGCCAAACATTACTACTGCGGATATCATTGCGATCGCTTTTTTGGTGTTCATTATAATCTCTCCTGTCTTAATTTTAAAATTTCCTTGTCAAGAAATTTTACTGCTTTGGGTTTTTTATCTTTCCCAACCTTGGGACTGGTTCTTGTCGATAACGATATTATTGCTTTTAAATTCTGCTTCAATCTTATCAGCAGAATGCTCGATGCTGTTAAGCTTTTCATTTATGCTATGTTCCTTAACAATGCACACACCCGTAATACACTCGTTGTAAATAAATTCAGAGATGTTTTCACTGTCATTTGTTTCACGGTATTCTGTCAGCTTGATAAAAAAATCCTTATGCAGATCTGCTGGAACAGAAATTATGCCGCAGCCGTTTTCTATCATTATTTTGTTTGCCAAAATCTGCGCAGTCCTTTTGTTGCCATCCATAAATAATTGACTCCGCATAATATACAGCATAAGATCAATAGCTTTCTTTGTTGACGGCTCATCTGAGTTCAGAATGCTTGCTATATTCTCTTTTACGTTGAGTTCATCGGGAATATTAGGTTTCCATATGGTTCCTCCTATTGATACGTCTATGGTTCTTATGATGCCTGCATTGACCTTAAAATTAAGCTGCCTTATATAATTCAGATCTACGGGATAATTTACAGTATCAAAGATAAATTGCCAAGCGTGCTTTAAATTTGCGATTTTTATAGTATCATCGACCCACATTCCTGCTACTGTTCTTCCTTCATAAATCTCATTTGTATCAGGGAAAGTAACACCTATGCCTTCCAGACGTGATTCACTATAAATTGAATCAACGATGTTTCTTTTGGCGTATAGGATATTATCTTCAACGCTCATATTATATTTGTTTTCAAACATTGATATGATTTCCCCTTTTTTTAATATAGTATAGTTATTCCCCACTGGGGAATAAGAATCTTATTTTGCTTATCTCTCTTGACCGACAGAACGGTTATTCTTGCCGATATCCAATTCGCCATAGTCGATAGCATCCTGAATTTTATCGGCTATTTGATCAACCTCGTTAAACTTTGTTAGATAGTGGTTTCTTAAAAGAATGTCTTCAAGTTCTTCTTTAAGCTTTGGAATATCATTTTGTGATGTGTCCCAAGTCACATCATAATCTAATGCTCCATAATTATGTGCATAGAAATCCCTTGTTCTTGCAAGGAGTTTCCAAGGTATATTATTATTATCTGCTCTAAATTCATCGGATACATTCTTTACAAGCTCACCTATTTGTAAAATTGGCATTGTTATTGCATTTCTGTATATAAATCCCACTTCTTGATTACGGAACAAGTTTATATCGTTATTAAACATTTGATGAGTCGAATAGACTTCATCGCAATATTTTATAATTTTTTCTACAATTACCACATCTCGTTCTTTTTTATTTTTCATAAATTACCACCCCCTCCTTTTTAGCAGCTTCAACAATATATTTATCTGGCGAACTTTCCAACACTACATCGACGTGAGCACCAAAAACTTCTTCAAGTTGCATAACAAAATCCATATATTGAAGCAGGGTTTTAATATTTCCCTTTGAAGTAAGAAAATCATAATCACTATTTTTGTCATTATCACCTCTTGCCATAGAGCCGAATAAAGTGACCTTCTCAATGCCAAACCTTTGTGCTATTGGCGCTACTTTATCGGATATAGATTTAATATTGTTTTGTGAATCACTCATAAAATCACATCTTTCAGTTGGGTATATCTTCATATGCTTTTCGCCAGTTAGAAGAAGGATAACATTGTTGCAAAGCCTTTGTATCAAGATCGAAGTTAATAGCTTTTCTGCAATGTTCTTCGTCAAGCATAGCAGCCTATCCTTTTATTGCGTAGCACTTTAAGGAAATCTTCAATATTCCAAACATCAGGATCGCTGCTGTCATCATTATCATACCACACTATTTTTTTTGCACTTTTTGCAAACCATTCGCACTCGGCAAATTTAAATACAAGCCCAGACATTCTGCCAAAATCCTTATACACGTTGCCACTATCACGATAAACACGCCTAAATTTATCAGCTTCAAGTATGGGAAAATTGCCCTTTGCAAACGTAGCATCAAGGCATTTCATTATGCTGTCGGGAGTGTATTTACACTCTTTCCAAGCTTTCTCGGGGTCTATTTCAATTTCAATTTTTATCATAGTCTCACCTCTTTATTCTCACTAATAAATGGGATTATATTTTTTCCCTTATTTTTTCATCAATGGCATTATAAAATCTCTTTTCTGCTTCCGGGTTGTCAGGAATATCATTCATATTCTTATATTCCTCTTCGAGTTTTCTTCCAAACATTTCAAGCATTTCAGAGACAGCGAGTTCCATTATCAACTCATCATTTGCGTTCTCAAGTTTATGTCCAGTCATTATATACCTCGTTTTCCTTTAATAAGATTCATTCCCCACTGGGGAATGAATTATCGTTCCTGACCTTTTGACTGTTCTGCATTATCAATTTCACCGTTGTTAATTGCGTTAGATATCTTGTCTGCAATCGTAGTTACTTTATCAAAAGGAAAAAAATCCTTTTCTTTTCGTTTCGAAAAATAAAGGTTGAGCAAATTTATTCTCTGCTTGATAAATGCGGTAAGATGATCTGCACGAAGCGGAGAAATAACATTGCCTTCAAGAAGGATATTTCTCGCTTCTTCTTCAAAGCCATTAAGGTTTAAAAGCTCAAATCGCTCAGGGGAATTTACAAGCTTTATCTGTTCGTGATGAGTGGTTTTAAACGGCTTTGATCTTAAAGAATACTCGCTTTCTGCAAATATTGCTGATGTTTCCGTGTTGAACTTAAGACTTGTTCCGGTATCGAATATCGGTGCTGTTCCTTTAAATTCAAGCGTTTCCACGTTCCTGATAAGTCCAAAATTGCGGAAATGTCTGTCATAATTGCCTATAATATAGTCAACAACAAGCATTTCATCAATTCTGTCACGGATATCCTTTATTCCCAGTTCCTCGCATATTTTGATATAATGGGAATATAAAGATACATTATCACGGTTGTGAAGTCGCATAACAGACTCGGCAGTGACATATTCAGTATCAGGAGTGATGAAGTTTTCGCATATGCAAAAAGGACCGTTTTTGTCAAATGCTAATGAATAATCAGTATAATTTCTGATATTTAATCTCCTGCAAAGTGCAGAAGCTATCTTTTCGTTAAACGGCTCCTGCATATAAGGCAATGAATAGCCTTTGAGCAAACAGCGTTTGCCATCAATTATCTTCCATTTCTTTCGGATGTTTCCGTCAGAGGTATTATCAGGTGACACCATATCGGGGTTTTCAGAGACGATGCCGTCAAATATCATCTTACCCATATCCTCGGAAAACTCATTCTCAAAAAAATTGATGTCGTTCCACTTGAGGGGGGAGTTAATAGGATTTATCCAATACTGATCGGAAAGAGATAAACCAAAACATTTTTCGGAAAGATAACTGAAATCATCTTTTCCTATGATGTCTCTGATATTATCAAATCCTATGTCAAACGCATTGATCCTGCTTGCGGGTATTCTTCTTCCTGCCCACCATTTAATGATATCCGCAGTTGTTTTATTCATATTGTTGCGTGAGATTCCGACAGGAAGATATTGTTCGTTTATAAGCTCATCTATAGATAAAATAACCCCGTCTTCAATATTCATTGATAGTATTGGATGATTTTTATTCATAAGCAGATATCTGATAATATCACCTCATTAAAAATCTATTATATTTTATTATACCATCTTACAACGCAAAAGTCAACTTCTGAAAAGATTATTTAATGATATGGTGCTTCTTGTTGTCATCTTTCAAAAGCTCGCTGTTCTTTGCGTTTTCTTCATTTTGTATTTTCTCTTCTACTTTTTTCATGGCTTCACAAAACAAGTGAAAATAATGCCTAAGTAACTGCAAACATATTATCAAAATAAGACTTCCTATAAACTTACCCATGGATTTTGCCTCACTTTCTTGCCGTTGTAGAGCTCTTCGTATTCTTGGTAAAGCAACCTGAAGTAGTATTTAAGAGCTTCCAAGCCGCACAGCAAAATTATTACATAAATCACTCCCTTTTCCTCCTGGTCTCATAAAATACTTTTGCATATTGAACAAAGATTATTCTCGCCTGCGCAATATCAGGAAAGAACTTTCGGAATTGTTTATTGTACGCCGATATCTTATCCAAAGTGTTCTTAAAATCAACTTCATATGCATACATCATTAATATGGATCGTGAGAAATCGGAGAGCATTTTGTTATAGTGCGGAATGTCCTTACCTATCGCTCTTTGTTCCCGATCCTGCCCGTCAAGATATGCTTCGATGTAAGGCGCAAGCACATCATCTCGCTTATCCGGATAACGGAGAAAATCGTTCTGAAAATCATCGTGAGCTATATATGTATGAATCATACAAACCGCACAATCGGCAAGCTGCGTTTCCACTCCATTAAATCTCTGATTCGCTGTATAGTTGCTTTTCATTCTTTACTTCACAACTCCTTTATAAATTGTTATGCTTTGTTTTTTTATGCTTAATTTTATTTTACTGCTTCTGTTCTTCAAGGCTGCTGAAATACATTTCAAGAGCCTTATCAAGTATATCTGCTGCTTCCTGCTTTGTGTATTTTGCAAAGTAATTTTTATACTTTGCTCTGGGAATGGTAATCTTTACATCTTTTTCCTTTGGCTCATCGTCAAAATATTCTCCGGTGAGTATCTGTTCAAAGATTTCTGTTGAAGGGTCAGCATAGTTGCTGCACACTTCCCTGAACGCCTTTGCCATTCTCATATCAATAACGTCAATTTTATCTTCAACTACAAGCGAAAAGATACGCTTCTGATATATGCCGTCAATATATGAAAGCTCAACAGCCGGGCGGACTTTTATTCTGCCGTCATCAACCAGTCTTTTGAGATTGTCTGTCAGCTCATTGATGCGCAAAAGTCTTGCTACCGTATTTTTTGATATGCCATATTCTTTGGCGGCTGCTTCCATTTTGCTTTTTGGAGCGTTCTCGTCGGCTTCGGGTTCAGATTCAGGTTTCTTTCCGTTTTCGAGGATATACAGCTCTCTTTCGATATCCTTGACTTTTTTTCATCGAACAGTTCCTGATACCTGATTGAAATTGCAAAAGCCTGCTCCGTTATCTTCAGATCGTTAAATCCTCTCTGAATAAGATTTGTCTCAACGACATACATTTCAGCTTCTGCATCGGAAAGCCCGGTCTTTACTATAGCAGGAACACTGTTCTTTCCGGCAAGCTTCGCAGCATTTACCCTATTATGTCCTGCAAGGATTTCATATCTTCCGCCGCCGAGAGGTCTGACTATGATTGGAGTGATAACTCCATTCTTCTTTATGCTCTGAACCATATCTTCAAGCCTGTCTCCCTCATAAAGAGTGAATCTGTGATTTCTGTAGGGCATAAGGCAATCTATATTCAGTTCCTCAATGTTATTTTCGTTGCCAAAATCGAAGCCCTCAGCTACTCCGAAGCTGCTTGATACATTCTTAGCCATTATTATTTCCTCCCATAAGTTCATCAACAAACGCTCTGTAGTCCTCTGCTGTTGTGGATCTTGGAGCATATCTTATAAGCATCTTCTTCTGTGCCTGAGCTTCCTGACACTTGGTGCTTCTTCTGATAGTTGTATGAAATACCTTTGTATTCATCGCAACAGCGATATCTTCAAGAGCCGATTTTGTTTCCCTTGAAAGCCTTGTTTGACCGTTGTACATTGTGAGAAGAAGTCCTGTCACACTAAGCTTTGGGTTCTGCCTCTTTTTCACAGCCTTAATTGTGTCATTAAGAAGCGACAAACCATTTATGGAGTATCTGTCTGTAAGAACAGGAATGATGACCTCATCTGAACATATAAGGCAGTTGAAAAGAACAGAGTTCAGAACGGGAGCAGTGTCAAGAATAACATAGTCATAATTTTCAACGCTGTCAAGTGCATCAGCAAGGCGATATAAGCCGTTTACGTTGTCTTTCAGCTTTTCATCGGCTTGCCTGAGAAGATAATCCCCTGCCAGAATATCTCCGTTCTCAGTATGCTGTACGGCATCTTCAATGCTTTCATCTTCAAGCAGAACGTCATAGATAGTTGCAACGCCCTCAGACTTTGCTCCGTATGTATCTGTGCTGTTACACTGCGTATCGCAGTCGATAAGAAGGGTATTGTAGCCGTTTTCGTTGAGAATCGAGGCAAGGGCTGTTGCCGTTGTCGTTTTGCCCACGCCGCCCTTCTGGTTTGCTATCGTTATTACTTTCATATTACTCTTCCTCGCTTTCTTCTTCCAATTCTGAAATTGCTGACTTGGCTTTGCTGATATCGTTGTATATATCCAGTACAGCTTCATCATAGCTCATATCATCAAAGTCCTTATCTTCTTCTACTTCATCAGGTCCATCAGGCGAATCAGGAAGAGCATATATCCACTCTTTTCCTGCATCGGTTTCAGCAGTAGTCTGAGCAGTGCAGATTATGTTGTTCATTTCGGCAAGATCACACTCATTTTCTGCATTAACATATTCAACAGTATGCTTTGCCATATCAACACAGCGGTCAACATATCCGCTTACCAAGCTCTGGACTAAATCAAGATGTTCATAGATGCTGTTATCATCAACCATAGCCTCAAGCATATCAGGTGCGTGTTCTTCAAGAAACTTTACTCGCAGTTCAGCATATTTGCCATTGATTTTTGCTAATTCAATGTTTTTCATGTTCATGTTTTCTCCTTTCAAAATTGCTTCCGAGTATATTATCTCGTAAAGCGTTGTCAATCCTATCAGCAACCTCTCTGATATCGGATATTTCGTATCTATAAGCATCTACAAGCCTTCCGGTTCGGTTATAATATATCCTTATTTCATCGCCATCCTGCTTGCAGTATTCCGAATAGCTTTCCGGATCAAGCACTTCATCGCACATATCAAGGATTATTAAGTTGCGTTTGCAACATAATTCTACACGATATTTGCTTATGTCAAACACTCTTTTTCCCTTGATACCATCATTGACGTTAAGCTCGAAATGGTCATCATATATCTTTACCAGTTCATCTCTCGAAGAAATTATTTCCTCTCCGTCATATTCTTCATCTGAGATATCATAGAAGTCATTGCCAAAGAGATAGTGATAAATTTTATTTACCTCTTTTTTGGTTCTGACAGTGATATGTTTGATTATATATATCATTTAATAACCCCTATCCTGCGCAGATAAGCTTCATGCTCTGCCTTTTCTCTTTTAAGGCGCTCTTCTCTTTCAGCTTTCAGGACTTCTATTTCTTCAAGCTGCTTTTTCTTGTGTGCTGCTACAGCTTCGGGGCTTCCAAGCTTTTCAAGCAGAGCCTGTTCACGCTGTGCTGCAAGCTCCGCCAGACCTCTCCGGCATTTTTCACGCTCAGCTTCCAGTTCCTGCGGAGTCATATTGTTCCACTTGCGTTCCTCTGCTCTTGCAGCTTCGTTCTGCTGTCTCCGCCACTCAGCGGCTTCAACTGCCTTTGCATACTCTTCTGCTTTGCGTTCCTGTTCTCTTTTGTTGCTTTCTTCTATTGTCTTTATCCACTTCTGAGAGAACTCATATTCCTTCTCAGCCTTTGACAGCTTTGCTTCAGCTGCTTCTGCTCTTGCAAGAGCCTCTTCCGCTTCCGCTTTGGCTGTAGGAAGCATTCCTTCAAGTTCTTTGAGCTTTTCTTCGTTGTTTGTCATAGTTTCCCTCCTGTTATATTGCCGCACTGATATCTGAAAGTAGATACGATAGTTTCTTTAACCATAAACCCGATGTTATAAGAAGTATTGAAGCACCAAACATCACAAGCACTTCTATAGAAAAGCCCTGAAACGCCCACGCTACAATCGCTCCAATAAAATTGAAGGTGCCAACTATCTTGCCTATACCTCCTATCAATACAGACACAAACCCAGTAATAATGCTCAGAGCATACAGTACAATGCCAACCACCTTACACACAGCAGCCATTGCAAAGCATAATATTGCAACAATCGCTCCGCCCAGAATCTTTATCATTGTCATATTAAGTCCTCCTTGCTAAATTTTATTTTTCTTTATCTCTCTATTATAAGTATATCATATCTAATGTTAGATGTCAAGTGCATTTAAAATATTTTTTTAAGAAACGCATAAAAAAGCAACGATCAGAATTGTGCAAAAGTCACATATGTGCTATAATTCATATTTTTTCTTTCCGGAAACAAACCTTATTTACTTTTCATGGAATCTGCTTTACCCATTTGCTGAAAGTTTCGTACCAATTATCATCAATAGTGCCACCTTCATAGGTATGAATCTTGAAAAGTTCCACAAGCTCATCAGCCACAAAATGCTCCGCAGGTTCCATTCTAAAAGCAACCATATTCCAATCTTTAAAAAAGGCTATCACTACATGAGGACATGAGGCTTATTTTCATAGGAGCAGAAGCTTATCGTATAATTGCGCTTCCAAATTCCCGGTGGAAGCTGCAGAAAAGCCCTCATTTTTTCTCTTGATAATATTTTCTCGTTATACTTCATTTTTAGTTACCTTCAATTTTCATTCGTATTATATTGCAACCAACCTTACATCTTCCCCACTGGGGAATCATTCTTGATTTTATACCTGATTTGAGCTGCGTAATATAAAGCTGCTATTCTGAAATCATTTACCTTAGAGATGATTTCCCCTGTATGAGAATTATACCAATATTCACCGTCAGTATTGCAATGAGAATACAACATCTCAGTTCTGCACACATCCGATTCAATTTCACCTTTTTTTAAGTAAGCTCCTATATGTATTGAATGATTACCGTTATAAACGTGACACAAATCAATATCAGTATAATAATGTGACTTGTGATTGTCAGAATCAAATCTGAATGAATCCTGTTTCAGCCGGAACAGATTGTTTGGTATCCTCTCTTTTTTCCACGGACAAATGTATAAATGAGCTTTGGCAAGATCCACACTTTGCTTTTCATCACACAAAATGCTGCACTGTTTCCCATTTTCATCTTCATAAGAAGTGGGAATAAAGTTGAAAAATGGTGATGAAAAAGGTTTCATCAGAACCTTGGCTGCATTCCCTGAACATATATCCTCTTTAAGCATATCAACAACATAATCCAAAAGGATGATTTGATCATCAAGTGTTCTGCGTTCTGTCCAAGCCAAAATAGTCTTTTTCAGCTCATCAAATTCCTGCTGCCCGTAAAAATGGTTTATATCAGTAATGTCGCATTCTTTGCAAGCCCATTTTTTTATTACCTGTTTGATAAAGCTCAAAATAATCTTCCCCTTTATTTTTTTAATAAAGGATTTGCATTTTATTAGGTGCAACCCTCTTGTTTATAATATCATACATTGCACCAAATGACAAACGGTTTTCATTTATCTGCAATGTTCAGATATTTCTTTCCAAGTCTGATAAGATTATAATATATCCTCGGCTGTAGGATCGGATGACTTACAAAGAGAGTTTCAAGCTCGTGACAGGCAAGACTGTATTTTCTCTTTCCAAGAGCTTGCTGAAAAGGAATAATATTTATCAGATACGCATAATATCCACGCATATCTTTTAAAATATGCTTATCAGGCTTGCATTTGATCAATGCACCGTAAAAGGTGAGCAAATCATTTTTTGCGGCTGCTTCGTCACAAGGCTTGTCAAATATTGAACCGGAATAATCACCCCACTGCAGTATCAGCCTGCGAAGCTTTATATAGCGCTTATCTCTTGTTCTGTTATTATACACATCATCATTTCCTTTCATATAATCAGATGGATACACTGTATCACGCTTAATATCATCTAGCGAATATATCGCTTTTCTCGCTTTTTCCCATAATTCACACGCTTCAAGAGAATCACGGTTTTTATATATTTCATTAACTGCTTTATCAATTATATTTGCAATGCAGTCAAATTCTTTGTTTTCTAAGCCATTGTAATAATCCCAATAACTATACCCCTGAGATACCATATTATTGTAAATATTTACTTGCTCAGAATACTTGTCTGTAAAATCCTTTCGGTACTTGTTTGCTATAAGAAGTATTCCCGTCAATTCTGTTTTATTGTAAAAATCACTCAATCCATCTTTCTCTTTGTCAAAATCAAAAAGAATGTAATCAATATATAAACATTTCAAAGGCATTTCAACAAAACACCTGTCACATATCTCGGATTTTACAGCCTCAAGATATTTCATAAGATGGAGCTGACCCATATATAGACGTTCATATACACTACAACTCCAACAGCCGCCTACACATTCTAACTCATAGTACGATGGAACATATCTTTTGTTTGTTCCATCCGAGACCGTGTAGTATCCGACACCGCCATATGTACAGCAATGCCATACTGTTATGTTTTCGGATTTAAACTTTTTTATTGCCGAAATCAGATTGAACACGTCCGAGTTCAGAGCTTTTTCATATCGCAGATGAAATAACATCTCATACTCTTCAGCTCTGGATTGAGGCATTATGGTTTCCCTTGAAAATAACTTGCTCATAATCTTTATCCTTTCCATTCCCCAGTGGGGAATCATAAATTTTTTCTCTTTTCAGCTTCATTCAGCAGCAGCTCAATGGCTTTGCATAACATTTCATCGTCAAGTTCATTAGCGATAAAGTCCTCAGAGAGAAAAGCAGATGTGTTATCAAGAAAAAAATCCACAGGGACTTTGAAATAATGACTGAGTTTCAGCAAGGTTTCGGCACACGGAAAATTGTTGTCTTTTCTCCAATGTACCATAGCATTTTTTCCAAGATTAAGGTTACGGATCATCTGATTCTGTGTCCTTTTCCTCTTATTTAGCAAATAAAGTATTTTGTCACAAAATTGCATATTATTTTTCTCCTTTACTTGACAATCTCCGAATATGGAGATATAATATACTAAAGCTTATGAGAATTATAAAACCTCTATCTTTTTTATTTTTTCTACCCACAGCGAAGCACAGCCAAATTCACCGTCTTGTTCAATATAGCGTTTATCTTGGGATAAGAACAGCAATGCGTGCGGGTTGTTGTTATCATCTTCACACAGCACAATATCGGTTTTATATATTTTGCCAGTATATGTTTTGTTATAATTATCAGTAACTCTGATAAGCATATTTTCATCTATAAACATTTTATATTTAGGAGGAAGCATTATGAGATGTCCTGAATTTGAACCACTTATCAATGATATGAATGCAAATCACATTGAGAAAGAACACTATTGTTTTGATTACAATAGATTCAGGTTTGATGTTGTTTTCTCCATAATGAACAGCTGTTACGAAATACTCGTTGCTATTCATACTGAAAACTGGGGCTGTGTTCTTAGTATGAATAAGAATTATTTTGTTGAAATGAACAGCAAAGATTATAATGACCTTTGCAGGATTCTTAATCTTAATTGGAGAAAAGATCATTTCAATTCAGCTCTATTCCTCCGACTCCTTTCTGAAAATTCACCTCGTCAATCTACCAGACAAGGTGTTGATTATACTGAATTAAGGCGATATCTTCCTTATCGTCATGTTGATGAAGAAGATAAAATATATTTTTGTGGTTGGAATGACCACCAAAAAGATAGACGGCAAGCTCGTAATTTCGATAAAACCGAATATTTCCTTGGGAAAAAGGTTGCGGAATATTGTAGAGAAAATAATATAAGCTCTTTGTGGTCAGACATTCCAAGAGATGAAAGGCAATTAACCAATCCTTGGGATTGATTTTGTAATACAAGCACCCTTCATCAAGCCCTGTTCCTGCCGTTAAACCGTCTGAGCATCTGGATCGCATATGACACAGCCGCCGCTTATGGCGGCTGTTGCCATTTCCTTATGCCCTTATGCGGTTACTGCTCACGGACTTTTATGGTGAACGTCCTATCATCGTCATCGTATTCAACAATTTCATATGTATTAATGAACTCGTCCATATTAACCTCAGACGAAATAGTAACAATGTATTTATCAGAAAGATCATTATAGACAAAAGCACCATATACAAACGCAGCTGCAAATCCTATTGTAGCTATAATTTTCAAGATATTAAGCTTTCTTTTCTTTTTTTGTGATGAGTCTTCTTCATCTGATGAACGAAGGATCATATTTCTAATACTGAGATAACAAATGCAAACAAGCAGCAAACACCAAATTATAACAAAAAGCACCTCATTTATTTTGCTTACATCTGACACATAATTTACACCATTAATAAATTCCATAAATATATCCTCCTCAATTTTCATTTGTGTTTTCTTTGGGCTTTATCGTATATACGCCATCCTTGTAATCTACGATCTCATATGTATCCTGAAATTCAGTCATATCTGCTTCCGCAGTTACAGTTACACGATATAATCCATTCGGCACTTTAAAATAGTCACCACCTATCTCGCCTTTGGCGAAAGCTCCTGCGGTAACTAATAAGGCTACGCCTAACACTTCGGCAATTAAAGGTTTTATAATCTCCCCCTCAGCAATGCTTCTTGATACCTTAAATGTAATATAGATATCCAAAACGAATATTGCAAGCGTTACAAAATATGCTGTAATCTGTAACCATATGGGCATTGACTTAACTGCCTCAATCAAAATAACTCCATTAATAAATTCCATAAAATTATCCTCCTTCATTAATTCCCCACTGGGGAATTATCACCATATTTCTGTGGTAGAATCGAACTCATCTCCGACCTGATATTTACAGTAAATTTCGGGGCTGACGGAAAAATCAGTTTTTACATCTTTCGGTAAGTACTTGTACATAATCCCGGTTGCAGGTTTAGATATGGTGATAACATACTCATTAGAATCATTAAAAGTATGATGAACGATCTGCTTATCGCAAACCACTCCGCTGCGCATATCAATTCCCTGAGAATGAAGATCTATTCTTACACATATTGCAAATATTATTGCAACTTTTATCAGTCCAAACAAAATTTTAGCTATTATCTCGTCTGCGTCCATTTTAAACACCTCCTCTCACATTTAATGAACTTAGCGTATCATTAACAGATTGAAAAGACATTCCCGTCCTCATCTATTTCCAAAGTGTGAAAGTCATGACAATTGAGCGGTGCTACCTCGGCATCATCGATTATTTGGTTTCTTTCAATATGTTCGTATTGAGAGCAAAAACAGGTTTTGACTTGACATTGTGCAACCCATTCTTTAAGGGCATAAGCGTACGACCCCTGAACCAAATGGTTATAGAATGTGCTTACTTGTTCCATCTGACCATTGCGGGTTATTTCAATACATATCACTGGCAAATCGTCCTTATATGCAACAACAATGGTAGTAATATGATCGGCAACTTTATCGTGGTACCCACCCACGCATATTCCCATTCTCTGTCCGACACGTATCAGCTCGTCAGTTTCCCTCGCCAGTACAAAATCAAGTCCATTGACAGTGCGATTATATCTATTTTTCATTTCATCAGGATAGTCTAAAATGACATTTGCATACCTGAGCTTATTAATGTCTGTAGACAGTCTGTCATGAATTTCCTGAATACTCCCTCTCAAGGCATGCTGTGTCAGTACTCCTCTATCTTTTAAACGCTTGAACATCATAACGGCATCCAGATAAATTAAAGCAGAGTATTTAATTAATTGTGCAACTACCCAAGGCTCTCCTTTGAGCTTTATCAGCTCCTTTGTCATCTTCTTTATTGTTGATAATCTATAATCGCCATAAGAATATGTTGAAAAAATCATATCATAGTATTTATTCATATCAAATTTTCCTACAAAATTCTCTAACAAATTCGTGTCTTCGCATCCTAACTTGAAGAATAAATCCATAAAATATACAGTAGATATATCTTTGGACAACAGCTTTTTCACTGTTTTGCATTTTTTCAATCCTATATTCAGATTCGATATAAACATTTCCCTTGGGCAGTCAGGCTTTATTTTTGAAAACACTTTATTGATTCCACAACAGAACGCTTCACTGAATGCAAATAAATCGGTGCATTCCTTAACTGTCAGCATAGGGAATCTGTTACAAAGGGCAAGAAATCCTATTTTGTAATGTATATTCTTTCTTCGAATAGCAGCCATATAGTCTTTTAACTTCTCGGGATAATTTTGCTTTATAAAAATCTGTCTTGCTAACTCTTTTACGGCTTTATAGGGAACTTCAACAAGACAGCGTATAAATGATGAATACGTTATACATTGAATATGTTCAGAAGCTTGTTTCTTCTTACCGTTGCACCAATAAGGGAGAGCGTATGCCTGCCCGGTCCGACAGTTAAAAACATAACGATAACCGGAATTTTTGCAAATAAAGCAGCCTGACAAAGGATTGATTAAGACTGTCTTTTGGGTAATAGCCAATGAAATTTTATCCCCATCTTCGGATATTCTGATTCTTGATACATATGTATTATGATCTTTTACAGTATCGCACGTTCTGAGATTGAAATTCTGTCCACAATAAGGGCATTGTTCTTTCATTGAGCTCAAATGAACATCGTAATCATCAAAAGCTCTGTACCATTCTTCCCCGTATAGCTTAATAGCTTCCTCTTTTTTAGGAGATTCCCTTATTAACTCTTTTGGAGGAATAACCTTTCGGCATTTGCAGCAATACACTCCATGCTCCAAAGTCATGTTATTTTGTGCTTCCCATTTTAAAATCATCTTTGGGGTCATTTTGCAGAGAGACTCTCTGATATCTCCCTGCTCTTTGAACCAAACTGGTCGATGACTTCTACTCTCATAATAGTACGGAGGAATTGCTCTAACACGCCTAGCAGTAATAAATGCATTTGGCTCGTCAAATATATATACTTTCTCTCTCATATTTTTCTCCTATCTTCACAAATAAAGTCAAGAACTGCTTATTCGCTGTTTTAGCCTGTATATTAAAAAGGCAATTGTGATACCCGCCATTGCTCCTGTTATATCTATTCCAACATCTATAATTTGCATTGACCTGCCCGGGACAAAAAACTGATCTGGGTATCACTTTGAGTCAGCAAGATTATTGACAAGCATAGAATACCACTAAAAAGATAGACGGCAAACTCGTAATTTCGATAAAACCGAGTTTTTCCTCGGGAAAGCGGTTGCGGAATATTGTAGAGAAAATAATATATGCTCTTTGTGGTCAGACATTCCAAGAGATGAAAGACAATTAACCAATCCTTGGGATTGATTTTGTAATACAAGCACCCTTCATCAAGCCCTGTTCCTGCCGTTAAACCGTCTGAGCATCTGGATCGCATATGACACAGCCGCCGCTTATGGCGGCTGTTGCCATTTCCTTATGCCCTTATGCGGTTACTGCTCACGGACTTTTATGGTGAACGTCCTATCATCGTCATCGTATTCAACAATTTCATATGTATTAATGAACTCGTCCATATTAACCTCAGACGAAATAGTAACAATGTATTTATCAGAAAGATCATTATAGACAAAAGCACCATATACAAACGCAGCTGCAAATCCTATTGTAGCTATAATTTTCAAGATATTAAGCTTTCTTTTCTTTTTTTGTGATGAGTCTTCTTCATCTGATGAACGAAGGATCATATTTCTAATACTGAGATAACAAATGCAAACAAGCAGCAAACACCAAATTATAACAAAAAGCACCTCATTTATTTTGCTTACATCTGACACATAATTTACACCATTAATAAATTCCATAAATATATCCTCCTCAATTTTCATTTGTGTTTTCTTTGGGCTTTATCGTATATACGCCATCCTTGTAATCTACGATCTCATATGTATCCTGAAATTCAGTCATATCTGCTTCCGCAGTTACAGTTACACGATATAATCCATTCGGCACTTTAAAATAGTCACCACCTATCTCGCCTTTGGCGAAAGCTCCTGCGGTAACTAATAAGGCTACGCCTAACACTTCGGCAATTAAAGGTTTTATAATCTCCCCCTCAGCAATGCTTCTTGATACCTTAAATGTAATATAGATATCCAAAACGAATATTGCAAGCGTTACAAAATATGCTGTAATCTGTAACCATATGGGCATTGACTTAACTGCCTCAATCAAAATAACTCCATTAATAAATTCCATAAAATTATCCTCCTTCATTAATTCCCCACTGGGGAATTATCACCATATTTCTGTGGTAGAATCGAACTCATCTCCGACCTGATATTTACAGTAAATTTCGGGGCTGACGGAAAAATCAGTTTTTACATCTTTCGGTAAGTACTTGTACATAATCCCGGTTGCAGGTTTAGATATGGTGATAACATACTCATTAGAATCATTAAAAGTATGATGAACGATCTGCTTATCGCAAACCACTCCGCTGCGCATATCAATTCCCTGAGAATGAAGATCTATTCTTACACATATTGCAAATATTATTGCAACTTTTATCAGTCCAAACAAAATTTTAGCTATTATCTCGTCTGCGTCCATTTTAAACACCTCCTCTCTCATTTAATGAACTTAGCGCATCATTTAAGATAGCTCGTTCCTTTTCAGCCTGTGCATTTTTTTTCTGTTCCGCTACTGCTTTTTCAAATTTTGCTTCCTTTATAAATTTGCAGAAATTAATGAGGCTATCTTTAGTTGTCAGGAAATCATAAATAGCAATATGGTCATGCCTCGTATCAAATATTGATGAACTTACGTTCTGTTTCTTATAATACAGCGCTGCATATTTTCTAAAAGCTTTTCCATTCAAGAATGCAGCTGATTTATCCTGCAAAATATCAGCCAATGTGCTGAGCTGTCGCTTTTGAATGACAGGTAGCTGTTCTAACGCCTGTTCCGGTGTTAAAAACAGTTCGTCCTTATTTAAGGTAATATATTTTTGCAGGCAATTATCCTCTAAGCCAATTAACGTTGTACAGGTAAACAGGATATCGTTCTTACCTTCCAAATAAATATCGTAAAGTTTAACAGGTATAACGTCATAATTGAAATTTAAAGTATATAATGTTTGGTTTTTACAAAGCCCCTGATTCTTTAATAAAAGTGATTTTAGCATTTTATTTCCATTCGTATCCAATATCGCATATATTATTGTAATAAGTGAGATTATTGAAAGTATTATAACCAGAGTTATTAAGTATTTCGGATTACTTTCAAAGTATTTTACATCTGCTGCACCAGCAAATAGACATATTATAAAAGCAGGCAGCCATATTTTTAGGACAAATTCTGATCCATCATAACTATACTCCCATATTTCGTATAGCTTTTTTAAAAAGTTTTCATATTTGTCAGGTTTACTACTTTTTGATTCCGAGGAAGGAGTATAATAAATATTTTCCGGCACAATCGTTTCCGGAACACGTATTTCATTATTATCAACTATCACTTCTATCGGATCGAAAAATCCATTATCATAAAGATATGCGTATGGTTCAAAATTTGAATTACTTGCCATGATTATTGATCTCCTTTCATTCGTACCGTATAAACTTCATCCTTATAATTCGTAATCTCATACGTATCTTCAAACTCATTCATATCCACATCCTGAGTTGTAATTACCTTATACTCGCCGGTTGGGGATTTTAAATGTAGAGGATCATAGAGCAGCTCATAGAGTGTTGATCCCATAATAAATAATACACTAATTATTATAATTATATCTAACCACGATGTCTCTTTCTTTGTGCCGATATTTTTAGCGATTAAAAAGCTTGTAATAGAAATTACCAGACTAACAATTAGTAATGCTAAAGGAAAGCGACAAATTTCCTCAATTAAAATAACTCCGTTTATTGCATTAAATTCCATTGTTTTTTCCTCCTATAAC
>ENA-UAZD01000060-UAZD01000060.1-human-gut-metagenome-genome-assembly--contig:-NODE-60-length-58690-cov-7.978289_pt1 | contig 58690 bp, 43 predicted proteins | sample MGYA00244112_ERZ654658 | MGnify/ENA primary metagenome ERZ654658 (study PRJEB26926, sample SAMN06164608) | human gut metagenome | biome: ENVO:00009003; feature: ENVO:2100002; material: ENVO:00002003... | reverse complement strand
ACGTGAGATAATGTACTTTACAGCAGGTAATTGCCTACTTGCGAAAGTTGAATTAGTAATATTACTGGCCGACCGATGCGGACCGGCATTGTTCAAACCTTGCCTCTGCCCTTTGCCCAAACTTTGAGAAGCTTTTGGATATTCCCGAAAAAGTAGTACCTTTGCACACGGAAATGTGGAGAGATTTGCCTGCTTGCAACCACACTAAAAAATGCTAAAATATTTCATATTGTGTTTTTGGTGTCGCTCCACGTATTCCGCATACGTTGGAGTTTTTTGTTTTCGCCTGCCGCGCTGAAATGCGACGTTGGAAATAATGGCCGAAGAATTTGGCCCATTATGGCGAAATGATTGAAATTATAAATATAACACATTATGAATTACTTATTTACAAGCGAATCAGTTTCCGAGGGACATCCTGACAAGGTGGCGGATCAGATCTCGGACGCTATCCTGGACGAGTTCCTCAGCCAGGATCCTGAGTCAAAGGTGGCCTGCGAGACATTCTGCTCGACGGGTTTGGTGGTGATCGGCGGCGAGGTGCGCTCGGACGAGGCGTACGTTGACGTCCAGAAGGTCGTGCGCGGCGTGATCAACCGCATCGGCTACAACAAGGCCGAATACATGTTCGACGGCAACTCCTGCGGAGTGCTCTCGGAAATCCACGAGCAAAGTCAGGACATCAACCGTGGAGTGGTGCGTGAGAACCCTGAGGACCAGGGAGCCGGCGATCAGGGAATGATGTTCGGCTACGCCTGCAAGGACACGGAGGACTATATGCCGCTCCCGCTCTACCTCTCCCAGATCGCACTTCAGGTGCTGGCGGACATCCGTCACAACACTCCGGAGCTGATGCCTTACCTGAGGCCTGACTCCAAGTCCCAGTTCACCATTGAATATGACGAGTCACACCATCCGGTGCGTGTCCACACGATAGTCATCTCGACCCAGCACGATGACTTCGTGGCAGAGGAACTCGGGAATATCACATATTCGGAGGCGGTTCGCCAGTTCGGTCAGGACAAGGTCGATCAGGCGATGCACGACAAGATTGAGGCGGATGTCAGGAATATCCTCCTGCCTAAGTTAAAGGCGGCCCTCAACCCTCAGACGGCCGCCCTGTTCAAGGACGATTTCATCCTGCACGTCAATCCGACCGGCAAGTTCGTGATCGGCGGCCCCGCGGGGGACACCGGTCTCACCGGCAGAAAGATCATCGTGGACACCTACGGTGGCAAGGGCGCGCATGGTGGCGGTGCCTTCTCCGGCAAGGACCCGAGCAAGGTTGACCGTTCGGCTGCCTACGCGGCAAGGCACATAGCCAAGAATATGGTCGCGGCCGGTGTCGCTGACGAAATGCTTGTCCAGGTCGCCTACGCAATCGGTGTGGCGAGACCTGTGAGCATATTCGTGGACACTTATGGAACCGGCGTCGTGCCTGACGCCGAGATCGCCCGCAAGATAGAGGATCTCTTCGACCTCCGTCCCGCCGCCATCATCCGTAAGTTCGAGCTCAAGAACCCGATCTACGAACCGACCGCCGCCTACGGCCACTTCGGCCGCAAGCCGTACACCAAGACCGTGAAGGTCGGCAAACCGGGACACCAGACCGACAAGCCAGTCCAGTTCTTCGGTTGGGAGAAGCTCGACGCCGTGGAGGGAATCAAAAAGGCGTTCGGAATATAGCGGTGCTTCTTACGGCGGAACTTATTATTGTATCGCTTCTATAATTATTGTGCCATTTGTCGCTTCTTGAACAGAGACTAAGTAAGTACGGGCGAGTTTCTCACAGATTCACGCCCGGAGAGTCACGTTTAGGTGACGGAGAAAGTAAGGGCGGCTGACAGGGATTGCCCATGCGCACCCCAAGGGCGGGATTCAGCCCAAATGCCGCTCGTGGAGTAACGTTTGAGACACCACGGGCGAGTCTCTCACAGATTCACGCCCGGGGAGTCACGTTTTGGTGACGGAGAAAGCAAGGACGGCTGACAGGGTTTGCCCAAGCGCACCCCAAGGGCGGGATTCAGCCCAAATGCCGCCTGGGTACTTTGTCCGGGGATTCGACGGATCGGGAAGAAATCTGGTCGGAGTCTCGGTAGGGGTTCTTCATTGATGCGCATTGTTTTCCGCATCGGTCTTCTTACAAGAGCTGTCCTAACGACAAAGCGGTCATAAGAAAAAGAGATTCCCACATTTTGGTAACGTGCAAAATGTGGGAATCTCTTTTTCTTTGGCCGCCTAAGCGCGAAGTCGCTTTGGTACTTCTACAAGCTCTGAGATTGAACTATCCCCGCGTTGAACAGCTGTTGTCGTCGTGGTGCGAAAGAGTTAGTTTTCCTCCACTACGGCATTATCAGGTGGCACTATGGCTAATGTAACCACATCTTGCATATTCAAATAATATATATTACTTTTGCCAACGTTGGCAAATAGTCGGCATTACATAAAGGTGTTGCCTTATCTTGAATAGAAATCTGCAAAATTTCAACGAATGGGATAAGAAGCACTTCATCACCATGTAGGTATTGGTGTCTCCACACCACTATCAATAGTTGGTGTGGAGTAGTTTATTCATTCGCGGGCTTTGCAGAGCCTCTATTCAAATAGACAAAACTCCACACTTTTTTTGTTGTTAGTTTCGTCAGGAGTTTGCGAAGAATAAAAACAAAGGTGATGAAAAAATTATTTTTTCTGATTTTAGCGATTGTCTGCTCAGTGGTAATCGCCAATGCTCAAAACACTTCAGGGGCCAGCAAGGTGGCTTTGAAGAATGGCATTGTCATCGAAGGAACGGTGACGACGCAAGGTGACGACATTATCGTCACTACGGCAAATGGGGATATGTTCTATTACTCGCGTTCCGAGATTTCAAGCATAACCGCACCGAGAGATTCTAATGTATCAAGAGTGGAATCATCATCTCCATCTTTGTCTTTCAGGGAATATAAAAGAGCGGCAAAGGCAGCGTGGAGAGATGTGAAAACAACTGAGTTTTGGGGAGACAATACCACTTCTATGGACTACTATCAGGGATACAGAACGAGAAAAAGACTTAGCACGATTTTCTGCTGTTCCGGAGCGGCAGTGACTTTTGCCGGAATTATATTTGCCATTGATTACGAGGCCGACATCGACGAACTCTTTCTTTCGCTCGCTCCAGGAAGTGCTTTACTGATCGCCGGCTGCGTACTGACGGCTCCTGCGAAGGCCAAACTCAGGCGCAGTTACGAGTATTATGACAACTATGGAAAGAGCCATGCCATCAACGTTTCCACCACACCAGTTGTGTACGCTCAAGGCGGAGCCGGATTGGGGATAAGAATCAACTTCTAATAGCCACAACACAAGGATATCAAAAAAAATCATAGAACCAATGACAGTAAATATTCTAAAACGAATCGCATCCCTCGCGATTGTTTCCGTCGCCTTTTTCACTACAATTGACGCTCAGGACATATCTTCTCTCAAGGCTCGCAAAACAATGAATAAATACGCCAGGAAAGAGCTCGCCGAAAAAGCGTCAAAAGCCGCAAGGAAAGCAGCCAAAGCATACATCCGTGATGGATGGGAAGTCGCTCCAGGGCATCTTCCGCTTGAGAAGCAGCTTGACAGAGCATACACCATGCAGTATGAATTCGATGAATCGGGCTACCCTCTGTACCTGATGAGTGAGGCGACATCTGTGGGCCAGAATTACGATGCTGCGAAGTTTCAGGCAATGGAACTTTCGAAGTTGCAGCTTGCCGGCCAAGTATCTTCCGAAATTGTCGGCTTGGTTGAGAACACTGTAGCGAACAATGAGTTGTCACCTGAGGAGGCCGTTTCAGTTCTGGAGACTGTTTCCGCCAGCAAGAACATAATCTCGCAGAAAATCGGGCGTGTGATAACTGTGGTGGAATGCCATCGCACCCTGTCGAATAAGAACAAGGAGGTGCGGGTTCAAATAGCCTATAACTCAAAGACGGCCATGGAAAGCGCAAAAAACGTCATCCGGAAGGAACTTAAGAAAAAAGGGGAGGATCTGCACGAAAAGCTTGACTCTCTGCTGAAACTTGACTGAAGCAGGATCACTCTATGTCAGCAAGATCGTTTCTGGCGTCGGCGCTTATCTTAATGTCATTGTCGGCCTATGCTCAAGGAATCAAGACCGTGTCAGGAGAATACATCTACTATCCTCCTGACACTGAGTCTTATGAACTGTCGAAGATAAAAGCATTGCAGCGTGCGAAGGAGCAGATCCTCGCAGACATATTCGGGACGGTAATCAACTCGGAGGCCACCACGGTTGTATCCGCTTCTCAGGACAAGTCCGAAGTCAACACGTTCAGCATCGGTAATTCCGTGGTCAAAGGCGAGTGGCTTGAAACAGTGGGAGAGCCAAAATTCAGCCGCTTTCTTGACAAGAATGACATGATGGCGATAAAAGTGAAAGTGAGCGGACGTGTCCGTGAGATAGGCATGTCTTCTTTGGACTTTGACGCAAGGGTTCTGAGAAATGGAGTTGAAGACAGATTTGAAAGTGCATACTTTATCAGCGGAGATGATCTGTTTGTCTCTTTCAGAGCACCTGTGGACGGCTACCTTGTCATATATCTGTATGACGGAAAGGACACGGCATATTGTCTGCTGCCGTATCTTTCCATGGATCAGAGAGCGGTCAATGTGAAAGGAGGCGAACGTTATGTGCTGTTTTCATCCGACGATGCCGTGCCTCCGGTAAAACCGACCGATGTTGATGAGTTTACCATGACGAGCGAGCAACCGGTGGAGTTCAACCGGATATATTGTATATATTCACCTGACGAGTTTACAAAGGCATTGGATGTGAAGTCAGATCTGGCTTCGCTCCCACGCGGGATAGGATTCCGTGATTTTCAAAAATGGCTTTCCGGAATGCGTATTCATGACACTAAAATCAAAGTAAAAACATTCGACATAACCATAAAACAGGAAAGGTGATGGAACATATCGTTATTTCCAGAATTCTGAAAAGATTGTCAACGCTTTTGACAATCAGTCTTATAGCATGGATGTCTTTCGCACAGAATACAAATGATGGAAAGATCATGTACAAGGTCGGAGACTTTGTTCCGACTTATGCCGGGAATGGCTTATGGGGCTACAAACAGTATGGCGAGTATATCATACAGCCCAGATTCTCTGCCGCCGGGCCGTTTTGCGAGGGTGTCGCGGCTGTTGCCATGAACGGAAAGTACGGCTACATCGACAGGCAGGGGAAATCTGTCATACCCTTCAAGTTTGATTCTGTCCAAAATTTTTCCGAAGGACTCGCAGCCGTGTGCATGAACGGGAAGTACGGCTATATTGACAACGCCGGAAAGTCTGTAATCCCTTTCCGATTCGAAGCGGCGTCTGATTTCAGGAATGGCCTTGCGAAAGTCAAACTGGCCGGGGTGGATAAATATGTTGACACCGCGGGCAAGATCTACGACAACAAGGAGGATGTGCTAAAAACCTACTCGAGTTACGCGAAGCAGTATGTCGAGCAATATGTGAACCAATGGCAAAAGAAAGGGAAATATGAAAAAACCGAGAGTTGGAAGAAACGAGTGAATGTCGAGACACGGCGCGCTCTAATCGATTCTTTGTTGAAATCAGCGAAGAAAGAGTACATCGCATATCAGAGCAAATCAGTCAAGAACGATCAGTCTATCGTGGAATATGACGCCGACGGTGAGATCTTCTTGATTCACGATAAACAATTCGGCTCATTATTGGTCCCAGTGCCGATTTCACAAGCGGAATCTTTCGAGAAAGGCTTCGCCGATGTTTCCAGAAGCAATACTTATTGTGTGTCAGAAGATCATCTGGGGCTTGAGTCTACGGTGTTCACCACACCTGATGGGAGGAGTTTTACCTACAGGAACAACAATTCGTTGGAGTTCGCTAGTGTTGACATATCTTATAACTTTGACAGTATTGATGTGGATGCGGACGACGCGGATGACGGCAACGTCGGAAAGCCAAGGCTTCATAGGAAATCAGTCGCGACAGGGAAGTCGGATGTTGACACCAACATTCCTTCATCCGGGATTGTCAACGACAAGACATTTGCCGTGATCGTCGCGAATGAGAAGTATCAGTCAGTCACTGACGTGGATTGCGCCGAGAATGATGGGAACATGTTCAGAGAATACTGCCATAAGACTCTTGGTGTTCCGGAGAAGAACATCCATTTTGTGCCCAACGCCACACTTGTGAATATGTGGGCTCAAGTAGATTGGCTTGAGAGCATCGCGAAAGCTTATGACGGGGATGCAAGCCTGATTTTCTATTATGCCGGGCATGGGATACCGGACGAGGGGACAAGAGACGCATATCTTTTGCCAGTCGATGGCAGTGGCTCCAATGTCAAGACAGGTTACAAATTAAGTGAACTCTATTCAAGTCTTTCAAAGTTCCCAACGAGACAGACGGTCGTCCTTTTGGACGCATGTTTTTCAGGAGCCGAACGAACAGGGGACATGCTTGTCGCGGCACGCGGTGTGGCGCTTAAGTCTAAAAAGGAAGTTCCAAAAGGAAATCTCATCGTCTTTTCAGCCGCTTCCGGAGACGAGACAGCTTACCAGTATACTGATAAAGGTCATGGTTTGTTCACGTATTTTCTTCTGAAGAAGTTAAAAGAGACAAAAGGCGATGTTTCCCTTGGAGATCTGGCAGCATATGTTCAGGAACAGGTGTACCGCCACTCTGTCATCGAGAATTCAAAAAGCCAGACTCCGACTGTAATCCCGTCAAGCGAGCTTTCCGGAGACTGGGCAGCACTGCGCCTCACACAAAGTGTGGAGGATAATTAATTGATGTTAAGGACATAAGGCTGCTCTCCTCCACACGCAAACGGTGATGAGGAGTTCCCAAGATTTCGCTGATTGACAACATGTTGGACTCCACATAGTTCCGTGCGGCACAACTGCAACATCGCGGACAGAAGAAAAGTCATTCCCGAATTTTTGTAACGTGAAAAATTCGGGAATGACTTTTCTTTGGCCGCCTCCGCACAAGGTCGCTTCGACAAGGGCTGTAACTCAAAGTTCTTTGTCTTGTCCGTCGGTTTTGTTATGACGCCTCCGCACAAGGTCGCTTCGACAAGGGCTGTAACCGCAACCTACTCCCCGCGGTCAAGTTCGCGGCGGATGTCTTTCTCCTTGATGGTGGCGCGCTTGTCGTAGATTTTCTTTCCTTTGGCGAGGGCGATGACGAGTTTGGCGAGGCCGCTGTCGTTGATGAAAAGTTTGGTGGCCACGATTGTGAGGCCTTTCTCCTTGACGGCCTGACGCAGGTGACGGAGCTCACGCTTGGTCAGCAGGAGCTTGCGGTCACGCATCGGCTCGTGCTGCCCCCAGGAGCCCCAGAAGTACTGGGCGACGTTCATACCCTTGACAAACAACTCGTTGCCAACGAAATAACAGAACGAATCAACCAACGAGGCCTTGCCCATACGGATTGACTTGATCTCCGTGCTGACCAAGGATATTCCCGCCACATAGGTTTCAAGGAACTCGTAGTCGAACGAGGCACGGCGGTTGCGTATCTCTACCTTATGCTCTTTCTGCTTTGGCATATTCACAAATTCATTTTCAATCAATCAGCACCGCAACGACAAGTCTCATCCATTCATCTTCCGGCACGCAGCGAAGCGGTGATTATGTTCATAGGCCACAAAGATAATCACTTTTCTTGGTGTTGCGGCCAAAAATGCTTAAGTTTGTCAATTACAGCCATTCCGGGCGAATGGCTTAGGAACATGAAAAAAATAAGTTGCCTCAGATTAAGAGAAGATTTTCGAGGATGGATTTCTTTTGGAAGAAGGAGTGTACTGGAGGTACATGACTGATGAGAAGAGAAATATAGACCATAAAGATTCCTTAAGATGATGCAGGTTATTTTTTGAAGTTACTTAGTAAGCGTTAAAAATAAGTTGAACTAAATTTGTGTCAGATTTTCGAGGATAGATCTATTTTCGAAGAAGGAGTGTGCCGGTGGCACATGACTGATGAGATATAGACCGAAAAGATTCCTTAAGATGATGCAGGTTATTTTTTAGAAGGTTACCAAGATTGAATTAACTAAACTTTATATGAACATGAGATGTCTTAACAGATTGATTCCAGCCACGATTTCTCTGTTGCTGGCATTGACGATCGCAGGAAGCCTTCATGCCCAACCCCAACGGACAAGAGTCACGGTGAGCGGCCACATCACGGACAAGGCCTCCGGCGAGACCCTGATCGGGGCCGGGGTGCTCACTGAAGGCGCGGGAGCCGCAACGAACAACTACGGATTTTACACACTGACAATTCCGCAAGGCAGACATCTGACACTGAGATATTCATACGTAGGTTATGACGACGCCACCGTCACGCTCGACCTGCTCCGCGACACTACCATCAACATCGCCTTGAAAGCGAACACCGAAATCAAGGAAGCTGTTGTCTCGGCACAAAGGGAATCCGGAATCATGGCCACGAAGATGAGCGCGATCGAGATTCCTATGAATATGATCAAGAACACCCCGGTACTCTTCGGCGAGGCCGATGTCCTGAAGACAATCCAGCTGATGCCGGGAGTGCAGAGCGGTGCCGAGGGCTTTTCGGGAATATATGTGCGCGGAGGCGGGCCGGACGAGAACCTGCTTCTACTGGACGGGATCTCTCTCTACAATGCCGAGCATATGCTGGGCCTGTTCTCGATCTTCCAGCCGGAGGCCGTGAAGAAAGTCACGCTGTACAAAGGCTCGTTTCCGGCCCGTTACGGAGGCAGGACATCCAGCATCATCGACGTGAGGACCAACGACGGCAACCTCCATGAGACGCACGGAACGGTAGGTGTCGGTGTCCTGTGCGACAAGTTCCACCTCGAAGGGCCGATCGCCAAAGGCAGGACGGCATATTCCATCAGCGCCAGAGGAATGCACACCTTTCTTTTCGACGGCATCCTCAGGGCGGCGAAAGTCCCGGCCAACTACTACTTCTTTGACATGAACGGCAAGCTGACCCACCGGTTCAGCGACAGGGACAGGCTGTTCCTGAACGCCTATTATGGCCGTGACATCTTCCACTTCATGGACGAGGATGAATATGAGATCGCCGGCGGAAGCAATGAATACCGCAGGTACGACGACAAGACCCACATACGCTGGGGCAATCTGCTCACATCAGTGAGGTGGAACCACGTCTTCAACGGTAGGCTGTTCTCCAACGCCACCGTGGCCTTCACCGACTACAGGATGAGGATGGGCTACACGACCAGCGAGAAAAGCCAGGACACTGAATACTTCTACAAGTACAAGTTCGACTACGGCTCCGGCATCAGGGACCTCACCGCCAAGATCGACTTCGACTACACCCCTGCTCCGAGGCACATCATCAAGTTCGGTGGTGAATATGTCAACCATGCCTACATTCCGGAGACCTACACGACCGTTGAGAAGGAAAACGACAAAGGGCAGATGGTCACTGACACGACATATACAAACAAAAAGGAGAAAAACCGCCTCGGACACGAGATGTCCTTCTACATAGAGGATGACTTCACGGTCGGCGGATGGTTGACCCTCAATCCCGGCGTACATCTGGCGATGTTCCTGACAAGCGGCAGAACCTACTGGTCACCTGAACCGAGAATGTCCGCCAAGGTGGATTTCGGCAAAGGTGTCAGCGTCAAGGCTGCATATTCGAGGATGGCGCAGTACGTCCACCTTCTCTCCTCGGCTCAGATCACCCTGCCGATTGACCTCTGGGTGCCTATCACCAAGAACATCAAGCCGGTGACAGCGGATCAATATTCATTGGGCCTCTATTACAACGGCCTTCCTGGTTGGGAATTCTCCGTTGAAGGCTACTGGAAGGAGATGCACAATGTCCTTGAATATAAGGACGGAGTCTCCTTCATGGCAAGTTCACAGTCATGGGAGGACAATGTCGTGATGGGTAATGGCCGAGCGTACGGAATTGAGTTCTTCATCCAAAAGACGATGGGAAAGACGACCGGATGGCTTGGCTATACCCTCGCCAAGAGCGACAGAATATTCTCCAACGGATTGATCAACAACGGGGAACGCTATCCGTACCGTTATGACAGAAGGCATAACATCTCTCTTGTCGTGAACCAGCAACTCGGGAAGAAGTGGGATCTCAGCGCGGTGTGGACTTTCGCGACCGGAGGCACCACGACCATCCCTGAAAGAGAAAGCATAGTGATGCTACCTGACGGGACGTTCACCCAGATTGACTATGCTCCGCACCGAAACAACTACAGGTTGCCGCCGAGCCACAGGCTAAACATCGGAGTCAACTACCACAAGAAAAAGAGGCGTGGTGAAAGCATCTGGAACTTCGGAGTCTATAACGCCTACAACAGGTTGAATCCGAATTTTGTCTATTACAAGGCCGACACGAAAGGTGATTCAAAATCAAGCCTCTACACAAGGAAGGCGAAACTCAAGTCTGTCACAATCCTGCCTATAATCCCGTCATTCAGCTACACTTATAATTTCTAAAGAGATGAGAGGACTTATTATATGCACAGCAGCGGCCTCCGTCCTGCTCGGAGCCTGCACGAAGGACATTGATTACAACCTGAAAGACATCAAGCCACAGCTGATAGTAAACTCGCAGATGACGGTTGGCGACACATTGCATCTTGTCTATCTGGCGGTAAGCAAGAGTGACCGCGTCGAGAGAATCAAATCAGGTTCGGTCAAATGCTATGTCAACGGCGTTCTTGTGGCTGACGGAAAACTTGACAACCGTGATGACGACTTGTTCATCAAGGAAGATCTGCACATCTATGGCCACCATTATAGAGACGAGCACCATAAAGATGTGTACACGGCAGGACCCAACGCCGCCGGCAAGACCAACCAGACCAGATACTCCTTCAAGGCCGGTTTCAAGCCGGGTGATGTCGTGAGAATCGAGGCGGAGGCCGATGACGGGGCCTACAAGGCCTATTCGGAAGTGGTTGTTCCAAAGGCTCCGGAATTCAGCATAACCGACACTCTGCTCCAAAAGAATCAATATGGCGACAATATTTACCGGATCCGTGTCAAAGGCAAGGACATCACCGGTGAGGACAACTTCTACCGGATACTGTCCGGACGTTCAGTTATCGACAAAAAGATCAGGTACGCGAGTGAGCGTGAAGAGGCAATGACTTGGGAAGAGACCAAGGACTACAGTTTCATCCGCCTTGACAAAGGCAACGACCCGATTCTGAACGATGGAGCCCCTGCCGAGGATCTCGACTTGGAAGGAGCTTCGGAGAACACTTTCAGAGTGTTTTCTGACAGACAGTTCTCCGACGGAACTTTCAACATCGGGTTCAACGTGAACGCCAATGAAATCATCTACGGGCTGCACGGACTCCTGAATTTCAACCGTATGGAATCAGAGACAACATTAAGCGTGACAATCCGTGGCATCACAAAGGATGAGTACTACTATCTGAAAGCGCTAAGCATCTACGACTATCTGGACGGAGACACAACACTGACAGAGCCCGTCTCCTTCCCTGACAATGTCGAGGGCGGAATCGGGCTCGTCAGCATAAGCACGGAAAGCGTAGCCTCAATCAAGTTCAAAAGGACGTACGACGTACCATCTTCATGGATTTACACTGAGTAATCCTTAAATATTCTTTAACGCTTACTGAACTTCCTTGATGATTTCCATACCTTTCCGGATGGCCTCCTCATTCTTAGGGATAAGATGATGGTGGCGCTCCGGGAGGGTTTTCCTCAAGGCCGCAAGAACGCTTTCGATCTTCACGACCGGACGGATCTTCAAAAGACCTCCAAGCACGATCATGTTGAACGTCTTGATGAGGTTCATCTCGGCGGCTGCGTCCATGGCGTCGATGCGATAGACCTTGATGTCCTTCCTTGTCGGAGGCTCGGAAATTCCATAGCCGTCGTAGATGATGATTCCGCCAGGCTTCACCTTTGGCTCGAACTTTTCCAGCGAAGGCTGGTTCAGAACGATGGCGATGTCGTAGCTGGAAAGGATCGGGGAGGAAACCGGATCATCACTGACAATCACGGTCACGTTGGCCGTACCACCACGCTGCTCCGGACCATAAGCCGGCATCCAGGTGACTTCCTTGCCTTCCATCAGACCGGCGTAAGCCAGAATCTTACCCATCGAAAGGACACCCTGTCCTCCGAATCCTGCGATTATTATCTCATCTGTCATACCCTTGTCGATTTAAAGTTCAACGCCTTTGTCCTTGAGGTCTCCAAGATGATAGAAGGCGAACATATTCTCTTCCATCCACTTGTTGGCCTTCTCAGGACTCATCTTCCAACCGGAGTTGCAGGTGGACACAACCTCGACGAGATTGGAGCCCTTGCCCTGCATTGAATATTCAAACGCCTTTCTGATCGCCTTCTTCGTGCGGTTGATGGCGGCCACGGTGTGGACAGCCTGACGGGTCACGTAGCAGGTGCCATCAAGTGTGGCGGCGATCTCCGTGATCTTCAGCGGGTAGCCGTGAAGCGACACTTCCCTGCCGTAAGGGCAGGTCGCTGTCTTCATGCCCAGAAGGGTCGTCGGAGCCATCTGCCCACCGGTCATTCCGTAGATGGCGTTGTTTATGAATATGATCGTGATGTTCTCGCCTCTGTTCAGGGCGTGAATCGTCTCGGCGGTTCCGATGCAGGCGAGGTCGCCGTCACCCTGATAGGTGAACACCAGCCTGTCCGGCCAGAGACGCTTGGTGGCGCTGGCGAGTGCCGGAGCCCTACCGTGGGCGGCCTCCTCCCAGTCAACATCTATGTACTTGTAGGCAAACACGGCGCATCCCACCGGAGAGATGGCGATCGTCTTGTCCGTCATTCCCATCTCCTCGATCACTTCGGAGACTATCTTGTGCACAACTCCGTGGCTGCAACCAGGGCAGTAATGCATCGGAGTGTCGTTCAGCAAGGTCGGTTTCTTATAGACGACCTGGCCTTTCTCTATTATTTCTTCTCTTGTCATGGTCTTCTGATTTAGAACAGACGTTTGATCGCGTCAACAACCTCGTCAGGATCCGGAATAATGCCGCCCAGACGCCCAAAATGCTGCACAGGGACCTTGCCCTCCACAGCGAGACGGATGTCCTCGACCATCTGTCCGGCGTTGATCTCAAGCGAAAGGATACCCTTCACCTTAGAGGCGAGCTTCTGAACTTCCTTCGTAGGGAAAGGCCAGAGGGTGATCGGACGAAGGAGCCCGACCTTGACGCCCTGTGAGCGGGCGATCTCGATGCTCTTCTTGGCGATGCGGGCGGCGGAGCCGAACGCCACAATGGCATATTCAGCGTCATCAAGAAGATACTCCTCGAAGCGGACTTCCCTTTCCTCGATCTCCTTGTACTTCTTCTGGATGCGGAGATTGATGACCTCCATCTCCTCTGAGCGGAGCTCAAGGGAGGTGATGATGTTCGGTTTTCTTCCGCCGACACGGCCGGTGGTGGCCCAAGGGCATTCCTTGATGATCTCTTCCTCGGTGCGGCGCGGCTTGAACGGAGGAAGCACGACCTTCTCCATCATCTGCCCGATGGCGCCGTCGGCAAGGATCATCGCAGGGTTGCGGTAACGGAACGCCAGTTCGAAGGAAAGATCCACGAAGTCAGCCATTTCCTGCACAGAGGCAGGGGCCAGCACGATGAGATGATAGTCTCCGTGACCGCCGCCCTTGCAGGCCTGGAAGTAGTCCGCCTGGCTTGGCTGGATGGTTCCGAGTCCGGGACCTCCGCGCATGACATCAACGACGAGAGCCGGAAGCTCGGCTCCCGCCATGTAGGACAGACCTTCCTGCATCAAGCTGACGCCCGGGCTGGAGGATGAAGTCATCACTCTCTTGCCTGTGCAGGCTCCGCCATAGACCATGTTGATCGACGAGACCTCGCTCTCAGCCTGAAGGACGACCATACCGGTGGTCTCCCAAGGCTTCTCTGCGGCCAGAGTCTCAAGAACCTCTGACTGCGGGGTGATCGGATAGCCGAAATAGCCGTCGCAACCACAGCGGATAGCCGCGTGGGCAATGGCCTCATTGCCCTTCATCAATGTGATTTCCTGATCTGCCATAGCTTAGACTGTTTTAAGACGGTAAACGGTTATACACCCGTCCGGGCAGACAGTGGCGCAGGACGCGCAGCCCGTACAGGTGTCAGCAAGAACCTCGTGGGCGAAATTGTAGCCCTTACGGTTCACTTCCTTGGTCGTCAGAGCAAGGACATCGAGCGGACAGGCGACGACGCAGAGATTGCAGCCCTTGCATCTCTCGGTGTCGACCACGGTCGCTCCTTTCATTTTAGCCATAATACCTTGTTGTTTATTGATTGTACATATCCTTGTTGTAGAAATCCAGGATCTCGTTCGCTATCGCATAGGCGTTGGCCGCCGGGCTTTCAGGATTTATCGCCATGGCCTCCAGATAATTGTTGATGGCCTTCTGCCAGTCTCCTTTCTTTCTGTGCGCGTTGCCCAGAAGATAGTAGGCACGGTCAGAAGGCTCCGGAGCTGAGGTGATATATTCATCAAGCAGACGGATCGCCTCGTCAGTCCCGCCTTCCACAAGAATCTTTTCTATTGCCTCTAATCCGAGCATCGCCTAGTCGATGAACAGACACCAGTTGTGGGTGTCCTCCTCAAGTCCTTTCTGGATGCCGATGATGCGGTTGTAGAGTTTCTCGCTGACCGCTCCGCACTTGTCTCCGGAAGGGAATCTGTAGCGGCGTGACACGTCCTCACACTCCAAAGCCGGTTTATCATCGACATAGCAGATAGGAGTGATGACCACAGCCGTTCCGCAAGAGTTGACCTCATCGAACTCAGCCAGTTCTTCAACCTTTATAGGACGGACCTCGACATCCATTCCCATATCCGCAGCCACTGTACGAAGGCTGCTGTTTGTGATGGAAGGAAGCACGCTGCCGGAACGTGGAGTCACGTAAGTGTTACCCTTGATGCCGAAGAAGTTGGACGAACCGAATTCCTCGATGGTCGTCTTCGTGGCGGAATCAAGGAACAGAAGCTCACGGTAGCCAGTGTTGTGGGCGATGTTATAAGCGTGAAGCGACTGCGCATAGTTTGCGCCGAGCTTGTAGCATCCAGAACCGAAAGTGGAGGCGCGGTCGTAGTTCCTCGAAATAACAGCGGTGCCAGGAGTCAGACTCTTCGCTCCTGAATATGTCCCCACAGGCGAGCACATCACGGCGAACATCACATCACGCGCCGAATGTATTCCCAACTGAGGATTTATTCCAATAAGGGCAGGACGCAGGTAGAGGGAGGCTCCGCTCGCCTCGTAAGGCGGAAGATATTCAAGGTTCTCCTTCACGCACTGGACACACATATTGATGAACATATCCTCTGATGGGTACGGCATGTCCAGATAGGTCGCGCTGTCAGCCATTCGCTTTGCATTGCGGTCCGGGCGGAAAAGCCGGATCCTGCCGTCAACCCCACGGAACGCCTTCAATCCCTCGAAGCAGGAAGGGGCGTAATGGAATATCCCCGCGAAGCTGCTGAGGCAGATGTTGAAGTCCTCCGTCACCGTAGGGGTCTCCCATTTTCCGTCAATGCAGCGGCTGTACACCAATGCCTTGGTCTGAGTGTAGCTGAAAGACAGCTTGCTCCAATCTATATTCTTCATCATTCGTATTAATTAATCTTCAATAATTCTGTCCTTATTGTATGTATGAACCTTCGTCTGGCCGGAAAGGATCATGTAGCCGTTCTCGGCGAGGCTGTTGATCTCGTCCTCTCCCGGGAAGACCTCCACCGGAGCGATGAAGCCGATCTTCGCCTTGATGGCGTCCATCAGCATCTTGCTGTGTGCTATGCCTCCCGTCAGAAGAATGGCGTCAATCTTACCGTCAGCGGTAGCGGACATCGCCGCGATGTACTTGCAGATGTTCAAAACGTATGCCTTGAGGAAGGTTTGAGCCAGTTCATTGCCGTCATTGGCCATATTCTCGACATCCAGCATACTGTTTGTGCCGAAGTAAGCGACGGCACCGCCGCGTCCCACGAGCTTCTTCTGGATCTCCTCCTTGGTGTACTTTCCGCTGAAGCACATGTCGATAAGCTCGAACGGCGGGCAGCAGCCGGATCTCTCAGGAGTGATAGGGCCGTCTCCGCCAAGGCCGTGGTTGGTGTCGATCACCTTGCCGTTCCTGTGAAGAGAGATGGTCGCACCTCCGCCCATATGAGCGACAATCACGGTGACATCATTGGTCTTGTGGCCGTGCTCACGGAGGTAACGCCTCACGATGGCCCTTGAGTTCAAGGCGTGGAACAATGTCTTGCGGGAGAACTCAGGGATTCCACCCATCCTGCACTCCGGCAGCATCTCGTCCGCCATAGGAGGGTCGGCGATGTAGGCCACGCATTTCCCGAAACGAGGAGTCAGCTTCTTGTCCTCACGGATTTCGTTGATTTCCTTGGCGACATCGTCAGCAAGAATAGCGCTGAGGTTGCAGGCGTGATCTCCGTCACGGCAGCTGTTCAGGACATCACGCATGTCCTGATTCACGTTATAGACTCCTGTGATGACCGGAACGATGAGGCCTCCCCGAGCCATAACGATGTCCACATCCTCAAGCGGAATGTCTTTGGAGGCCATGAAATCCTTGATGGCCTGATGACGCATGTCCGCCTGATCCATTACGGACGGGTATTTGGCGACATCCCCGGCGGTGTGCTCAAGTTTGGTGTCAAACACTCTGACACCATCTGAAAAGTAGCCCAACTTCGTGGTTGTGGACCCCGTGTTGATTATAAGAATGTTTCCCTTTTGAGGTACTTCTAATGAATTTGTCTTGTTATCCATCGGATGATAAGGCTTTATTACGACCATAAATATATTACATTTTTTCAATTAAGACAACAATTATGTCAAATTTTATAACGTTTTACGCTGTTTTTAAATTATTTTAACAAAAATCAAACGTTTTAACATTCGAAAATATATTCATTTGCAATCCATGACATAAATGGTCGGCGGTAAAAGTCTCTGTTCTGAATATTCATCATAACGGATAATAATTGTAAATTTGCGGTAAAGGAGGAATTGAATATGAACTCATTCAGGGAACTTGCGCAGATGCGCAGAAGCCACAGGATCTACACAGACGAGCCTGTGAGCGATGAATATGTAAGGACGATTCTCAGGGCGGCCCTTATGTCACCTACTGCCAAGGGACTCAGGAAATGGAGATTCGTGGTCACCGACAACAAGGAGAAGATCGAGGATTTGGCCGGAATCAGGACTGCCGGTTCACAGTTTCTGGCGGGTGCCCCAGTGGTGATCGCCGCGCTTGGAGAGCCAGGGGAGGAGGAAATGTGGGTTGAGGATTGCAGCATCGCCGCGGTTTCTATGCAATATCAGGCCGAAGATCTTGGACTGGGTTCCTGCTGGTGCCACATCAGGGGCAGGGAGAGCAAGGAGGCCGGTGTTACGGCGGAACAAAAGGTAAGGGCGATTCTGAATATTCCGGAAAAATATTCCGTTCTGTGCCTGATAGCCGTCGGACATCCCGCGGATGAACGCAAACCGCAGAACGAGGAAGCCCTCAAGTGGGATCAGGTCAGCTATGTTCATTGAACCGGTGGCCCGGTTCCGGTCGCCGTTCAAGACCAAGTTCGGGATTCCGAGGCAGGCGGGGTTGGTTCCTGAGCTGAAAGGCCGGATTGTGTTCGAGCCTCGGTTCCGGAGCGCTGACGCTGTGCGGGGGCTTGAAGGGTTTGAATATATCTGGCTGATCTGGGGGTTCTCCGGGAACAAGCCTCGGTCGGCCGCAAGTTCGGTCGCTGAACCTACCAACTCGGCCGTTGAGCTTGTCGAAGCGCAACGGACATCAGCAGAATCGCTTCGGCAGGATCAGCGACCGGAAAAAGCGGCTTTTCAGGCGACAGTAAGGCCGCCGAGGTTGGGCGGCAACGAGAGGATCGGGGTTTTCGCCAGCCGCTCCCCTTTCCGTCCTAACGGACTCGGGCTTTCATCGGTCAGGATAGAATTCATCGAATATGACGCCAAAGATCCTGACGGCAAACCGATAGGTCCTGTCATCAATGTTCTGGGAGCGGATCTGATGGACGGGACACCGATTTATGACATAAAGCCTTACGTCACTTATGCGGACAGCCATCCGGATGCCGTGTCGGGATTTGTCGATGACAAGGAATGGAGGCCGTTGAAGGTCGTGTTCGCGGATGAGGTCACTGAGCCCGTCGAAGTGACCATCCCCGGTTGGACAGAATCCGATGCAGCCGCCCTGAAAGAGGTGTTGGCGCAAGACCCGAGACCGAGATACCAGAACGATCCGGACAAGGTTTACGGGATGATATTCAATGATATGGATGTCAGGTTCAAGGTCGATGGCGATGTCCTTACTGTTGTCGGAATCAAACATCCGAAGGCCGAAGCCTGATCAACACACGCAAACAAAACGAACGAAAACAAATGAAGCAATACCCATCACTTGAGATAGTCCCTCCCCTGAAAGGGATGACCAAAGATGAACTCCTGAATGACATAAGACCGTTCATCGAGTTCAATCCCAAATACATAAACGTCACCTGCCACAGGGACGAAGTGACCTACGAGGAACAGCCTGACGGAAGCTACCGGAAGCGGCTCATACGCCGGCGCGTCAGCGAGACCGCCGTCTGCGGAGCCATCCAGTCCGAATTCAAGGTCAACGTGGTTCCCCACCTCATCTGCGGAGGACTTACCGCCGAACAGATCGAGTTCCAGCTGCAGGACTTCAAGTTCATGGGAATATCCAATGTCCTGGCCTTGAGGGGAGACTGTCTCACGGGCGAAAAGCGCTTCTCCCCTGTCCCTGGGGGCTATGACCACGCCAACGAACTTGTGGAGGCGATCCGCCGTTTCGAAAAGGAGAACGGATGCGAGGGCTTTTTCAGAATCGGGGTCGGAGGCTATCCGGAGAAGCATTTCGAGGCCGCGAATATGGACGAGGACATCGCGAACCTCAAGCGCAAGGTCGATGCTGGAGCGGACTACATCACAACCCAGATGTTCTTCGACAACCAGGTCTTCTATAAATTCGTGGACAGATGCAGGGCGGCAGGAATCTCCGTCCCGATCATCCCCGGACTCAAGCCGATCTCAACTCCAAAGCAAGTGAGACTGCTCCCGGAATCCTTCTCAATCGACATTCCGTTCGAACTCACAAGCGAGATCTCCGCCCATGAGAACGACAGACAGGCGGTCTATCAAATAGGTCAGGAATGGGCCACCGCTCAATGCAAAGACCTTCTGGCTCACGGAGTTCCGGCGGTTCACTTCTACACTATGGGCAAGTCCGCCAACATCATAGGAATCCTGCGGGAGTGTTTTTAAATTCAGGAATATAGCGACAGTATGCACGACATCCGGACCGAACTATCCAAACGAATCCTCATCCTCGACGGAGCGATGGGCACGATGCTTCAGCGCAAGGGCCTTCAGGGCAACAGCGAGTCATTCAACCTCACCAACCCTGAAACGATCGGTGAGATACACAATGAATATATTGAAGCGGGAGCTGATATAATCACGACCAACTCATTCAGTACCAACAGCATTTCGCAGTCTGAATATAATCTCTCAGACAAAGCCGGGCAGATGGCCGAGGCCGCCGCGCGGATAGCCCGCAAAGCCGCTGATGAGGCTCCGCGCAAGATTTGGGTGGCCGGAAGCGTCGGGCCTACAAGCAAATCCTTGTCCCTTGCCCAGAACATCAACGACCCGATTTTCCGTCCATATTCATTTGACGGGATGGCGGAGGCGTTCGAGGTTCAGATCAGAGGACTTGTAAAAGGTGGAGTGGATCTGCTGCTGTTCGAGACTTGTTTTGACGCCCTCAACACGAAGGCGGCCTTGTATGCGATCGGACATATTCCCGAAGCATCGGATATTCCCATAATGATTTCTGCGTCAATGAGTGACCGCAGCGGGAGGACGCTTACGGGGCAGACTATGGAGGCATTCTACCGCTCTGTCCAGCACTGCTCGCCGCTGTCGTTCGGGCTCAACTGCTCGCTGGGGGCGGAGGAGATGATTCCGCTGATCGCCGAAGTCGCGTCGTTCGCCACCTGCGCCGTCAGCTGCTACCCTAACGCCGGGCTGCCGAACGAGATGGGTGAATATGACGAGACACCTTCCCAGATGGCGGAGTCCGTGCGGAAAATGGCGCTGGCAGGGTCTGTGAATATTGTGGGAGGATGCTGCGGCACGACTCCGGAACACATCAAGGCTGTGGCCGAGGCGGTTAAAGGAATATCTCCGAGAGCGATTCCTGAGCCGGACAACGTCCTCTATGTCAGCGGATTGGAAAGCGTGGCGGTTGACAGGAAGAATAACTTCACGAATGTCGGAGAGCGGACCAATGTGGCGGGCTCACGCAAGTTCGCGAAACTGATCGCAGCCGGGGACTACGAGACCGGGCTTCAGATCGCCGCGGGGCAGATAGAGAACGGGGCGAGCGTCATCGACATCAATATGGATGACGCTATGCTGGACTCCAGGCTTGAGATGGAGAAGTTTCTGCGTTATGTCTCCAATGATCCGGCTGTGGCCAAGGCCGCTATTATGATAGATTCCTCGCATTGGGAGACGTTGGTGACAGGGCTCAAGAACGCCCAGGGGAAGTGTATCGTGAATTCCATCTCACTTAAAGAAGGAGAGGAAATATTCATTGAGAAAGCTCGGGAGATCAAGGCGTTGGGTGCGGCTATCATCGTGATAGCGTTTGACGAGGAGGGGCAGGCTACGACTTACGACAGGAAGGTGGAGATCTGCCGGCGGGCATATTCATTGTTGACTTCCAAGGTCGGGGTTCGGCCTTGTGACATCATATTCGATGTGAATGTGCTGCCTGTGGGGACGGGGATTCCGGAGCATTCGAGGTACGGGATTGATTTCATTGAGGCGGTGCGGTGGATCAAGGGGAATCTGCCGGGGTGTCGGACATCAGGTGGTATTTCAAATCTTTCGTTTTCTTTCCGTGGGAACAATACTGTACGTGAAGCCATGCATTCGGTGTTTCTTTACCATGCGATTTCGGTGGGGCTGGACATGGGGATTGTGAATCCCGGGATGTTGCGGGTTTATGATGAGATTGAGCCGGAGTTGCTTAAGTGTGTGGAGGATGTGATTCTGGATTCGGATGCTGAGGCTACGGATCGGTTGATTGAGAAGGCTTCGAGGATTTTGTCGGAAAAGGATGCTGGTGGGGGCAACATTTCTGGTGGGGGCAGCGCGCGCCCCGAAGGGCCGGAGGCGACCTGCGCTGCGCGCCCTGTCCGGGAGAATGGTCGCCTCGCGGCATCGGGGGGCGCGCTGACGGGGGCTGATTCAAGTAATATTTCTTCGGTCGCTGAGCCTGTCGAAGCGGCTGTGGAGGAAAGGCTGGTTCGGGCGTTGGTCAAAGGGGATTCATCGGGACTGGAGAGGGACATCAATGAGTGTCTTTCAAAGTACGATAAACCGGTGGAGATTATCGACGGGCCGCTGATGAGCGGGATGGCTCGGGTCGGGGAACTGTTCGGGGCGGGAAAGATGTTCCTGCCTCAGGTGGTAAAGTCGGCCAAGACTATGAAGAATGCGGTGGCTCTGCTGCAACCTTACATTGAGGAGAGGGGCGGAGAGTCGGAGGTGAAAAAGCCTCGGATCGTGTTCGCTACCGTCAAGGGGGACGTGCACGACATCGGGAAGAACATCACGGAGATCGTGCTGAGTTGCAACGGGTTCGAGATCGTGGATCTTGGGGTCATGGTACCGAAGGAGACGATTCTGGAGAAGGCGGCGGAGACCTCCGCGGACCTTATCGGGGTCAGCGGGCTGATAACGCCCTCGCTATACCAGATGGAGGAGATCTGCAAGGAGATGACGGCCAGAGGGTTGGACACTCCCCTGCTTGTGGGCGGAGCCGCTGCGTCGGCGCTCCACACAGCTGTCAGGCTGGCTCCGCTTTACGGGCATGTGTTCTATGGCCAGGACGCATCCGCAAGCGCGGTGCTTGCAAACCAGCTTATCACGGACAGAGAAGGCACGGAGGCCGCGGAGCATAAAAAGCAAGAGCATCTTCGTGAACTTTATGCACAGTCTTCACAGAAAAAGGCTGGTCACAAGCCCGTCGAACCGTTCCCGGCCTCCAGTTTCATTAAGGGGGAACCATTCGGGAACATATCGGGGAAGAGGCTCGGCATAGAGGAAGTGGAGCCGTTCTTTGACTGGAATATGTTCGCTGCGATCTGGGGAATAAAAAGTGGAACAGGACACGACGAACTAAGGAAACTCCATGCCGACGCACATAAGGAAATTGATAGACTAAAGAACGGAAACGCTTGTCGGATAACCATTTCGGCAAGGTTCGACGGATGTCATAGCGAAGGGGACGACATCGTCTCCAAAGATTTCCGGCTGCCGATGCTCCGGCAGGAAGGCGAACGGTCACTGGCCGATTTCGTTCCGCCTAAGGAATATGGGTTCGAGTCGCCTATGGGGATGTTCGCGATTTCCGTGCGCACAGAATCACATCCATCCGGATGCGACTGTCCGGCTTGCGGCACGGAATACGGGCCGATGCTTACCAGGGCAGTGCGGCTGACTCTCGCGGAGGCGGCGTCCGAATGGCTGAGCGGGCATATTCATAAAGAATTGCCATCAGAGTTCAGCGGGGCGAAGGTCATCAAGCCTGCGGCGGGGTATTCAAGTTGCCCGGACCACACGCTCAAGCGGGATATTCTTAGGTTGCTGCCTGAATCAGAGAGGCTTGGCATCACGCTGCTGGACAGTTGCGCTATGATTCCGGACGCCAGCATCTGCGGACTCATATTCATTCATCCGGAGGCCACCTATCCCGAAATCCGCCGCGTCAGCCAGAAGGCGATTGATGAATATGCCCGCAGGCGTGGTATGTCAGATTCCGAGAAGGCGCGCTTCCTGGGGCATCTGCTTTAGTACGCCATATTCCACATGGCATTCTGGGCCGCTCCGCTCTTGGAGGCGTCCATCTTGCCGAAGTTCCATGTGAAGGAGAGGATGATCCTGCGGCCGAGCACATTCGTGTAGGAGTTCTGGACGTAATCATCCTGCACGGTACGCATCAGTGACCTTGCGCTGTCGAGCAAGTCCTGAGCGGTAAGGGTGATATTGAAAGACTTTATGTTCTTTCCGACACTGAAATTCCAGCGGACATAGTCATCATTATAACCGGAACCATAACCTCGCAGGATTCTATAGGAGAAATCAGACTGGAACTCAAACTCGTGAGGTGATGTGTAGGATGGACTTATTCCAAAATTTGTATCCCAAACATCTGTATCCGCCTTTGAATCCAGGGAATATCTTGATTTTGAATTATTAACCCCTGACCCGAGTTGCAGAGAGAAGCGTTCGAGATTCAAGGTTACCATCATACTAATATTCGTTCTGACACTTCGTGTCAAGCTTTCCTGAAAGCCGCTCTGTCCGGAGTAGAAAAGGTTTCCGGAAGCGTCTCCCCAGAATTTGCTCATAAAGTCGGTGTAGTCAAAAGAGTCAAGGTCGATCTCAAGATTGTCGAGAGTGCCTTTGCTTTGATAACTTACAGATCTGGTGACACCAAATCCACCATTGACGGAGAGTTGCAGTTTACCGTCCTTTGACAATGGGGTGAAGAAATTAAAGTCGGAGCTGTAACTATAGGAAGGTTTCTTAGTGTTCACCGGAATCGAATATCTGACGCTGTTCTCATCAAACCAAATGGCTGACACCTGCGAATTGGAGGAATAATCTCCGAACAGCCATCCATTGAACCTGGCTTTCCCCCAAGAGCCCCTGTAGGTGGTGGTCACAGATTCTTTTGTAACCGGTTTAAGGTAGATGTTTCCCGCCGTGATCTTTGTCGGATTGACAATGTTGAATGTCGGCACAATGCTGGCGGAAGAAGGTCTGGCCGTTCTGCTGGACAGTCTGAAATACACATTGTTGTTCTTGTCGGAATATCTCACGTTCACGAAAGGCGAAAGCGTTGTCTGCCACTCGTCCACTCCTGTTTTGGTGTCAAGCCCGAAAGAACGGGCATAGTTCTCGTTCTTGTAGAGCCTTGCCTGACCACCGAACTGCACGTTGGTCTTTCCCTTGTTGAACTGAGCCAGAAGCTGTCCTTCATTGGAGAAATAGTAGTTGTCCGACACAGACGAGTAGTAGTCGTTGGCCGATCCGTCAGCATTGGACGCGTCACTGGTTGACTTCCTTACACTATAGCGCGAGCTCAATGTCGCGGACAGCGCCCAGTTCTTGCCGAACGGCTCGACGTATTTGAGCGATCCGCCTATGTCACTGTAACTGCCGTCCTTGTCGTAAATCAGATCACGAATGTCCTCTTTGCCTGAAGAAGCGAACGTTGTTTTTGAATATTCTGTCGATTTTCCGTCATTCGCACTCAAAGTGTAGTCAAGATCAAGGGTCAACGCGCGTTTATCTTTGCCGAGTTTCTTGATTCCGGCGCTCAAATCACCTCCGGTGGAGATTCCACTCTTCTTTGAAAATGTGTTTGACACCGAACGGTTTCTCTCCACACCTTCCATAAGCGACTGTGTGTTGCCAGTGGAAGTGTTGTTGTAGTCATACCAGGAAAAGTATGGCTCAAAGTAAAGTGATGTCTTCTTCCTGTTTTTCTTTTTGAACTCGGCGCGCACACTGAACTTGTCCAGATTGCCGTTCTCAACCTCGCCTGAAGTGTCGAAAAGGTCGCCATCCTCCTTGAATGAAGTCCGGTCAGTCCTCGAACGCTTGTCCACGTTCTCTGATGAGTAAACAACCGAAGCATCTGTGGTGAAGCCTTTTATCACATCCGAGTTCAAGTTCGTCCCCACCTGCCATCTTCTGTGCATGCCATTGTACGGCAGCGACGGGACATCGCTCTCATTACCGTCATACATGACCAGCATCCCGGATCCGGGAGCCATGAAGTTGTAGCCGTTGGCTATGGTCGTGAGCTGGTTCCTCTCGCCGTAGGCCGAGACCATCGCGGAGCCGCTGAAGAGCAGATCCTTCCTTTCCTTGAATCCGTTGTCATCCTTGCCTGAAGCTGTCGTTCCTCCCGAGAGTTTGGCGTTGCCGAACCATCCGCTCTTATATTCCTCCTTCAGCTCGACATCCATCACCTTCTCCTTGTCCCCCTTGATGCCGGTGAACTCGGCGGACTCGGACTCCTTGTCGATGACCTTCACCTTGTCCACGATCCTGGCCGGAAGGTTGTCGAGAGTGGCCTTGTTGTCCCCAAGGAAAAACGTCCTGCCTCCGACCGTGATCTTGCTTACCTCCTTGCCGTTGACCTTGACGGTTCCGTCCTCGCCTACCTCCACGCCGGGCATCTTCTTCAGCAGATCCGCAAGGTTGTCGTTGGACATAACCCTGAAAGAAGAGGCGTTATAGATAAGAGTGTCGCCCTTTATCTCCATCGGAGTGCCGACAGCGGAGACTGACGCAGCCTTCAGCATCTTGTCGTCCGGCTGCATCAGGATGACCTTGGCGTCGAAGTTACCCCGGACGAAGATCTTCCTATAGACCGGCTTGTAGCCAAGATATTCAATGCAAAGCAGATGCTCCCCCTTGGTCACATCCTTCAATGTCGCCTTTCCCAAGGTGTCCGTCAACGCGAAACTTGTGATGACCGTGTCCTTGGGATGCCGCAGGTAGGCCGAAGCGAACGCGACCGGCTCTTTGGTGAGCGAGTCAAGAACCTGTGCCGTCACTTTGAACGATGTGCGTCCGAACATATCATCAGATATGACGATCTGCGCATCAAGCCTGGCTGTAAAAGACGCGGCGAAAAGCAAGGCGAGCGCGATGAATATTCCTTTCATATAATTAAGCAGCAACAGAAATAACCTCTATTTATGAATATGAACGCTTATTTGACGGGGATGCTGCGGCCCGGTTTTCCGAAACTCAATTTGGCGTCAACCTCGCGGATGTCGTCATCCGAGAACTTGATAGTCCATTTCGGCATCGTCATCAGTTCGAAAAGCGCGGCCTCGGTCATCGGAGCCGTGTAACGTATGCGGATGCATGGCTCCAGATCATCGTTAAGGGTGAGGTATGTTCCCAGAACCCCTTCATGGGAGGACAGATGGTTGCTGAGGAATGGCATCCCTCTCTTCACGATAGGCTTCTCGTAGTTGCGGTCAACAATCTCGTACCACCACTGGGCCGTGTCAAGATTGGTTTCACGGGCATACTCAGCGGCGAACTGGTCGAACATCATCCTTAGGTAGTCTGGAGTGGAGATCATGGTGCTTCCCTTCTCCAAACGGATGAACTTGAATCCGAGATCGATCGTCTTGACCCCGCCGCCGTGAACCGGCATCTCAAGGGTCTTCTTCTCGACAATATTCTTAAACCACGCCTCGTCCAGATCCTCGTCAGGCGCCATGTACACTTTGACGATGAGAGGGCACTCGTAGATGGACTCCAGACCGAATATCTTCTTTTCCGTGAGTCTCATCTGCATTCCGAGGTAGTTGAGGTCGAGTTTGTCGAACATCTTTTCCGTCCTGATGGTCACGCACTTGAGCGAGTCGTACTGCTCCGGCTCCAGGCTGTTGACCCTGAACTTGGAAGGGACGAAGACCAGAGCCTCGACCTTCGCGGCGTCGATGGCGTTGGCGTCATAGGTGACCACGACCGTGTGGCTTCCGACGAATGTCCTGACTCCATGGACTCCCGCCACCTTCTCCATCCTGGCCTTGAAGGCCATCGAACTGCCGAAGCACTTGACCGACTTGAGGCCTTCCATCCTGACCGTCTCCAGTTTCATTCCCGGTTCTATCCCCCACTTCTCGTCGATTGTAGGCACCTCGAACTTTCCTCCGATGATGAACGCTATGGCGACAGCCACGACAGTCAGTACCGCAGGGATGTACTTAGCTGACTTGCAGCGTTTTCCATCAACCTCCTTTCTTACGCCGACACTGAGGGCGCCAAGAGGGCAGGAGGCGACACACTCGCCGCAAAGGGTGCAGTCAACAGAATTGACCTTGCCTTCAAATGACGGGACATCAATATTATAAGGACAGTTCTTCTGGCAGAGACGGCAGTTGCCTTTGCATTTGCCGTTGTCGATAACCACGCCGAGCAGCTGCGGCTTTGGCCTTCCGCAAAGGATCTCCAGCAGGTAACCGAGCAGACACATGGCTCCAAGCAGCCAGACCCAAGGCAACTGTAGTCCGAGAAGGTCAAGAATCCACCACACACCCACCAGCACGACCATCCACACCCAGAATTTGAGGGAGTTGCAGATCGCTCCGAGCGGGCAGATGTACTTGCACCAGAACCTGTCCACAAAAAGACCGGGGATAAGCACAAGCGCCAAAGCGGCGACGGACATCCAAAGCGTGATCTCACCCTTGAATCCCGTGGCCGTGGCGTAGTACGGGTCGAAATTCTTGCAGAAGAGCTCGCTTGCGGTCAATGTCATGTAGAAGGTGATGAACAGAAGCACGTACTTCACGATCCTCAGCACCTTGTCGGCGACACTGCGCTCATTGATGTTGAAGGCGTTGAACCCGATGGCCTGCCTGAGTTTCTTCAGAAGATCCTCCACCGTTCCGACGGGACAGAGATATCCGCAGAACAGCTTGCCGAGAAGCACGACAGCCGCCGCGAGGACAACACCCATCGCGATCTGCATGCTTGTCATCGAGCAAGGCAATGAACCGTTGGCGAAATAGGTTCCCAATGCCTCCAGGCCGCCGAAAGGGCAGTATTTTTCCGGATCCGGAGCATTCATGTCAGTGAACACGAGCGAAGCGAGTCCGCTCAGGAAGAAAACCAGCAGCGCCAGCACTCCCCACTGGAGAAGGTACTTCGGCCAATTGGACTTGAAGGTAGATTTCTTAGCCATATCAATGTGTCATTTATCGTCACGGACATCGTACCTTTCGGCACTAATCTCTAATTTTGCGAATATACAATTAAAATCCTTCAAAACACACATTTCCGAAGCTAAATTATGGCAAATCATATGGCAAATCAACAGAACGAACGCAAAACCGGACAATCGGGCGCGATCCTGCATCATATATTCGGGAATAATTTGGAATATCGACTTAATTTCCTACATTTGCCCGCTACATTTAATAACACTATTTTTAGATAGCTTATGTTCAAGATTCTTGAAAGAGTGATGCTGACTCCTAACATCTGCAAGATGGTGGTGTCGGCTCCAAGGATTGCCGAGGCCGCCAAACCTGGGCAGTTCCTGATTGTCCGCTCCGACGAAAAGGGCGAACGCATACCACTTACCATCAGTGACTACGACAGGGAGAACGGCACGGTGACCATCGTCACCCAGCTCATCGGAGCATCCTCCGCCGCCATCATCTCCAAGGCCGAGGGCGAGTTCTTCCGTGATGTCGTGGGGCCTCTTGGCAACCCTTCCGCCTTCGTTGACAAGACGGATGAGGAGCTGAAAGGCCAAAGGTACATATTCATCGCCGGCGGTGTCGGCACCGCTCCGGTCTACCCTCAGGCTAAATGGCTGCACGAGAGAGGCATAGCGGTCGATGTCATCATCGGAGCGAAGACCAAGGATCTTCTGATCTACAAGGAAGAGCTGGCCTCCGCCTGTGACAACCTTTACCTTTGCACTGACGACGGTTCGGAAGGATTCCACGGAATGGTCACCGGCCTGCTTGAGAAACTGGTCAATGAGGGCAAGGAATATACCCAGGCAGTGTCAATCGGCCCTATGATCATGATGAAGTTCTGCACCCTGACCTGCAAGAAACTCGGCATCCCTGAGGACGTGAGCCTGAACATGCTTATGGTGGACGGCACGGGAATGTGCGGTGCATGCCGCGTGACCGTGGCCGGAAAAGTGAAATTCGCATGCGTGGACGGTCCTGAGTTCAACGGCTATGACGTTGATTTCGACGAGGCCATGAGGCGTCTCGGACAGTACAGGCCCGAGGAGACGGAGGTTAAATCTAAAATGGGAATATAATGGCACAGAGAATACCAAGAGTACCGGTACGCGAGCAGGATCCGAAGGTACGCGCGCATAATTTCGAAGAGGTCTGCTACGGCTACAACCTTGAGGAAGCCACGACAGAGGCCTCACGCTGTCTCCATTGCAAGAATCCCCGCTGTGTGCAGGCCTGCCCTGTCAGCGTGAAGATTCCTGAATTCATCGCCAAGGTGGCCGCAGTTGACATCGCCGGAGCCGCCGCCATCATCGCCGAGGACTCCTCCCTTCCAGCCGTCTGCGGACGTGTCTGCCCGCAGGAGAGTCAGTGCGAGGGCAGCTGCATCCTCGGTGTCAAGGGTGAGCCGGTGGCCATCGGCAAACTGGAGAGGTTTGTGGCCGACTACTCTGCCACGACCGGCGCCAATCCTGTCGAGGCGCCAGCCGCTCCGACCCCTGGCCGCGCGAAGGTTGCCATCATCGGTTCCGGCCCTGCAGGCCTGGCCTGCGCCTCCGACCTCGCCAAGAAAGGCTACGATGTCACGATCTTCGAAGCCCTCCACAAGGCCGGCGGTGTGTTGGAATATGGCATCCCTGAGTTCAGGCTTCCCAAGGACACCGTCCTCAAGCGCGAGATCGACGCTGTCAAGGCGCTCGGAGTCAAAATAGAGACCGATGTGATTGTCGGAAGGACGGTCACCATCGACCAGCTGATGGACAAGGAAGGCTTCAAGGCTGTGTTTGTCGGCACGGGAGCCGGTCTGCCGAAATTCATGGGCATTCCGGGCGAGAATCTCAACGGGGTCTTCTCCGCCAATGAGTTCCTGACGAGAAACAACCTCATGAAGGCTTTCCGCGAGGACTACCTGACCCCGATCCACGCTGGCAGAAAATGCTGCGTTGTCGGCGGAGGTAACGTGGCTATGGATGCCGCAAGGACAGCCTTGAGGTTAGGCGCCGACACGACGATTGTCTATCGTCGTACCGAGAACGAGCTTCCTGCAAGAAAGGAGGAGGTTCATCACGCCAAGGAAGAGGGCATTGACTTCCAGATGCTTACCAACCCGGTTGAGATTCTCGGTGACGAGAAGGGCTGGGTAAGGGCGATCAAGTGCATCAGAATGGAACTTGGCGAGCCTGACGCGAGCGGCCGCCGCTCCCCTGTCCCGATTCCGGGCTCAGAGTTCGAGATTCCGACCGAGACTGTGATCATGGCCTTGGGTACCGCTCCTAACCCTCTGATCGTGAACACGACCAAAGGCCTCCAGGCCACACGTCGCGGCGGACTCGAGGCTGACGCCGAGGGTCGCACGACCAGAGAGGGCATATTCGCCGGCGGAGACGCCGTCACAGGAGCCGCCACCGTGATCCTCGCCATGGGTGCGGGCCGGAAGGCCGCGGCTGCGATTGATGAGTACCTCTCCGCCAACGATTAACGATCTTTTTCCTTACGATAATCGAGACACCACAAATATGGCTGCCATAGGGGAATTTCTCTATGGCAGCCATATTTGCATAATTGAAAATATATTCATAATATTGCCACAAACTAATAACTATCGGACTCGATGTCTTTTTACCCAAACGAAACTGACCTGGCAAAAGGCGGCTTGGTTTCACGGTCAACGCTCCTACCGAAAAAAGGAAAAAAGGCAATGTATTTATTACGAACTATATGGAGAATGGTGATAATGCCAGCAGAGCGGTAATCAGTTATATTGATTATGTAAGCAGGACATCCAGTGGGGTGTTCCAAAAACTGAATGTTATGATAGATGCGGATCAGACTGTCTCCATGCGATACCACAGTCCCAGCAACACTGTGTACTTTAAGTCTTTAGAAGATTATTCCGATAGAACTTTATACGAAGAAATTATACACGCCTTGCAAAGAGTTGTTTATTCTGACTACTGGGAAGTTCCATTCAACATTGAATTTGAAGCAAAGTTGATTATGGACTATATGAGTTTTGTCAACGGTGGAGAAGGTAACACGGAAATGGCCCTTAACATGAAATACGCAAAGGCGGAGCTAAAGAATGGCAGATCTAAGACATTGTCCGAATGGATCAAGGCCAACGCATATTCCAACCTGGATGTTGACGATTATCGGCAGTTCCTAAGTGTTTGGAAGACTATTCCGGCAGAATATCAGAACTATATGATGTCGCTCAGGTCACAACCAAAACTTCTGCCATCTATTATCAATGAAATCAACAGTCACAGATAAATCTTTGTCACATGAAAAGAATCATTTTATTATTTCTTGCTCTATTCTTGTCTATTAGCCCATCTTTAGCACAGAAAAATAGAAGCGACAGAAGAGACTCTATAAAAGCCACAAGAGTACTGGAAGATAAATTACGACACGAGCAAGCAATTGATGCTCTGAATAAAAAAGCGTTCGTTTTGAAAGTTGACCGCAGAATCTATGAAAAGAGAAGCAAAACTTGGGGTTGCGATCCTAATACTAACTTCGTTCTTCTCAACGGGAATGAAGCTATAGTTCAAATAAATGATCCTAAACCTCAAAATTGTGATACGTTCAAAGGTAATGCATCGGATTTTAAGACTGTCACTAACAAAAAAGGGGAAACTACTTTTGAGATGAAACTTAAAAAAGGGTCATTTATCATCTTTGTAAAAATCACACTGAATAAGAACGATAATTATTGTTATGCCAGATTGAGCGGTCGAACCTACTATCCAAGATTCACGATAACAGGAAGATTATACCCTTTGGAAGATGTAGGCGTGTTCATAGGTATCGATAACAGATGATAATCGAGCTCATAATTTTTTATGTTATGAAACGCTGACTTTAAAAATTTAACAATGTTAAGTAATGTTGAAAAATAAGTTGCATCGATCGATAAAATTGAATACATAGAATCACCATGAACATCATATTGTGCAAACCACAGGCACGCAAGAATGGCCATGGCAATGCTGGGAGGCCATTGTGTGTGTCTGACCCCCATATCCCGAGGGAGGGTCAGACACAGTGATAGTGGATTGAATACCGTTGGTGGCGTTTTATCGTGTCCGTGGTTTGTAAATGATTGGCATTCTTTGCGGATAATGCCCTTAAGTAATGTTGAGAAAATAAGTTGCATCAATCGATAAAATTGAATTTATAGAATCATCCTGAACATCAATATATTGCAAATTTAAAGTGATGCAGGTTATTTTTTACATTTCACTAAAACGCCTGAGAACAGGCATATTATATTATACGTATGAAAAGAATTATCTTAATAATATTGGCCATAGTTGCATTCGGAATAGATATCAACGCCACCAATACAACAATCACGAACGTTGACGTTGAGACACCATCCGGAAATATGAACAGCAATATAAAAATATTTGCTATATTTGTATGATTTGACTTTATGTTGAGGAAATTGTCCATAGTGCCGATCTTTCTGGCGATGATGATGGTGACGCTGGCGACTGTGCTGCCGCATCATCACCATGAGACTATGATCTGCATTGTGGAGGAGGTCTGCGGGATGGACGGTTGCTGCGACGACGAGCACACGCACCATTCGGATGCGAACCACAATCAGGACGAAAGCCATTGCGTGGCGCACAAGCAGTACTGCCCGTCGGAAAGGCTGCACATTGACCACCAAGACTTCGGCGAAGACGAGGACTGCATATTCCCGATTCTTGCCATTCTTTCCAACTTATTGACCATCAACCTCGAAAGCGCCGTCCTTGAATATGCTTCCGGGGATCTCATACCTATTGTCGTACAGCCGCTTGTCTCTTCCGCGGCTCCAAACGCCCCTCCTATTGTGGCATAGATTTCAGGATGACCATCTCTGCGGCTTCCGTCCGCAGTGACGCAAAACGGTATATTCCTGAATATCATCAATTTACGAAATCATGCCGGGCCAAAATGGAGGGCAGCGTTTCATATTCAATTATTGATCAAGCACTTACATTTCACGCACAATATAAAGGTTCGTTGGTTGGAATAACCTTCTTGGCTGATGTAAGTGAGATGGCAATAAAAATCAGACAATAAAAACATTCACAATGAAGAAAACGATAATATTATTGATGGCATTCTGCGCGGTTCTGGCAGGATGCGGCAACCATTCCAATCACGAAGGAGATGACCACGGACATGGCGTGGAGGCTCACGAGGGGCATGATCACGGACACGATCACGACCATGAAGGGCACAGCCACGAGGGGCATGACCACGGACACGAAGGACATAATCACGAGGCAGAGGCTCACGAAGGCCACGATCACGGCAACGGGGGGCACGACGGCGAGATCGTGGTGAGCCTTGAGCGACAGAAGACGTTCGGGATAACTACCGAGACCGTGACCGCAGGGGATTTCGCCGAGGTGATCCACACAAGCGGCCAGATTCTTTCAGCAATGGGAGACGAGATGACTGTGGTGGCAAAGACCTCAGGCATCATCAGTTTCGGAAGGCTGACCGAGGGCTCGGCTGTGGGGAAAGGCTCGCTCATCGCGACAATCTCCTCCAAGAATCTCGGTGGTGGAGACCAGCTGGCAAAGGCCAAAGCTGTTTACGAGGCTACGAGGAAGGAATATGAACGAGATCTTCAACTGAGCAAGGACAATATCGTCAGCGAAAGTCATTTGGATCAGAGCAGACTGGCCTATGAGCAGGCCAAGGCCGAGTACGACGCGTTGGCTTCCGGAACGACAAAGGACGGAAATGTCAGCGTCACTTCCCCACTTGGCGGATTCATCAAGAAACTCTCAGTCTCCCAAGGCGACTATGTCGAGACGGGAACCCCGATCGCAGTTGTAAGCCAGAACAGAAGGCTGAGGCTCCGCGCCGACGTGTCCGAGAAATACTATGGACTGATCAGCGGCGTCAAGGACGCGAACTTCTCGACATCCTATAGCGACCGGGCCTACAGCCTGAAAGAACTCAACGGACGGCTGCTCGGCTACGGAAAGGCCTCTGGCGGAGACTATTATATTCCCGTCACATTCGAATTCGACAACAAGGGAGATTTGATCGCCGGCTCCTACGTCGATGTATTCCTGAAATCATCCGCATCCTCAAAGTCAATCAGCGTGCCGGTAAGCGCAGTTGTTGAGGATCAGGGAATCCACTACGTCTTTGTCCAGGAGGACGAGACCTGCTTCACGAAGCGCGAGGTAAGGCTCGGCCAGTCGGACGGGCAGAGAGTCCTTGTCAAGAGCGGCCTGAACGAAGGCGAGGTGGTTGTCGCCACAGGAGCCGTGCAGGTGAAGCTCGCTTCGGTAACTGCCGTTCCGGCAGGTCACACACACAGTCACTAGGCCTATGGAACAGCTCAAACACGAAAACGGACTGCTGAACGGGATCATCCGATTCTCGCTCAACAACCGGATGGTGATTCTCGTGATCGCCGCTCTCTGCCTGGTTGCGGGAATATATTCAACGATGCACACTGAGGTGGACGTGTTCCCTGACCTGAACGCGCCGACAGTCGTTGTGATGACAGAGGCCGAGGGAATGGCTCCCGAAGAGGTAGAAAGGCTGGTGACCTTCCCTATCGAGACCGCCGTCAACGGTGCGACCAACGTGCGCCGTGTACGTTCTTCCTCAGCCACGGGATTCTCCATCGTCAACATCGAATTCGACTGGGGAACAGACATTTACAAAGCCAGACAGATTGTCTCCGAGAAAATAGCGATGGTCGGGGCGGATCTTCCCGAGAATGTCGGCAACCCTACGCTCGGGCCTCAGGCCTCCATCCTCGGCGAGCTGATGATCATCGGCCTGACCGCCGACACGACTTCGATGCAGGATCTCCGCACTATCGCCGACTGGACGATCAGGCCAAGGCTCCTCTCGACCGGCGGCGTTGCCCAAGTCGCGGTGATGGGCGGAGACATCAAGGAATATCAGATCCTGATGGACCCAGGCAAGATGCGCCGTCACGGAGTCTCGATGGACGAGGTCATCTACGCCGTCAAAGGAATGAACCAGAACGCCTCCGGCGGCACCCTTTATGAGTACGGCAATGAATATATCGTCCGTGGCCTCCTGTCCACCAACGACATAGACGAACTGAAAAAGGCTGTGGTGAAGACCTCGGAGAATGGACTGCCTATAACGCTGGACGCTGTGGCCGATGTGCGCATCGGGCCGAAGACCCCGGTGCTGGGCGTAGCCTCCAACGACGGGAAACCGGCCGTGCTGCTCACGGTCACAAAACAGCCCAACACCAACACGCTGGCCCTGACCGGAAGGCTCGACAACGCATTGGACGAGTTGAAGGCCAACCTTCCTGCCGATGTCAAGGTCAACTCCCGGATATTCCGCCAGTCCCGCTTCATCGAAAGCTCGTTGGACAACGTGAAGCAGTCCTTGATCGAAGGAGCGATCTTCGTTATCATCGTGCTGTTCATATTCCTGATGAACTGGCGCACAACCGTGATTTCACTGGTCTCCATACCGCTTTCGATCGTAGCGTCACTTCTGGCCATACGTTGGATGGGACTTACCATCAACACGATGAGCCTCGGAGGAATCGCCATCGCCATCGGCTCGCTTGTGGATGACTCGATCGTCGATGTGGAGAATGTGTTCAAGCGATTGCGACAGAATCGTGAAATGCCTGAGGGCGAACGTGAAAGCATCGTGAAAGTAGTCTACGAAGCCTCGAAGGAAGTCCGTATGCCGATGCTGAACTCCACTCTGATCATCATCGCCAGCTTCCTGCCGCTGTTCTTCCTCTCCGGAATGGAGGGAAGGATGCTCAAACCGCTGGGAATCACGTTCATCATCTCGTTGATGGCATCGACACTCGTGGCTTTGACCGTCACTCCTGTCCTCAGCAGTTTCATGCTCGGATCACAGAACAGCGACAAGACCGGACGTGAGCCGGCGCTGGTTCGTTGGCTGAAGAAATACTACGGGAAAGCCCTTAATTGGTCTCTCGGCCACAAGAAGACGATTCTCTGCGGAGTCGGCGCTCTTTTGGTCGCCGCTGTGGTCATGTTCTTCACTCTCGGAGGAAGTTTCTTGCCCGCGTTCAACGAAGGCTCGTTCACAATCTCCGTCAGCACTGTCCCGGGAATATCCCTGGAGGAGTCCGACCGGATGGGACGCACAGCCGAGAAACTTCTGCTCAGCATTCCGGAGATCAAGACCGTGGGCCGCAAGACAGGCCGCGCCGAACTTGACGAGCACGCTTTCGGAGTGAACAGTTCCGAGTTTGAATGTCCGTTTGAACTTGGCAGGAAAACCCGTAAGGAACTCACCGAAGAGGTCCGGCGGAAACTGGCCGTGCTTCCGGGAGTGAACATCGAGATCGGAGGACCTATCTCACATAGAATCGACGCAATGCTCTCTGGGACAAAGGCCAACATCGCCATCAAGCTGTTCGGTTCCGACCTCAACAAGATGTACGAGATCGGACAGAAGATCAAGAACTCGATCTCAGGCGTGGAGGGCATCGCCGACATCAATGTCGAGCAGCAGGTCGAAAGGCCGGAGCTGAACATCACCCCGAAGCGCGAGATGCTTGCCCGTTACGGAATATCACTGCCGGAGTTCGCCGAGGTAGTGAGGGTGATGATGGAAGGCGAAGTCGTTTCGACAGTCTATGAGGGCAACCGCTCGTTCGACCTCACGTTGAAAGTCAACGATGACGCCCGTTCAAGCATCGAGAGGATCTCAGACCTGACCATAGACACTGGTGACGGAAAGAAGGTTCCGCTCTCATACGTGGCCGGCATAAAGTCCGCCGCCGGCCCGAACACCATCAACCGCGAAAACGTCAGCCGCAAGCTGGTCGTATCCTGCAACGCTACCGGAGGAGAGCTCGCCAAGGCAGTCGGAGCGATCAGGGAAAAGATAGCCGAGAACATCGAACTGCCTGAAGGTTACCACATTGAATACGGAGGACAGTTCGAGAGCGAGGAACGGGCATCCAAGACCATCGCCCTCGTGAGCATATTCAGTATATTCATCATCTTCATGCTTCTGTACGGAGAGTTCAAGAACATCTCGCAGTCGCTCGTCGTGCTGCTGAATCTGCCGCTGGCGCTCATCGGAGGGGTATTCGCCATATTCTTCACCGACGGGATCCTGAGCATTCCGGCCATCATCGGCTTCATCTCGCTGTTCGGCATCGCGACCCGCAACGGCATGCTGCTGATCGACCGGTACAACGTGCTCGCTTCGCAGGGGCATTCACGTGAAGAGGCCGTGATGATCGGTTCGCTGGACAGATTGAACCCGATTCTTATGACCGCCATCACTTCCGCGCTGGCACTGCTTCCGCTCGCGCTTGGCGGCGACCTGCCCGGCAATGAGATCCAGTCCCCTATGGCTAAGGTGATCCTCGGCGGACTATTCTCCTCCACCCTGCTGAACGGGTTCGTCGTGCCGGTGATCTATCTCATCAACTCCAAGAAACATGGCTGATGAAAAAGAAGCTGTCCTGAATTGTTTAAAATGTTCTTTGAGGTTACAATTCTTCATTTTCTTCCCGCTTCTTCAGTCAGACAGCACCGCTATCCTCCTTGGAAGAAGCAGTCGAACCTGAAGTTTCTCACTCTCAAACTTATCGGCCATATTCTGAATATGTTATTTACTTGGAAGAAGCGGTCGAACCTGAAGTTTCTCACTCTCAAACCAGCACCCGAACCGAGGGCGATCGAACTTGTCCGGATTGCCGAGGTGGGCAGCAGGTAAAGAGCCTGCTCTTAACCTTCAGACAAACAAATCAAAACAGCTTCTAAAATGGAGTCATCATCAGGCGCAAGCCTCCCAAAAATCATCATGGCAGATAATATCCTGACAATCAACAAATAAAATATAACACCCTGTAAAGATTATCAGACCAGACAAGACATTCATCTTATTATCTCATAAACAGTTAGTCGCCACGATTAATTTCCTATCGGAGGAGCATTCGAATCCGATGGATTTGAGAGGTCATGTCATTATGCAAAAGTGGAAGCGAGGAACAGGATTTGCGAAAGTAACGCGGAATTGCGATATTTGGGAAAAGAAAGATTATGAGCCAGTTTGACACTTGCTTTTTTGAGAGGTACGCGCGAATCTCGCTGGAGACGCTGCTGGACAGGAGGTTCGCGGAACTGTTGAACAAGGATCGGCCGGATCTTCAGAGCCCGGACGGGGTTACATTGGGCATTGAGGTGACCAGGGCGATGCCTGAGACCAAGGAGGCGGCGCAGTCGATGCTCAAGGAGATGGCAGGAGTGGCGCCGGTTCCGGAAGACAAGGAAGACTATGACACGATCCTCTCATCGGGCTACGGCTATGGCCTTCAGGGTGGACGCTATGTCGGAGCCAAGGAATATGACTACTGGTCGATGGCGCTTCCGATGCGACGGATCATCGAGAGCAAGGTCCGCAAGGCCGCGGATGGTTTCTACGGGGCTTTCCAGACCCTTGACCTGTACATATTCAGCAAGGACAGCCTGAGCGAGATCGAGGTGCTGGACATCCTTCGCTACACGATGAGGCTTCAAGAGGAGCAGACAGCAAAATACACCTGCCTCTACCTCTCCGAGATCAGCGGCCTTGATGTCTGCAACCTGACCGGCGACATCTCGGACGCCTACCGGATCGCCCGGCATCCGATCTCACCTGACCTCAGGAAGGAATTCTTCCACAAAGCACTACAGCATTAATACCTTCACTTATGAATATGCAGAAAAACAGGGGGTGGCTTATACACGTGGCGATCTGGGCTGTGATTCTTGCGATGCCGTTCTTCTCGCCCCAACCGGGAAGGGCGCTTCACGGAGGACTGGACTATTCCAGGTTCCTGCCTGTAACGATTTCATTTGTCATAGTGTTCTACACCAACTACTTATTTCTGATAAAGCACTTCCTCTCCAACAAGAGGTTCGGGGCGTTCCTGTTCTGGAACATGCTTTTGATCACCAAGGTCAGCATCGGGGTCCATCTCTTTTTCAGGTACCTCATCTCGCCGGACATCGCCCCTCCACATCACTCCACACTCGACACAATCAGTTTCACTTTCCGCAACACGGTGATCTATATGGCGATAGTGGGCATCGCGGTGGCGGTAAAGATGACAACCGAATGGTACAACAACGAGGCGCAGCGCAAGGAAATAGAGAAGAACCAGGCGGAGGCTGAGCTGGCTAACCTCAAGAACCAGGTCAACCCGCATTTCCTTTTCAACACCCTGAACAACATCTACTCGCTGATCCAGATAGACCCCGCACAGGCACAGGAGGCCGTCCACGACCTCAGCGGAATGTTGCGCTACGTCCTCTACGAAAGCCAGAAAGACACCGTTCCGCTTTCAAAGGAGTGCGAATTCCTCAAGGAATATGTCAAGTTGATGAGCGCGCGCTTGACTTCGGGGGTAAAGCTGGAGGTTTCTTTGCCCCAAAGCCCATCAGTCAGACAAATAGCCCCACTCCTCTTCATTCCGCTCATCGAAAATGCTTTCAAGCACGGCATCAGCGACACACAGGAATCCTTCATCAGGATCCGTCTTGATGAGGACAGAGAATATGTTACCTGCCTTGTCGAGAACAGCTGCTTCCCTAAGGACGACACAGACCGTAGCGGATCAGGAATAGGAATCACGAACCTCAAACGCAGACTTGACCTGCTCTACCCTGGAGCATATTCATTTGAATATGGCAGGGTGCAGAGCGTTTACCGCAGTCTGCTCAGGATCAGGGCAGGAATATGAACACGATCAGTTGCATAGTCGTTGACGATGAGCCTTTGGCGGTAAGGCTGATGGAATCTTACGTCGCAAAGACTCCGTTCCTCTCGCTCAAAGGTAGTTTCACGAGCGGAACGGCTGCATATTCATTTCTTCAGGACAATCCGGTGGATCTGCTGTTCTGCGACATCCAGATGCCGAACCTGAGCGGGATGGATCTTTCACGGATGCTGCCGGAGAGGACCAGGATCATATTCACAACCGCTTTCAGTGAATATGCCGTCGAGGGGTTCAAGGTCCGAGCCTTGGACTATCTTCTGAAACCGATTTCCTACGAGGATTTTCTTTCCGCGGCGATGAAGGCGAAAGAATATCTTGAACTCATTGATGATAAGTCGCTTCGACAAGCTCAGCTACCGTCTGGCTTGGTCACTGAGCCTGGGGTTTCAACCTTGGTCACTGAGCCTGCGGTTCGATGTGGCTCACCAAACACCGAAGTGACTGAGCCTGCGGTTCGACGTGACTCACCAACCACCGAAGTGACTGAGCCTGCGGTTTCTACCTCGGTCACGGAGCCTGCCGAAGTGACCGGGCAACGAAAAATCAAAAGCATCTTCGTAAAGACTGAATACAGACTCCTGCAAATCGATCTCGACAAGATCACCTACATCGAAGGCTTAAAGGACTACGTGAAAATCCATCTGAACGATGGCTCCACTCCCGTCCTGTCATTAATGCGCCTGAAGAATATAGAAGACACTTTGCCTAACGAAGACTTCGTTCGTGTCCACAAATCCTTCATCGTCCGTCTGGCCGCGATTGAAGCCATCGAGCGCAACCACATCCTCATCGGCCCTTCACGCATTCCTATCGGAGACACCTATCAGACGGCTCTCTACCAAGCCCTTTCCGGCTCCTTCCTCCTTCTTGGCGGCAAAGGATGAGGGTCATGGCACACAACTGATTGAATATGAATGCAAAAAGCAATGTCGTGGTGTTGCAGGCTGCACCACGAAACCATTCTTTTAATTGATAATCAGGACATTATCCGCCAACGCCTCAATGACCTGCGGGAAGTGTTCCATTTCAAGGACATGCTCCTTGGCGGCGATGTCATCGGGAGTGTCGTCGGGGCTTATCGGAGTACAGAACTGAGCGATGATCTCGCCGCCGTCAACCTTGCCGCTTACCCAGTGGACTGTCATGCCGGTCTCGGTCTCACCTGCCGCTTTCACGGCCTCATGGACGCGATGACCGTACATGCCCATGCCTCCGAATTTCGGCAGAAGGGCAGGATGAAGATTGATGATCCTGCGGTCATATTCACGAATCAGAAAGTCCGGAATGACGAGGAGGAAACCCGCCAGAACGATGAAGTCGATTGAATATTCCTTCATCAGAGGCAGGGCCACATCCTCCCTGTTCAAATCCACCTTTGAAAGCACACGCGTCGGAACGCCGAGTCTTTCAGCCTTCTCAAGGGCTGGGATCCCGGCCTTGTTCGCGACCACAAGAGCCACATGCACCTTGTCCGAACCCTTGAAATATCTTATTATGTTCTCGCAGTTAGTTCCTCCTCCCGACGCGAAAACAGCCAGGTTTATCATATTCATTATACTTATTTCTCTGAAACAGGCATTTGACGGATGTTGATGTCTCGCTGCGGGAATGGAATCTCAATGCCAGCGGCATTCAAAGCGTTGTAGATTCGTTCATTGGCCGCAGCGATATAGCCTGTGCGCTGTTCCACAAGGACATATTGCTTCACCACCAGATCGACACTGCTGTCGCCGAAGCCGCTCAGGACAACCTGGATTCCGTACTTCTCCTCGACCACCAGACGGCCGAACTTATCCGGCCTGCATAACGGAGCCAAAGCCTTGAGAATAACCTTTCTCGCATGCTCGACATCCGTTCCGTAAGCCACACCTACAGGCAGACCGAGGAACTCGTAGGAATTGTTGCGGGTCAGGTTCTTAAAGTTCTTCGCGAAAAGCGAACTGTTCGGGAACGCCATGATGCTTCCGTCTGTCGCCTCGATCTGAGTGCTTTGGTACGTTATGTTGTCAACCTTTCCCCGGATTCCGTCACACTCGATGTAATCCCCAACGCGAAGACGGCCTGACATCAGCTGCACTCCGTAGAAGAAGTTGTTCAGGATGTCCTTCATTGCGAAACCGAGACCAGCCGCAAGACCGGCTGTAATCACGGACAGAGACTTCGTCGGGATATTCAAAAGCGAGATTGTCACTAAGAAATAAGTACCCCATGCCAGAATTCCGATCACATTGTTGGCCAAAGTAAGGTTCAGTTCATTCTCCCGGATCAGCGAAGCCCTGGTCTGCCGGAGAGTTTTCCGCAGCTTGTAAATTCTGTACAGAGCCCTTGCCACATAGCAGATGTACTTGAAGACATAGAACAGCCCGGCGGCCAGAACCATCTTGGACACAGACAGGTGCAGGTACTCGTAGTTGAAGAACGGGTAGAAGAACATGTCCATGCAGATCTCAGTGAGGTCGAACACTTCTGAAGCCATATACAGACAGAGCGGGATTGAAAGCAGGTACAAAACCGGAATCATGACCATCTCCACAAGATCGTAAAGCCACGTGACAAGGATAAATGATCCCTTGTCCTTACCGACATCGTTCCGATGCTTGAGCCTGTAGGCCCGGACAAGGATGTCAACCCTCTTGTGACGGTATTTTCTGAGCAGGTCATCACAAGCCACAATCAACTGGAGTACAGTCAACTGGAAAATCCACCATATATAAACCTGCAAGCCAAGCAGACTGTAGCCCACGATGGAGATGACAAAAGTAATGACCGTCACTACAAACGATGCGATGGCGTAGGAATTGTCACTCTTCGGAACCATCGGCCCGTTGCGATGGATCGAAGCCCACTGCCAAAAACCGAACGCGATCAGAAGCGGCGGGAAGATCAACGCGATCAAGCTGTTAGGTATGAATATGATCCTGAACGTGATGACCACCAGTCCCATCAGCATTATCGGGGTGTAGATCCGCATTCCGTAGTTGAGCTGCCTGCTGTCATGACGGATCAGAAGCGAGGTCAGCACAGCGATCAGCAGCAGCGCGAACTCGATCAAAAGCCCCGCAGCCATCGTGAAGAAATGTGAGGTCAGGGAGATGTTCTTGGCGACCGCGATGACTACCACAAACAGGATCGCAGCACCAAGCATGAATATGGCGGCCTCCCTCTTGCGGAACCTTTCTGACCGGAAGAACTTGACACGCCGCATCAACAACTTGACAATCAACATGCTGAGCAGCGTGGCTATCGCAAGGTAGATCAGCACCATAAAGGAGAAACCGATGACCATCGGCCCACGCCATTCACTCTTGACATCCGTGAAATAAGCCCTGCCGTATTTGTCGTTGAAATCCTTGGCGGCTCTCGACGCGTAAGATTTGACGTGGGTCAGAATTGTCCAGAAATTGTCCTGTCCCTCAATGAATATCTTCTTCTGAACCATCTTGTAGCGTTCCTGGGCATAGTCGTAAGCCTCTTTTAGCCTCTTGTCGGTGGTCTCGTAATATTCATTATCCTCAATCATGTGGTCACGGATGTCCGTGAACATCTTCAGCAGCCTTGTGGAATAGAAAAGGCAACTGTCCCTCGCGATCTGTGACAGGCTGTCAAGATGGAAGGAGGCATGCTCGTGCTCTTCCTCAAGCCCTGCAAAATGATAGTGGCCGGCATGCTCCGGGTCATCCGAATGGGCATCCGTGTAGGAGTCGTTCGGAAGAAGATGAGTCTGGAGCGTTGAGGTCAAGGAGTCAAGCAATGCCGGTCCCCCAAGGCTGTCCGGCAACTCAACCAGTTCAGGAGGAAGCACTTTCAAAGCCATGACCAGTCTGTCGTACCGATCAATTTCCACATTAAGATAAGAGATGATGTTGTCATACGGCATCCTGCTCTGAGTGAAGTTATGGTACTGGTCGGTGACCTGCTGCAGGGCGTAAGTGAGGTCGAACGTGAAGTCCTGCTTCTGCGAGTACAGCATCAGCGACAACTCGTTGCAGCTTTGTATGAGATGCACCAGCTCCTCGTGCTGCTGATCATCCTGAGACTCGAAGGACATCTGGTTCTTCTCCATCTCGACGTACGCTTTCCGCAATTCATAGCGCAGCACCTGAAGCGTCTGCGCCAGATCCTTCTCGTTGAACACCGCAAGCGAGGAAACCGAAGCTACCAGGAACAGGACCGCCGTCAAAGCTGTTCTTTTGAATATTCTCATTTTCGTTTCTTGTTGTATGAATACAAAAATAGCAAATATATCCTTAATCAGCATGAAATTTGCACCTTCCTCGCCGACCAAATTGATAATTGTATGAGAACTTTTCATAGTCACCGGCGGATAGTTCTAGCCTTTGCCCTGTTTGCCTGCCTTTCCGCTCTCTCCCAAGCACAGGATAGGAAAATCGACACCCTACAAAGAATCGAGTCCAAAGACACGCTACTGTTCCAGCCATTGTTCAGCGAAAACGCCGCTGGGCTGAAAGTTGTCAGGATGACCGATAGCCCATACGTCCGGAACTCGAAGATGGAGATGGACCGGGACGGGAACGTCTGGAAGGTTTTCACGGCCGACGGACTGGATGTGCTGATGAACGTCCGCTATCTGAAGCACTACGGACAATACTACCGCCTGGACCTTTATATTCAGAACAACACAGACAGGCCTGTCAAATACGACTTCAAGAACACCTCTGTCGCATCCAGAATGGGACCTGTCAAAGTTTTCCGGCAAAGGGGTTATCTGAACAGAATCGGTGCCCGAAAGACCGCCAAGACCATAGGAATAGGAATCGGCACGCTGTTCGTGACATTTGTGATGGCCGCGATCGTGCGTGGGGATCCAGATGACAGGGATTCCCTGGCCGAGGACCTGCTGAGGGATCTTGGAGGCACGGCCATCGAGGAGGCGGGGTTCATAGCCACCATGGCCATGGCTGACAGTGAGTCGGAGGACATGGCACGGATCGAACGGAGCTGCATCGGCTACCTCGGAGACTACACGATACGGCCGGGGCACGCCATTGAGGGGCATGCCTACGCCAAATACAAAAAGGGAGCGGATTCCATTGAAATCACGCTCCCGATAGGCGACAAGAAATATGTCTTCAACTGGGACACCACCTCATTGGTGAATATCACAGAGGATATTTAGTAATCCTTAAAAAATAACTTGAACATTTTGTATATCTTTATGGTCTATATTTCTTTTCTCATCAGTCATGTGCCACCGGCACACTCCTTCTTCCAAAAGAAATCTATCCTCATAAATCTGACACAAATTTAGTTCAACTTATTTTTTAACGCCTACTTATTCCAAACAAACCTATAGTTGAACCGGCGGTTCGGAGCGGTGTCTCCATGCAGGCAAAGGGAGATAGAATCCACCAGTTCTCCGGTGTTGTCGGCCCATTTGAAGTCAAAGGTCATCGATTTTCCGGAGACACCAAGCAGTGACTTCGGCACGGCCAGTTCCAGTTTGTTGCCTTCCACAGCGAAGCGGTACTCCCCCGCCTTGACCCATTTCCCGTCAACAAACCTAAGGACACTCCCCTTGCCGTCAGATGCTATATCCTTGTTAATCAATATGTCATAACCATACCAACCAGTCGAGGAATCACCATCTGAATCAATCAGCAGCAGCATCCAATCCGGATCGGAATATGGAGTCAAGGCATCTGCGGTCTCGGCATAAAAGAATATGTCCGACTTGCCGACGGCAACCTTGGAGGCCACAATGTCGTTCCTTCCCGTCGAATCCTTGTAATGAAGCCCGCCGTAACCCTTCGCGTCACGATGGAACACGTCGCCTTTGGTGTCGCGGTACAAGACATCGATCCTGTCCCAATCAGCGAACGACCCGTCAACCGCCATTTTATGAATATGCCTGTTCACAGGAACCGGACGGACTCCCTTGTAGCGGCGGATGTTCTGCGCCATCTGCATGTAGTAGTTGTCGGTGTAGCCACCTTTCATCGGCTGGATCGTCCTGTTGAACTCGGAATTGTACTGGTCCACGAACATGAACGGATTCTTGCGGCCAAGCCACATCACGTCTCCGTTGTACTTCCCGGCGGTCCACTCATTCCAGTCATTCAGGTAAAGGAACTGCGGATTCGCGGCCAGAGCGTCATCCCAGCGCTCCTGGAAATATATTCCATAGCCTTCCGGATCGGAAACCTTGCGGCCGAGCCACGGAACGTAGGCAGAATCCGGGAAATCATATTCATTGAGCTTCGGCTCGCCGTCACGCCTTGACCAGGATTTTCCGACTCCCATCGGGACTTCGGTCATAGTGACAGGATGCTGGGCAGGGGTCACCGCCGCTTCCTCGACCTTTCCGTCGTGCTTTGAAAGCAGTTCCTCCGGAGTCATCGACTTGATCCGTGAGTCGGCCATGCTGTAGCCGAAACTCCAGTTGTCCTCCGTGCCGATGAAACGCTTGCCGGCCCACTCGTAGTAGCCCCACCACATGTTCCTCAGCGTGAAGTAGTTCTTGACCTCATCGGAATAGTCATGCTTGCCGTCCTTGTAGGCGGAGTGGCCTCCGTTGGCGTCATGGACAGGATCCGCATTGTAGAGAAGGAGCGGCTTCCCGTCCCAGTAGAACCACAGGTCAGGGTACTTGTTCTCCTTGTAGATCCGCTCGTAAAGTTGCTGGACGACCGTGATGACCTCTCCGTTGAACGCCCAGAAACAGAACTGAGGGGTGTTGTTGCCCTCCTCCCGCATCTTCTCCATCGTGGAGAAAAGCACCTCCCATTCGTCCCAGTAACGCACGGCGTTCGTGACATCCAGCACAAGCACGTCCACTCCAGCATCGGAGAGCATCGACATGTCCTTCCGGATAACCCATTCGTCCTGACTCAGGAAGTAGCCCATCTCGGGCTCTCCCCAGTGATAGGAGCCGTACTTCCAATTCGGATTGTCGGCCTGGAGACGGGCGTTCGGATCGGCGTTAAGAACCTTCGTGACATCAGCCCCGTAAGGTCCCGGTAACGTGGCAAGGTTCTGTGTGTGCCACGTTATGTAGAATATTCCCACAACACGGCGCTGGTCGGTCTTCACAGGGCCTACGGCATCGATTCCGGGCATTGTCCTGCCCAGAGCGTCAGTCGCGACCCAAGTGTCCTGATACAGGTCCAAGGTCTGGCTTTGGACAGTTATGTCCTGTGCCGAAACAGCGCAGGACATAACCACGAAAGCTATTATAGATGAAATTGTCTTTTTTGTCATCTGTAAATATTAAAGTGTCAATGAACTTGGTTTATTCGCCTTCCTCGGCGGCACGCCAGTGCATAAGACGGATCACCACTGTCTCTCCGGCTCCGTCACCGATGTCAAAACGGACTACGGCTCCAGGGGCTCCACCCCACCAACCTTTGTTCCAGGCATCGACCATATTCATCTTGAATGTCTTCCATTCATCGGTCTTCTTGAGCGTGAAGAATGTCTCCACGCCGCCGGCAGGGCCTCCGACACCCCAACCGCCTTTGCACCAGAAGAACTCGCAGGCAAGGTCAGCAGTGGACTTGTAGTGGAACACAAGAACTGTTCCAGGAGCCTGTTTCTTGAGAGGCTGCATAGCCACCCAAGAGTCTCCTCCGGTCGTCGCGAACGTGAACTCTGACGGGTTCTCCGGATTGCTTGCCGTAATCTTAAGATTGTTGATGATTCCAGTGTTAGGAGTCATGTACTCAATCTCTGGATAGTAGGTGGCGTCATCATCCGGATCCGGCTGGAGCTCAAGCTCGGACTCCTTGGCGTAATGTGTGGCCGCGTCGGCATAGTAGGCGCAGAACTCGGTGATGCTCACGCGCTGCACGCTTGGGAAGGCGATAAGAATAAACCTGGTATCTATCGGATTCTCCAATTTGTAAGCATGGTTATAGATGTGCTCAGGATTATATTCAAACTTTCCAAGATAATGAGCTTGGGACATATCAGCCACTGGCTCTTTCGAGTCGAAAACCATAAGGGCCACAGGCTGGCCGTCCCGATCCTTTGAATTACCTACCAGCTCAAACCAGTTGATCCGATGAACCCCACCAAGGTCAATGGCGACCCACACAATGTCATTATTCGATCCTGACCAAGCGGTTGAGACATTGTTATCCAAAAGATTTGCGGGAACATTGTCACCATCCACCCCAGAGGCTCCGATCGCCGTCATTCTGGACTGAGGGATCTCTCCCCTTTCCGGGGTCACCTCGACAACCTTTGGCTCCGAAGTGTTCTTGCCGCTCTCGTCAGTGGCCGTGATCGTCACATTTGTCTTGTCCACAAACGGGAAGATCTCAACGCTGCCGCCCTCGTTGCTTGTTCTGGTCACAGTCTTGGTCTCTCCCGCGAGATTCTTGTAGGAAATGCTCATGGTGACAGGGACATCATACTCATTTGCCCAGCTGATGACAGCACCCTCTACGGTCGGCTTGGCCTCCACCGTACCGGTGATGTACTTGAAGGCCTTTGAGGCATCCTCCGGAGTGCAGGAAACGGTCTTGGACTCACCGTAACGTCCGTCGGATGTGTATGGTGTGACTGTGAACTCGTAGGTGTCAGTGTCTGAAAATCCACCGATCCTGACCATGGACGCTGGTGTGTTCACGTCCGGATAAACACTATAGACACTCACTTTCTGGCTCACGGTCTCCCCCTCCGAATTAGTGTAGGTGACCATCGAATAATAATAGTCCGCGTCAGATGGATTGCCCCACATCAGGACCACCGCACCGATTCTTGGCTCTGCTTCCAAGAAAGACAACGAAAGATCGCCATCCTTTGTCATTCCTGAATCCTCCTTGCAGGAAAGGAAGATGGCCGAGCAGGCGATCAATATCAAGTAGATGATTTTCTTCATATTCATCAAATTTTATCAATTCAAGTTTAAACACCCCACTACCAACCAGGGTTCTGCCAATCGGTCTTGGTAAGCTCAAGAACTTTTGAGACTTCCGTGAGGTCGATCGGGTAGAGAAGGAATTTGTCCGTCGTGGTCGAACGCCGGCCCAGAACGAAGCGTTCGTAAGTCTTGCCGGCTCCGGTGCCGGACACTTTCATTCCAGTCACGGTAGATGTGGCCGAAAGGGTTTTCCAGCGACGCAGGCTGAAGTAATAGTCCGCCTCAAGGGCAAACTCTACCCTGCGGTCGTTACGGTACCTCTTCTCGAAATCAGCGACTGTAAGTCCGCTTGGAATCTCAGGCATTCCGACCCTCGCGCGGACAGCGTTGACGGCTCCGCGGGCGGACATATTCAGACCTGAGACGCTGACAACCTGATCCGGTCCGGCAGCCTGGTAGGCCACCTCGGCGAAGTTGTAGTAAAGCTCAGCGAGGCGCACAACGCGCATATAACCATCCGAATTGGAGTTTCTGTTGGATGCGTCGTGGGCATATTTGCGCATATAGTAGCCTGTGTGGGTGTACCTGATGCTGGTTGCGTTCAGTCCGCAGTTGGCTCCGGCGACTGTGGAGATCTCATCCTCTCCCCTTACGCTGCCGTTGTAGAACACGGTCGCATAGAAGCGAGGATCCCTATCTTCGTAAGGTTTGGTCTCATCGTAGCCGGATTCGGTGTTTATGATAGGCTGAAGGTGCTGATCATCGCTGTAACCGGTTATCGCTGGCTTGCCGTTGGCCATCTCGTAGGCATCGACAAGTTCCTGGGTCGGGCAAGTGCCGGCCGTGGCGCTTCCGCTCACGATCGGAACTCCGCAGCTTGACCAGACAGCTGTACGTGTGCCACCATAGATGGTTTCCTTGTCCTGTGCCCTCATATCCTCAGGATTGTAAAGGAAATATGAAGCGTAAGCGTTGTACCCTGCGCTCGCCGTGGTCCAAAGGCTGTAGTCATTGGACAGAACCTTGGCGAGGGCGTCAGCAGCGATTTCAAGAGCCTGATCAGCAGTGTAACCGCCGTCACCCATCAAAGGACTGATGACGTAGGTAGCAGTCTCGCTCCTGATAGCCTGTGCAAGTGCTTTTGTCGCCATTCCCCACTGCTGTGTACGATAGACGTATGAATATGCCTCCGAATCCTCCGTGGCTATCGCGGCGTCGCAGTCAGCCAGAATCTGTCCGGCGATCTCTGAGACAGTCGCTTTCTTGTCTGAAGAATAGTCGTGATTGGTGCCAAGATCCGAAGTGATCAAAGGTAGCTGACCATATCTCTTCATCAGCTGGAGATAGTACCAAGCCCTGAGAGTCAGAGCCTGGGCCTTCCACCCTGCCCTTTCCCAGTCCAGCATCTCAGCCGTGGCTCCATCTATGTTGGCGATGAACACATTGCACTTGCGTACGCCCTCGAAGTAGTTGCCCCAAGGATTGCCGTCCCAGTTATGGTCTGCGAAATTGCTGGAGGTGATGTCAGAATTATACCAGATGTCGTACGAACTTCCGGCCGTGATGTCCTGACTGTTCTGAGCGTCGTCCGTAAAGGAACCGACATTGACAGACGGATTCTTGATATAATTGTAGCAGGCGTTGAGATAGCCTTTGGTTCTGTTTCTGTCCTTGAAAACCTCAGACATATCAATGGTTCCGTTGGAACGGAGATCCAAAGCATCCTGACAAGCGGAAAAAGCCGCTGTGGCCGCCAATGCAAGAATAAGTATGCGGAATTTTTTCATGATATTCATCTTTTAGAATGTGAGGTTGATTCCAAGTCTGTACATCCTATAGACAGGGAACGCGGAGCAAGTGCCCTCGACTGGAGTGTCGTTTGTCTTCATACCATCGATGGTAAAGAGGTTCTGACCACTCAGATAGACCTTGAAGGCACTGGCGTTAAGGAAGTCGCAGACCTTCTTAGGCATCTTATAGGAGATTTCTGCCGTCTTCAGGCGCAGGAATGAAGCATCCTTGAGAAGATAGTCGTTCGTCTGAAGATTGGTCGTGGCTGTCGTGGAAAGGGCAGGGAAACCTATTTCCTCATCGTTGAGCCACTTCTCGGCGGTCCAGGCTGACTTATGACTTTCGGTGAACACTCCGTCGTAGGCAGACTGGAAAGTAAACAGTTCACTGTAGTTTCTCTTATAGCCTCCAAGTCCCTGGAACAGAAGGTTGACCTCGAAGTTCTTGAGGTTGAAGCCGACATTGAACGCGAAGTTGTACTTAGGAAGAGAACCGTTGCCAAGAGGAGCCATGTCCTTCTCATCGATGACACCGTCACCGTTCAGATCCTTGTACTTGATGTCACCAAGCCGAGGAGTGCCGAATGAATATTTCGGACCGGCCTCGATCTCATCCTGGAAGTTGTAAAGGCCGTTGCCGTTGCTGTAGTCTGTCAGATAGCCCCAGGACTGTCCGACAGGATAGCCTTCGGTACGGTAACGGTAAGCGTAAGTGTCATTGTAGGCTGTCTCACCGACGTAAATTACCTTGTTCTTGCTGTAGTCCAGATGACCGGCAAGGAACAGTCCGAAATCAGAGTTGAAGCGCTTTCTGTAGCTCACAGAGAGTTCCCATCCCTTGTTCTCGAACTCACCCATATTCGTGATAGGATATGCCCCGAGAGGAATTCCTTGATAGAGAGGCACCTTGGATGTCGATTTGATGACACCATTGTTCAGTTTCTCCTTGAACACATCGAAGGAGACCTGGAACTGGTTGGCGATTCCGAGATCGATACCAACATTTGTCTTGTAAATCTTCTCCGGCTCAAGGTTAGGGTTGCCATAGACAGACTCATTGGTATAATATTCAAGATAAGGAATCTTTCCTCCGGCGGTACTGTTCACCTGATCCTTGTACGCATATCTGTCGAATCCGGTGGCATCGTTGCCTGTGACGGCATAAGAGCCGCGAACCTTGAGCAAAGACAGCCAAGGAACATTCTCCTTCACAAAACCCTCGTTGGAGGCGATCCATGCGGCGGAGACACCTGGTGTCCAGACAAAGCGGGTCTTTCTCGGGAAATAGTCGGATCCTGAATATCCTGTCGAAAGTTTGACGGCGTACCTCTTGTCAAAGTCGTATGCCACTTCCGCTCCTGAATATACCCGCCTGAAATCGTAGGTCGCGCCGCCAGCGAGATTGTCGAACACCTGATAGGTCATGTAGGCATTGGCGTTCAGGTGATGTCTGCCGAAATCCCTCTGCCAGCCGGCTTCTCCCTTATAAGAGAAATAGCCGTACAATGCGGTTCCTTTGGAGTAAGTCAGATTCGTGTTGATCGTGGTTCCGTAATGAGTGAACCGGAGGTCGCTCCAATCATCCTCGCGGATGTATCTGGCGTAGTCCTGAGTGTTGGAAGTGATTGAGTTGATGTAGGAAAGATAACCGACGCTGCCTCCTGCCCAAAGCCCGGGAGTAAGGAACGAAAGGTCAAACTTAAGCCCGGCCTGACCGTAGATGTTGGTGTTCATCTCGTTGTTGTAGCCGGTGCGGTTCAGGAAGCCGTAAGGAGAGAAATTGATGTTCGGAGTCGTCACTACCTCTCCACCCGCCTCAATCACATTGCCGTCATTATCATAGACCGCGGGAGTCACAGGACCATAGATGAATGAAGGCATTCCGGTGATGATGGAGTAAAGGGTTCCGTTGCAGTCAACAGCGCCACCCGGTGTGTGAGCCCTTACGATGGAACCGGCCAGATTCGCCCAAAGACTGATGTAGTTGTTGATCTTCACATCCACATTGGAGCGGAAGTTGATCCTGTACTTCTCATTGTCAGCCTTGTAAGCCGTCTGATCAGCGTTCCAGAAACTTCCTTGGCGCAGCACGTTGAAATTGGAATAGAACCTCACGTTCTCGTTGCCTCCTGTGGCGTCCAAAGCTATTCTCTGCTGATTGGAGAAATCACGGACAAGCATGTCGTACCAGTTCGTGTTCGGATAAAGGTCGCTGCCACCATCCTTGAAGCCTTCGACAGCCTCTTTTGAGAATATGTGATACTCTCCGAGCCCGTCATTCACCGCGGCCTGATTGCGAAGGTTGGCGAATGTGTAGGAGTCGAAGCTATGGATTCTGGTTGTAGGGACCTGTACTGTCTCAGAGATGTTCACTCCAACTTTCAACTTGCCCGGAGTGCCACGCTTTGTATTGATGACAATCAAGCCGTCGGCACCCTTCACACCGTAGATGGCCTGTGAGGCTCCGTCTTTCAGGATGGACACAGACTCAATCTCCTCAGGGGAAATCCTGTAGAGAATGTCGTGTGCGAACGAGTCGTAGAGAATTCCGTCAATGACCACACTGGCGATTCCACCATGGAAAGTGGAGTAGCCGCGCACGTACATATTCAGAGACTCATAAGCCGGCTCAAATGTGGTCTCCATCGTGGTGAGCCCGGAGAACATTCCGGAGAACGTTCCCTGAAGACGCGTCATCAGCGACCTTCCAAGTTTCTCGCCATGGGCTGTCGAGACAGCGTCGGAAAGGACTTCCCTACTCTGTTTGGAAAGACCTATGTTGACATTCTCGGCAAGATTATGGGCGTCATCCTCAAGGGTTACCTCCATCTGTGAGGAAGCCTTTACGGATGTCGGTTTGAAGCCAAGAAGCGAAAACTCCAGTTCTCCCGATTTGTTGACCTTGGCCGTGTACTGTCCGTTCTTGTCGGTGATGTACAAGTCCTTGTGGTTGGACGAGACAATCACCCCGGGCAACGGGTTACCGTAGATGTCCCTTACGGTACCGGCGACAGAGATGTCCTGCGCCTTGACCTGCTGGATGGATGCCCCAAGCAGGAGAAGCGCCGCTGCCGCAAATATATTCTTATTCATCATATTCGATGCAAATTAAGTATTCTGTGATATTCAACCATTACCAACCTGGATTCTGCCAGTCCTCACCCGTGATGGCTCTCATGTTGTTGACCTCGGTAAGAGGAATTGGCATCTTGAGCCATTTGTTGGTGTAGCACTGACGCTCCTTTAGGATTGTACGCTCGTAAATGTATCCGTGAGAGCCATCTGCCTTAAAATAATGGGTTATGTGTGCTCCTGTTATCCAACGGTCTGTAGCCGAGAGATCCTCATCCGGCTTATGCCATCTGCGGACATCGAAATAACGATTGCCTTCGAGTGCTAATTCAACACGTCGCTCGTTATGGATGCGCTGACGAAGAACATCCCCTGAAAGACCTGATGAAAGTCCAGGCATTCCGGCACGGGTACGCACTTTGTTCACATAAGTGATGGCTTCCGCCTCGTGTCCTGATTCCATGGCGGCCTCGGCGAAATTCAGGTAAATCTCTGCCAGACGGTAATCCTTATGACGTGGACCTGGAAGTCCTATCATATTTGTTCCGCTGTTAGGATGCAGGAATTTTCTTTGGAAATAACCGGTTCTTGTTGGTGTACGACCGAGAAGAGAACGTCCCATCAAAGGCTCCGGAGTGTTAATGACTGTGCCGTCAGAGTTCTTATATGCATCCCAAGTTGTAATGGTCCTTGTCATCAAACCTTGGCCTTGTCCCAAATTCTCAAAAGAAATAGACCCTGCATCCGTTCCCCAACCACAATATCTTTTAGATCCATTGTAGTAAATTGTCGCATAGAATCTTGGATCCCTGTTCGCATAAGGATCCTCTTTGCTGTAAAGAGTGTTGGAAGCATTGTAATTAGGCTTGAGATGCTGCTCGTCAAGGTAAGGTTTTGACAAATCCAAAACCGGTTCTCCATTGATTGTCTCAAACGCATCCACAAGTTCCTGAGAAGGACAAGTTCCTGTCTTATAGGCAAGGATAGCCCCAGGAGCATCAACATTGCACAAATTAGAATTAGCTCCTTCCCTCAATTGATAGATTGTCTCCTTGTCTGCAGGATCAGCGGCATAAGCCCCGGAATTGCAGAAATATTCATTCAAATACTGTGACTCTTTGTTCGGAAGATATGCCTTCTCGTCTCCCCAGACAGCAGTTTGGTTGAGTTTATCATAAAGGGCATAACCATTACTCTCAAGAGCCTGTACCGCCGCTTTGTTCACTGAATATGCTTCCTCCCAATAGTTGTTGCCCTCATTGTACAAAGGACTGGCCGCAAAAAGCGTCATCCTTGACTTTATGGCCCAAGCCACAGCCTTCGTCATACGCATAGCCTCGCTGTCAGTGGTGATTCTCCAAGGAAGATCATCACAAGCAAGGGCGGCGTCACAATCTTCGATGACGAACTCGACAACATCGTGGAAGGATGATCTTTCAACCTTTGCGAAATCAGCATCAAGGGTATAAGGCTCTCTGATGATAGGAAGTGAGCATCCGAACCACATCAGAAGTTCTGAATAGTAATATGCCCTTAATACGTGCGCCTCAGCCGTCCAACGGGCACGGTCACTTTCAGACGTGACATTAGCTGTAGGAATATGTTGAAGGAACACTGCGCAGTTGCGGATCCTCTGGAAAGATCTTGTCCATGAAACACTTTCATTGCCGGAGTCTCCAGCATTATAATTCGCCGGGAAATCAGACGCACTGGCATTGCCGTCATAGTATCTGCGTGAAGCTGCCCAGTTCACATCCTGATCATCAGCATCCCATGCGTCATCGCACCAGTTGACAGGTCCTCGGCTCCAGAAGAAGTAAAGGCACCCCTTTGCGTTGATGCTTGAGTAGCAGGTGTTCAAATAGTTCATTGTCATGTCGTTGTCACGAAAAACTTCCTCAATGGAAATCTTTCCTGACGGTGCTTCATCCAACACACTTGAACAGGATGAAAGAACAGTCAAAAGACAAACCGCTGAAATGTATATTATTCTTTTCATATTCTTCCGTCATTCTTTTAGAAGTTAATGTTAAGTCCAAGAGTGACATTCTTGGTGATAGGATAGCCATAAGAATTGTTCTGTTCAGGATCAATATGAGTTATCCTCAGATTATCCCAGACAAACAGGTTCTGTCCGCTGACATATACCCTTAATGCCTTCACTCCTACTTTTGAAAGAAATCTTTCAGGAAGAGTGTAGCCAAGTTCTATGTTCTTAAGCCTCAAGAACGAACGATTCTGAATAAAGAAATCATTTTCCGTATGACTGACAGTCTTGGTTGTTGAAATGGCAGGATAAGTGATTTTCTCACCATTCTTGTAACGTTCCTCCGTCCATCCGTTTCTTGTCCAATCAAAGTAAGTTCCCTGCTTGGTCCATTCAACTACTCCCTGTCCACTGTAGTATTTTGAATATCTTCCCAATCCGGAAAAAAGTACATTGAAATCAATTCCCTTGAAGTTGAGTCCGAGTGAAATACCATAGTTGAGTCCAGGAACAGTGGTTGAATAGCCAATCGGTGAAAGATCCTTTTGATCTATTACACCATCACCGTTAACATCTTTATAAACAAAATCACCTACCCTTGGTTTTCCACCAAATCCATACGGATAATAACTGTCTATCTCATCCTGAGATGTGAAATACCCGTTGCCAGGGGAATCCCAATCAATAAGATATCCGAATTCCTGTCCTAAACGGAATCCCTCTTCGTGATATTGATAGGCATATTCCTCGGAACGCATCGGCTCATCAAGTTCTATAGCCGTGTTGTCATTAAATCCAAAGTTGACTCTTGATGAGATGGAAAAGTCTCTGTTAAAGGTGTGGGAATAGCTGACTTCAACATCAACACCATGATTATCAACCTTTCCCATATTAACCCTTGGAATATAATCCGAACTTACACCTTGAAATGAAGGAACCGTCCTGCGCTTGAGAAGAATCTGGTCACGTTTTTCAGTAAAATAATCGACATTGATTCTAAAGTCTTTGAAAAGACCTATCTCGACACCAAGATTCATTTTTTTCGACAATTCCCAAGTGATGTTTTTGTTCCCGATAAGCCCTTCCTTGACAATCTTACCCCCCAGACCTTGAACAAAACCATTTCCTGATTGAATCTTATTGTCATCCTGATACAGGAAGCGCAAACCTCCCATAGAATCATTTCCGACAAGACCGTATGATGCACGGAACTTCAGCCAAGTAAGATACTTGTTTCCTTTGAGGAAAGATTCATTGCTGGCGATCCAACCTATGGAACCTGAAGGGAACAAGCCAAACCTCTTGGATGGAGCGAACTGCTCAGAGCCATTGTAACCAAGATTGCCTTCCACAAGATACCTGTCATCAAATGAATATGTAGCTCTGGCGGCGGTACCAAGCACATTGTAAGGAATATCGGCTGAAGTGCCTTCCCAAAACCTTCTATATGCAGTTGCCATTGCGGTTACATTATGCTTCCCGAAAGTTCTGGCATAATTGATTGAACCTTGCACATAAATCTGGTAGTTGGACAATCTGGAAGAAGTCATAGTCAACGGTTCAATCTTATCACCATTGGATGATTGATAACTCAAAGTCTCACTATCGTAGTCAACTCTGACATTATACACCCGCTCTTTCTTTCGACCCTCCAGAACTCCGATGTTGTAAGTGTCGTAAGCAGCCATACCATTAACACTCAATCCCTTGGTAACCAACTCACCAAGATCCCAATTAACTGAGAATTGGGTATTCAGATTCTTTCTTTTGTTTGTGTGAAAACCTCTTCGGTTAATGATTTCATACGCAGAACGGTCAAGATAATTATAACCAACAACTCCATCACTCACACCTCCGAAACGAGGATCTGTCACAGGTCCCGGAGAAATCGGAAGTATCGTTTGTGACTGATAGATAATGTCGGTTATCATCCACGACTGGCTTCCACCATAAAGATCTCCCACCGCAGGCATATTCACATTTTCCGCGTACGAGGCGATGTTCAACGAAGCCGTCAGGTTCTTTGTGATGTGGAAATCAAGGTTTGAACGAAGGCTAAGCCTGTTCATATAACACTGAGGATCATAGCCGAGATAATCCGGACTCTCGGTGTTCAGGTTACCGCCCTGATGAATGTAACCGACATTCACGAAGTAATTGACAAAGTCTGTTCCTCCGGAGATGTTGGCGTTGGCACGCGTCTGCGGAGTGTTGCTTTTAAGATACATCCGATAGTAATCGTTGTCGCAATATACCGCTTTTCTGATTGCCACTTGGTTATCATAGTCTGGTGAGGACGGATCAAGACCAAGAAGCGGATTTCTGAATTTCGCTATAGTCTCTTCGGAAAATTCAGGAGCCTGACGGTCATTCATCAACGCCTCGTTCCTAAGCTCGCAATATTCCCAGGAATGAAGCCTTGAAGGTTCTTTTGTGAATGATGTCCAGCTCTGGTCAACCGAAATGTTCAACTGTGCCTTTCCCTTCTGTCCCTTGCGGGTCTGGATAAGAATCACACCATTCGCTCCCTGCACTCCGTAAAGGGCAGTCGCCGACGCGTCCTTGAGGACGGATATGCTCTCCACCTCGTTCATGTCGATAGTGCGGATGTTGTCACGCTCCACACCGTCCACAAGGATCAGAGGACTCTTTCCATTGGTTGTCGCAGCTCCTCGAAGGTACATTGTGGCGCCATCGACACCCGGCTGGCCGCCTCCACTCTGCATGGATGTAAGACCTGTGACACGTCCTGCAAGAGCGTTGTCCAGACGTGTGGACGTGGTCTTGCGGAGATCAGCTGAAGCGACCGTAGAGATCGCACCGGTCACGGAAAGCTTCTTCTGCTGACCGAACGCCACCACAACCGTCTCTTCAAGCATCTCGGAGTCAGGGACAAGACTAACTAAATAGTTGGTTTTACCCTCAGGAAGAACCTGATCGGTGTAACCAATACAAGACACGATTACAGTGGCTCCGGACGGGACTCCCCCAAGTGTGAATGTACCATCGGGACCGGTCATCGTACCATTGGTCGTACCATCTACGATGATGGTCACGCCAGGCATCGGCTGATTGTTCTCGTCAAGCACCTTGCCGGTGATTGTTCTGCCGGAAGTCTGGGCCAAGGCGGTGCCTGTCCCGACAACCATAAGCAGGAGAACAGCCGCCATCGCTGCCTTTACCTTTGAAAGACAGGACGCAACTTTTTGGATTCTATCGTGCATATTAATAATGTTGTTAAACTTCCAGTTTAGTATACAATACTACGTTAAAAATTTAAAAACGCTGTGGCATACAGCCACTTACGTATACA
>ENA-UAZD01000053-UAZD01000053.1-human-gut-metagenome-genome-assembly--contig:-NODE-53-length-63138-cov-8.585863_pt1 | contig 63138 bp, 44 predicted proteins | sample MGYA00244112_ERZ654658 | MGnify/ENA primary metagenome ERZ654658 (study PRJEB26926, sample SAMN06164608) | human gut metagenome | biome: ENVO:00009003; feature: ENVO:2100002; material: ENVO:00002003... | reverse complement strand
AATGAAGATTTTTCACCTCAAAGAACATTTCAAACAATTCAAAACAGCTTCTTAGCCTTGTATTCTTGTGTGTCGGATTATAGTCAATGCAATGATTACTTCACACCTAATGAAGAAGAGTATCTTTTGACTGTAGATGAGACACGTGATATTTTTGACAATTCGAAAGAAGAGTTATCAAGAGTGTCAACTAATTATAAATCTTGATGAAATATTAAAAAGCTATTATAAAGTATTCCCAAAAAGTAGTAAGTAATGAAAGAAAGTCGGATAGTTAATATAATAAGTATACTTGTACTTATTTCGGTATTCTCGTTAAACACGGAAGCACAAGATTATTATTCAAGCAAAGAATATGTTGAATATAATAATGTAAGGTATCGCGTAACACATTACCCAGGGAGTGTGTATGTTGGAAATACCGCCAACCATATGAGGGAGATCCCTCGCCATAAGGTTGGCTCAGATCCAACCGTATATTATACCTATGCTTCTGGAATGGGGCATATGGCGACATCAGATGCGGTCCAATTTAAGAAGATAGTAAGGGACGTTTTTAGCGATGATGAAGTTAACACTTATGCAAAAAGTCAAGGAAGTGTTTTCTTGACTTATGTGGTTGATCCGGATAGTGGAAAAGTACTTGAGGTTAGCTTCAGGATTGGAATTAATAATGGTGATAAAACGTTGCTTGCGATACCTATAGAAAAATTCTACAAGCTTGAGGTCTTGATAAAGCAACGCTTGGTTTGTCACATTTCTGAAGCGTTAAAGGCTGAAAAACAATCCTATGCCCTTTCTGGGGATACGCTGTTTTAGCGATGGCCGGCGTCATCGATCATCGGTTGATGGGCTATTGCTATAAGATTGACAGACGGTTTCAATAAGAAAATTGATGTCATTTGTTCTTGAGGCTTTGCCGGATGACATCCAGAATCTCGTCACCGTACCTGTCGCACTTGGACTTGCCGAAGCCTTTGACGGTGAGGAGTTCCTCTTTGGTCGTGGGGGCGAGGTCGGCTATGGCCAGGAGGGTTTTCTGGTGGAGGATGATGTAGGCGGGGACGTTGTCTTGCCGGTATTTTTCCCGCCGCCAGTCGATCAGTGCCTGGACCAGTTCCGGATGGGCACTGCCGGTGTAGGTGTCTGATTCCTGCGACTGTCCGTCTGATGGTTTTTGAGTCTGTGTCGTGGCTGACGGTTCGACAGTCTCACCGTCCGCACACGGTCGCTTATCCTGCCGAGCTGTTCCTTCCGGTCGCTGAACCTGCCGAGGCGATGTCTCTGATGCAGAAGACTTCACTTGCGGAGAAATAAGTGACCTGACCAACGCCTTCAACGACCTTTCGTCCGACAACTCGTTGTCCGTCTTTAATTTGTGATACGATTTCGTGCTGAATCCTTCCGACAAGACAGTCTCAAAAAGCGTCAGACGGAATCTCAATTCACCAAGAAACTCCTCGGCCGCCGCCTTGAAAGCCTTCTTGACCTCCTTGTCATCTATTTCGACGAGCGTCAGCGGAGAGGCGAACAAAGCCAACGGCTTCAACTCTTTCCGGAAATATTCACAAGCCTTGGTGACGCGCTCCCGCAGGAGAGGGAAGTCGTCCGGCGCGCCGCTGTGGATGGACGCGGCGATGTAGCGGATCTGCTTCTGGAACTTTTGGGCCGTGTCGCTGAGCGAACGGATTCCGGCGAAAGTCTTTTGGTTATCTTTGCCGGAGTCCTGTTGAGGTGCTGTCTCACCAACCGGTTCCGATATTCCAGCACCGACCGTGTTAAACCTGCACGCCTGATCCGGATAGAGATTCGACAGGTTGACCTGATATATTCGGTTAACCCTATTGTAAAGATATCGAAGCCGCTGAAGATCAAAGGCATCGCAAAGGGTTGAGGTGAAATATTCATTGGACATCGCCGGCAGCTTCAGGCGCACCTCATCCGCCGGCTCGCGGCTGCTTTCGAACGCCGTGACCTCCTCGCTGGTGAACGTGCAGCGCCGGGTGATCGGGGTGGTCAGGACGATACCTTCGAGGGTGCGGCAGCGGGAAAGGGCCACATAGACCTGGCCGAACGAGAACGCTGCTCCAGCGTCGATGATGACATGGTCGAAAGTCAGACCCTGGCTCTTATGGATCGTCACCGCCCAGGCCGGACGCAGAGGAACCTGCTCGAAAGTGCCGTCCACAATCCCCTCAATCTCACCGGTTCCCTCATTCAGTCCATAGCGGATGTTCTCCCATTTCTCGGTCGTGACTTCGATTCTGTCACCGCTTTCGTCCTTTACGATCAGTTGCGGCTTGACCTTCTCGACAGTCGCGATCTTTCCGTTGTAGTAGCGCGCCTCGCCGGAAGTGTCGTTGCGCACGAACATCACCTGCGCCCCGACCCTCAGACGAAGCTGAGTCTCAGCAGGATAGGCGTTTTCCGGAAATATTCCTTCGACTTGTGCCTCGAAAGTCGCCTCGTCGGTCTTCAAGGCGTTCATCTTCGCCTCGTTGACCGAATCCGCCTGCGCGTTGTGGGTCGTGAGACGGATCCAGCGCTCGTCCTCCGGCGGTACGAAACCAGGGTCCAACCTCTTGTTCAGCTCGCTCAGAACCCATTCACTCGGCCTTCCCGACCTCACCTCATTCAAAATGTCAAGGAATATCCTGTCGCTCTGCCTGTGGACCTTCTCCAGCTGGATCGTTACGTACGGCAGCCGCTGCAACACCTTGGAATTGAAGAAGAAAGGTGATGAATATACCTGCTCCATAAACGGCCTCTCCGACTCCCGTACGACCGGCGGAAGCTGCTGAATATCCCCGATCATCAACAGTTGCACCCCTCCGAACGGCCGGTCGTTGCGCCTGTAGCGCTTCAAGATGTCATCGACCGCGTCCAGAATGTCGGCCCTCACCATCGAGATCTCATCGATGATCAGAAGGTCAAGAGTCCGCAGGATCTTCACCCTTTCCTTGCGCAGGGAACGCATCCGTTCCGGCATCTGATACTCAGTGACAAGCTCTTTGACATCAGGTAGATACGGGCAGAGTGGCAGCTGGAAGAACGAATGTATGGTCACTCCGCCGGCGTTGATCGCCGCGACTCCGGTAGGGGCCACGACCGCGAACCGCTTGGATGTCTTCCTCACGATTTCCTTAAGGAACGTTGTCTTTCCCGTACCGGCCTTGCCGGTCAGGAACACGGAGACACCGGTCTCTTCCACATATCTCTCCGCCAATGTGAATCTCTCGTCCTTTTCGATCATAGCTCCTGTTGTTTCTGTTGTTTGTCAATGGTTGCCGGTTGAGTTCAATGAAATCATAAACTTTGGGCTTATGCCCAATAACAGCCGCGTCATCGTTACTTTGCCACCGCTTGCAAATCCAAAGAGGATGCTTATCCTTTCTGAATGGTGTCTTCCAAGACATAAAGCCCGCTGCGAGTCGGCTCGGGCTTTCGTTCCGTTAAAGTTAGCATTAAAAGTTCTTACGGCAAAATCGGATTTGTATTGCGGCTCTGCGAACCGAGAAATTCCGTGGCAGGCAATTCGCTGATTATTAATGTCTTGAAGCAGTGTTCTACTCTTGTTTTCTGTAGAGGATGTTTTATTCAATTACTTGGTTTACAGTCTTTTAACTGCCACGCCTGAAACTTCTGTTTTCTCAAGAAAAATCGTTATGTTTGTTTTCATGAACTTTGACGCGGTGAACTTCGCTGCAAATCCAAGGTTTGTCATGGAAATGCCGAACAAGAATATTCATAAAAAAGGATTCTTTCCTGAGCCGCCGGGGGGTTGCGACCTTTCGAAGGAACGCATCCTGCTGCATTGCTGCTGCGCTCCCTGTTCGACCGCCATCATCAAATGGATGGTCGGTGAGGGGCTGCGTCCCGGAATATTCTTCAGCAACTCCAACATCGTCCCTATCCGGGAATATTCCATCCGCCGCGATGAGTTGATCCGATATGCCGCCGCACACGGCCTCGAAATGATTGATGATGAATATGATCACTCGGCTTGGCTGGCCTTTGTCCGTCAGTTGGAGACAAGTCCGGCCGCTGAGCCAGTGGTTCGACAGATCTCACCAACCATCGAAGCGGCCACTTCCGATGGCGCACTGTCCTTTCGGCAGGCTCAGGGACCGGTCATCCGCATCGCCGAGATGCCGGAGCGCGGCCCCCGCTGCCTTGAATGTTTCAAGTTCCGTCTTATGCGGGCCGCCCGCTATGCGGCCACTCACGGCTACACTCTGCTGACCACAACCTTGGCATCTTCCAGGTGGAAAGATTTGAATCAGGTCGATGCTGCGGGCCGTTGGGCTTGCGAAACGATCAATTCGTCGCTGGTCGCGCCAGGCAACGATCTGATGCCAAAGCCTTGCCCTGACGCCGTTTCCGATAATGATCAGGCAAGCGCTGGTCGATGCCAAACATCCAGTGTTCTTTGGTGGAATCAGAATTGGCGCCGAGGAGGACTTCAGGAACGCCGGAATGCTCTAATCAAGGAGTGGGACATGTACAACCAGACATTTTGCGGATGTGAGTTTTCTCAAAGGCATTGAGCAAGGGACTTTTGCGGACAGGCAAACATGCCGCTTTTAAGGAGGAAGCGAGTGGCTGCGGCGCAGAGCTGAAATGAGCATATTATATTAAGTAACGCAAGTTTCGCATTTGCGAAACACCACTCTTCTTCTCTTCACTGCTTGCAGTGAAAGCAACTCCCTCCCCCGAGGGGAGACTGTCTTAAAAGTATAATTACCATCTCCGAGGATTGAAAATTCGTTGTCGCCCCTGTATAGGGGTACAGACTTTTCAGCTCTCGCCGAGACTTCTAAGACAGTCTGGGGGAGGGATTTAGGGAGGGGGGGGTAACGTGACCGAACCATCTTCGCGACCACATCTGTGCGTGAAACAGCCTTTCTGGCTCACGGGCTATTTCTTGTACAGGGCGAAGAGGGCGGAACCGGAGCCGGACATCGAGGCGTAGACCGCGCAGGAGTCGTAGAGGGACTGCTTGATGGCCGCCAATTCCGGATGCGCCTTGAAGACAGTGGCCTCGAAATCGTTGACCAGATTGTCTTTCCACTCGGCTACAGGCATCGCCAGCACGTCCTTCAGATCCGTCATCCCGGTTGGTTCGACAGGCTCACCAATCTTGTTTTGACAATGCCCACCGACCATCAACATTCCTGTCGAGTTGACTGGTTGACCGCCGGTTCTGCGGTTCTCATGACATTCCGAAGCGCCGGGATCCTCCGGCAAGCATTTCTGTTCGCCGAGCCTGTCGGAGCGCCCTGACGGCAAACCCTCCCGGGGGACAATCCCCCTGTAGGCCTCGGCGGTGGAGACCGCAACTCCTTCAGGAACCAGCACCTTGATTTCGTATTCTGAAAGGTTAATGTCATAAGGCTCAAGCACTTCACCTCTTCCTGAACCAATCATCGGACGGTTGAAAATGAAGAAGGCACAGTCGCTGCCAAGTTTGGAGGCATATTCAGAAAGCCTTTGATCATCAAGCCCAAGCCCGCAAAGTTCGTTCAGGGCCTTGAGGGTGAAAGCCGCATCCGCTGACCCACCACCAAGCCCGGCGCCAACAGGAGCCTCCTTTTCAAGGAATATCTTGACAGGCGGCAAGTCAAAATCTTGTGCCAGAATATTGTACGCCTTCGCGCACAGATCCTTGAGCGGATCCCAGTCCACACCTTCCTCCCGCGCGATTGTGATCATCAGCTTCCCGTCCTCGGATATTCCTTGGACTAATCTGCCATCGTACGAAGCGGCTACATTTCCTGGGAGATCCGCTCCTTTTTCTTCATCTTTGGCTGATTCGCTGAGCTCGGTTGGTTCGACAGGTCCACCTACCAATGCTTCTTGCCAATCGCTAAGCTTGTCGGTCGCTGAGCTTGTCGAAGCGTCGAAGTGTCCGGCCGGGGCACCATACTTTGCAAACAACGCCGCCGAGGTGCGGCTGTAGTCATCACCCGTGATGATCTCAAGAGTGTCCCCGAAATCATAGCACGGCACAAACAACGTCTCGATGTCGTGAAACCCATCTGCACGCTTACGCAGGACACTCAGTCCCAAATTCAGTTTGACATTCGTCTTGACAATCATCCTTATCTCTGTTTTTTGTTCGTTGCCCAAACAATCTTATTTCGCCATGATGCATGATGTCAGCCCTCTCCGACAAGCAGTAGACTTCGGCGGCTGCACCAAAACCTGCGCTATGATGCGTGGCGCCAGCCCTCTCCGACAGGCAGGAGACTTCAGCGGCTGCACCAAAACCTGCGCCATGATGCATGATGTCAGCCCTCTCCTCCGACACCGACAAAGCAAGCAAGAGAGTGCATGGCGCTTAATCTCTTGAAAATTAGCGGTTTAATGCAATGTCCTCCCCTCGGTTTTCCTTATGAGGAGGGTTGCTTAAAATATTGACTTATAGACACTTAATCGCCACGGCTATCTCGTCGTTCGGATTTTTGATTTTTATGCGAAGCAGCGGATGGCGTTCTCGACGAGTCCGGCGACGGCGGAGCGGCTGAGGTCTCCACAGGTGGCCTCTTCAGGGATGGTCTCAAGGACCGGGGCCACGAAGGAAATCATCTGAAGGACCTTGGCCTCATCCTCTGGGATGCCTCTGGAACGCATGTAGAACTGCTCGTCCTCGTTCAGTTTCCCGACGGTGGCGCCGTGCGAGCATTTCACGTCATCTGCATAGATTTCAAGCCTCGGCTTGGTGTTGACCCTTGCCGTGTCAGAGAGCAGGATGTTGTGGTTCTCCTGAAACGCCTCGGTTCTCTGCGCGTCAGGCGCGATCACGATCTTGCCGAAGAACCCACATTTTGCTTCTCCTGTAGCCAACCCGTTGAATGTCTGCTGTGAACGGCAGTCGCCCGTGCGATGGTGCATCGTGATGTCAAACGTCACGTCATCGTGGCCGGAACAGAGGTATATGCCAGAAAGCCTGACTTCGGAATGAGCGCCGGTCAGGTCGATCGTCAGCGGAATCCTCGCCGAGACTCCCGGCAGCACTATCACCGTCAGATCCAGCGTAGCGTCAGCCCCCACCTCGATGTTGGACGGAATTTCGGTCACTTCAACACGCTCAGTGACCGGTAAGGCCGTTTTGGCGGTTGGTGAGTTCGTCGAACCAACCGCCAAAACGGAGGTAGCCACATGATCAGTAATGATGTTATCTGGATCAGCCGTTGGAGCCGATGTCGCCGAATCCATAGCCGCCCGTGGCCATTTGAGCGGGTGGCATCCGCTTTGCGGATGACGGGACGGAGTGCGAAGCGCGGAGGATTCGGCGATATCGGCTCCTGCGGCAGCGTCAGCGGAGCCGAGCACGAAGACTTTACGAAGATGCTCTCCGTCAGCGATTTTAATTCCCGGCACGATGGGCGAAGGAATATAGTTGCCGTGGTCTATGTTTTTAGAACTGTTCGAAGCCATCCTTTTCAATCTTGTCTATCAGTTCGTAACCGCCGCTGGCCACGATGCGGCCGTCCTTCAGGACATGCACGACATCCGGCCTGACATATTCAAGAAGCTTCTGGTAGTGGGTGATGACGATCGCCGACTTTTCCGGAGTGTGCAGCGCGTTCACTCCGTCGGCCACAATCTTGAGCGCATCCACGTCCAGGCCACTGTCCGTCTCGTCGAGGATCGCAAGGGTCGGATCGAGCATCGCCATCTGGAAGATCTCGTTCCTCTTTTTCTCTCCACCGGAGAAACCGACGTTGACTTCGCGCTTGGCGAACTCAGGCTTCATCTGGACGAAGGACATCTTCTGCTTCATAAGTTTCAGAAAATCACCGGCTTTCATCGGCTCCTTGCCTTGGGCCTTGAGCTTGGAGTTGATCGCGGTCTTCATGAAGTTCGTGATGGAGACTCCCGGAATTTCGATAGGGTACTGGAAGGACATGAACAGCCCGGCCCAAGCCCTTTCCTCAGGCTTCATGGCCAGCAGATCCTTGCCGTCGAACTCTATCGAGCCGGCTGTGACCTCATAGTTCGGTTTGCCTGTCAGGACTGAGGACAGTGTGCTTTTGCCGGCTCCGTTAGGTCCCATCACGGCGTGGATCTCGCCGCGGCGGATTTCAAGGTTGATCCCCTTCAGGATCTCCTTGTCTCCGACGCTGGCGTGCAGATCGGTTATTTTCAGTAATATGTCTGTCATATTCATCGTATTATGTCGTGGGCCTAAGCCCCTATTTATCAATTAATTGTTTTGTTGTCTTTAGTCGGATGTCACTAAAGGATAACGCATAAAATATTCATCTTTAATATGTTATCCACCACTGCTATCAGCGTCTTTGGTAGTTGAGCTTGTGGCTTGACAGAACTCACGAACCATCGAAGCGCCTAAGTTGTCCTGTGCGTCTGGTCACTTCGACAGGCTCTGTGACCATAGGTGTTGGCCTGGTGACCGTAAATTCGGGTTACCGGTTGGTGAGCCTGCCGGACCGCTGCGGCAAGGGATCTACCTCTCCTCTTTGTACAGCCGGTACCAGGTCCACAGGGACCAGATGCCGTTGAGCAGATACAGGGCGCTGACGATCGGCATGAACACGAGGCCGGCGCTGAGGTAGAGGGTGATGTTCGTGATGTTCACCACAAGCCACACAATCCAGCAGTCCCACTTCTTCTGGGCGGAAAGGAACTGCGCCAGAAGCGTCAGCATCAGTCCGTACGAGTCAAGCCACGGAGTCGGATCGGGTGTGAATATGTCCGTGAACCAGGCCGTGCCCAATTTGCTGAGCACGAATCCCCAGGCGGCTCCGGCAAAGGCCACGACCGTGAGAGCAGTGCACCAATCCCGCATCGACAGATGTGTCACCTTCAAGGCCGAAGCGTCTTTCGAACTCTGTTCCTCCGGCCTGGGATGTGTCCACCTCCAATGCCCGAAGGCATTGATTCCGAACGCTATCGGCTGGAGAAGCATCGCCGAGTAGAGGTGCCGCTGCCAGAACAGCGTAAACAGCAGGATGTTGTACAGGTAGCCGACCCAGAAGTTGTACTTGCTGTTGCGTCCGGCCATCACCACGCAGGTAAGTCCCGCGATGACTCCGATCAGCTCCAGAAAGCTCACTCCCGTTCCGCCAAGCGTGAACGCAATGTTTTCTATATCAAAGAACTTCATAAATGTTCAAGTCACCGCAAACCGGCAATCGTTTGCTGAAGAATTATTAAGGTGATTGCCCACCTGTTCAGGCACTTCCGGAATATTCAGAAATGCTTGTGAATATATTCATTCAACTTTCGCAAGTAGGCAATTACCTGCTGTCAAACACATTATCTCACGTTCGGAGGTGATTGCCCACCCACATCATTTCACGTTACCCTCTCCCTAAATCCCTCCCCTCGGGGGAGGGGATGCGCTTCGCGCACCCTTAGGGCCTTTCACGTTACCCCCTCCCTAAGTCCCTCCCCTCGGGGGAGGGACTTGCTTTCACTGCAAGCAGTGAAGAAGAGCGGTGTTTCGCAAATGCGAAACTTGAGTATATTCATTAACCCACCGAACCTTCGAGGGAGACCTGAAGCAGTTTGGTGGCTTCTACGGCGAACTCCATCGGGAGGCGGGAAAGCACCTCGTGGGCGTAGCCGTTGACGATCAGGCCGACCGCGTCCTCAGGCCCGAGACCCCTCTGGTTGCAATAGAACAGCTGCTCGTCGCTGATCTTCGAGGTCGTCGCCTCGTGTTCCACGATCGCGGTCGGGTTGGCGCTCTGGATGTCCGGGAACGTGTGCGCCCCGCACAGCGAGCCGATCAGCAGGCTGTCACACTGCGAGTAGTTGCGCGCTCCGGCCGCTCCGGCGTTCATCCGGACCAGACCACGGTAACTGTTCTGGCTGTGACCCGCTGATATTCCTTTACTTACGATCCGGCTCTTCGTGCCGCGGCCGATGTGGATCATCTTTGTTCCGGTGTCCGCCTGCTGATAGTTGTTGGTCACGGCGACCGAGTAGAATTCCGACGAGGAGTAGTCTCCCTTCAGGATCGTGGAAGGATATTTCCAAGTGATAGCCGAACCCGTCTCGACCTGCGTCCAGCTCAGATGCGAGCCGCTGCCCTTGCATATTCCCCTTTTGGTCACGAGGTTAAGGATTCCTCCGCGCCCCTGCGCATCCCCTGGGTACCAGTTCTGCACCGTTGAATATTTCACGTCGGCGTCTTTCTCGACCACGATCTCCACCACCGCTGCGTGAAGCTGGTTCTCGTCACGCATCGGAGCCGTGCAGCCCTCCATGTAGCTCAGTTGAGACCCTTCGTCCGCCACGATGAGCGTCCTCTCGAACTGGCCTGTGCCGGCGGCGTTGATCCTGAAGTAGCTTGAAAGCTCCATCGGGCACCTGACCCCTTTGGGAATATAGCAGAAACTGCCGTCGCTGAAGACCGCCGAGTTGAGTGCCGCAAAGAAATTGTCCCCTACCGGAACCACCGAGGCGAGATATTTCCGCACCAGATCCGGATGTTCCTTGACGGCCTCCGAGAAGCTGCAGAATATGATCCCTTTCTCAGCCAGCGATGCCCTGAATGTTGTGGCCACGGAGACCGAATCGAAGACCGCGTCCACGGCCACGACTCCGGCGAGAGCCTCACGCTCCCTTACCGGGATGCCAAGTTTCTCGAACGTCTCCTCCAGCTTCGGGTCGATCTCCTTCGGGCGTTCCGAATTCTTTTTTGGGGCTGCGTAGTAGATAATGTCTTGAAAATCAATTACGGGCATATCCAGATGCCCCCACTCGGGCATCTCCATTTTCTGCCACTTCCGGAAAGCGCCCAGCCGGAACTCCAGCATCCATTCCGGCTCTTCCTTGAGCCGTGAGATGGTACGGATGATGTCCTCGTTCAGCCCTTTTGGAATAAAGTCCTGGCCGACATCGGTGACGAAGCCCTCCTTGTACTCCTGTCTGGTGACCTCCTGAATTATCTTGTCTTCTTCCTTAATGTCCATTCCAATAAGTAGTTTCACCCTCATAATCCGCCGTGTTTGAACACAAAACGGCCTTTTGAGGATATTACTACAAAGATAGCATATTTTATTCCACAAGAAAAGTGTATTTTTGCAAGGACGGACTTATTAATTTTTGAATATACAATGAACGCATTCGGACGTAATTTCAGGGTGGAGATCTTCGGGGAGTCGCACGGGGCGGCGATTGGAGTTGTTGTGGACGGGGGCAGGCCGGGGATAGAACTTGCTGTAGAGGATTTTATGCCGGACATTCTCCGACGCAAGAGTGGAGCGAAGGGTACCACACCACGCATCGAGGCGGACGAGCCGGAGATTCTGAGCGGAGTCTTCGATGGACACACAACCGGAGCACCGATCGCAGTCATATTCAAGAACAACAACACTCGGTCTTCTGACTATGAGGCTCTTAAGGCTGTTCCGCGCCCAGGGCACGCCGACTATGTGGCTTCGGTCAAGTGGAACGGATTCAATGACCCCCGTGGCGGCGGACATTTCTCAGGCAGGATAACCCTTCCGCTGGTCGCCGCCGGGGTCATCGCAAAGAAAATGTGTCAGGGGCTCAGCTTTGAGGCCGGTTTGATAGAGATCGGAGGAGAGACGGACAAGTCCAAGTGGGGCGATCTTCTGGACAAAACCTCCAAGGAAGGCGATTCGCTTGGCGGCATTGTCGAGTGCCGGGTCTCCGGAGTTCCTGCCGGTCTTGGAGAACCGTTCTTCGATTCAATCGAGTCTCTGATCTCGCACGCCGTCTTCTCCATCCCTGGAGTCCGTGGCATAGAGTTCGGTGACGGTTTCGCATCCGCCCGGATGAAAGGCTCGGAACATAATGATCCTCTTGAACTTAAAGACGATGTCGTGACCACCTCCAAGAACGGTTCCGGCGGCATCAACGGCGGTATCACGAACGGCTCTCCGGTAGTATTTCGTGTAGCCTTCAAGCCGACCTCCAGCATCACCAAATCCCAGACCACCCTCAACATCAAGACCGGCGAGCAAACCACCCTCAACGTTCCGGGCCGTCACGATGTCTGTTTCGCCCTCCGCACCCCCGTCATTGTCGAGGCCGTCACTGCCATCGTCCTCGCCGACCTAAAAGGCCGTGGTATCTAACTCCTTGATAATGAATAAAAACAAAGATGTCCTGGTGCTGGATTCCGCACCATGACATCTTTGTTTCGCTTGAAAATCAGCCACTTACCTGCCACGCTGACGGCCAACGGGGTAGTTGTCCGGTAAAAGCCATATTGTCCGGACAAAGTTTATGATTTTCACATTTTGTCCGGCCAGACCACAATCCACCGGACAGATTCAGATGATTCGTACCATTGTTCCAGACGTACTAACGCTCAAGGAGGCGGTAGGTGCCAGGGAAGGCGGGGAAGGATTTGGCGACGCAGGTGGTGTCATCTATTATGATCGGGGAGTCGGCGCACCAGGAGGCAACGGTGAGGGCCATGGCCATGCGGTGGTCGTGGGAGGAGGTATATTCACCACCTTTCAGGAGATGGCCGTTCAGGAGGCGGCTCTCTACTGACTCGCCGGTGATGGAGAGGGTGTCGCCGGCGGCGGAGGCCTCCACGCCCATCTGGGTGAGCATATTCAGAATCGCCGCGCCGCGGTCGCTTTCCTTGCTTGCCAACCTCTTGAATCCTTGAATATTACTGCGTCCGTGACAGAAGGCTGCGAGGATGGCGACGATCGGGAACAGGTCCGGGCAGTTGTTGAGATCGGTGTCGAAGGCGCGCAGCGGGGCTTTCTGGGCGGTGATGAGGCTGCGGTGGCCTTGCGGGGCATTGGCCTCCGGAGCGTCTTCATTGTCTGAAGTTTTGTTGGAGGCAGCATCGGTCGCTTCATTTCTGGAAGAGCCGTCGTTTGTGATTCCGTCCTGCGGCTCATCCTCAATCTGCGAAAGGCTGGCTCCGGCCTCCATCAGGATGTCCATGATCGAGATGTCGGCTTGAAGGGAGGTTGTGTCGAGACCGGTCAGTTTCACGTCTCCGAACAGCGCTCCGGCCACCAGGAAATTGGCGGCGGCGCTCCAGTCGCCCTCGATGTCGAAAGCGGCAGGGGAATATTTCTGCCCGCCCTTGATCTTGAATGTGATGCCGGTACAGAGGCTCCAGTCCTGCGTCTCAAGGAAATCCTCTCCACCCTCCATTTCGCTGCTGATTTTGATGCCGAAACGGCGAAGCACGTCCGCTGTGATGAACATATATGGAATGCTCTTTGGGTCATGAATATGCAGGGTCGAGTCTCCCGGAAGAAGAGGCAGGGCCATCAGTAGACCGGAGATCAGCTGCGAGCCGCCTTTGCCGGAAACGCTTGTTTTGCCGGAAAGCAGAGGGCCTTGGACGGTCAACGGGACGTGGACTTCGGGTGCAGGGTTGATAGGCCTCAGGACCGTTCCAAAACCGGCCATGATTTCGGATGCGCCTTTCAGCGGCCTTGTCGGGAGGGTGCCGATCCCGTTGATCTCGATTTGGTTGCCGTTGCCGAGAGCGGCGGCGAGAGGAATCATCAGGCGGGTCAGGAGGCCGGACTCGCCGACGTTGATCTTTTCGGGAATATTCGCTGACGAGCCTATGCCTTCTATGATTAGGGTGCTTCCGGTCGCTGAGCCTGTGGTTCGGCAGAGCTCACCAACCATCGAAGCGACCGGATCGGTTGGTCGCTGAGCCTGTCGAAGCGCACCAACTTGCAAAGAACTGCCCTCACTCTCTATCCGAACCTTGGCCCCGAGCGCCTTGGCGACCTCTATCGCCGCCTCGTTGTCCCCACACGTGGAGTAGCCACCAAGCCGGGATTCTCCTTCGGCCAGCGCCGCCGCGATGATCGCGCGCTGGGCGAAACTCTTTGAGGCCGGCATATTCAAGGCAGTGTCGCAATGAAGAGGTCTCCTTTCACCATAGACGGCGGCAATCATCTCAGAGTAAGTCCATTGTCCAGGAGCGGCGGCCTCTTCTTCGCTTAGCGCGGCGTAGGTGAACGGACTGCCTAACTTCAAGCAATCCAAGCGACTAACCTTGCCGATCTCTCCCATCGAGAACGCAACCAATTCCACAGGTCGCTGTGTTTCGGCCGCTGAGTTTGTCGAAGCGATCGATGAATAAAGCGCAAGCACCCTTGCCACATCCTCTTCAGAGGTCGCCATAGCCGCGATCTTCACAATCTCTCCACCGAACTTCCTGCATTTCTCCACAGTGTTCCGCAGCACCTGATCCGACGGCGTCCCGGCGAAGAAATGACCCGAACGGATCATCGTGGTGCCATATTCAGTGCAAGCCCTCCGGAGCCTTTTGCCGACCTCCTTCGGAGCCTCGATCTCCAGATCCAGGAACGCGGCTCCGGCCTCGACCGCGGCGGTGAGTTTCTCCTCGGCCTCTTCCCAAGTTCCGTTTCCGTCGTCAACGACCCGGCAGGTGGCCACCAGCGGGGTGTCCGAGGAAGAGAACAAGTATTCGATCTCCTCGATACTCAGCGGACATCTGTCCAGCCTGATCTCCGCCATCTGAATCCGTGGCTCGCTGCTTTCCAGCAGGTTCATTATCTCTTCCAGGGTTCGGTTCTGGATTGTTGTGCAGATCATAAACTGAATATATTCAATTACTTGTTAATGTTTGCGAGTCTCGATGCGCCGCTCGTCTCTGAAATGGGCGGCGCCGCTGTCTGAAACGCCGTGACTTTATTCATCCTTCAATGCGCTTACCGCCTCTTCGACCCGAAGTTCCCGTGTCTCAACGTGCCCTATTCCCAGCGGCAGCACGAAATGAACAAACGCTCCATCCGCCTTTTTGTCTTTCTTCATCGCATCGGCCAGAGTGTCAACGCTGTACGGACTTTCTACGGGTAGGCCGCAGACCGTGAAGTCGGCTTTCAGACGCTCGGAAAGACCATCCGTCAGCCCCAAAGACTCGGCCAACCGCGCTGCCAGGATGATGCCTATGGAGACTGCCTGCCCGTGCGGGATCGCCTCGGAGGAATTCTTCTCGATGGCGTGCGCGAAAGTGTGTCCCAGATTGAGCAGCCGGCGCTCCCCGCGCTCGTTCGGATCCCTCCCCGCAATGCCAGCCTTGACCTTCGCCGCAGCGGCGATCAACTCTCGGAATGTTTCTGAATATTCCAGGACAGCCGCCTCGGCAGCCCCTTCCGACGCACGATCGTGAATATTCATAAGCATATTCACCGCCCTTTCATATTCACCGTCTTCATTGTTGATTATGAAGGTTTTGAGCAGTTCGGCCGCACCCGACAGAATCTGCGGGTAAGGCAGCGTCTCCAGCGGTTCCGGACAGATGAATGTCATTTCCGGCTGGCGGATCACCCCGATGATGTTCTTGTAGGAGTCGAGGTTCACGCCGTTCTTTCCGCCGATAGCGGCATCCACCTGTGAGAGCAGGGTGGTCGGGATGAATCCGAACCTCACACCACGTTTGTAAACGGAAGCCGCGAACCCGACCAGATCAGTTGTGATTCCGCCGCCGGCACCCAGCACAAACGCCTCTCTGTCAGCTCCTTTCTCCAGCAGCCACTCCTCGATTTCCAGCACGGTGGCGAGCGTCTTCCTCTCCTCCGTGGCCTCGATCGGGAATATTCCTTGAGCCTGAACGCCAAGCCTTTCCACGATGCCGCCTACGTTGCGGTCGTGGATTATGAATATATTCCCGTAGCCGCCGAGGTGCTTTCCAACCTCCCCCAGCGGGCAGTCGATGATGTTGATTCTCTCCATCCGGTTATCCTTTACCGATTGCTTTGGCGGCACAGACTACAAGGTGTACAGATTAAGTCCCGTCTCCTCGTCGAAGTGTCTGCCAACCTTGCAGTTGTAGCGTCTGATGAACACCTCGCACGCTCCGTTGATGGTCGCTGTGAGAAGGTGTCCGCCCACAACCGTGTAGTCCGCCCGCCCGAAGTTGGCGTGAAGATGCAGATAGACCTTTCCGCCCTTCTCGGAAATATTGCCCACAAGGCTTGAGATCTCCATCTGCTCGTCGAATGTCTTGTCAACATAATGCTTCGTGACAGGGTTGAGGAACCTCAGCGTCGCGTTGTTCACCGCTCCGATTCCGCTCACCTCTCCCGCCAGAATCCCCTGCTCCTGACAAAACGCCGCGATCGCCCCCATCAGTTCCTGATGGTTGTCAATGCTGACGACAAACCTGTCGCCATCCTGCTTGAATGTGTACATCGCTCAAAATTTTTTGTGAATATACTAATATTCCCCGATTATCTGTCATCGTAATGCCCATATGCTGAAATAACCTGAAGTTTTTCACTCTCAACCCAGCGCCCGAACCGAGAACAATCTAACTTGTTCGGATTGCCGAGGTGAGCAGCAGGGAGGTTGGCAGGGAAGTGAGCAAGGAAGGCTGCCGCTCAATCGGACTATTTCCCCTCCACCTTCTGGATGCGGATAGCGAACCCGCCGGAGCGGGCCAGATGCATCTTCAACGTGGTCTTGGAATTGACTTTCTTCGTGGTGATGGAATATGTCTGCACCGAATCCTGCACCTTGACATCGCCGATGCCGTCGGCCTCAGGAGTGTCTGCATAGATCGTGGCGGTGTACTTGACGCCTTTGTCAAGGAAGTCCAGAGGGAACTCCAGATCACGAGCATTCTCATCGGTGACTCCACCGATGAACCAGTCACCCTCCTTGCCTGCCTCCTTCACCTTGGCCTGACGAGCGATCACGATGTAGTCTCCAGGCTCGGCCAGCAAGTACCTGCTCTGTTCCCAGTCAACGGCCACATCCTTGATGAACTGGAACGCGTCCATGTGCTCCTCGTAGTGCTCAGGAATGTCAGCGGCCATCTGCAGTGGCGAGTACATCGTCACATACAGGGCTAATTGCTTGCAGATTGTCGAGAACACACGCTGGTGATCCTCAGGGTTCATCTTCGACATGTCCATCTCGAATATTCCCGGAGTGTAGTCCATCGGACCGCCCTGAAGACGCGTGAACGGAAGTATGGTCACATGATGAGGCATGATCTGGCCACGGTACTCGGTACCCTTGGCGGACTCGTTGCCGATGAGGTTAGGGTAGGTCCTGCACAGACCGGTAGGGCGCACCGCCTCGTGGGCGTTGACCATGATGTGGTGGTCGGCTGCCTTCTTGACGCAAAGCATGTAGTGGTTGATCATCGACTGGCTGTAATGATGCTCGCCGTAAGGGATGATGTCGCCGACATAGCCGCTCTTCACCGCATCGTAACCATATTCATTCATAAGATCATACGCCTTGTCGATCCAGCGCTCGTAGTTCTGGGCTGAAGCGGAGGTCTCGTGGTGCATGATGAGCTTCACGCCCTTCGAGTGGGCATATTCATTGAGAGCCTTGATGTCGAAGTCAGGGTACGGGGAGATGAAGTCGAAGACGAAGTCCTTCTGCTTGCCGTACCAATCCTCCCAACCTTCGTTCCAGCCCTCGACGAGTACCGCGTCGAAGCCATGCTCTGCCGCGAAGTCGATGTAGCGGCGCACGTTCTCGTTGTTGGCTCCGTGCTTTCCGTGAGGCTTCGCCTTGGAGTAGTCTGAAACTCCGAGCTCGATGGTCGGAAAGTCATCGGTGTAGGACCATTGGGTCTTGCCGGTGATCATTTCCCACCACACACCGATGTACTTCACCGGATGGATCCATGAGACATCCTCAAGGACACAAGGATCGTTGAGGTTGAGGATCAGTCTGGAAGCCAGCGCCTTGCGGGCGTCGTCCACTACCATGACGGTTCTCCATGGTGACCTGGCCGGAGTCTGGACGCGGCCTTTCCACCCTTCCGCGTCAGGAGTCAGCCAAGTGCTGAAAGTCATCGTCTTGTCGTCCAGGTTGAGGTTGGTGGTAGGGTAGTCAACCACAGCGGCCTCGTGGATGTTGATGTAGAGCCCGTCATCGGTCTTCATCTGAAGTGCGGTCTGCACTCCGGTTGGGGAGAACGTCTGCTGGGAGGCGTTTCCCTCCGCCTTTGTGAATGATAGTGATAGTCCGCGGATCTCGGAAAGACGGCTCACCGTGTAGTTATATTCCTGAGTGTCATAGTCTCCGGGAATCCACCATGCGGTGTGGTCGCCAGCCATAGCGAACTGGGTAAGCTCATCCTTGATGACGAAGTACTTGAGCCTCTTCTGCTCCGGAAACTCGTATCGGAACCCGAGACCGTCGTCATAGAGGCGGAAACGGATGACCATCACCGCCTTTGGACCGTTCTTGTTCACCGGATCCTGCTCAAGAGTGACAGCCAATTCGTTGTAGTGGTTGCGGATGTGGCTTTCCTCACCCCAGACTGGCTCCCATGTCTCATCGAGGGAGTCACGTTCCACCCCGGTCACCTTGAATCCGTCGTGGAGACTTTCCGGCCCGGCGTAGAACCTGCCGGACTTCTCCTCAAAAGTGCTCTTCAGGCGCTTGCCGCGAATCTCGTAGCCAAGCTCGCTCGGTAGGATCACAGCCTTACCGCCATAGTTCAATGAATATGTCGGTGTCCCCGCGGCGGTGATGGCGAACTTGAGCTCAAGGTTGCCGTCCGGACTTTTAAGAACCTCGGCATCGGTTGGATTCTGGGCGAATCCTGAGAATGTTGTCATCACAGCGGCGGCTGCCACAATCATGACCTTGAAAAGTTTTTTACGTATCATAAGCTACTTAGCTAAACAGTTTGTCCGTCAAAGATAAGCCTTACTGGTCAGAAATCCAATTTATTACCCCTGTTTCTGATGAACTGTGCAAATGTGCTCACCGGAAGTCCATGAGCGTTGTGATTAATATTTTTGTTGTAAATTTGCAATGGAATTTCTTGAATATGAAGACTTTTGGATTACGAATATTTTCACTGGCCTTTTGCCTGTTCCTGACCGTGTGGCCACATGCGGCAAAGGACAGGGAACCGGTTGTCAAGACCGGACATTCCTTTGTGCCGTTCCCGATGGTCGGATTCGACGGGGCTAAGGGCTTTCTGTTCGGCGGGCTGATGAATGTGTACAACTTCGGGGATGGTTCGACGTATCCGAATCCCAGAAGCAGCGCATATTTCGAGGTCTCCGGCTACACCGGAGGCAGCAAGACTTTCGTGGCATCATACGATTCAGGAAGGCTTCTGCCGGAAGTCCGGATGAATCTGGCGGCCAGCTACTGTGCGGACAACGCCATGGAGTTCTTCGGTTTCGGCGGCCGGAGGACGTTCTACGATTCTTCTATGGCTGATGGATTCTACAAGTATGACAGGGCTACTCTCAACATCAAGGCGGATTTTTCCGGAAAGATTTCGGATTATTTGTCCTGGGAGGTGGGCTATCATTTCAATCAATTCAAAGTCAAGGACTATCATCCTCAGGATTCCGATCAGGAAATCTCCTTGTTCGGGCTCTACAAGGCATGGGGCATGGTTCCGTCCGAGGAGGTTTCAAAGGAATATTCATCCGCCGTCCGTGCCGGCCTTGTCTATGATTCGCGTGACTATGAGGGTGTACCTACAAAGGGAGTTCTGGCCGGGGCGCATGTCTTCGCCGCGCCTGGTTTTCTGGGCTCTTCGGAGTCTTACCTAAAGATCCATGCGACGCTGAGGCATTATATTCCTATAATAAAGGAGAATCTTGTCTTTGCCTACCGCCTTGACTATCAGGAATTCCTGAGCGATGCTCCATGGTACGCCATTCCGTTTTATACCCCGGGAGGCCCGATCTACGACAACGCCGCGATAGGTGGCTACAGGACAGTCCGTGGTCTGCTGTACAACAGGGTGGCAGGCTCATCGACCGGTTTTGTGAACGCCGAGTTGCGTTGGAAGTTCGCCGGATTCAGCATTTGGGGACAGGATATTGGCTTGATGCTCAGTGGCTTCTGCGATGGAATCAGCACCTTGAGGTACTTCGATTTGACCAACCGTACCGGAGCGTTTCCGAAACTTTACGACAAATACATCGACACCTCCAGAGGCGACAACCTCCACCTCTCTTCCGGTGCTGCCTTGAAAATCATCCTCAACCGCAACTTTGTCCTGAACATTGAATATGCCCGTGCCCTTTCCGCCCAGGACGGCGCCGGGGTCATGTACTTTAACACCGGCTTCTACTTTTAGGAACATGAAAAAAATAAGTTGCTTCAGATTAAGAGAAGATTTTCGAGGATAGATCTTTTTTTGAAGAAGGAGTGTGCCGGTGGCACATGACTGATGAGAAAAGAGATCTAGACCGAAAAGATTCCTTAAGATGATGCAGGTTATTTTTTGAATGTTACTTAGGAACATGAATATTCAATGGACGCTCGGGAATATTCATGAATTTCTTCCGGCGTTTTGATTTGACACAAATATCTTCCGCATGTGCTTGTTTTCGATGGAAAATTCGTATATTTGCAGTCCGTTTCCTGTTCTGCGGAACAGAAACGGGGCACGGTTCCGTAGCTCAGCTGGATAGAGCAACAGATTTCTAATCTGTGGGTCTAGGGTTCGAATCCCTACGGAATCACCCAAAGCGGGAGACCACACCGGTCTCCCGCTTTTTTTGTCTCTCATTTACAACAAGAACGTGCGGAGAATGCACGCCCGCTAAACCGGTCTCCCGCTTTTTTTGTCTCTCATTTACAACCATCACTATCGAGTCTCGTGCGCGCTGGGATAAGGAATTGCGCACGAGGCAAGGATGTGGATGGGTTCCGTGCGCGCTTGGGTAGAGATTTGCTCACGAAGCAGGGTTGTGGATGGGTCCTGTGCGCGAATGGAGGTGGTTTTGCTCACGGAGCCGCCGCACTGGAGGGCTTGTGATCTTACAGACACGCCACCTGTGATCACTCCGCCGCAATAGGTCGGAAAGGTCAGAAAAAATAAAATGGTGAATTTTGGTAACGTGCAAAATTCACCATTTTCGTTTTTTTCTGACCGTCAGTTATGTAATCCTTAAAAAATAACTTGGTAATCTTATTTTTAAACGCTTACTATTAGGCGTCAGGCCTTGGCGTTCTTGTGGCCGAACCATTCAAGGGCGACGACGAGGAGGGCGCCAATGAGCATCCAGATGAGGGCGGAGAAGATTTGCGGATTGATGAGCGTGGAGAGATCCGTGCCTATGTCAACAAGTGCCTCGACGCCAATCCGGGCCTCTTCGGCGGTCTGCCCTTCACGCATCCATTGGGCCATCATCACGCTGAACTTGTCGCTCCATGGCCAGACCTTGACAAGGGACCCGAGCGTGAAACCGATCAGGGTGATCAGCGTCGGCCTCTCATAATGCGCTATCAGCCAGTGCAGGAACTTCGAGAATGCGGCGATTCCAAGTACGCAGCCGACTCCGAACAGAATGAGGACCGGCCAGTTAAGCTCGCTGATCGCTGACATAATATATTCATACTTACCGAAAAGCACGAGAATGAAGCTGCCGGAGATGCCCGGAAGGATCATCGTGCAGATCGCGATCGCGCCGCATATCATGATGAACCAACCAGCGTCTGTCGTCTGGGTAGGGGAGAGCAGGCAGATCATAGCCCCGAGGAAGACGCCGAAGACCAGCCAAAGCCCGTCGGCGACCTTCCAGCCCTTGATGTCGTAGAGCATGTAGGCACCGGACACCACGATCAGGCCGAAGAAGAACGCCCAGGTCTGGATCGGATGGTAGGCAAGCACATATTCCATCAGCTTGGCGAGCGAGAAGACACTCACGATCACTCCGACACCCAACCAAAGCAGGAACGTTCCATGAATATTCTTCCAGAACTCCTTGACCTCGCCTTTGAGGAGAAGTTTCCACGAAGACACCGACAGGATGGCGTTCAGAGCCTCGATCAGCTCATTGAATATTCCTGTGAGCAGGGCGATAGTGCCTCCGGACACGCCAGGAATGACATTTGCCGCTCCCATCGCGAAACCTTTCAGGGCGACAGCGGCGTTTTTGATGATATTTGACATGTTAAGTTATTTGATTTTCGTGAGATAGCCTTTGATGGCCGTAAAACTGTCCAGCTGTGAAACGTTCTTTCCGGCCGGATCACTGATGACAAGGTCGAAGAGATTCCCGCTCATCTGGCGGCGACCTATCTTGAACCGGGCCTTGGAGGTGCGGGCCATATATTCAATGGCGAAGTCCGGATCCTTGATGAGGGATATGAACAGGTCTGGAGCCTGCTCCTCCAACACGTTCAGCTTGTAGCGGGAAGGCCTTCCGATCCAGTCCAGATCCTTTTTTGTGATGGTGGTCTGGATGCTGGTGATCAGACGGTCCTCGCTGCCTATCTTCCTGAAATCCTGGAAGAAGACACAGCCCTTGATGTCGTGGGCCCTGAAAAAGTTCATTATGGCTGTCTTGCACTCGTCGAACGTTGACTCTTCCGCATCGATGATCGCGACGTATGAATGGATTTTCCCCAGAGGGAGGATCTCCGTGGGGATCGTGCTGGAGTGCTTCCGCAGACTGCTCTTTCTGAAAAACTTCTTTATGAAATCAAACATGACCTACTTGTTTACAGAGGCTATCAACTCACGAATCTCGCGCTTCGCGTCTTTCCATCTAGGGACATCGATCTTGGTGCCGATAACTTCGACGACCTTCGCAGCAATTATTGAGCCTATCTCTCCGCAAACTTTCAAAGACATTCCGAGCGAGTGCGCGTAGAGGAACCCGGCGGCGTAGGTGTCTCCGGCTCCGGTGGCGTCGATCGTGGCTGCCGGCCAAGCCTCTATGTAGTGATATTCATCACCCTGCTTCACCATTGACCCGTCCTTCCCGACTTTCACGACTGCGATTTCGCACTGGCTGGCGAGTGTGTCGAGTGCCTCGCGCGGTTCCTGCTTTGTGAACGCCCTCGCCTCGCTCTCGTTGGCGAAGACTATGTCCACATAGCGGTCCACCAGATTGTGGAAGAAAGCCTCGTTGGACTCGACCACATTGTAGGAGGCCATATCGATTGAAATCTTGCAACCCGCTTCCTTGGCCATCTGCACGGCCTTGCGGATAAGGTCCTGGTTCTGTACGAGATAGCCCTCGATATGGAAATAGTCGTAGCCTTGGAAATATTCCGGCTTCAGATCCTCCGGAACCATTTCGAGCGCGGCTCCCATGTAGTCGGCAAAGGTTCTTTCCGAGTTGGCTCCGGTGATGAAGCACATCGCGCGTCCCGAACCTTTCGTGCCGGTCAGCAGTGTGGTCTTCACTCCGTATTGCTCAAGTGTGCTCTTGTACAGATGCCCCAGTTCGTCGTTGCCGATCTTGCCGATGAATCCGGACGGCATGCCGAAGATTGAAGTGCAGGTGATTGTGTTGGCTGCCGATCCGCCCGGAACGTACTTCACTCCGAACTCCTTGAGCTTGGACCAGATGCGGTCTCCTGTCTCCAGATCCACGTGCTGCATGCTTCCCGGAGGAAGATGGTACTCACGAAGCATAGTCTCGTCCGGAAAGACGGCAAGAATGTCCGTCAGCGCGTTTCCTATACCTAAAATTGATTTCATATCTTTGTATTTTGATATTCATGATGTGCCAAATCACAAAGTTAAGGAATATTTGATTAAATTTGTAACATGAACAAGAAGGTCGGGAATATTCTTAAATACGGGATTTCCATCGCGCTTGCGGTGGTTCTACTGTACTGCTCATTCCATGGAGTGGGCTGGACCGACTTTCTGGAGGGATTGAGAGCCTGCCGCTGGGAATTCGTCATCCTTTCGATGCTGTTCGGTGTGCTGGCTTTTTGGCTCAGGGCCTTGCGATGGCGTGAACTCCTTCTTCCCATTGACAGAACCACGTCCCGTCTGACCTGCTTCAACGCTGTCAACATCAGTTATCTGGTGAACATCGCCCTGCCACGTGTCGGAGAGTTCGTCCGTTGCGGCTACATCACGGCGCATTCCGAAAAGGATTCCAAAGACCAAGGCCGGCATCTAGCCTCTTACGACAAAGTCCTCGGCACCGCAGCCCTCGAACGTTCGGTGGACGTGCTCGCCATGTTCGGCATTCTGGCCATATTCCTGGTTTTCACTTGGAAGCGTTTCGGCGGATTTTTCTCCGAGAGGATTTTCGGAGCGTTCTCTGGCAGCATCAGCGTCGGCAAGATCGCAATCTTGGTCGCAGGAGTTTCAGCCGTGGTTGCCGCCATTTTATGCGCAATCCTTTTCGCTGACAAATGGACCCCGCTCAGAAAAATCAGCGGATTCTGCAAGGGCGTATGGTCCGGTTTCCTAAGCTGTCTCAAGATGGAGGGGGCATGGAAGTTCCTTGCCCTGACTGCCGGGATATGGTTCTGCTACTGGATGATGAGCGTCACGATTCTCTGGGCACTTCAAGGAATATCCCCGGACTCTGTCAGTCCCGAGCTCGCCTCGGCCGTGGACACCATCCGGGCCATGAATCTGACCGACGCTCTGTTCCTGATGATAGCCGGCAGCCTTTCCTCGATCGTCCCGGTGCCGGGAGGATTCGGGGCGTTCCACTTCATAGTCTCCTCGGCGATCTCCTACGTTTACGGCATCCCGGCGCAGTTCGGGATGATCTTCGCGACCCTCTCGCACGAGTCCCAGGCCTTGAACCAGATCCTGTGGGGAGGCATCTCATGGATAAGTGAATCTTTACGAAAAACAAATAATCAATAATCAAAGAATTATGAAAATCAAGAATTTATTCCTAATCGCCGCTGGTGTCCTTATGCTGACAACCACATTAGACGCGGCCGCCAAGAAGCTCCCGAAGGAGGTCAAGATGACCAAGGAGGTTCTTATGGACAAGATCAAGGGTGGCTGGGCCGGCAAGACCATCGGCTGCTCCTACGGCGGACCGACAGAGTTCAAGTACTCCGGCTTCATGAACGACGAGATCGAGATTCCGTGGCACGAGCACACGATCAAATGGTGGTTCGACAATGTTCCCGGGCTTTACGATGATGTCTACATGGACCTCACTTTCGTGGAGGTGTTCCAGAAGGAAGGCCTTGACGCTCCGATCGAGTCCTTCGCCAACGCGTTCGCCCATGCCCCATACCCGCTCTGGCACGCCAACCAGCTCGGACGCTACAACATCCTGAACGGTGTGATGCCTCCGGAGTCCGGCCACTGGCGCAACAACCCTCACGCCGACGACATCGACTTCCAGATTGAGGCCGACTACGCCGGTCTGATGGCTCCGGGAATGGTCAACGCCTCGTCCTACTACTGCGACGAGATCGGCCACATGATGAACTACGGCGACGGCTGGTACGGCGGAGTGTATGTCGCCGCGATGATCTCTCTCGCATTCATCAGCGATGACATGAACTTCGTTGTCAATGAGGCCCTCAAGGCCATCCCTGCGCAGAGCAACTACTATAAGGCGATGGCTGATGTCATCAAATGGCACAAGCAGTACCCTAAGGACTGGCACATAACCTGGGCTTTGTTCAACAAGCACTATGGCTACGACATCGGCTGCCCGGATGGGGTTGACAACCAGTTCAACATCGACGCCGTCATCAACAGCGGCTACATCCTCATCGGTCTCCTCTACGGTGACAAGAACTTCTACCGCACCATCGACATCTCCACCCGCTGCGGCCAGGACTCTGACTGCAATCCTTCGTCGGCCGCCGGAATCCTCGGAGTAATGATGGGTTACAAGAATATTCCTGAATATTGGAGGAAGCCTTGCGAGGAGGTAGAGGACAGACCTTTCGTCTACACAGACATCTCCATCAACAAGGCCACTGAATATTCCCTCAGCCAAGCCCTTCAGGTGATCGAGCGTAATGGTGGCTCAATTGATGGTGACAATGTTACAATCAAGGTTCAGAAGCCGGAGGCCGTGCGCTACGAGAAGGCTTTCGAGGGGCACTATCCTCAAGGCAAGGTCAACGTCAAGAAGACCATCACAAATATCGGCCAGATCAAGTTCAAGGGCAACGGTATCGTTGTGAAGAGCCACTACTACAAGGGAGCCGGCTACAACGACAACACCGGTTACGTCGGCGAGGTCGAGATATACCTCGACGGCAAGCTCTCCGCTGTGGCCAAGAACCCTATCAAGGGCAACGGAGCGGCTCCGGACCTCTACTGGAAGTACGATCTTCCTGAAGGCGAGCACACTCTGACCTTCAAGTTCCTCAACAAGCAGGACAACATGAACATCGTCATCGACAACTATCTGGTATATTCAAGCAAGCCGAAGGTTGTAAATCACGTTGACGAATAGGAACATGAAGATATTCAGATTTTTAGCGGCAGCATCTGTTGCTTTGGCCTCATTGGTTGCCTTCTCGTCCGAATCTTCGGCCAGGACGACATCCAAGGATCTCTACAAACAGTTCCAGAATCCGGACAGCCGCTACCGTCCGTTCGTGCGCTGGTGGTGGAACGGCGACCGCGTTGAGGCAGAGGAGCTTGTGCGTGAGCTGCACATCCTCAAGGATGCGGGAGTCGGTGGAGTGGAGATCAATCCGATCTCGTTCCCGTACGGAGCTGACGCGATGGACACCAAGCCGCTCAAATGGTTGAGTGACGAATGGATAGACATGCTGAAGGTCGTGTTCGACGAGGCCGGACGCCTTGGAATGACCTGCGACCTGATCATCGGATCAGGATGGCCGTTCGGAGCGGAGACCCTGCCTCGTGAGGAGCGTGCCTCCGTGATGCTCACCTATGCGCAGAAGGTGACGGGGGGCGAGAGGTTTGAGATGTCCAAGTTCAATATATTCAAGAATATAGATCCTGGAGTGACGAAGGTGAACACCGGCCGTACTCCGGAACTTGTGTCGGTATGTCTCGCTCCGGATCCGATCAACGACCTCAGCGAGGCGATTGATCTGTCGGGCAACATCGAAGGTGATGTGATCACGGTGGATGTACCGGAAGGCAACTGGCAGTTCTACGCTATGGTGAAGTACGATTCCTTCGCCTGCGTGATCAACGGCGCTCCTGGTGCGGCAGGTTCGATTCTGAACCACATGGATTCCGCCGCCGTGCGTGGCTATCTGGACCACATGGCCGACACGATCGAGGCCAGGCTCGGGCCTCTGTCAAAGCATCTCAGGGCTTTCTTCGTGGACAGTATGGAGCTTGAGGGCTGCAACTGGACGAGCGACTTCCCTGAGGAGTTCAAGGCCCGCAGAGGTTACGACCTGATGCCTTGGCTTCCGTTCACGATGTTCAAGGTCGGCAGACTTGGCAATGTGGAGAGCTTCGACTATGGCTCAAAGAAAGGTGATAAGTTCCAGGACCAGGTGAACCGTGTGCGTTTCGACTTCGAACTCACGAAGGCCGAGCTGCTCAACGAGCGGTACATGAACACGTTCCTCTCCTGGTGCAGGGAGAAGGGTGTGAAATCCCGCTCCCAGGCCTATGGCAACGGCTTCTTCATCGAGGAGTCTTCCCTTGGCCAGGACATTCCGGAAGGGGAGTCCTGGACGACCAACTGGCTCAAGCACAGGATCGGTGAGGAGATGGGCGACGAGGACTACCGCCGCGGACGCGCCTACACGATGATTGACAAATATGTCTCGTCGGCGGCCCACCTTACCGGCAAGCGTCTTGTCAGCGCCGAGGAGATGACCAACACCTACAAGGTGTTCACGACCAGTCTTGAGTTCCTGAAGGTCGGCTCCGACATGAGCGCGATCTCCGGTATAACCCATTCTGTTTGGCATGGTTTCAACTACTCCCCGCTTGAGGCCGAGTTCCCGGGCTGGGTTCAGTACGGAACCTTCCACAACGAGAGGAACACCTGGTGGCCTTACGTGAACAAGCTGAACGACTACCGCGCCAGGCTCTCCAGCCAGCTCCAGAACGCCGACATGTTCACCGACATCGCCATCCTGCCGGCCAACTACGACATGTGGAGCACGATGGGCGTGCAGACCGAGCCGTTCCCTGTGGCCTTGAATATTCCTTACACATCGCTGATTTGGGAGGCCATCCACAAGAACGGCGGCGGCGCGGACTATGTCAGCGAGATAATCCTCCGGGATGCTACAATCCGCAATGGCAAGATCTGCTACGGGCCTAAGGAATATGGTACTTTGTTCCTCGTCGAGGTGACAAGCACCACTCCGGAGACCTTAGCCAAGCTGGAGGAGTTCGTGAAAGGTGGCGGAAGGGTCTTCTGCATCGGGAAATATCCGGAGAAGTCGCTGGGACTCAAAAATTTCGAGGCTCGTGACAAACAGATCGCCGAGACCGTAGCACGTTTGAAGGAGTATAAGGACAATTTCGTCCTGCTTGAGAAGCCTGCTGACGGGAAATATCTTGAATGGTACACCGGCGTGATGGAGAAGTACAACCTTCCGCACACCCTGACGATCAGCAATCCGGACAGGTTCCTGCTTCAGAACCAGTATGTTACTGACGACGGCAGCGATATGTTCCTCATTATGAACGCCCATATGAGCGAGGCCCGTGAGACGGACATAATATTCCCGAAATCCGTGACCGCCGGGAAACACGCCTGGCTTTATGATCCGGCTTCCGGCAAGAGGTTCGTCCTTCCTGTCGGCAAGGACGGCAAGATGCATTTCCGTTTCGGTCCTTCCGAGACCTATCTCTTCGTGTTCAACAAGATGGGCGGCAGCGCTCCGGCTTGGAAACAGCTTCCGCTTGACGGACAGGACGAGATTCAGGTGACAGGCGGGTGGGATCTCAAGATGCACCACACCTGGCCGGATTCAACCTGGACGACCAGCCTCGACCAGCTTCAGGACTTCAAGGACATGAAGGACACCACGTTCAAGAACTTTATGGGTGAGGTGACCTACACCAAGACCGTGACCCTGTCCGGTAAGCTTCCTAAGTTCCTGAATCTCGGTAAGGTGGCTGACATATGTGAGGTATGGGTGAATGGCAAGCCGCTGGGAATCAAGTGGTTCGGCGAGCGTGTGTATGACATTACCGGACTGCTCCGCCCGGGCGAGAACACCATCGAGATAAAAGTCACGACCCTTATGGGCAATTATATCCAGACCCTCAAGGACAACAAGGTGGCGCAGCGTTTTGTCATCAAACGCAAGCAGCCTTACGTCAGCGCGGGACTGATAGGACCAGTGAAACTATATTAATAAAACATTAATGATGAGAAATTTACTAGGAATCGCGGCCGCAGCGCTGCTCTTCGCCGGTTCGGCTCTCTCGCTTGGAGCCACGGACTTTTTCGCCCGTGATTTCGGTGCGAGGCCGGACGGGGTCACTCTGAACACCGCAAGCATTCAGGCCGCGATAGACTTCGCTTCCTCACGTGGAGGCGGTCGTGTCGTGCTAGACAAAGGGGACTACATTTCGGGTTCCATTTATCTTAAGAACAATGTCACCCTTCACATCGAGAAGGATGCCGCGCTTGTCGGTTCGTTGAATCCTTACGATTATGTGAAGGATCCGGACGCCAAATGGACCGCGCTTATCCTTGCCGTGAAGCAGGAGAACATCGGTCTGACGGGAGAGGGCATCGTTGACGGCCGTGGCTTCGATGTCGGAGTCCGTTTCGTGGATTTCGTCCACATGGGACTCATTGACGACAAGCTTGGCAACGACCGTGTCAACGAGACCATCAGGCCGGAGAATATCCACATGTATCTCTGCAACAATGTCACCATCAAGGACATCACCCTGAAGGATCCGGCCTGCTGGACACAGCAGTACGACAAATGCCGCAATCTGCTGATCGACGGCGTCACTGTCGATGCCAAGTGCTACTGGAACAACGACGGTCTGGACGTGGTGGATTGCAGCGATGTCATCGTGCGTGACTGCTACATCGACTCTTCCGACGATTCATATTGCTTCAAGAGCCACAGCAACGATGGCGTGAGCGAGAATATTCTTGTAGAGAACTGCGTCGGACGAAGCAGCGCCAACGGCATCAAGTTCGGAACCTACACCCGTGGCAAGTTCAAGCACTTCAGGTTCAAGAATATGACCATATTCGACACCTATCGCAGCGCCATCACCATCGCTACCGTGGACGGTGCCCAGATCGAGGATGTGGAGATCGACAGCCTCAAGAGCCTGAACACCGGCAACCCGATTTTCCTTCGTACGGGAACCCGCAATGTCAACGGCAGTCAGGTGCCTTGCCTTAAGGATGTGGTGATCAAGAATATGTATGCCGAGGTTCCGTTTGACAAGCCGGACGCTGGCTACAGCTATGAGGGCCCTGTCGAGGATCTGCCTCGCAACGTCTGCCCGAGCATTATCGCCGGTCTGCCTGGCCTTCGCATCGAGAATGTCCGTATGGAGAACATCGAGATTGTCTATCCGGGTCATGCCGATCCTGAATATGCCTACGCAGGTACCTCTAAGGAGGAACTTGACGCGATCGAGGAGCAGGAGACCCGTTACCCTGAGTTCTCCAACTGGAAGGAGCTTCCGGCATGGGGATTCTACATCCGTCACGCTGACGGCATTGTTTTCGACAACGTGAAGCTCACGGTTGACGGCGAGGATTACCGTCCGGCCATCGTGACCGATGACGTGAACGGCCTTCGTATGAAGAACCTTCAGATCAATCAGGAGACCGCTCCTAAGGGCAAGAAACAGATCATTACAAAGGACACCAAGAACATCAAGAAGAAATGAAAAGAATATTGTTATTGACGGCTTTGCTGCTGTTTTCCGTAATGGGATTCTCCCAGAATGTCTATAAGGCGTCCAATTTCGGCATCAAGAGCAATGGTGTCCATGACAACACCACGAGCATTCAGGGGGCGATTGATTTCATCGCCTCCAAGGGTGGCGGCACGCTTGAGTTCAGCGTGGGACGTTATGTCACGGGTGCCGTGCAGCTCAAGTCCGGGGTCAGCATCAGGCTTCGCGAGGGTGCTGTGATCGTGGGCTCGACGAACATCTATTCCTACAAGGGGCACAAGGCTATCTTCTGGGGAGAGGGTGTCGAGAATATGTCCATATTCGGCACCGGTGTGATTGACGGTCGTGGTCCTGCCCTTCTGGATGACATTGCCGCCCAGATCCGGATGAAGCATATTCCTGAGGATGCGGTCGTTCCGACGCTTGTCTATCTCAAGGACTGCAAGAACGTGATTCTCAAGGATTTCATCCTGCGCTACCCGGCCACAAAGGATGATCTTTACATCATCGAGGGGGGTAACGTCACCGTTGACGGCTGCTACTCGGATATGCGATAGATTAACATATTGTCGCCCCAACTTGCCACAATTAATATGTGACGGCAGGGGAAAAAAGGCAAATGGCTGATTTTGCACGTTACCAAAATCAGCCATTTGATTTTTCCCCTGCCGTTTGTTAATACATACTGGTGGAATTGATCTTTTTTGGGGGTTAATTGGAATGGTCAGAAAAAAAGAAAATCCAAAATTTTGCACGTTACCAAAATCAGCCATTTGATTTTTCCCTGCTGTTCGCTAATACATACTGGTGGAATTGATCTGTTCTTTGGTTTAATTGGGGATGGTCAGAAAAAAAGAAAATCCAAAATTTTGCACGTTACCAAAATTTTGGATTTTATTTTTCTGACCTGATAAACTCGGTTGCTGAGCCTGTCGAAGCGATCGGAAGCTGGCGAACAACAAAGGCATCCACCTTGCGATGAATGCCCTGTTATATTCAATGAATATATTCTAGAACGAGAAGCTAAGGCCGCCTTGGATGGAGAACTGCCAGGATCTGGCTTGGTCCGTGAAGTCGCTTTCCGTGCCGGTTGGTGTGGTGTAACTTTTATTGTTGACCTCTCTGTAATTGTCTGTGATGAAGTAGTGCACTGACGGGAGGACGCTCAGTTTGAAGCGCCAGATGTTGAATGACAATCCAAAGCCGGCGTCGGCGGTGAGGCTGAAGCGGTTCTTGATGTACATATAGCTTTCTCCTTTGACTCCGCCGTATGTGCCGTGTCGAGGGGAATCATCATTTGGGCCGAAAATATATCCTGGGGTCAGGCCGGCGAAGAACTCGATTCTGTTGAACAGTCCGGTGAAGAAACTGCCGACGACATTATCTACTGTAGGGTTCTGGTTGTAATAGTACTTGTTGTGGTAGGCGTTACGCAAAGTGTTTTCCAGACCGTCCTCCAGTGTTTGTTTGAACGTGCGCCGTCCACTGCTCCAGGACACGGACAGAGGTAAGCCGAGGTAATCATTGATGTCCATATTCTCGAACATCCACTGCACTCCGCCGTGGAATCCAAACCCTTTGTCGTTGTACTTTCCGTAGGTGAGGCTCATAACCTCTCCTGAATTAGCCCTTGAATGTTCAATCGGAATTCTCACACCAGCCGTGAACCGGATGTCCTGATTGTCAGAATGCACCTTCTGAGCGGATGCCACGCTTCCCGTCAGCGAGATCACCGCCAACACCACAAGTAACTTTTTCATTTCATTGATAGTCAGTCAGGCCTCCAACCTATCCAAAGAATATGCCAGAGGCAATCCGTGGTTTGTCCGGTGAGAAGCCTTCCTGCCGGAGAAAATGGTCAAAATCTGCATTTCGTCCGGCAAAATATGGGTTCTGCCGGACAAGCGGATCAATAACAATAGTTTATCCGGTGAAAGGGCGTTTCACCGGATAAAGCGATTCCCTTAAGAGATAGTGCAAGGGGCAGACGAAGCGAGGGCGTGGTTAACCGATCGCTTGGTCTGATTACTTAACTTTCAGCGGCAGGGGAGTGAGGTCGGAGTCTGATGAAGAGGAGCCGAGGAGGATGGTGAAATCTCCCGGTTCGACGGACCACTTCTCGGAGACACCCCAGCACTGGAGCATCTCAGGTGTGATGTCGAACTCGACCTTGGTGCTTTCACCGTTCTTGAGGCTGATGCGACGGAATGCTTTCAACTCCTTGACCGGACGGGTCACGGAACCATATTCGTCACGGATGTAGAGCTGAACCACATCATCGCCGTCGTACGGGCCGTTGTTGGTGACGGTCACGCTGGCTTTGAGCGATTCGGAGGCTCCGATTTCTGATTTTGAGAGCGTTGCGTCTGAATATTCAAACGTGCTATAACTCAATCCGTAACCGAATGGCCAAAGGGCTCCGGTCTCGTTGGTGGCGAACAGGCGGGAATATTGCGAATGCTTATAGTTGTAAACAGTCTGGACCTGTCCTACGTTGCGAGGCACTGTCACAGGCAGTTTGCCGGAAGGATTCACCTGCCCCGTCAACACCTCGGCGATAGCCTGTCCACCCATCTGACCCGGCTCCCAGACGTTCAGAATGGCGTTGGCGTTGTCCTTCGCCCAGCCAACGCTGAGAGCCCTGCCGGTCATCAGCACGACAACGGTCGGCTTGCCGGAAGCCACGACGGCCTCCAAAAGCTGTTGCTGCATCCCCGGAAGGCTGAGGTCGTCACGATCGCAGTTCTCACCGCAGGTGCGACCGAAAGCTGAATATCTCTGCGAATTCTCACCGACCACTACGATGTTAACGTCAGCCGCAGAGGCCTTGAAACGGGCCATCTGGACACCTTTTGCATTGACATTCGAGATCTTGCCACCGAAACATAGCGTGTCGATCGAGACGTTAGGCATAGCGGCCTTGAGACCGTCCAGAACCGTGATGACATTATCGTCTGATTGCGGCACTGCCCAGTCTCCGAGAATGGTCTGGCTGTCAGCGTTCGGCCCGACGACGAAAACCCGGCGTGGATTCTTCAGCGGAAGCGTTCCGTCATTCTTCAGCAGCACAAGTCCCTGACGAGCTGCTTCAAGGGCTGTCTGACGATGCTCGGCGGCACCGTCCAGGACCTCTGGAATCTCCGGCACAGGATGCTCGAAGAGTCCAAGGGCGAACTTCACGGCCAGAATCTTGCCGGCGGCCTGGTCGATGCGGGACTCCGGAATCCTGCCGGATTTCACGGCTGCGACCACAGCCTCGAAATATTTGTCTCCCTGCATGTGCATGTCAATACCAGACTCCACGGAAACTACGAATGCCTCGGTCGAGTCCGGTACCCAATGATGCATGGAATGAAGCCTCTCAATGTCCATCCAGTCACTGACCACGAATCCGTCGAATCCCAATTCATCACGAAGCAAATCATTGAGCAGCCACTTGTTACCGTGGCATGGAATCCCGTTGATCTCGTTATGTGCCGCCATCACCGTCCCGACTTTAGCGTCACGGATCGCCGCCACAAACGGAGGCAGATAAAGCTCACGCAACTTGCGCTCGGAGATGTCCATCGGCGCCGCGTTCAGTCCACCGGCCGGCTCGCCACCCGCGATCAGATGCTTGGCGCAAGCCACCACGTGATTCCCTGAATATTTCCCGTCACGCCCCTGAAATCCCCAGATGGCATATTTCCCCATCTCGGAAGTCAGCAGCGCATCCTCGCCGAACGTCTCGCCCATCCTTCCCCAGCGGGCGTCACGGGCGATGTCCAGATTAGGAGCGAATGTCCAGAACAACCCCCTCTGACGCATCTCAAGCGCGGTTTCCTCTCCGATCTTCTCCATCAGTTCCGGATTGAAAGTGGAAGCCATGTTGATGTTCGTAGGATAGACCGTGCACCCTTCGATCAGCGCGTTCCCGTGGATCGCGTCGATCCCCAGCAGCAGCGGAATCCCCAACCGGCTCTCCTGAGCCAACTTCTGAAGCGCCACCGCCTCCGTGGAAGTCATCACGTGCAGGAACGCTCCCACTTCCCCTCTGCGGACTTTATCGGACAAATCCTTTCAAGAAGACTTTTCAGGTTGGTTCTACATCCAACAGTCTTTGGACAAATGATGAGGCTGGAAGCAAGTCTGTCTCCGGAGGCAGCGGCAACGCTTCGGAAGATTGGCTGACATATTCCAATGGCACGCTCTCTTGGACCGCCAACACCACCGGCAAGCCAAGAACGGCGACCATCACGCTTCCGGACGGCACGGCATATTCTGTGACCCAGATTTCGGTGGAGGATTTCAAAGGAGAATATTCATTGACTTCCAAAATGTTCAACAACGAAGGCTCCAAGGCTGTGGCGACGGATAAGAAAGTTATTGATGTAACAATTGGAGGTGCGCTGAAAGGGGAAACGTTGAAGGATGGCACAGGAGCCTCCCATACGAACAATCTCGGAATTGACGGTCTGTACCATAAGGGATTGATAGCCGAGGCTGCTGTGGAGATTGACTATGAAGCCAAATCTGTCCGTTTCGGTGTGTTCACAGATGCGCGCAAGGCTCAGAAAGATCCGTCTCCGGTTGATGCCTCCGCGCCTTATGTCGCATTCCTTCCGGAGATGTGCAAGACATGGACTCCTGGCAGTTTCAAGGCTCCTTGGTACTTCAACACGCCTGACCTTGGTGATCCTGACTACGAATGGATCTGGTTTGATGTGAATTCCAGCTTCACGACATTCAGTTACACGCCGGCAAAAGCCCAGACCTTGTCAACAAGCAATCCTAAGGGCTATGGCCCGTACATCATCGGGATTTCTGTCGTGTCGTTCAAGGCTGAGGATGTGACTGCGGCCAACTCCAAGTTTGGCAGCAATCTGACAGGCTACAACTATGTTTACCAATTTAATGTTGACAACGGCAACATTGGGGTCGTATTCAACAGGAAATGATATTCAGAAAACATTAATCTCTAATCACAAATTTTATTCACAATGAAATCACACTTGTTAACACTGACCGCAGCGGTTCTCGCGATTTTCGCGTTTTCCTCATGCAAAAAGGATCCCGGCTACGGCGATCCTGCAGTTAAGGTTAATCCGGGTGAGCTGAATTTCAAGGTGGACGGAGGTTCCGAGACAGTGAACCTCACCGCCACGGTCGAATGGACCGTTGAGAACTCGGCGTCCTGGGTTAAGGTTGAACCAATGGCGGGAGATCCTTCCAAGGAACTCCAGCCTGTGAAAGTCACCGTCTCAAAGAACGAGGATGTGGAACGCACCGCCACTGTCACATTCAAGCAGACCGACGGTGCCCTCACCGCGAAACTCACCATCAATCAGGAAGCATATATCCCTGAGGTACAGACCATCGACGTTTCGTCGATGAGCAAGTTGGCGAACATCTACAAATACCAGCGCTTCCAGCTCACCGGAGCTGTGAAGAGCCTCAAGTCCGATGGCTCGTTCAACCTCGTTGACGGCACCGGCTCCGTTCAGGTCGCAGGTCTCAGTGCCTCTGAGGTCGCTTACGGCACCCAGGGCGGCAAGCTTGACAATGTCAAGGAGCGCGGCACAGTCACGATCATCGGTTACTATGAGGGCGGCAAGTTTGTCTATGCCTACCTTGTGAAGTATGAGGAATATTCAGAGCCAAGCCCTGACACGGCCGCTACGAAGGCATTCCCTTACACCGCCGACTACAAAACCGCCGAGAACGGGGTGGTTGTCAACAATGCGATATTCCCTTATGCGTTTGACGCACTTTGGTCTTGGAGCGCCTCGACAGGTTGGAGAGCTTCCGGCTACAAGAACGCCGACTACACAACCGAGGCCACTCTCTACACAGAGAAGATTGACCTGAAGAACGCCGAGAAGCCTATCCTTGTGTTCGATCACATTGTCAGAGATTTCGCCGGCATCGAGCTTGCAAAAGAGCAGACTTCCCTTTGGGTAAGAAAGGATGGAGGCAGTTGGAATCAGATAGCCATCACATTCTCCTATCCTGATGAACTCGGTTCAGAGGTGATGACTTCCGAGGAGATCAAACTTGACTCTTACATTGGTTCTGTAATCCAGATCGCTTTCAAGTATGTCAGCGACGAGAGCAAGAAGGCCGGTACCTGGCAGATCCTCAAGGTCGAGGTAAAGAAGAGCGAGGAGCCAACCCAGCCGGACAACTCATCCGGTACAGAGGACTATGACAAACCGGGTTGGGACTGGAACAAGTAATCCTTAATTGAATACAAGATGAAAAAGACTATAAAAATGCTTTTCGTGGCCGCTCTTGCGATAGCTTCAGCGGCTTGCGCCCGTGAAGAGGTTCTCGATGGCGGGCAGACCAGAGGAGAGCTCAGGACTTTCACCTGCTCCTTTGACGAGGAGACCCAGACAAAGACCGACATCACCAAGCAGGGTAAGACAGTCTGGTCAGAGGGTGACAAGATTTTCGTCACCAACGGAACAGAATCAGACACCCTTACGGTTGACTCCAAGTTCGCCGGTCAGAGATATTTCGAGTTCAGCACCACTCTTGAGGGTAAGATATATGTTGTCTATCCTTGCACCGCCGCCAAAGAAGTCAAGGACGGGAAGTTCACTCTTGAGGTTCCGAGCAACCAAAATGGATTGTTCGGCAGTGCCAATATCGCTTGCGCCGTCGCCGAAGACCGCTATGTGAAGATGAAGAACGTCACGTCAGTCCTTCGCTTCAAGGTTTCAGCCGATGCCGCAGCTGCGGTGAAGGTTGTGTCTATCAACTCTGTGAACAACAAGGTTTCCGGACTTTTCAGTGTTGACATGACATCAGGTTCTCCTGTTGTCAGCACAATCGAGGGTAACACATATTCATCAGATGTCACTGTCGCTGTCGATGGAAACAATGGTAACGCTTTCTATGCCACCGTCATTCCTGGAACTTACACGGCAGGTTTCACTATGACCGCCGTTACACTTGACCTTCACAACGCCAGTGAGAGTAAATCCACGGTTTCCGACAAGGAACTGGCTGTCAATGCCTACTATGATCTCGGAACTATCGGTGATGCTCTTAAGCCACTTGCCGGAGAAGGCACACAGGGTAACCCTTGGCAGATCTCCAGCCTTGCTGACTTCCTTGCTTTCGCTTATTATGTGAACGACGGTAACAATATGAAGGATCAGTATGTGAGACTGATGGAGAACATCAAGAATGTAACCACTCCTGTCGGTTACTACGATGCCTCCATCAATGTCAAGAAGCAGTTCATCGGTGATTTTGACGGTAACGGCAAGACCGTAAGCCTCAACATCAACCAGACAGCCAGAAAATCCTGCGGACTCTTCGGAGCCATCGCCGAGGGCGCCAACATCCACGATGTTACTGTAGAGGGTACTGTCAATTCAACATTTGATGACGCTGCCGGTGTCTGCGGTCTCGTCAATGCGGATAACGGTGCTAAGATCACCAATTGCGTCAACAAGGCTAATGTGACATCCACAAGCAATTATATTGGCGGCATCGCTGGTTGGATTGATTCGAAGGCTAATTTTGTCATTGATAACTGCTCGAATGAAGGCAATATAGCAGGGGCGAAAGCTGTAGGAGGTATTTGCGGTTCTATAAGAACTGGAGCCATCCGTAATTCAAAAAATTCAGGGGCGGTTGGATCTGCTGTCAATAATGGTAATATCAATGATGCCGATGCGTATGGAATCGGAGGTATAGCAGGCTTCATGAATGGTGCCAATGCAGCAAATTGTTCAAATTCAGGCGAAATCACTTGTGTAAATAAAGCTGGTGGAATTGTTGGACATGGAAGCTGGTACACAGTCGATCACGGACATAATACCGGAAAGATCATCAGTAAAGAATATGGTGTCAATGGAGGAATCGCTGGTTCTGCATATGACGTTGCGAACATTCTTAACTGTTTGAATGAAGGTGAGATTATAGGCGAGGATAAGTCAGGCTGGACAGGAGGTATCGTCGGTACCGCTCAAGCTTCAAATAAGAAGAATCCTCGTTATATTAAAATTACTAACTGTACAAACAAGGGATGTGTTATTATCCACGCTACTGCTGGAAAGACCCAAGGTGTTGGTGGAATTGTAGGCTACACCTACACTTACAGTTCCGATCACAGACCTGAGGTATTATATTGCGTCAACAATGGGGATGTTACTGTCGATGGAACAGGTAGCTATGTAGGAGGTATCGTAGGATATTCCTACCATCGTGTTCAGTATGCTATGACTCCTATCAAGTGGTGTCTTAACACTGGCAATATAACTGGAAATATTGGTGTTGCAGGCATATTAGGATATTTGGATGGCTATAATGCTCAGTCGAGAACTGATCTCGAAAACTGTGAGAACAGAGGTAATATTCTTACAAATGGACAGCATGCGGGTGGTATCTTTGGAGGTTGCAAAAAAAGTATTACTCGACCAGGTGTTGGTGTTCTTATGATGAACTGTCTTAACAGTGGTAATGTCCAGTACTCTAATGCCGCTCAGAATAATCCTAATGTCGGTGGCATAGCTGGTCTCTTTGCCGGTGGTCAATTGAAAAATAGTTATACCAGCGGGAAGGTAGGTCTTCTTGAAGGTACTGAGGCTGAGAATGCTTCCGCTACGATAGGTGCCGTTGTAGGTAAGGTATTCAACACTAATACCATTGTGCAGAATACTTACTATAGAGAGGATGCTTGCCCTAGAATGGTTGGAACCAGTGCTGCTTTGAAACCTGAGGAGGCACTCAATTGTTCAGTAAGCGCAGATGGTGTACTTGCAACTACGGTCACTATTCGTGATGTCGCTTATAATACTATCGTTGATGTTTTGAACGCCTGGGTGAATGGTAATGCTAACTACTATGTCTGGACAACCGGCCCTAAGTTCTCGCTTTCCGGCAGTGTCAACATCGGCGACGGCCTTGACCTTGGCAACGGTGGTAAACTTTAATCTTGGAGGATAATACTATGTACAAGAAAATATTGACAATATTCGCTCTCGCCGCTTCGCTTCTCGCCTGCAACAAGGTTGAGAACGAGGTCGTGGCTCCTGAGAACGGTGCGATGACATTGACGATCACCGCAACACTTGGAGATCCGGCCACCCGCCTTTCATATTCAGAGGCTACGGACGGCAGCTACAAGGCAAGATTCAACAACGAGGATGTGGTTTGGGCATACTTCGCCAAGGCTGACAATTCGGTAGCCGGACCGGTGACGAAACTTGCCATCGATCCGAAATCTATCTCTTTTGACGGTAAGACGGCTTGCTTCCGCCAGCCGCTGGTGACCATTCCTGAGGGAGCCAGCAAGATCATCGCTTATCTTGCGAACACCGCCAACACCACGAACTTCGATGGTGGTGACGACATTGTGTCCGACATCAGCTCACAGGCCAACCTCACCGCAGCCCTGAACAATCAGGTCATCTACGGAGCCGTTGACTTCAAGGATCTGACCTCCACTGACCCTGACGCCCTTGCGGCCAGCATTCCTTTCTCCTACAAGACAAGTCTGCTGAAGTTCAGCCTCGCTCTTCCGGAAGGGACCGAGGTTGACCCGAAGGCCGCTGTCTCTGTAACACTGGCCAACGGCAAGATCCACAATAAACTCCACATCTCCGGTGGCGTTCTCGGCGCCAAGAGTGAGGAGGGCGAGTTGAAGCTCGGCGCTACCGTCGCAAACGGCATGGTTTCCGCCGCCGCTGCAGTCTGGGCAGCTGATGACCTGAACTCCAAGATATTCGTGAATATCGGTGAGGACACGTTCATCGCTGACTTCAAACCGGCTGCTTCCATAGTTGCCGGTAAGGTTTACACTGTTGAGAGAACGCTTGCCGTTTCAGCTAAACCTGTGACAATGTGGGCAAATGATGACGCCGCTTCGGTTGACTTCAAGTATAGTGGAGGAGAAGATCTCACAAACGACTGGCTTTCCTGCAAAGCTGGCAAGATTTCTTGGACAGCCAACACTACCGGAGCTCCTCGTACAGCCAAACTCACTTTCAAGAATGGCTCTTCATTTGAGATCACACAGGTTAATCCAACCGATTTGAAAGGCGAGTGGACGCTGTATTCAAAGCGCTTCAACCCAGGAGGAACCATTCCTGGCAGCAAGGATAGCAAGGCAGCCGAGAACGTTTCCAACACGACCAAGGTTACATTTGGACAGCCATTAGGAGGAGAAACTCTTAAGGATGACGCAGGTGCCGAGCACACTAACATTTATGGCATAAAAGGATTGTTCCTTGATGCTGTTTTGGATGCCGCTGCAGAGATTGATTACACCGCTATGACACTTAAGTTCGGTGTGTTCTTCGATAGAAGAAAAGCACAAGATGCCGGTAACGGAGTGTATATGGCTTACTTGCCGGAATGTGCCAAGAGTAATACCTGGGCCAATTACTTGTTTGCTCCAGGTGCCGGCACTTTCTCCGCGAATGATTATGATTGGCTCTGGTTTACATCCACCGACCTGAAAACCTTAAAGTATGTCTTTGCGGGTGCCGGTCAGCAGACAGGGAACAAGAGCTATTACATCTGTGGCATCTCTTGCGTCAAAGCCAAGTCAGCTGACGCTTCAACCTTGAATGTAGGTACAACTTCGGGTTATGACGCGATCTATCAGGCTAACTATAGCGGAAGCGACACCGAAGGGATGTACTTCACCCGATAGCTAGCTGATCGAATCAAAAATATTCTCTTAATCACAATAAAGAGATTAGAACATAATCCAGGCGGCCTATTGCTGGTCGCCCGGATTTTTGCTTTCCCACCCGACATAAGGCACCGTTCTCTTTCGTGTAAGCATTCGGTAAGCATTCGATAAAGTGTAAGCATTCGATAAAGTACGACTGTCAGTTTGATTAAGTGGTATATAACTTTGCGCCACTAATATAAACTGACATGCTTACACGCGAACAAATCGAAGAGATCCAGGGCGAGGCCCGGGAGAAAGGGACAGCAATCAAGGCCCTGTTGAAAGAGAAAGGCATTCCAGAGCACCAGTACTTCTGGTGGAAGCGGAAGTACGCCAGGGCAGAGGTTCCGGAGGGGTTCCTGCCCATAGCTGGTGGCGGCCTGCCTGCCGGTATGGAAGCGACGGCGGCATTTGCCGCATCCCGCGGAAAAACGAAGGGTGTCCCGACTGGCGAGAACTGGATGAGCATTGAGCTCCGCACGGTTGCCGGCACGGACATGCGCATCCAGGGCGGCCTGACGCCCGCGATGGTGCACACAATCCTCAAAAGCGTATAGGCCATGTTCAGTCTTGGAGACGGAACGAAGTTCTGGCTTTACACGAAGCCGACGGACATGCGCAAGAGCTTCAACATGCTGAGCGGGATAGTGAACAACGACATGCGTCAGAACCTGTACAGCGGGGATGTCTTCGTATTCGTAAACGCTTCCAACAACATGATGAAGCTACTGCGCCACGAGCCGGGCGGACTTGTGATCTATAACAAACGCCTTGACCACGGAAGGATGCATCTGGTGGAGCGGATACAGGAGGGTGACCCGACGATAACACCCTTTGAGTGGCGCCGTCTTGTGGACACCATTCAGGGAATAATCGATGATCCAAGACGCCGGCTGCAACGTCTGAAGGTCCTTCGGGACATCCAGATGGAAGCATCCTTGAAGGAAGCAAAAAACATCTGAAAACCAGCAAAATAAGTTGAGGGGGAAACGGCTTCAGACTTGCGTATGTGGCCGTTTTTTCGTACCTTTACATATAGAAGGAACGGGTTAAGAAATGACTGCCGAAGAACAGAAGAAGATGCAGGAACTTGAGGCCGAGAACGCGGCTCTCAAAGAGAGGTTGCTTGTCGCACAGCGCACCCTTGCCAAGTACGCGCAGATGCTCTTCGGCCAGAAGACGGAAAGGTGCCGCCTTCCCGAAAAGCCCGAGGAACTCACCGGCAGCCTCTTTGAGCAGGAAATGGATCCGGCCGAGCAGGCCCGCCTGGACAGGGAGGCGGAAAAGGCTCTTGCGGAGCAGGACAAACTCATTCATGTTGAGGCCCACGACCGCAAGGTCCGCAAGGCCATCGACACCGGCCGCCTGGAAGTGAAGGAGGAGCACCTCTATCCTGACCTGGACAACAAGGAGGACTATACGGAGATGGCTCCCGAAGTCACCGACAGCCTGGCGCTGGTTCCCCGTCAGATGTATATCCGCAGGATCATCCGCCACAAGTTCGTCCTCAAGAGTAATCTTCAGGTGGCGGACCCGGACCGGAAAGCCTTCCGGACAGCAGCCCTGCCGCCCGCACCGCTTCACAAGTGCATGGCGGACGCCTCTCTGCTGGCGGACATCGTCATCAGCAAGTACGTCTACCACCTGCCGTTCTATCGGGTGATAGAGACATATAAGGAGCTGGGGGTCAGTATCAGCGCCTCGACCGTCAACGACTGGTTCAAGGCGGTGGTCGGAAAGGTCAAACCCATATACGATCTGCTCCGGGCGCACGTCCTCGCCTGCGACTATGTTCAGGTGGACGAGAGCACATTACCGGTGATAGACAATGAAAGGCACCGCGCGGTGCGGGGCTACGTGTGGAGTGTGGTGGACGTGATGACGGGAGACAGGTTCTTCTTCTATGAACATGGCTCCAGGAGCACCCACGTGGCCATGGGTCTGCTGAAGGACTTCACCGGAGCCATCCAGAGCGACGGTTACATCGTGTACGAACACTTCGAGGGGATGGAAGGGAAGAAGCTCCTGGGCTGCTGGGCCCACGCCAGGCGCAAGTTCTTCGAGGCGAAGGCGGAGAATGAGAGGCTGGCGCTCGAAGCCCTCCTCTACATCAGACGGCTCTACGACGTGGAGGCCGAGGCGTACGCCCTGGACGAGGCGGACAACAAACCGGACCATGAGCGCAGGAAGGCCCTGCGGCAGGAGAAGGCCTACCCCGAAATCAAGAAGTTCGAGACGTGGATGGAGGTGAACATCCTCAAGTGCCCTCCGAAGTCCCTGATGGAGGATGCCATCTCATATACCTACAAGATACTGAAGAAGCTCTCCCTCTACGTCACCGACGGCCGCTACAAGATAGACAACAACATGGTGGAGAACAGCATCAGGCCCCTGGCCGTCGGCCGCAAGAACTACCTGTTCTGCGGGGACGACGAGGCCGCGCAGAGAGCCGCCGTGGTCTATTCCCTGCTGGCCACCTGCAAGGCCCATGGCGTGAATGAACGGGCGTGGCTTGAGGATGTCCTGCGCCGGATCCCGGAATACGAACAGGCAGGGAAAGACTACGCAGACCTTCTTCCCGCAAACTGGCGCGCCTTGTCCGCAAAGTAACTCGAACCAATATCACACTCCCATAAAAAGACTGCAACCGGCATCACACTGATGCAAGTTGCAGTCAAACTTTATCGACGCACGTACTTCCTCGAATGCTTACCACATACTTTGCTTTCCCACACAACGTGAGACATCGTTTCATTTTCATTCGCACCTAGAACTCTACATCATTGACGAACAGCCATTTGCTATTCTGGGTATGAATATATTCGCACACTTAGAAGTCATAGATTCCGTTGTAGACCATTCTGTGGCTCATTAATTCTCCCAAGTGTGAATAATCGCGCACACTTAGAAATGCATTAGTCTAATAATCACCGACTTGCAAGTTCAGGTGTGAGAATATTCGCACACCTAAAAGTCGCTGCCTTCATCGCAAGGCATCCTGTCGCCTATTTGTAAAGTGAAAAATCTTCCACACCTGAAAACATATCTGCTTAATAACCAGCAACTCACTGTTCTGTGTGCGAGAATACTCACATATCCGAGGGAAGCTTTCTCATTGTGGTACTTTCGGCGGCTTCCAGAAGTTCCCTGAGTGGATCGAGGAGACCGGAGGTATCTCCAGAAGGCCGCCTGGATTGGTGTGAGATCATATCCATTTGATTATTATGGAGAATGTGTTATATTTCCTCTATAAAAATGTTTCTTTCTTATGGGACGGGCGTAAAAATCGCAGATTTTATGTAAGTTTGCAGGTAATGCTGGAATTGTAAGATTATGATAACCGATGATTCATCACTGTTTGATTCTTTGAATCAGGATATATTGAATCTTGTTTTTTCGCCTCTATTATGCGCAGGTACAGTCCATTTAGTTTCTCTTTTAATTCATCGTTATCATCTTCGACCTCACCACGTTGATGTTTTATTGCCAAAGAATCGTCTTTCATTTTTAATGTCAAATAGGGCTTGGACACATCAAGATTATTGTCAACGAGCAAGAACATGGTATTATCTTTGGCGTCAGTTTGGACATAAAGTTTAGTCCAACCAACATCTTTTAACCTACATATTTCAATTAAAATTTAGATGCTTTAACCATCCTCATGCATCGTTATATTCGGTTTTAAATTAATGGCAGAACCATTTTTGAGTGTAACGACAGGCGTGTGATGATCATATAGCCTATATGTGTTTATTGCAAAAATAACATTTTAATGGAAATATCAAAATTCTTTTTACTTGTTAATATGCCGACATCATCTATCGTCCATCAGTTCACGGATTTGTAATATTCATTGAAAATCATTTTCTTTGCAGTTATGAGAGAAGATTTGTCACAGGTGCTTGATCAGGTGCGGAAGGTCGCCAATGAGACTGTTCCGCAGGGCGGGTGCGTCTTTCTCTTCGGATCACGGGCACGGGGCGACTTCAGAGCAGATTCGGATTGGGATTTTCTGGTCATTCTTCAAAAAGACAGAATTGAGAAAAGCGACTACGACAGTGTGATATATCCATTGACCCTCCTTGGATGGAAGTTAGGTCTTGATTTTGTGCCTGTCATCTACACGGAAAACGATTGGAACAACCGTAAGGGCACTTTGTTCTATCATAATGTTCAAACAGACTCAATAAAAATTATTTAACCATGAATGAAGAGGAGAGACGGGTGATTGTTGATCAGGAAATGGTGAAAGCTCTGAAATTTCTGACTGATGCCGAAGAATTGGCAAGGTTGGAAATGTGGAACGTGGTGGCGAACAGGGCGTATTATGCGCTTTATCACGCAGTGATGGCGATGATGGTTAATGATGGATTTTTGCCCAAGACTCATAGTGGCCTTATTACCGAGTTTGGCCGGGAGTATGTTATTACAGGAAAAATTGATCCGAAATATTCAAAGGTTCTTTCTCAAATGAGGTCTATAAGGGAGAATTGTGACTATGATGTCTTTTATTATACCTGTAAAGAAGAAATGGAGCCTGTTTTGATCACCGTAAGGGAATTGATCGAACTCATCAATGAACGGATTAATGACAGCGCTTCGAAAAGATGACTTGTAATATTTAACGATGTCACCGCATTATCTGAACGAATTCCACAAGCGCAACAGTCAGGCCTGTCGAAAGGATCTACAGTCCTTACGGCGGCAGCGATTATCTGTAGAGGATGTCCTCCGACAGAGTCGGATGTTCGGCAGATCTACGACACGGATGATCTTGTCAGAGACGGTCGAATCCAAGAACGTTTAGTTGAGTTAGATATTTCATCTATATGCCAATTGAAGCAAACTCTGCGGTAAGCCCATTTTTTTTATCGACTTACCGCAGAGTTATTCATAATAAACCTTGCGGAAAGTCGATTTTTTTTAACTTTGCGCAAGGTTATCAATAAATATCATGAAGGTAATAGGCAGAAAATCAGAGATTGGGCAAATCCGGAAGTTGTATGATTCCGGAAAATCAGAGTTTATTGTTGTCTATGGAAGACGGCGCGTGGGAAAGACTTTTCTGGTGAACCAGTTCTTCGACAATAAATTCCTTTTCAAGGTGACCGGGCTTGCGGTCAAGGACAAGGCCGTACAACTTGTCAAGTTCTTCGAGGCCAAGGTGGAGAATGAGAAGCTGGCGCTTGAAGCCCTGTCCTACATCCGGCGGCTCTATGATGTGGAAGCGGAAGCGGATGCTCTTGACGCGGCAGACAACAAACCCGACCATGAGCGCAGGAAGGCCCTGCGGCAGGAAAAGGCTTATCCGGAAATCAAGAAGCTCGAGACGTGGATGGAGGCAAGCGTCCTCAAGTGCCCTCCGAAGTCTCTGATGGAGGAGGCCATCTCCTACACCTATAAGATCCTTAAAAAACTGTCGCTCTACGTCACCGACGGCCGTTACAAGATAGACGACAATATGGTGGAGAACAGCATCAGGCCTCTGGCCATCGGGCGCAAGAACTATCTGTTCTGCGGTGACGACGACGCACAGAGGGCAGCCGTGGTCTACTCCCTGCTTGCCACCTGCAAGGCACACGGCGTTAATGAACGGGCGTGGCTTGAGGATGTCCTGCGCCGGATCCCGGAATACGAACAGGCAGGGAAAGACTACGCAGACCTTCTTCCCGCAAACTGGCGCGCCTTGTCCGCAAAGTAACTCGAACCAATATCACACTCCCATAAAAAGACTGCAACCGGCATCACACTGATGCAAGTTGCAGTCAAACTTTATCGACGCACGTACTTCCTCGAATGCTTACCACATACTTTGCTTTCCCACACAACGTGAGACATCGTTTCATTTTCATTCGCACCTAGAACTCTACATCATTGACGAACAGCCATTTGCTATTCTGGGTATGAATATATTCGCACACTTAGAAGTCATAGATTCCGTTGTAGACCATTCTGTGGCTCATTAATTCTCCCAAGTGTGAATAATCGCGCACACTTAGAAATGCATTAGTCTAATAATCACCGACTTGCAAGTTCAGGTGTGAGAATATTCGCACACCTAAAAGTCGCTGCCTTCATCGCAAGGCATCCTGTCGCCTATTTGTAAAGTGAAAAATCTTCCACACCTGAAAACATATCTGCTTAATAACCAGCAACTCACTGTTCTGTGTGCGAGAATACTCACATATCCGAGGGAAGCTTTCTCATTGTGGTACTTTCGGCGGCTTCCAGAAGTTCCCTGAGTGGATCGAGGAGACCGGAGGTATCTCCAGAAGGCCGCCTGGATTGGTGTGAGATTATATCCATTTGATTATTATGGATAATGTGTTATATTTCCTCTAAAAAAATGTTTCTTTCTTATGAGATGGGCGTAAAAATCGCAGATTTTATGTAAGTTTGCGGATAATAACATACGCAACCATGACCAATGACCAGAACAACAATGCCCGGCCGATGACCGGTGATTCCAGGATTGTCCTTTACCAGCCGGACGAGACACTAACGCTCGAAGTGAGACTTGAGCGAGAGACCGTCTGGCTTACTCAGGCACAGATGACAGAGTTGTTTCATACTACCCGCAACAATGTGACCATTCACATAGGGAACATATTCAAAGAAGGTGAACTGAATGAATCATCAGTGTGTAAGGATTCCTTACGTACTGCGTCCGATGGGAAGAAGTATCGAACTAAGTACTATAACCTTGATGTGATCATTTCTGTTGGCTATCGTATAAAGAATCCTATCGGAACCCGGTTCCGCCAATGGGCAAACACTGTCATAAAACAGTATCTCCTTCAAGGATATTCAGTCAACCGTCACCTCATTGCCCTGCAGGAGAATATGGAGAAGCGCATGACCCGCATCGAGGACGCACAGGTCAAACAGCAGCAGCAACTCGACTTCTTCATCCGCACCTCAACCCCGCCCGCCGAGATGGTGTTCTTCGAGGGTGACTTCTACACTGCCCGCGTGGCACTGGAGAACCTCGTCCGCGCGGCCACCAGGCGGGTCATCATCATCGACGCTTATGTGTCCGCCCTCACGCTCGACATTCTCAATGCCCGCGGCGACGGTGTCGAGGCGATCATCTACACCTCGGGTGTAGGACAGGGCATGCGGCGGCTGATGGACGAGCACGGTCGCCTCTTCCCGAACTCCCATGTAGACGTGCGCAGGTGGCGCAAGACTTCGCACGACCGCTGGCTTATCACAGATGACAGGCTCTACCACTGCGGCCACTCGCTTGACTCCAACGGCGGCCACAAAATCTCCGCCGTAACTCTCATGGGGACACCGCCGGAAGTTATACTGTCGCAAATAGAGTAGCCCGTCCTCTCCTTCCCCGCACCCGGAGATGCGATAGTCTGCCAGTCTGCGGAGAACGCTCCTCATCGTCGCCAGGGCACCTTCTACAACATGTACGCATGAAGGAGTTTCGTAAATAAAAAATGGCTTTTCGGGCGAAAAGGCCGTCAGAATTGCAGCGGAAGAGTGGCTGAAGGGCTTTGCAGACGTGTCCGCTATGCAATTCTGTCAATGCCAGCGGAACGATACGTCGCCGAGGTCGAGCTTCAGACCTTGACTCAGTACGGTTCCACGACTCAATACGTTTCCACGATAAATCAGATCTGCGGTTTCGACATTGTCGCAAAACAGCAAAACAGCAAGACAACATAACGACAAAACGGCAAAACAGCAGCAAAATAGTTGAAGATCCAAGTTTGGAAGAGCAACATCCGCGTGGCGGCGGAGAAGTTCGTTGGGATATTCATTGATAATGTGTTAAATTTGTTGCCGCAAGCTTTTGCGTCGGTGTCGGCCTGGAAGGGTGGGCCGGTCGCCGGAGGTTATGGCTATTCGTAAAATGAGAAATGGTATGAAATTCATAAGTTGGAACGTGAACGGGCTTCGCGCCTGCGCGGGGAAAGGGTTTGATGAGGTGTTCAACACGCTGGACGCGGATTTTTTCTGTCTGCAGGAGACGAAGATGCAGCCGGGGCAACTGGATCTGGAGTTCCTGGGGTACACGTCGTACTGGAACTCGGCGGAGAAGAAGGGGTATTCCGGGACGGCGATATATTCAAGGCACACGCCATTGTCGGTGACTTACGGCATCGGCGTTGAGGAGCACGACCACGAAGGACGCGTAATCACTCTGGAGATGCCTGAGTTCTTCCTTGTCTGCGTCTATGTGCCGAACTCTCAGGACGGTCTCCGGAGGCTCGACTACCGGATGCGGTGGGAGGATGATTTCCGGGAATATCTTGCCGGCCTCGCCGCCCGGAAGGGTGTGGTGGTCTGCGGTGACATGAACGTGGCCCACAATGAGATAGACATCAAGAATCCGGACACGAACCGCCGCAATGCCGGGTTCACCGATGAGGAACGCTGCAAGTTCTCCGGGCTTCTGGACTCTGGTTTCACTGACTCCTGGCGCTTACAGCACCCGGACGAGGTGAAATATTCCTGGTGGTCGTACCGATTCCACGCCCGCGAGAAGAATGTCGGGTGGCGGCTGGACTATTTCCTCGTCTCCGACTCCCTCAAGGACAAGATCACAGCCACCGAGATCCACACCGAGATCCTCGGCTCCGACCACTGTCCCGTTGAGCTCGACCTTGATCTGTAAGACAAGACCGTGCGCGGGAACAGGCCATCTGCTCACGAGGCCGCTATATTCAATGGTCTCGTGCGCGAAGAGGGCATCTTCGCTCACAAATTCAAAGCTGTTTTGGAAGTCTGAATATTATTGCGTAAATTGCGCTGCGATAATTACGCAACGATAATTACGTAATAACAAATATGGCTACATTGAACAACCCTTTTGTCATCTATGGTTACAAAGGTTCTGAGTATTTTTGTGACCGTGAGGAGGAGACCGAAAAGATGATCTCCGCCCTTCATAATGAACGCAATGTCACTCTTGTGGCTCCTCGTCGGATGGGAAAGACCGGACTCATCAAGCATGTGTTCGCCAAGATGGAGAAGCAGGACAAGGACATCAAGTGTTTCTATCTGGACATCTATCCGGCGAAGAATCTGGATCAGATGGTCGGGATGTTGGGAAGTGAGATCATCGGGAATTTGGATTCTGTCTCCCAGGCGGCCATGCGCCGTGTCCAGGAGTTTTTCAGTAAATGGAGGCCGACTCTTACAATAGATGAAGTAACGGGCCGCCCTATATTCTCCCTTGACATTCGGCCTTCGGAAGGACGTGAGACCTTGAAGCAGATATTCGAATATCTGGGACAATCGGGAAAAAGATGCTACATTGCCATAGACGAGTTTCAGCAGATACTGGATTTTCCGGAATCCGGGGTCGAGGCTCTCATCCGTTCATATATTCAATTCTTGCCTGACGTGTATTTTGTGTTTTCCGGCAGCCAGCAACACATGATGGAGGAGATGTTCCTTTCGGCTGACCGCCCGTTCTTCCAGAGTTCTTCCATGATGACACTCTCTTGCATAGACAAGGAGAAGTACCTTGATTTCGCCAACAACTTCTTCAAAGGACAGTCAAGGGCGATGGACGAAGATACTTTTGAATATATTTACGATGTCTCTGATAAAGTCACTTGGTATGTCCAGGCGATTCTTCATGGCATTTACGAGCATTCCAAGGATGTGATAGACAGACAATTGGTTGATGATGTCGTGCGTGAGATAATTGAAAGCCAATCCACGGCTTACCAAAATTATTGCGCATGGCTCACCGAAAACCAGCAGCGTCTTCTGACGGCGATCGCCAGAGAACGTCTGGTCGCTTCGCCGTTAGGCCAAAAATTTATCAGATCCTATGACCTTCCCGCTGTCAGCAGCGTTAAAGCGGCCTTGAAATCCCTTGTTGACAAACAATTGATCAGCAAGACACCTCAAGGTTACTATGTGTCAGACCGCTTCTTCGCCAAGTGGCTCTCCGGACGTGTTTTTTAATTGAACGATTTTTCGTGGGATGAGAAAAATAAGAAAGATGTTCTGCCTATGCGCGGCTACTACATATTTCGCACTGGCACGTCGGTTCTGTGAAATGGCGAACACCGACCATCTTCCCTCTATGTGAATCGAAGCGCGGCTTAATCCTATAAAAAATGTCCGTTTCCTGATTCTCAAAGAATCGTCTTAAAGCAAAAGCGCAAAGGTCAGCAATCTGAACCATCCCGGTGAGTTCTGAATTTACATAGAGCGGTGTTTCAATGATGTGCTTTATTGATGTCCAAAGTGTTCCTTGCTTATGAAAACGCTTCATAAGTTCGGTATGCTTCTTTGAAACAGTCTCGTTGTTGTCGTGAATCAGCAGACCGTAAGTCAGGTCTTCAGAGTGAGAGACATTACCCATGTAGTGCTCAAAACGCGAGATGACTTGTTCGAAAGCCTGATCCTCTGTTGATAATTTGGATTTGGTAGGATCGAAGAAAACCTTGTCGATACATTCCGCAAAGACTCTGGCGTGCCTCCAAGAGCCAACCTGATCTGCAATCTCTCGGATGAATGCAAAGCGCTCCGCGTAGGTCAAATGTATATAAGCATCCGTCTGCTTGTAATTCTTCTTGAGTTGCTTGAGCGCTTTTGAGTTGTTGGTCTTCTTGACTCTAAATATTTCTGCCTTACGTTGCTTGATTACCTCGCTGCGACGATCTGCGAAACTCATTGTGTCAAATCCGGGAATTCTGGTTTGCTCCAGATATGAACGCATAATCCATCCTGTATGGATCTCTGATTCGGACAAACCGTACTTAGCCTTAATTTTGTTGATGGCGCTGTCGCACTTCTTCCAATCTTTGACTGGAATTGAAATGCCGCAAAGGATGTAGTGTGAGGTGTTTCCAGGAATCTGAGGTGTTCCAGATTCATCAACATAACAAAAGTAAACCATACTCTCCGAGACTTCAAGGTATAAAAAAAGCGACTAGTATCAAGGCCGTAGCCTATGATTGAGACGCTTGGCGACTCCTCCTAGACGCATTGCAAATGTAAACATATTATTCTGAAAATCAAAACAGCTTCTAAACAAATATCTCATTCGACGGTTTTTCTTCGACAAAAATTAGGGCACACGTTACTCAAAAGAGTTACCCACTTTTCGGAAACGAATCTGAATATCGCACAATACGTGGGCATTGAGTCAACTTCATAATGCATATTCTTTTATTTCTGAGTCACGAAGATAGTCTCCCGCAGAAGGGTTCTTTGCCTACGTGTTTTTTAATTGAATATTTAGTCGTAACTTAGCGGACTGCTTGACAGGCAAAGAATTTGTGGGGAAGAATAGCCGGTCGCTTGGATGCGACAGCTGAGTTTGCGGGGGTGGATGGTGTCGAAGTATCGATAGAAGTGCCGGTAAAGGAAGGACTGGAGCGGGGGAAGAGGCGGAGCTGCATAATGAGTGGAACATTTATTAACACTAATGAATATGAAAACAAATAGATTTTTGGGCTTCATCATGTCTGTGGCGGCGCTTGCTTTCGCGGCCACGGCTTGTGATGACAAGAAAGAGGACTTGGGCGCTCCGTCGGTGGAGGTCGAAAAGTCCGAGATTTCATTTGAGAAGACCGGCGGAACCGAGACCGTTCAGGTGACGGCCACCAGAGACTGGAAGGCCACCACCGAGCAGGACTGGATCTCCATCGGGCCGAGGGAGGGGAAAGGCTCCTCGAAGGCTGTGACTGTCGAGATCAAGGTGATGGAGAACTCTGGTTTGGATCGTGAAGGATCAGTGAAGTTCGACATCGGCTTTGACTCCAAGACTTTGACCGTTAAGCAGAAAGGAACAGGTTCCGTGGCTGACATGACCGTCTACAAGAACGACTTTGACAAGGAGAAGGCCGTCAAGAGCGACAGCGGTTGGAAGACATACCTTGATTCGTTCGAGGGGTGGCGCAATGAGACCGGCACGGGAATCTCGTCTGTTACCTACGCCTCAAGCGGAGTAAGCGCAAGAACTAATGACAAGTACAACTCGTCATCATCCTCATCGGACTATCAGGGATCAGGAATGAATTATCTTTGGTTCGGGAAGGAACCTTATTTCGAGGTAAAGAACATAACGCTGCCGGCGTCAAAGAATTACACGCTTTCGTTCGGAGCTGAGCGCAATGAATATTCCCAGAGCGGGGACATCGACAACACTTTCAAGCATGATGAGTTCAAGGTGTATGTCAGCAAGGATGGAAGCAAGTGGGTGCAGATTGAATATTCATTCCCTGCCGGCGACAAGAACAAGCGTTGGGACCTTGCTTCCTCGACATTCACTGTTCCTGACGGGACTTCCGCCCTCTATCTTTATTTCATGTCCACAAAGGCAAGCGTCTATTGTTTTGATGACTTGGCCCTTTCGATTTCCGAAAAGGCCGGCACCGTCATTGACTTCTCCAAGGGCGTTGACCTCGGCACCGGTGGTGGAGACAATCCAGGACCTGCCACGGAAATGAAAATCTCCGAGGTTCTCAGCTCCCCTAGCGGAACAGCGGCCATTGTGACCGGCACTGTTGCAGCCACTTACCAGAGAGGTTTCGTCATCACAGACGGTGCGGACTATCTTCTTGTTTACGATGGCACCAAATGCGCCGCGAAAGAGAAGGACAATGTGAAGGTGTCAGGAACGACTTCTGAATATGGCGGGCTTATCCAGCTGGCCTCTCCGGAGGTGACTGTCGTATCTTCCGGCAACGCATTGACTCTGCCTTCGCCTAAGGTTCTGGACGCTGCCGCCTTTGACGCATATTCATCAAGCAAGATTGAATATATCTCCTACGAGGGAATTCTTTCTGTGAGTGGAAATTATGTGAATGTTGAAGTTGCCGGCGCGACCAAGCACACGGGCAGTCTTGCCTACATCAATGACAGTTTCAACGCAAAGTCGTTCGATGGCGCGGTTGTGAAGGTGACCGGTTTCTATGTGGGACTTGCCAGCAATAACAAATACGTCAACACAATGGTTACGGATCTTGTCCCAGGGGCCTCTGATTATCTGACTGTCAGCACTACTTCTCTTTCAGCTGCGGCAGACGCCACCTCGGCCACGTTTGAAGTCAAGGCCAATGTGGCTTGGACAGTTACTTCTGACAATTCCGCCTACATAGTCGAGCCGGCTTCCGGTGACAAGAATGCCACCATCACAGTGAAGTTTGCCGCCAACACCGAGGAGGCGGACAAGGTTGTGAAATTAACTGTTTCTACCAAGGCTGATGTCGCGACGAAGTCCCACACAGTCACATTGACTCATAGAGGCAAAAGTTCGTCTTCCGGATCAGAGATGACTCTGGTGATTGCTGATGACAATGCCTGGACCGCCGGTTCGGATGGGACTTATGGCAAAGGCTACGAGTACACAAAGGATGGGATAAAGTTCGGCTACTATAAGTATAAATCGACAAGTGATGCCACCGCTCCAAAGGAGGATCACATTAGAATCTATAAGAACTCTGTCTTCGTTGTTATCCCTCCTACAGGTAAAAAAGTCGAGAAAGTGGTTCTGAATTGCTATTCCGATAAATGCTCGAATATGACTGTCCTCTCCGACAATACTATAGCCGTTTCTGATGCGACGAACAACACGGTCACATGGACAGGAAGCGTGGACACGTTTGCCGCCCAGGCGGATATAGCGCAGATTCGCGCCAAGAGTATAACTGTCGTTCTGAAGTAAATTTGATGTCAATTTAAAGGCTAAGGGATGCCCGGAAAAGCGGGCAGCCCTTTTGCTCTCTAATAATACGAACACATGAAGATAACGTTGAGCAGGTTTTGGATGATTTGCGCCGGGGTTGTAATGCTGGCGCTATCATCTTGTGGCTCAGGTGGTAAGGAGGATGTGCTTCCGCCGACAGTCGAGGTGAAGACCACGATGATTGAGGCGGAGGGGCGTTCGCAGTACATTTATGTCAAAGCCTCGTCATCCTGGAAAATAACTTTAACTTCGGTGGATGGCGGCGCGCCGGTGGATTGGATCATCGCCGCGCCGAGTTCTGGTAGCGGCAACACGGATGTCACCCTGAATGTGGCGGCGAATGAGTCGGAGCAGGAGCGCTCGGCTGTACTCACTGTGGAGAACAGTGCGGGAAAGGCTTCGAAGACAATCAGCCAGAAAGGGAAGAAACCGGAGATCAAGCCGGATCCTGACCCGACACCGGAACCAAAGCCGAACGAGACAGGCTGGCTGGAACTTCCTTCAGTTCCGGCAGGGACGGATTTTTTCTCCCATTCGATGACGATCGGCTCTGTAAAGACGCGGAACTATTCCTTCATCTGGGACTACGACAATCTTGTGGCTCCGTGGGTGGCATATCCGCTCAGCAGATGGAATGTCGGAACCGGCTCCAGATCGGATGCATGGGGACTGGATCCTCTGCTTGATGAGGATAAGCAACCTGTGCTGCATTTCCGTGGGTATTCGGTCGGAAACAGCGGAAGGTATGACAGAGGGCATCAGCTCCCGTCTGCGGACAGGCCAAACATTAAAGGTGCCGATCCACAGAAGAATCCTAACGCTATGACTTTTTACGGGACAAATATGACCCCACAGCTTAATGGGTTCAACGGAGGAATATGGGCGAATCTGGAGGGCAAGGTGCGCTCTTGGGCCAATCGTTCCGACACGCTGTACGTGGTAACCGGATGTGTGGTTGATTACCCTAAAGGAGAAACGGTGAAATACGCCCTTGACAACAATGGCAAGAAGGTCACCGTCCCGACAGGCTACTACAAGGTAGTCCTCCGCTACAGAGCGAACTCCACATTTGGCTATTCGGGTTACTCTGCCTGCGCCATATTGTTTGACCATAAGGTATATAGCGACAAAAGAATCACATCTGAATATTCAATGTCAGTAGATGACCTTGAGAAGAAGACAGGAATAGACTTCTTCGTGAACTTGCCTGCCAAGGTGGGCGAGGAGACTACGGCAAGGATCGAGGCCGAGGAGCCGAAGGATGTCGCCTGGTGGTGGAGGTAGCGCCCCGGCGGAACCGATATATTCATGAACATAATACTAAACTGATATGCGTTTGAGAAAAATACTTTATTCCGCTCTGCTGCTTCTGGTTGTGGCCGCCACGGCCTGTGCCAAGGGGGACAAGGGCGCGAGGGGGTATGTCATCGGCTTCTACAATGTCGAGAACCTCTTCGACACCTACCACGACGAGGGCAAGAATGACTATGAATATCTCCCCGACGGGGCAAACCGCTGGACTGACGCGCGGTACAACCGCAAGCTCCGCAACATCGCCACGGTGATCAAGGCGATGGCTGACGAGAACAAGGCTTTCCACACGGTTCTGGGCCTGAGCGAGGTTGAGAACCGCCATGTGCTTGAGGATCTTGTGAACCAGAAGGAGATCGCCGACGCGAACTACCAGATCGTGCACTATGACGGTCCGGACCGCCGAGGTGTCGATGTGGCCCTGCTTTACAGGCCGGAGCAGTTCAAACTGATTGAAAGCAAATCCATTCCGTTTGATTTCAACAGTAAGGACATAAAGTTCGACATGGACGAGGAGTCTCAGGGACACTTCCGCACCCGTGATGTGCTGATGGTCAGGGGCGAGATCAAGGGCGAGATGTTCGCGTTCTTCGTCGCCCACCTTCCATCCAGGATCGGAGGCAAGGGGAGCGACCTTAGGAGCCGTGGCGCGGAAATCATCTACGAGAACTCCGCCAAACTGATGAATGAATATCCCGGGATCAAGATCGTGGTGATGGGTGACATGAACGACAACCCTACGGACGAGAGCATGGCCGTCTATATGCACGGCAAGGAGAATGTCTCCGAAGTCGGCAAGATGGACTTCTTCTCTCCGTTTACCTCAATGTTGAAAGCCGGTTACGGCTCTTTGGCCTATCGTGGCGAGTGGAACATCTACGACATCATCCTTGCGAACGAGGCGCTTGTGAACGCTCCGAAGGGGACGCTCAGGATTGTTCCGATCGTGAAGGGCAAGTACTACGGACGCGTCTTCAACCAGCCGTTCATGGTTCAGCAGACAGGACAGTACAAGGGTACGCCGTTCCGGACATATTCATCCGGCTCCTACGTCGGCGGCTACAGCGACCACTACCCGACCTATATTGTCATTAGTAACAAGTAGTTACTGCGGTCGCTTCGGCACTTCGACAAGCTCGGAGACTGAAAGTGCAGTGACCGCAGAGGCTCGGTCACTGAGCTTGTCGAAGTGACCCTCCAAATGGATAAATAGTTAATATTCAATAAATATGAACAAAAGAATATTCCTTGCCGCATCGGCTCTGTTTCTGGCTCTGACTTTATCGGCCCAGAACTACACCGGTGGCGTGAAAGGCACGGTCGTCAGCCGCATGAGCAGGACGGCCATCGATGGAGCTGACCTGATCCTCTACTCGGGAGGGCAGGAAGTCGCCCGTGTCAAAGCCGGACAGGACGGAACGTTCCGGATCGGTAATCTGAAGGACGGAATGTACGACCTTGTCATCGAAAGCCCGGACTATCTCCAGTCCAGAGTGAACGTGACCGTCAACGACGGCTATGTCAAGAATATGTTCAACCTGTCCCTGACCCCGGTGACGAAGGTCGCCGAGGTGGATGACGCCAGTTTCTCCGAGTTCGACATGGACGATTCCGGCTATCAGGACAGCCCTACCATCCTTTTCGGCCAGAACGATGTGTTCAACAACATGGCCGGCTACAATTTCAGTTCCGTGCGCTTCCGTGTCCGCGGCTATTCCAGTGAGTCTCAGGATGTCTATCTTGCTGGCGTGAGGATGAACGACGCTATCACGGGCTACACGCCGTACTCCCTCTGGAGCGGTCTCAACGAGGCCACCAGAAGCAAGGAGTCCGTGAACGGAGCCGAGGTCTCCGATTTCGGATTCGGCGGCTTCAACGGCCTCACGAACATCATGCCGATGGCCTCTTCCGTCCGCACAGGCTGGAGAGGAAGCGTGCTGACCAACAGCGCTCTGTACAGGCTCCGCCTGATGCTGACCTACGCTTCCGGACAGTTGGACAACGGCTGGTCCTACGCTTTCAGCGCATCAGCGAGGCTTGGCGGAAATGACTGGATAAAGGGTGTTTTCTACCGCTCGTTCGGCTACTACGGAGCCGTGGAGAAGAGGTTCGGCGAGGAGCATAAGCTGGGATTCACATTCATGGCCGCCCCTGGCGAGCGTGGGGCGCAGAACGGTTCCACCCAGGAGGTCTACGATCTGATGGGCGACAACATGTACAACTCCAACTGGGGCTACTATAACGGCAAGGTGCGCAACGCCCGCGTCCGCAAGACCCACGAGCCGATCGCCATCCTCAAGTACGACTTCACACCGGAGTCCCAGAAGTTCTCGGCCTCGGCCACAGTGCTTTACAGATTCGGCAAGAACGGCTACACGGCTCTTGACTGGTACGATGCCCCGGATCCTCGTCCTGACTACTACAGGAACCTTCCGAGCTATTTCTACATGGACAACACGGACTACAACCGTCGTAACTTCGCCAAGTACGCATGGGCGAAGGAGGCTTGGGAGACCGACCTCCCATCGACCACCCACATCAACTGGGATCGTCTCTATGCCGTGAACTCCTTGAACTCCACCGCCTCAGGCAACCGCTCGAAGTACGTGATCGAGGAGAGGCGTGTGGACCAGAACGACCTCAACTTCGCTGTCAACGCCAAGTGGAATCCTGTCAAGTTCTTGACAGTCAACGGAGGACTCTCCTACAAGTGGAATCGCACGGAGTACTACAAGATTCTGGACGACCTGCTCGGTGGAGACTACTATGTCAACATCGACCAGTTCGCCGAGAGGGATTTCGCCGCCTATCCGACGATGATCCAGAACGATCTGGACTACTATCTTAAGAACGGAGCCGCCCAGACCCTTGCCCAGGGCGACAAGTACGGCTACGACTACTATGCCCACGTCCGCCGCGCGGAGGCCTGGGCCTCAGGACGTTTCACGTTCGGCGGCTTCGAGGCGACGGTGGCCGGAAGGCTGGGATATTCGAAATTCTGGAGGGAAGGTCTTTTGAGGAAGGGTCTTTTCCCGGGACTTGACGACAACGGCAACCCGTTCACCTACAATGGGGAAATCATCACCAAGTACGACCAGATCGACGGCAGGCCGATAACCTCGAAGGGCGAGTCCGACAAGAAGGACTTCCTGACGGGATCCGGAAAGATCAACCTCGGCTACTTCATCAGCGGAGGCCACAGGATCTACGCCGACGCAGCCTACATCACCGAGGCCCCGACATTCAACCAGGCGTTCATCTCCCCGAGGACGAGGAACACCGTGATGCCTGACCTCAAGACCATCAAGACATTGACGGCGGACATCAACTACGCCTACAGCAATTCCGGCTACGATGTTCGCGTCACCGGATTCTACACCTCCATCAAGGATCAGACGGACGTGATGAGCTTCTACGATGACTCGCAGAACTCGTTCACCAACTTCGCGATGTCCGGAATCGACGAGAGGCACGTCGGAGTCGAGCTCGGTTTCAAGGTGCCGACTCCGGTGCCGAACCTTTCCCTTCAGGGAGTGTTCACCTACGGCCAGTACATCTACACCTCCAACCCTACGATGTACCAGACCTTCGACAACAGCGCTGAATATGTCGCCGGAACCTACGGAGTGACGATTCCTTACTGGAAGAGCCATCCTACCGTGGACGGAAAGACCGTGCAGCACTATGTGCCTAGCACCCCGCAGCTTGCGACCAGCCTTGGTCTCGCGTGGAACAAGAACTACTGGTTCATCGACGCGGATGTGGATTTCTTCGGGAACTCCTATCTGGACATGAACCCTCTCTACAGGACGGATATGGCCACAGCCGGGCCTGACGGTCAGGTGACCGCCCAGGAGATCGAGTACATGGCCGCGCAGGAGAAGTTCAAGAACTTCATGCTCGTGAACGCCAGCGTGGGCAAGTCCTGGTATATTCAGAGAAAGTACCAGCTCGGCTTCTCGATGCAGGTGAAGAACCTCCTGAACAACAGGGATGTACGCACCGGCGGCTACGAGCAGACCCGCCTTGTGGACAACACCGTCAGCAAGGAGAGATTCTACAGGTTTGATTCCAAGTACTTCTACATGAGCGGAATCAACTACATGTTGAACATTTATTTCAGATTCTAAGGATTCCAAGGTATGAAAAGAATATATTTCGCGCTGATCGCCGCCATTTTCGTCCTCGCTTCCTGCGAGGAGTGGGACCAGGTCTTCACCACGGACTACGGCAAGGCTGATGTCTACGAGCCTGTGACGATGACCCCCAACACGACCATCGCCCAGCTCAAGGCTCTGTACAAGTCCGGTCCGGTGAAGATCGAGAAGGACATCGTCATCGGAGGACAGGTGGTCTCCGAGGACCGCAGCGGCAATGTTTACAAGAGCATCTACATCCAGGACGCCACGGGCGGCATAGAGTTGAAGATCGGCAAGAACGCCCTCTACAACGACAACAAGCTCGGCCAGTGGGTCTATGTCAAGTGCGGCGGCCTCACGCTCGGCGCCTACAACGGAATGATCCAGCTGGGCTACGCCGATCCTACCGGTGAATATGAGACCTCCTACATCGAGGTTCAGTACATCATTGACACTCACATATTCAGAGGTAAGATTGACACTCCGCTGCAGCCTAAGAAAGTCTCCGCCGCCGATCTTCTGAAAGAGGAGAACATCGGCTGCTATGTCGAGCTTGACGGCCTGACCTACGCCAACGAGATCTTCTGTCTGATCTACATAGACTCCTACAAGGACAAGAAGTCCTCGTCCAACAGGATATTCCTATCCGGCACAGGCAAGGACTACAAGCCGGTCGCGGATCCGACGTGGGGCATAACGACCTGGGCGATGTCCAAGCAGGGTTTCATCGGCTACCTGAATTCTGGAAAGTTCGATGACGCCTATTCCGCTGATTATGCCAGACAGGTTTCGGATCCGGAACTCAAGGCCACCCTGCTGAAGAACGCGTCGGCGTATTCCGTCAGCCAGTACTTCAATATGGGCAGTCAGTCCGTGCAGATCCGCACCAGCGGCTATTCCCGCTTCGCAGACACTCAGATTGACGAGGCCATCCTCGGTGGCGCCCCGATCAACGTCAAAGGAATCCTCACTATCTATCAGGGTAAGGCTCAGTTCACCTTGATAGACCTTGATGGAGTTGAGAAAGTGATCTAATAAGATTGTGAACTTTGAAAGCCTCCGTTCGGTCATTCCCCGTGCGGAGGCTTTTTCAATGAAAATATCAAATGTCTGTGAGTGTCAAGGCTTTGTTCCTTTGGAAAAAAGCCTTATCTTTGAGAGTTGAGTTATATTGAATTATGGAGGCCGGATTCAAAAGATTCCCTATCGGGATACAAACATTTGACAAGATCATCGAAGGTGGCTATCTGTATGTCGACAAGACAGGATATGTGGATGATCTTGCCAACAAGTATCAGTACGTGTTCCTGAGCCGTCCGCGTCGTTTCGGTAAATCCCTGCTGTCCTCGACTTTCCATTGCTATTTCGAAGGAAGGAAGGATCTGTTTGAGGGACTAAAGGCCGGAGAGGAGAAGAAAGAATGGAAGCGGCACCCGGTCTTCCATTTCGACATGTCCACAGCCAAGCACGTGAACGAGGATCAACTGTTGCGCCAGCTTGACTATAAACTTGCTGAATATGAAAGAGTTTATGGCAAAGGTGAGAATCTGGACAAGATGGATGTCAACGCAAGGTTGGAGTTTCTGGTAAAAGAGGCGTTTGCCAAGACCGGGGAACCAGCTGTGCTGATCGTTGATGAATATGACGCACCGCTGCTGGATGTGATGAACGACAAGGTCAGGCTTCCGTCCCTGAGGCAGATAATGAGGAATTTCTACAGCCCGATAAAGAGTCTTGACCCTTATCTGCGGTTTGTATTCATCACCGGGATCAACAAGTTCGCCCAGCTCAGCATATTCAGTGAGCTGAACAATTTGAAGAATATTTCGATGGAGACTAAGTACTCGGCGATTTGCGGTATTTCTCAGAAGGAGCTGGAGGATAATATTCAATATGGTGTTCAGGCGCTTGCCGACAGGCAGAAGATTTCCTACGATGAAGCTCTGAAATTGTTGAAATATAACTACGACGGCTATCATTTCTGCGATGGGCCCGAGGATATTTACAATCCTTTCAGCTTGCTTAATGCCTTGAGTGACCGTCGTATCGGTAGCTACTGGTTTGATTCCGGCACGCCGACCTATCTTGTAGAAAGGCTGAGGCGTAACCCTATTGACGAAACCACATTGGACAACATCCCGCTGGTTCCCCAGTCCGATTTTGACGTGTCTCCGGAACTCTCCGACAACTCCTTGCCGATGCTCTATCAGACTGGTTACCTGACCATCAAGTCCTACGATGAGCGGATGCAGCTCTACACCCTCGGCTACCCGAACAGGGAAGTCAAGATCGGTTTCACCCGAGGGCTTCTCGGTGAATATCCGAGCAAGACAGGAACAGCCTCCGGATTCGTGGCGCATTTCTATGCCGCGATGGACTCCCGGGACATCGACCTTGCGATGGAGAAGCTACAGGCTTATCTCGCCGGAATCCCGAATGATTTGGAGAACAAGGCCGAAAAGCACTATCAGACAATCATATACCTGATTTTTTCATTGCTCGGGTTCTACATCCGCACCGAGGTCAAGTCCGCCATCGGACGGGCCGACGCCGTCTGCTACACCGACAACAGCATCTACGTCTTCGAGTTCAAGGTTGACGGCTCTGCCGAAGACGCATTGAAGCAGATAGACGAAAAAGGCTACATGCTCCCTTACAAGTTAGAGGACGGCAAGACCCTCGTCAAAGTCGGCGTCAACATCTCCTCCCGGACCCGCACCGTCGAGAAGTGGGTTGTGGGATAATCCGTATTCCCGTGTTCGGGCATATTCATTGATTTGATGGAATATAATGGATATTAACATATTAAGCAACCTTCAAAAAATAACCTGCATCATCTTAAGGAATCTTTTCGGTCTATATCTCT
>ENA-UAZD01000050-UAZD01000050.1-human-gut-metagenome-genome-assembly--contig:-NODE-50-length-65533-cov-7.693302_pt1 | contig 65533 bp, 58 predicted proteins | sample MGYA00244112_ERZ654658 | MGnify/ENA primary metagenome ERZ654658 (study PRJEB26926, sample SAMN06164608) | human gut metagenome | biome: ENVO:00009003; feature: ENVO:2100002; material: ENVO:00002003... | reverse complement strand
AATCACCCTGAACATCAATATATTGCAAATTTAAAGTGATGCAGGTTATTTTTTTGAAGGTTACTTGAAATGTTCTTTGGGGTGAAATAATCTTCAAACAAGCAAATCAAAGCTGCTTCAAAGTTATCCTTTCATTTCCCAAAGAAAGAAATTTGTCCGATATTTGTATTACGGAATATCATTCCAGAACAAGTAATGTTACCGTTATCTGAAGGAGTGAGTTCCGCGGAAACGGCATGTGCGATTTAGTAACATGAAAATAATAAGTTGCTTCAGATTAAGATTCCTTAAGATGATGCAGGTTATTTTTTTTGAAGGTTACTAAACGTAAATAATGATAAGAAACCTAAATTCCGTCATAAAAAACAGAAATATTTTTTTTCTTTTCACTATATTCGAATGTACCTGACCATGTAGATATGGCAGGAAATTTTCAGACAACTTCAGAATATGCAAAATAATTTCTCCCATCCGCAATTTTTGTAACGAGAAAAATTCGGGTGGGAGAAATTGTTTGGCCAAATAACGTATGGCGAGGTCACATAAGGAATTCCGACATGTCTTTGCCGGCCAGCAACCCGTCACGGATCTCGGTGGAGGAAATGTCCACTATCGGGGCGTCGATGACCTCGATGTTGTAGGAGCGGAGAAGGGTCTCTTCAAGGCTTCGCATTCCGTCCGGGGCAATTTCTTCGGAATCAAGTACATAAGGTGCGGGAAAATCCTTGCACTCCTCGATCAGCCGATGCCTGATGCCATCCACATCGTACCCCTTGCGCGGGTAGACCGTCACTCCATATTCGGAAAGTATTCTCGGGAAATCCCTCCAGCGGCGGATGCTCTGGAGGTTGTCCGCGCCTATGACAAGAGTGAAATCGTTGTCAGGCTCGCGCTGCTTCAACGCGTCCAAAGTTCTGATTGTGTAGTGCGGCGGATCCATCTTGAGTTCGATGTCGTCCACCCATACGTGCAGTTCCGGGTGACGTTTGACGGCGGCCACGGCAGCCTCATAACGGCTTTCACCGGAATCAGCGCTTATGGAATCCTTCAGGGGGTTCTTAGGAGACACAACGAGGTAAACCCAGTCATATTCCTTCTCCCTTGTCAGGTACTCCATTATGGCCTGATGGCCGATGTGCAGGGGATTGAACGACCCCGAATAAACGGCTATCTTCACTGATTCCTTAGATGAAAGTAGAGTAGTTCAGTTTCCCGTCGTCAAGAAAGTCCTCGACAACCTTCTCGGCCTCGGCGAAAGCCGTCTTGAGGTCGTCGTTGACAAGCACATAGTCGAATTTCGGAGCATAGGTCATCTCCTCGGCGGCCTTGGCGACACGCTCCTTGATGGCCTCAGGAGAGTCGGTCCCTCTTTTGACGAGCCTTTCCCTTAAAGCCTCAACGGACGGCGCCTGGACGAATATGGACAGAGCCTTGTCCCCGAAATATTTCTTGAGGTTCACACCTCCTTTGACATCGACATCGAAGATGATGACGTGTCCGGCCGCCCAGATCCGCTCCACCTCTGACTTGAGAGTCCCGTAGAAGTGATCCTCATAAACTTCCTCATATTCAACGAAAGAGTCCTTGGCAATCAGCTCTCGGAAGCGCTCCGGTGTGACGAAGTGATATTCCTTGCCGTCCTGCTCGGTGCCGCGCGGTGCCCTTGAGGTAGCGGAGATTGAGAACTCCATCTGATCCTTGTATATTCCGAGAATATGGTTCACTATAGTGCTCTTGCCAGACCCTGACGGGGCTGAGAAAATCAGTACTCTGTTGCTCATAATGTCCGTTTTGATGTTTACAACCAGTTGCAAAGGTATCATTTTTTGCTGAAAGTACAGGCTTCTAAATCGTTCTTTTCATTAAAAATGCTTATTTTTGTGGCCGCAGTCCCAAGACTGCCTAAACATTCAGATTTTGGCAAGAAAAAAACAGAACGCTTCGGCACCTGATCCGGATTATCTTAAGAAGCGCAGAGCATCGCTCCGTCGCACGCATAGACAGGTCATCTACTTGAACGACAAGGAATTGGCAGCAGTCCAGGAATATTGCGTCCGTTTCGGCATCAAGGAGCGTTCCACCCTCTTCCGCGAAGCCGCCATGGCCAGGATCCTCGCCCAGCTCGATGACAGCCACCCGACCCTCTTCTAAGCCGTTCTTCGCGACCCTTTACCAGATGAACGGCATTCCCGGGAAGTAGATCTTATGGCGTATCGCTTTACGCTAATATTTCGACTTTGCCATTGATCTGCATGACGTATGGCATTTTGCGTTTTTTAGGAATATTCGTATATTTGTTTTTAGAGGTCTGAAAGAGGATGTTTCGTTGTTTGAGGTGGAGGGGTTCTCGCTGATGACTTTAGTGACGATAATGGAGTTTATACTATGAAGTTTGTGTGAGGTTGACATTGGGGGAGTAAATAACATTAACACTTAAATAATGAGTCCACTTGAAAAAGTCTTTTTTTTGAAAAAAAATGTGCCACACAGGTACTTCCAACGGGGGTAAAAAGTGGTGAATGGTACTTTTTCAAGTGGACTCAATAATTAACACTAAAAACGAATTCGACATGAAAAATCTAAATCCGACGATAGAACTGGAGCAGATTCTTGGGGGACAGATCTATGACGCGCTGCAGGGGGGAGTGGTTGAGGCGGTGCTCAAGAAGGCCAAGCTGAACAGCGGGGATGAGTACTGGAGGAGCAACATGGAGGGACACAGCATCAAGATCACGAAGCCGTTGCTGGGGGATCTTTATGCGCTGTGCCATGAGGTTAAGGAGAGACTGGGCTTCGAGGAGGCTGTTGACTTCTATGTGTCGGGTGACTCGACGGTCAACGCGTTTTCTGTGGCGGCCGCTGAGGAAGGGATGCCGCACATCGTGAACCTGAACTCCTCGCTGGTCAGCCTTATGACCGAGGATGAGCTTCGGTTTGTCATCGGACATGAGCTGGGACACCTCATCAACCGGGACAGCGCGCTCAAAAGACTGATAATGTTCGTGTTCCCGCCGGACAACACAACGCCGCCTATGACCCTTCATTACAAGATCAGGCTTCATGACCAGCTGGCCGAGCTTGTGGCTGACCGCTATGGCTACATGGCTGTCGGGAAGGTGGACGCATGCGTGACGGCTTTCTTCAAGATGGCGTCCGGGCTGGATCTGGCCAAGATGAATGTCAGCATGGATGCCTTGCTGGAGGACAACAGCAGACATCTGGACTATTTCCTTAAGGACAAGGGACTCAACCGAGCGTCACATCCTGTCAATCCGATCAGGGTGCAGGCTCTGAATCTGTTCGCCGGGGCGGAGTCCGAGGAGGAACTTTCAGCAGGCATGGAGCCGCTGATCTCGATCCTGATGAAGGTTGGGAACTCACCGATCGACGAGTACATGGCCGATTTCATAGCCTCGGTCGGACTGATAGTGGCTGGAGTGGACAACGAGGTCACAAGCGAGGAGGTCAACCACATCATCAGCACATTGGCCCCGATGACGATCTTCCCGCGTGTCTATCTGGATGAGATCGCGAAGGCGAATGTCAGCGAAGTGTTCTCCAAGGCGATCACGGCCATTCTGGATATTGATCCGGGCATGAGAGGTCCCATGCTGCGCTATGTGATGTCTTTGGTGCTGTCTGACAAGGACATCGCAGAAAAGGAACTGGAGTTCATCTATTCGTTCGGAGCCAATCTTGGATTCGGCGAGAAGGAAATCTCGACGATGTTCGCCGAAACAATCCAGCGGGAATATGTCCCGAGCCTTAACTCGATCTGTTAGCGTCTCTTCGGTCTGATGGTCGACAAGGTGATACTGGACATCGCGCACAGCGATGACTACACGGACTATCTTTTCATGACCGCCGCTCTGACCAACAGCAGGGTCATTCCGCTGATTGATCCTTCGGCGGAGGAACTGAGGAGGCAGAGCGACGGCAACGCATTCATATTCAAGTGCCGCAATTCTAGAAAGGCTCTTGAAAGCGGGGACGTGACAGTCCGTGCGGATCAATATTCACACACCATTCTGGTGCTTTCGCGGATTTATTTGGATGACGATGGGGAGATTGACGCAGGCAATGCCGAGATCGTGAGGAGCCTGATCCAGAAGGCCGCCACCGATGTGCTGGAGTCGGCGGAAAACCTCAAGGAGGTTTACAGGCTACACTTCCCGACGTTCTGGGCTGAAAGGGAGCGGATCTACGGAAATCCGAGGTTTTTCTACGCCCGCACGGGAATATTCAACCGCCAAATCTACAAGGAAGTCCCTTTGGGCGTGATAATCAAGGCGATAGAGGAAGCGCCCGATCTTTTCAGATCCGGGTCCATTGGTGGCTGCCATTGCAAGGAAAGGCCGATTCTCATTGATTATGAATATGATTACGCAGCCCTTGACGAGTGCGTCCTGCACACATGGTGCCCGACATGCCGTTCAAGGCGCGGCTTCAAGGTGCGGAACTTTGATCTTGAAAGGGCCTGCTCGGCATTCATCGGACGGATCCATAATGAATATGACAAAGGGCAGGGATTCAGCACATTGAGCCTGTTCGACGTGCTGGACGCTCTCTCATCATAGTCTCATCATAGTCTCATCATAGTCTTATCATAGTCTTATCATAGTCTTATCGTAGTCTCATCGTGCAGACCCTGCCGGAGCGGGACATCCAGCCGGAATTTCTCCTGTACGCCTCCGCACTTTCGCAGACCCACAGGATCTCCGCCTTGAAATTGTCGGGAATGACGGGTGGGGGAGCCTCTCCGTCCGTGACAATGACCAGACCGTCGTAGCCTCCTTTCGCCGCATAGTCCACCGGCACCTGGAAATCCGTTCCTCCACGGCCGAACGCAAAAGTTTCCTTGAGGGCATGTCTGAGCCTGTCTTTGACCGTGACATACATCTCGAACTGGATGACGTCAATCTCCGTGATTCCGTACTTGAACGCGCTGTTGGCAACGCCCAAAAAATAGCTCAGCGCCTCGCTGGACACCGAACCGCTGACATCAAGCGCGACAAGAATACGGCTTGTGAACCGACGGACGGAACCCATGTTCTCGAATCCTGTCCTGCGTGACGGGCGCATCCTTGTCAGCCTTCTGTCCATTGAAAGCACCGAGGATCGGAACCCCGCAAGCACGTTTTTCCAGTTGATCGATGCCTGGGATGAGGCCTTAACACTTTCCAGCAGGTCGCCGGTCAACGATCCCCAGTCCTTTATTCCTTCAAGGACTCCGTTGACGAGCGCTATCTGGAGAGGGTCGTCGTCCCAAAGTTCCGACACATCCCGCAGCGAAGGATCGCCTGACGGAATGACGCCTTCTTCCATGGCTTTCTCGACTTTTCGGGAATATGCCTCATAGGAGAGTCCGGCCTCGAATCCTGAACCATCTGCTGTCTGCAGGTTGAAACGGGAGAACGTGTAGTTGTCGCTGATCACAAGGTTGCTTCCGAAGGCCATCGCTTCCCCTCGGCAACCGTCCGGACGCCGCTCGTAGGGGTGCTTCAGCATGATGCGTAGCACTTCCGTCCTCAATGCCTCCTCCAGGGCGTCGTCGGACATCTCACGGACAAAATCCGGATTACATTCGATCCTTCCGCCTCCGCTGCGCACGGGACAGCGCATCTTGACGTTCCCGGCGATCTCATGCGAGCAGATCACGGCGAAAAGTGCGGACTCGGTGACGAACCAGCGTTTGATGATCCTCTCAATGCGGTCTTCCATCTACTTGAGGCCTTTGACGAAACGGACCAGTGTGATTGTCAGAGTCCGGCATTCCCTGGCCATGAAAGCCACGGCCTTGGGGTAGGTCTGGCGGACATAAAGGTTGGCGAAATGCGCGGCGGCTTCCTTGTGGGAGCCAGTAAGGCATTCAAAATAGTCCACGAGGTTTTGTTTGACATTCTCCATGTCGGTCTCCGTGACTTTCTCGACCTCAAGACATCTGAATATGCTGTCGTTCACTGTTGACAACTCGTGCAGCGAGTAGCCGTCGATCCTGTCCCTGACAGAATGGAAACTGTACAGCACATCCTTTCCGCTGGCCAGCCTGTTCATTGTCACGCTGCTTCGGAACGCGACGGTGGCCTTTGCCCCGACAATCGCCGCGATGGCTTTTTGATGGACAGGAGTCATCGTCTCGACTCCTGAGATGATGTCTGACACTCGTTTCCATGCCCTGCGGTCCGGGGTCTTGTCCAGCCCGGTGTCCTCGTTCTCTTTCATGTCCGGGTTCCTGTCCAGCCAGACAGGGTTATCCTCGATGAAATCCATGACCCGTCTGTCCACTCCGTTGCGTCCCGCCCACAGAAGCCATTCCTGGACTGTAGGCTGGAAATTCACAATGTCGAAACGGCTGACCAGAGCCGGGTCCAGGTCCGTGAGCTGGTACCGGTCGCCCTCGTTGACCGCGCTGATGATCCGGCTCCCTTCCGGCAGCCGGCGTCCGGCCAGTGTCCTGTTGAGGGCCAGGTCCATGATGGTCTGGAGAATCTCCGGACGTGCCCTGTTCAGCTCGTCCAGAAACAGGACGATCGGCTTGCCGTCCAACGGGAACCAGTAAGGGGGCATGAAGTCGGTCTTGCCGGTCTTCTCGTTTCTCGCCGGGATGCCTATGAGGTCTCCGGGATCAGCCATCTGGCCGAGGAACAGAGGGACAACGGGCATGCCGCGAGAGTTGAAATATTCAGTGAGAATCTCTGACTTCCCGATCCCGTGCCGTCCGACCAGCATGATGTTGTGGCTGGCAGGTATCAGGTCAAGGAGCTGCAGAAGCTCGGTTGTGTTTACTCTTATGTTAGACATGGCCATTCGTATTCAGAAACCGATCTTCCCTTTCTTGGAGTCCCATTTGAAGGTCTCGATGTCGGCCAGCTGTACCTGATGGGACTTCGGTGGCCGGGCGAGGCCGGATTCGCGGAGGATTACCTGCTGGTAGATTGTGCGTGACATGAGTTTCATGGTTCTGGCCGACGCTCCGATCGATGAGTTCAGGGATTTCAGGAAGCCTTTGATGTGCCTTTCGGCGGCCGGACTGAAGCTGACCAGGAACTTTTCGAGACATCCGCAGAGAATCTGGAAGAGCTCGTCAGGGGTGAAGTCTTTGAAGACCAGAGTGTGGTCGAACTCATAGACTCCGCCGTCAGAGAGCTGCTCGGCCACGTTTTTGTTCGGAGCGTCCAGCTCGGCGAGGATCAAGGCGCATTCGCCTCCGCTCTCGATAGTCAATTCCTTGACTTTCAATCGGATCTGCTCGACGCTGCGACCGTAGTAGCTTCTTGTGCCGTCAAATTTGGAATCATCCACGTCAATGAATATCAATCCGTTGCAAGACTTCTTCACCGCCTCCTGAAGCACGGCGTCACAGTCTGACTCTGAGACATTGAATATTCGTTCCCCCTTTATCTCGGTTATGTGGCTGTTCGCGATGAGGCGCATCCCCTTAAGGATCTCCGCCATAATCTCCGCCACCGTGCTCTTGCCGGTTCCGCTCTTGCCGATGAATCTCCAGGACAGAAGCCCTTTGCCGACGTAAGGCTCGCCGATAGAGTGGAGGTAGCGGGCGGATTGGACAAAATTATGGATCGCCTGCTTGACATTTGGCAAACCCGCGAGGCTGTCAAGTCTCTTCAGCGCCTCGTCGATCGCCACATCGTCAAAGATGACATCTTTCTGGGCCTTGTTGACCACAACATCCTCGGGTAGGATCGTGCTGAGATCTTCGGCGGTGGGATTGTCCATCTTTGCTGTCCTTGCCCCAAGAGTCGCGAGTATCTCGTTCTGCAGGAGATTGGACACGAAACGTCCGTTGCCGAAGCGAGGGGACGGCTTCTCGGATTCGGCCCGGATGATGGCCTGCATATTCAGTTCCGCCCCTTCGGTCAGGTTGAATCCTTGCCTATGGATCATCAACTTGCCTATCTCAAGGAGCTCGTCGGTCGTGTAGTCCTCGAAATTGAAGACATTCGGGAAACGGCTTTCTATTCCTTCATTGCTTTCCAACAGCTTTTTCATCGGAGCCGTGTAGCCGGCAAGGATCACGACCATGTCAAGGTTGTTTTTGCCGAGTTCCGTAAGCAGCGAGTTCATCACTATCCGCCCGAAATCACTTTTGCCGCCTTCGGCCAGTTGGTAGGCCTCATCGATGAAAAGGATATTGCCTCGTGCCCTGGCCAGAAGATTGTTCATCTTGTACTCCGTTTCCCCTATATACTGTCCGACCATCTGGCTTTTCTCCGTGCGGATGACCCGCCCGACGGACAGGATCCCCCATTCGGCGAACACCTTGCCTATGATCTCCGCGACTGTGGTCTTTCCTGTTCCGGGATTCCCGAGAAAGGCCATGTGCAGACGCGGCATGCTGGTCGGGAGACCGAGTTCCATCCGCCTTGATGCCAGCCTCACGGCGTTGAGGTAGTCCTTGACCCTTGTCTTTATCCTCGCAAGGCCTATGAGGTCATCAAGTTCCGCCATTCCGTCACCAGAGCTGCCATTGATCGAAGGGATGCTTTCCGCCACGACAAGCCCCAAGTCATCGGCGACCTCGGGATCCTCGCTGTCCGCTATCCTCTTGTACATGGCCGGGATGATCTTCTCGTCAAAAAGACGCTGCACAAACCTGGCGTTCTCAAAGTTCGGTCCTCGCTGGTTGTACTTGTGAAGGAGGAACATCTCAAGTTTCTTCTTTGCCTGCGGGGCAAGATGCACATCCCTTTCCTCGCAGCATCTGTCCACGATCCGGTACAGTTCCTCCGGCTTGAAGTCCTCCATGTAGACCGGTTCCTGGAAATGCTCCCTGAGTTCAGGATAAGCGGCGAGCAGGGACTCCATCCCCTGTGGCTCTCCGGTCAGCACGAGCATCCAGTTGGATTGTTTCGCCGGGTCGTTCAGCTCGTCGATGAGACTACGTACGATCTGTTGCTCGTTGTCGATGGGCTTGTTCTCGCTGTGATAGAGCTCATGTGCGTTTTCAAAGACGAGGACACCTCCGATGGCGTAGTGTATCTCACTGGTGATGGTGCTGTTGGACACTTTAGCAAGATTGGTCAGCCTGATGCTGTTCTCGGGCAGCATGCCGAGGGCGTGATAGATTTCCGCCAGATACTTGACACAACAGGATTTCCCGGTGCCGGGATTCCCGATGAGTATTGTGTGCATCGTGGGCAGATTCTTCTTCAGCCCTAAGGCGTCCCGGATTTCCGCGACACCATGGAGGCTGATGATACCCTCCATCCTTCTCTTGAGGTTGTTCCAGCCCGGCATCTCATTCAGTCTGCCCAGAACCTCTCTGGCCGAGAGATCTTCCGGCTCCGATGATTCCGGCTCCGACTCTGATTCCGTCTCGTTTTCGGTTTTGTCTTCCGGGACGGAGTCAAAGGCAAGCATTTTCTCCAGATCTTCATCGTATTCCGATTCGGATTGTCTTTTCTGCCCCAACTTCCAGAGTGCGTAGGACATGCAGAAATGGAAAGATGTTTCGTCCATCAAATCCCCGATCAAGGACTCCTCGATGTCCGATCTGTCCATTCCGTCTTCTATCCTGCTGTCAATCAGCTCCATCAGCCTCTGTTGCTCGGGATTGGGATTCTTGAACATCTCTGAATGATCGGTAGGCAGTGTGAACATGATATCGTGTGGTTTGTTATTCACGTGCAAAAATAACAAATTAATCCCTCAAATCACCACACGTGACGATGAATCATCACAAATGTCACATCATCCTGCCGAATCGCCGCAGGTCGGAGCGGTAGCGGGCGTAGAAGAAGATTCCGGCGAGGGTGAGGCCGATAGGGAAGCCCATCCATATTCCGTGGATGCCGAGACCTGCCTTGAAGCCAAGAAGGTAGGCGGAAGGGATGGCGATGAGGTAGTAGCTGACAAAAGCTGCGTACATGATCGGCTTGACGTCCTGGATGCCTCGCAGCACATTGGCGAAACAAAGCTGGAGGCCGTCGCCGAACTGGTAGGCGAAGAGCAGGAAGAAAAGCGACACAGCCATCGCCGAGACCTCAGGGGAGTCTGTGAATATTCCTGCGGCCTGGTAGCGGAAGCAGTAAAGCAGCACCGACAGCGTGGCGGAGATGCCGAGGGTCATGAAGTATCCTTTGCGGGCATATTCACGGACAGACTTCAAGTCCTTTCTGCCGAAGGCGTTGCTGACGAGGATCGAGACGGCGAACGAGAGTCCCTGCATCATCAGGAAGAAAAGCTGCGAGATGGTGATGACCACCTGATGGGCGGCCAGCTGGATGACTCCCAGCCAACCTGCCATCACAGCCGCGAACGTGAACGTGGAGGATTCCAGGGCCATCTGGATGCCGACCGGGTAGCCCATCTTGAAGACCCCCTTCATCTTGTCGCGGGAAAGGAGAGCATCCTTGATCGCGCGGGCATATTCATTCATCTTTTTTGACTTGAATATGTACACGGCGAACACTATGAGAATCAGCACTCTGGAGACGAGTGTGCTGATGCCGGCCCCCGTGAGACCCATCTCCGGGAATCCGAGTCTGCCGTAGATCAGCACCCAGTTTCCGGAGATGTTGAGTATGTTGCCGATCATCAGCAGCGTCATAGAGATCATCGGGCGGCAGATTCCGTCTGTGAACTGTTTGAGGACATTGAATCCGAGGGCGAAGACAGTGGAGATGCCGACTATGATGAAATACGGCTTGATGTAAGGCGTCAGTTCCGGAGCCTGGCCGAAATGGTCGAGGCACAAATAGATGATTGTGAGGAGTAGGAGGCTGATTCCTCCAATGATTCCGTTGGTCACGAGACCGTTCTTCACTGTTATCCCGATTCCTTTGATGTTTCCTGTTCCGTTGTCCGCACCGATCATCGGAGTCATTCCGGCGGCGAATCCCAACTCGGTAAGAATGAACAGGTTCATGACATTGTTGACGAATGATGACGCGGCGAGCTCATCCACGCTGTGCCACCCGATCATGATGTTGTCGGCGAACGCCAGAATTATGACGCAGGCCTGTCCGAGCATGATCGGCAGACCGATCCTGAGTATTTCCCTTATTTTCTGCATGATGACAAATTTCGCCGCCTATGCGGTTGCTTTCCCCTTGCTGAGGATGATTGTGATCACAGCCGTGAGGATCAGCAGGATGCCGGCGACGAGGTTGACAGTCAGGGCTTCGTGGAAGACTGTGAGGCCGATCACAACGGCCGTCAGCGGCTCAAGTGCTCCCATGATGGCGGTCGGGGTGGAGCCGATGATGCGTACGGCGATGCCCATCGAGACGAGCGAGAAGACTGTCGGGACGATGGCGAGCATCAATGAATATCCCCACTCACGTCCTGTGGCAAGAGGCATGAGGTGGCGTTCCGGAGAAGTTAGCGAGAAGAGGACCATCGACACGGCGCAGACGATCAGCACGTAGAAACTCAGCTTCATGGCGGACATGTCGAGCCTGTGGATGGTCGCCCTGTGTGGCAGGTATTTGGAGAACCTGTTGTGGCTGGCCTCCAGCCCGGATTCCGGTGCGGAGGCACGGTTGGCCACAATGATGTAGAGGGCGTAGCTGAGGGCGGAGACCATCACGAGGAGCACTCCGACTGTGCTGAGCACGGTCTCTCCGTCACCTTTATAAAGAAGCAGCACTCCGACCAGTGACAGGGCGATGGCGGCCGCGGTGGTTTTCGTGATTTTTTCGCCGTAGAGCATGGCCATCAGGACGGCGGTCATTACCGGGTAAACGAATAGCAGTGAGCAGGCTACTCCGCTGTCCATGTAGAGGAAGCTGCAGTATAATGTCAATGATGAGACCACGAACAGCAGTCCGAGTGCGATCAGCGTCGAGAGTTCGCCACGGCTGACCTTGAAGGATTCATATCCGGTCGCTGGGCTTGCGGTGCACTGAGCTTGCCGAAGTGTCGAAGCGACCTTCCTTCCGGTGATGATCTTCCCAACCATGATCACCCCGATGATAAGCGCCGCCAACCCGTACCTGTAGAACAGCACCGACTCCACATTGAACCCCTCCTCGTAAAGGTACTTCGCCCCCAAAGGATTCACACCATAACTGACCGCGGCCAAGATCCCGAAAAAGAAACCTTTAGCCTTGCTTTCCTGTGCCTTAACCATATTCCTTCTTCAAAAAATCGGTCGCAAAGATAGTATTTTTCTTTTTCAGTGTCACTTCGGAATCGGCAGTCACTTCGGAAAACGTCTTGAAAATGTGAGAAAACTTGGAAATGTAGGAAAGCATTGGGAAAATAATCCTAACTTTGCGCCCGGTTTTTGGTTTTTGGCATAACACTAAAATGAACGGTAAGATTCAAAAAGTAGCCGGACTGGTCGCGACCGGCAAATTCTGGAAAGAAGTCGTGATCATGACGTTGGGCATGCTTGTCGCCGCCGCGGCCGTCTATTATTTCCTTGTGCCGAGCAAACTCATCATCGGCACCATCTCCGGTCTCTCGATCGTTCTTTCGGGAATATGTGAGGCTTTCTTCGGAATCCAGATCAAAGTCTCCCTGTTCGTGGTCATCATCAACGCCATCCTGCTGGTCCTCGCCTGGCTTCTGATCGGGGAGGAATTCGGCGCCAAGACCGTCTATACGGCAATGATCCTCGGTCCGCTCATGGATTTCTGGGCTTGGGTGATGCCTTACCAGAGCCTGATGGAACCAGGTACGACATCCGTGATGGGCGACATCTGGTTCGACCTTTGCTGTTTTGTGCTCCTGCTCAGCGTGTCGCAGGCCATTCTGTTCAACATCAACGCATCAACCGGCGGCCTTGACATACTCGCAAAGATTGTCAACAAGTACCTTCACTTCGACATCGGGGCGTCCGTGTCCGTGGCGGGCGCTATCATCTGCTGCACAGCTTTCGCCATCAATCCGTTCAGGATGGTGATCATCGGCCTCATCGGCACATGGATCAACGGCCTTGTCGTGGACTATTTCACGGCCAGCCTGAACAAGCGCAAGAGGGTCTGCATCGTCTCGCATGACTACGAGAAGATCCGCCGCTTCATCATCGACCAGCTTGGCCGCGGCTGCAGCCTCTATGAGGTCATCGGCGGCTACACCGGCGAAAAAGGCTATGAGGTTCAGTCCCTTCTTACCCAGGAGGAATTCTCCAACCTCATGGAATATCTCAAGCGCGAGGACATCAAGTCCTTCGTGACCGCCGGCAATGTCAGCGAGGTCTATGGCCTTTGGCTCAAGCACAAGAAATTCCATTTTTAGGTTTTTTTGCCTATCTTTGCCTTTCAGTTTTAAAATCGTAAGTTATGGCGGAGACCGGCTCAGTCTATCCTCTCGATTCCGAGAAGGTGTATTATTCGATGGATGAATTGACCCTTGACACAGACGAGGGGCCAAAGACGTTGAGGGTCGGTGCATGGCTGAACTTCGATCCGGTCAGAATCCACAGGATGATTGTCCGCGAGAAGACGATGCAGGTGGATCAGTTCGAGGTCTATAACCCTTTGATGAGCAAGCTCCGCAGGGCTGACCAGCAGTACTACAAGCAGTTCATGGGGCTTGGTCTGACCATCGACTTCCCGGGCTACACGTCAGAGATTCTGGCGAGGATTCCTTTCGAGAACGACCCGATCGGTTTCTACAAATGGTGGCGCAAAGGAAAGCACGAGGACAAGGTCTATCTTTCCAAGGCCAATCAGTTCAAACTGTTCCAGAAAGTCGCCTTGATGGAGCCGAAGATAATGCTCAAAAAAGATCTCGACTTCCTGAAATCTTTCTGATAGAAGGAAAAATCATTTTTGAATATGCAAGACTGGCTACAGGCTCTCAGACTTGACACGTCGGCCGCTGAAAAGGACCGCGCATGTGATGTTTGGGACAATGACAATTGTTGTAATTACTCCGCCGACGGCACAAAGCTGCTGGATGCGGAGAACTATCCGGGCGAGGTGCACGTCAAGGACGGCACGAAAGTCATCTGCGACGGGGTTTTCGCCTTTCAGCCCTATATGGCCGAGGACAGGAAGATCGGCGAGGATATTCCCGAAGAGGAAAGAGCTTCGTTCCTGGACAAGATATTCCTTCCTCCAACAGTCACGCACATCGGCCGCGAGGCTTTCCGTGAATGCGGTTGGCTGAGAAGTATCCGTCTGCCTAAAGATTTGATATTCATAGGCAACGGAGCTTTTTTCGGTTGCTGGGAACTTCGTTCCGTAAGTTGCCCGGCCGGATTGGCCGCCATCGGAGACGGGGCTTTCGAGGAGTGCTTCTCGCTGGGCAAGGTGAAGCTCAACAAGGGCTTGAAGGCCATCGGCGCGGGCGCTTTTCTGGCATGCGGGTCGTTGGAGGAGATCGTCCTTCCGGCCGGCCTTGAGTTCATCGGTGAAGACGCTTTTTACGGAGCGTCCTTGAAAAAGATTTATGTTCCGAAAAGTGCCAGAAGCCATCTGACTGAGCTTTTACCTGAAAACCTGCACAGGAAAATCCGCGACATTCGTTGACGGTGTTTTCAAATTGAAAGTTTTTGATTACATTTGGAATTGTGATTTTTAAGAATATTACTGAAAATGAATAAATTTTTAAATTTAATCGTCGTTTTGGCCGCCGCTCTGTCGGTCTCGGCATGCAAGACAACGGTACAGAAACCAGGAAAAGTGGACTACCGGATGGAATATTCCGTCGGGGATGTCACGTTTGACATGGTCAAGATTCCTGCGGGGCACTACACGATGGGACTTTCAGCGGACAACCGCAGGAAGATCACGAACGGAATCCCGCATGAGGTCGCCCTTGACGGTTTCGTCATCAGTGCCAAGCCTGTCTCTCAGGCTCTGTGGACGGCTGTGATGGGCGGCAACCCGAGTTCTGTGCAGAGCCCTGACGCTCCGGTGGATATGGTTTCCTGGGTAGATGCCGTGAAGTTCATCGGCAAACTGAACAAGGTCACAGGCAAGATATTCATCCTTCCGACCGAGGCTCAGTGGGAATACGCCCAGAGGCTGCGGAATGGAAAGGATTTCACCTCTGTCGCCGAGTGGTGCCTTGACAGCTATGACGCTGTGCCGGAGGGGGCTGCGGGTAATGAATATTTCAAGCCGATGGAACTGGCCGTCAATCCGGAAGGTCCGGCCGAGAAGGATGGCAAGGTCGTCCGTACCGTTCTGGAAAGAATGGAGGTGGAAAGCCACACGCGCAGGGCAAAGGTCGGTTTCAGGCTTGCCCAGCCGACTGAAGAGGTTTTGGCAGGCTCAATTTTGGATCCGATAGAAGGAACTACGATTGACCGTGAGAAAATCGACGCTTCGGACGCCAAGCCGGAAGTCTTCACTGTCGGCGAAGTGACATTCAAGATGGTCAATGTCAAAGGAGGCTCTTTCTCAATGGGGTTCAATGACTACGACGCGCCGTTAGCGGCATTCTCTGTTCCTGAAAATGAGCAACCGACCCACACTGTGACCGTTGACGATTTCGCGATAGGGGAGACCGAGGTGACCGTCGCCCTCTGGAACGCGGTGATGGGATCTGTCCCTTACCTTAATGACATTGATGATCCGAAGAAGCCTGTCGGGAACGTCTCCTGGTACAACTGCCAGACCTTCATCAGCAGACTGAACGCCCTGACCGGCCGCAAGTTCCGTCTTCCGACCGAGGCTGAGTGGGAATATGCCGCCAGAGGTGGTCAGAAGTCCCGTCATTACGGCTTCAGCGGCTCCAACGCCTATGACGCTATGTGGTTTCTTGACAATGCTAAGTCTAAACCGCAGGATGTCAAGACCCGCAAGGCCAACGAGTTGGGAATATACGACATGAGCGGTAACGTCTGGGAGTGGTGCTACGACCGCGCGGCGGAATATTCAAAAGACTCCCAGGTCAATCCTGTCGGCGCCACTGAGGGCGGTACGAGGATTCTCCGTGGCGGCAGCTGCGCCAGCCGGTGGGATGCCTGCCGCATCTCCAACAGATCCTTCATGCCGGCCAAGAACATCAAAGGCACGTTCGGGCTCAGGCTCGCGCTTTAATATTTCTTGAATATAATATACTAAACACTGATAATTGATTATGGAGGAGCAACTCAAAGTTACCTGTCTGCACGACAGTCACGTGGCTCTCGGAGCCAAGATGAGTCCTTTCGCTGGATTCGACATGCCGATTCAGTACTCTTCGATCACTGAGGAGCATCTGGCGGTCCGTGGCAATGTGGGTATGTTCGACGTGTCTCACATGGGTGAGATCTTCGTCAGCGGTCCGGACGCGGAAAAGTTCGTCAACCACATATTCACCAATGACATCCGCCCTATGGTTCCTGGTCAGGTGCTGTACGGAATGATGCTTTACCCTGACGGAGGCACCGTGGATGACCTTCTGGTTTACAAGGAATTCACCGCAGACCATTATCTTCTCGTGGTGAACGCCGCCAACATCGAGAAGGATTTCCTCTGGATAAAGGATCACGCCGAGGGTTACGATGTGAAATTGGTCAACGATTCCGACAACTGGGGACAGATCGCGCTCCAGGGCCCTAAGGCCGAGGAGACACTCGTGAAGGTTCTCGGTTACGCAGCCGACGCCGCCAATCTGACATTCTACACGTTCAAGGATTTCGAGGATGCCGGAACGAGGGTCATCATCAGCCGCACCGGTTACACAGGAGAGGACGGATTCGAGATCTATGCCGCTCCCGGTCTCATCGTGAAGTACTGGGACGCTTTCCTGAAGGCAGGAGTGGTTCCTTGCGGACTCGGTTGCCGCGACACCCTGCGTTTCGAGGCCGGACTGCCTTTGTACGGTGACGAGCTTACCCCGGAGATCTCTCCTGTCGCCGCCGGTTTCAGCATGTTCTGCAAACTGGACAAGGACGAGTTCATCGGCAAGGAGGCCATCGCTGACCAGAAGGCCAACGGCACCAAGATGAAGCTCGTGGGCATCGAGCTTGCGGACAAGGCCATTCCTCGCGCCGGCTATCCGGTCGAGCTTGAGGACGGCACAGAGGTCGGAGTTGTGACCACTGGCTACCACAGCATCTCGCTGGGCAAGAGCATCTGCTTTGCCCTCGTGAAGAGGGAATGTGGCGCTCTTGACGCTCCGCTTTCCGTGCGCATCCGCAAGAAGGTGTTCCCGGGAAAGGTTGTGAAGAAGAGATTCTATCAGACTAATTATAAGAAGTAGAGATTCAGCAAGCGTTTTAGATAATATATTCATAAATTAATAGATTCACTATGAGCAAAGTAGTAGAAGGCCTCCGTTACAGCGAGGACCACGAGTGGGTAAAGGTTGAAGGCGGCATCGCCGTCATCGGTATTTCAGATTTCGCGCAGAAGGAGCTTGGCGACATCACTTACGCCGACCTCCCTGAGGTTGACGAAGAGGTTGAGGCAGGTGAGGAATTCGGCGCTCTTGAGAGCGTGAAGGCTTCCAGCGAGCTTCTCTCTCCTGTGTCCGGAAAGGTTGTCGAGGTCAATCCAGAACTTGAGGACGCTCCAGAGAAGATCAACGAGGACGCTTACGAGGCATGGATCATCAAGGTCGAGATGAGCGATCCTTCACAGGTTGACACCCTTTTGGACGCGGCCGCTTACAAGGCAAAGATCGGCGAGTAATATGTCATCTTTCCCTTATTTTCCTCACACTGAAGATGATGTCCGCGCGATGCTCGGCCGCGTAGGGGTGAAGTCTTTGGACGACCTCTATTCCGATGTCCCGAAGGATGTCATCTTCAAGGGTGAATATGACCTGCCGGAGGCAATGTCCGAGCAGGAGGTCAGGGACTTCTTCGAGTCTCTGGACAAGAAGGACGAGAAACTGAAGGTGTTCGTCGGTCAGGGTGCCTACGACCACTACACACCGTCTGTCGTTCCTTACATCACATCCCGTTCGGAGTTCCTGACGGCGTACACTCCTTATCAGGCCGAGATTTCGCAGGGAACCCTCAGGTACATTTTCGAGTACCAGAGCATGATCTGCGCGCTGACAGGGCTTGACATCAGCAACGCTTCGATGTACGACGGCCCGACAGCCGCCGCCGAGGCCGTGAAGATGGCTCCGACCTGCACGAAGCGCAAGTCAAGGGTGCTGGTTTCATCCTCCCTGCTTCCTAACGTCATCAAGACAATCCAGACCTACGCTGGCTACCACGGCATCGAACTGGCCCTGGTTCCTTGCAAGGACGGACAGACCTGCCCGGACTGCATGAAGGCCGAGCTTGCCAAGAATGATGTCGCCGGAGTCATCGTCCCTTCGATCAACCGCTACGGAATCGTCGAGGACCTGACCGGCTTCGCAGAGGCCATCCACGAGGAAGGCGGAATATTCATTGAATATTGCGACCCTTCCGCTCTCGCGGTGCTGAAGACTCCTGCGGAGTGGGGCGCTGACATCGCTGTCGGTGACGGCCAGAGCCTCGGCGTCCCGATGAGTTTCGGCGGCCCTTACGTGGGCTTCATGGCCTGCAGGAAGGAATATGTCCGCAAGCTCCCCGGAAGGATTGTCGGTGAGACCCGTGACACTCAGGGCCGCCGCTGCTTCTGTCTGACCCTTCAGGCCCGCGAGCAGCACATCCGCCGTGAGAAAGCCACGTCCAACATCTGTTCCAACGAAAGCCTTATGGCCCTTTATGTGACTGTCTATATGTCGCTTATGGGCCCGAAGGGACTCAAGGAGGTCAACGACCGCTCCTACGCCGCGGCGCATTATCTCCACGATGAGCTTCTTAAGACCGGCAAGTTCGCCGAGGTGTTTGACAAGCCGTTCCTCAAGGAGTTCGTGCTCAAGCCGCTGATGCCTGTCGAGAGGCTTCACATCAAGCTGCACGACGGTGGATTCTTCGCCGGACTTGAGACAGAGGAAGGCTATGTAAGTTTCTGTGCTACTGAAAGAAGGACGAAAGCCGAGATTGACGCTCTCGTCGCGTTGGTGAAGGAGGCCTAAGAAGTATGAAATATTACGATAAGCTTATTTTCGAACTCTCCAAAGAGGGGAGAGTCGGCTATTCCCTCGGCAAGAACGAGTGGACTTCCACCACTGACGAGATTCCGGCTGGACTCAGAAGGTCTGAGGCAGTTGGACTTCCTCAGGTGAGCGAGGTTGATGTCGTGCGTCACTACACGAACCTCTCCCAGATGAATTTCGGTGTGGACACCGGATTCTATCCTCTGGGAAGCTGCACGATGAAGTACAACCCGAAGATCAACGAGGAGATCGCCGGGATGAAAGGCTTCCTCGGGCTGCATCCGTTGCAGCCTGCGTCCACGGTTCAGGGTGCCCTGGAGGTTTACTATAATATGGACAAGGCTTTGGCCGCGATCACGGGGATGTCCCATTTCACGTTCAATCCTTGCGCCGGCGCCCACGGTGAACTGACCGGTCTGATGATCATGCGTCAGTACCACATCCTTAACGGGGATCTGAAGAGAACCAAGGTGATCGTGCCGGACAGCGCTCACGGTACAAACCCTGCCAGCGCCGCTGTCTGCGGTCTGGAAGTGGTTGTCGTTAAGTCCAAGGCAGACGGTCTCGTGGACGTGAACGACCTCAAGCCGCTTTTGGGCGACGACATCGCCGGCATCATGATGACGAACCCTAACACCCTCGGACTCTTCGAGAAGGACATAGAGGAGATCGCCGCCCTCATCCACGGATGCGGGGGCCTTCTATACTACGACGGAGCTAACATGAACCCACTCATCGGCGTGGCCCGTCCTGGTGACATGGGATTCGACATTCTGCACCTGAATCTGCACAAGTCGTTCTCGACACCTCACGGTGGCGGCGGCCCTGGATCAGGTCCGGTCGGCGTCTGCGAGAAACTGGTTCCTTACCTCCCTGTTCCTAAGGTTGTCAAGGATGAATATGGCCAGTTCAAGGTTCGTGGACGTGCCGGTGTGGGCAAGAGCGACGCGGACAAGAATTCTCTGGACTGCGGAAAGACCGCCGGTGAGGTGTCAGGATTTCTGGGCAACTTCGGCGTGATCCTGAGGGCCTACGCCTACATCCTCACCCTCGGCCGTGAGAACGTTAAACTCGTCGGAAAGTACGCCACTCTCGGGGCGAACTACATCAAGGAGAGCCTCAAGGAGTACTACAAGCTTCCGATTCCGACAGTCTGCAAGCACGAGTTCGTCTATGACGGTCTTGTGAACGACGGGTCGAGGAAGGCCGCCGACGGAACCGTAGAGAGAGAAGGGGCTACGACGTTGGATGTGGCCAAGAGGCTTCTCGACTTCGGTTTCCACGCTCCGACGATCTACTTCCCTCTGCTCTTCCATCAGGCCATCATGATCGAGCCTACGGAGACAGAGTCGATCGAGACCTTGGACGCTTTCATCGAGGTGATGAAGAAGATCGCCATTGAGGCAGCCGAGGATCCGGCGATGCTTAAGAGCGCTCCTCACAATGCTCCGATCACCCGTCCGGACGAGACCACGGCGGCGCGTCAGCCGATCCTCAAGTTTCAGGACGAGAAATAGTTATCAGGACATTTCGCATCGACAAGCTCAGCGACCATCCGCAAAGGTGTCGCTGAGCTTTTTCGGTTGCTGAGCCTGTCGAAGCGTCGAAGTGACCGGATTTATTTTGCTATTACGCAAAATAAATTTGCATCTTAAAACTTTTTCCGTATCTTTGCAATCCCAATGGGGTATTAGCTCAGTTGGTAGAGCGTTTGAATGGCATTCAAAAGGTCAGGAGTTCGATTCTCCTATGCTCCACTTCCCGTTGAACAGAGTTTCAAGTACCTTCTTTCATGTCATGAAACAGAAGCGTAGCGTCATATTCAAGACTCTTGAGAGTTTCCCAAGAGTCGAGTTGGAGGACATCCGCCAGTTTTTCGGGGCTGATGTCCCGACGAAAGTCCGCAAGCCGGAGTTTGTGGACAGGCTTGGCGCGTACATAATCGAAAGGCCGGCCGAGTGGCTTGGAAGAATGCTTGAAAGGGATTTGAGGCTTCTCAAGCGCCTGATCGAGGCCGGCCCCGGGGTTCCCCTCTATCTGGACTATCCGGACTTTCCATCCGTCCTTGAAACCATAAAGCTTCTTGGCTCAGACACCTCTGACGAGAATTTCAGGGAGGTATGGATTCCCAAGGAATTCTATGATGTGGTCGCCCCTCACATCGACAACGTGTTGAGAGAGGGTGAGGAAAGCGGACTTTTCGAGATGGAGCAGGCCGCGTTGGGCTATCTCTGCCTCTACGGCATCATGACCGTCGATGAGTTTTTCGACAAGATGCTGGACTACTGGGAATTCTCCGGCAGACACAGTCTTGAGTCCTTCACTAACATGGTGTACGAAAGCCCTGTTGTTAAACTCTGCCGGGTCGATTCCGGCGGCGAGCGGTTCATGTGCGCCCCGAACATCTTTGATCCGGACGAAATCCTTGACCGGAGAAATGAATATGCCGGGATAGAATCCCTGCGCAGGTTCTCTCCGGAGGAGGCTCTGAAGGCTGGAGCCGGTTCCCCGTACTTTGTCTTTGGCTTGGACTCCAAGGAAGGCCGGAGGCTTGTAGAGATGCTTGGCAATCTGGGCTATGCAGGTGAGGAACTTGTCCGTGAGGAGCATGACATCTGGATGAACGCCCAGATGATCGGAAAGGATGACACCACCGAAGCCATATTCGCAAGCGTGTCCCGCAGGCAGGAAGACATCGAGTCGTTTGAAGACTACAACGAATGCATGGAGATTGTCGCCGCCTATGCCAACACCCTTCCGAAGTGGCTGCTGAAAGGCTATTCCTCCAATGAGAAGAACTGTCTCAAAGTAGTTCTCCAGACAGAGGACGATCCGATCCGGACGATGGTCAAGAAGAACCCGCTCCTCGGCCTTTTCGTCCCTCCGACCCCTCCTGATGACCCATGCCCATGCGGCAGCCGCCTCTCCTACCGCAACTGCCACGGCAAGAATCTCAACTGACAGCCTCCCGGCCGCCGAGCCTGCCGAAGTTGGCCGCCGAACCTGCCGAAGCGCCGGTAAGAATGCTAGACCGAACGACCCCATATTTTTTTAAGAAACAATCCTTCAAGGTGCTGTTATTTCCGAAAATATTCTTACCTTAGCATAGTTTTAGACACATTGTGTCTGGAACATACATATTGATGAAAGTGTTTTCGCACTATCCTTCAAAAGAAATCTGACAGTTTCATTGGATACAAGGATATGAACGACAGCACCTTTCGTCTGTATCTGTTTGCGTGTGTTCATCACTCAACGATACAGGTGTGGGGGATTGTTTCGGTTTGTCTGTATCCGGGTTTTGTCAGAACCTCTTTTGAGATGAACGAAAAGGACTCCACACTTTCTTTATAGTTGTTTACACCATCGCCTTGGAGCCGGATGGCCGTTTAACCTTGATTATGAATAATAATCAAAACACTATTCTATTATGAAAAAGAACCATTTGATTGTAGTGGCATTGTCTGTGGCCGTTTTGAGCCTTATGACATCCTGTGGAACATCACAGAAGACTGTTTCAGGAGAAGTCAACCCTTATGGAAAATCGGTGGCTTCCGAGCCTTGCATCGAGCTTTATGAGCAGAATCCGTCCGTCAGGGCATACGGACAGGGACAGCATTTCAAGGAAATGACAGCCAGAAACATAGCCGAGTTGCAGGCGAATGCCATGTTCGCCCGTAAGATCGAGCAGGCGGTGATCTCGGCCACCGAGGATTTGGGAATATCCTTGAGCCAGTATGCTGCGGATGACAAGAGTGGACGTTCCGTGACTGACCAGTCCGCCGAGTCGAAGGATCTGGCTGCTTCCATCTCCCAGCAGGTAGTCCGTGACGCCCATGTCATCAAGACTTCCAGGTACATCGGCAAGAACAACCAGTTCACAGTGTTTGTGTGCATGGAATATGGCACGGACAAGGATGCCCTTGTCAAGGACATTGAGGATAAAGTAAAAGAGAAAATATCCGCTGACGACAGGGCCACGCTTGAAAAGCGTCATAATGAGTTCAGGGACAAGGTTTACGGAAAATTGAAGAACCAATAGGCAATGTGCAGGAATCTGTCAGTTCTTTTACTGGCTCTGCTTTGTGCCATGCCATGTGTGCATGCCCAAGGCAGAGCTGGCTTGAAGCCTCGCTGGATCGGCGGCGCATCTCAGGCGGACTGTCCGGCCTACTATCTTGTCGTGGTTCATTCTGATGCTGCAGGCACGCTTGACGGGGCGCGTTCGTCCATCCTCAAGGAACTGTCGGCCAATGTCGAGAGGACCAACAAGGTTTCGGTCACGGAGATATTCGAAGACAACTCCAGTCAGAGATATTCAGGAAACTCATCCGTGACCTCTTCGGGTGTGGACAATTATTCTCTTGAAATCCGCGCTGACGGCGCTTCGAAGCCTATCCACTCCCGCAGAATAGATGAATATTGGAAATCCACGGTCCGGGGCGGTGTTCCGGTTCTGGACTACTATGCCGTCTATGCGGTGGAGAGGAACGGGCAGCATGCAGATTTCTCGTCCATCCGTGTCACTGATCGTTACGGAGTAAGTGGCCTTTGGCGGTCAGCGATCATCCCTGGTTGGGGACAGTTTCACAAAGGGGCCGGCTTGAAAGGCGGACTTATCCTTGGGGGATGTGCCGCGTTGGCCGGAGGGATCATATTCTTTGACAATCAAAGAAGTGACTATTCGAGGAAGATTTCCGGCACCCATGACGCCTCTTTGATAAAGAGCTATTCGACCAAGCGGGATCATTATGCCACGGCGCGGAATGTGTGCGTCGGCGCTGCTGTCGCCTTGTACGCCTATAACCTTATTGATGCCGTGGCTGCTTCCGGTGCGAGACGCCTTGTTGTCGGCAATGGAAAATATTCCGTAATGCCAGGAGTGTCTCCTTACGGGACACCCGTTGTGGCGGCTTCGATTAATTTCTAAAACCAATTGAAAATGAAATCTTTGAATATATTCACGATATTCACCTGCTTGTTTTGTTGTCTATTGACAGTCGGTTGTTCCGAGGATGAGGTTCCCACTTTCGGAGGTGTCTATGGCATTGTTTCGGACTCGGAGACAGGAAGTGCCTTGAGGAACGCCGAAGTCGTGCTTTCTCCCGGGAACCTCTCAACTGTGACAGGTGTTGACGGACACTTTGAATTCAAGGATCTGGATCCAGGGCAGGTCAAGGTTCAGGTCTCCTCGGCAGGTTATGTGACTGACAGCCGTCAGGTCACGGTAGTTCCGGGAATGTCCTCACAGTGTGACATCTCGTTAAAGAAAGAGGTCAAGGAAGCCAGATTGAAGCTGTCGTCCACATCTCTGGACTTCGGCTCGGAGCAATCCTCGCTTTCTTTCTCCATCCAGAACACGGGTAATTCGGGAACTGTCAAGTGGCAGATAATGGACGCGCCGGATTGGATGACAGTCTCTCCTTTGAAAGGGGAGACCGCCGTCGGAAAGTCAAGCGCTGTCGTGGTTACGCTGAACAGGGCTCTGGTCAAGAAGGATGAGTCGGCAACTATCCGTGTGGTTACTGACGGAGAGTCATTCCCGGTGGACATCAGCGCCAAGGCTGGGACAAATTTCTCGTTCTCGATCACGCCGGAGAACATCTCCTTCGGCACCGACGCCACAATCCGTAAGATTACCCTCCGCAACGAGACCTACAACGGGACTCTGCAATGGAAGATTCAGGATTACTCCTCGATAAAATGGATCAGTTCCGTGCACCCTTTAAGCGGCTCTCTGGGCAAGGGAGAGTCGGCGGAGGTGACTGTGACGATCGACCGGAGCGGCATAACGCAGAAGACTTCGGCGACAATCTATGTCGAGGCCGGCCCGAAAGTGATTCCTGTGATCGTGACGTGCGATTACAGCGAGAAGCCGAAAGCCTATGTGGAGGTGTCTCCATCCGGACAGATTGATTTCGGCATGGACAAGACTTCCGCGACTGTGACCCTTAAGGCCCATTATGGCTCGTTCGCCTACACGGCCGAGCTCGAAGGCAGTCCGGTTTGGGTTTCGTCGGACAAGACTTCCGGTTCGCTGGAGGATTACGAAACTTCCGGCAAGACAGAGCCTTTGACCTTGTCTGTGGACCGGACGAAGATGTCGTCATCGGAGGCGGAAAGCGCTTTGATTGTCAGGGCGGGGAATGATGTCCTGCGTGTGGCGCTGAAGGCCGGCCGCGAGCAGGCGGAGGATTATTCTTCGGCGACGGTGATTTCTTGCGACAGCAGGATTGATGTGAAGATTCTCAGCTGCAAATGGTCGGGGACGTCGGTGGTGTTTAATTACTCGTTGACGAACACGGGGCTGGGTGATGTCTCGTTTTATATTTACTCCCCAGCATATAAATCTACAGTTTATGACGATAAGGGGAATGAATATACTACAATGTATATGACATTCCGAGACGGATCTTGTCAAGATTCTTTCATCAGTACAAGATTTCCTGAGGGACCAGAGTGCAAAGGCTCAATAACGCTCAAAAATGTTCCATCTGACGTGAAGTCAATTACATATTTGATACGGGTGGATGATGGCACTTATGATCCAAAACTGGCAAGTGACAGGATTTCATTCAAGAATGTTCCGGTATTCAAATGATTTTCATGGATAAAAAACTAATTATTCCATTTCTCCTGTTGTTTCTGTCGCTGGAGCTTGCGGGGCAGTCATTTGACGCATACCGCAAACGTATGATGAGGGATTTCAACGACTACAAGGAACAGAAACAGGATAAGTTCAAAGAGTACAGGGACAAGGTGAATGCCGCACTGGCTGACTACATCGCCAAACCATGGGAGAGACACATTGTCAATCCGGCGATTTCAGCTCCGGCTTTGCCTGAGCCTCCGGAGCCGGATGTGATGGATCCGGATTCCGGTGTCTCGGATGACTTGATTCCTTTTGACGGGATCATTGACGAGTTGGAGGATCGGCTCAGACCTGAACCGTTCGCTCATATGGAAGTCCCTGAGGAGGAGAGAGTACCATCTTTCTCCTTCGACTTCTATGGAAGAGAGTGCGGTGTCCCATTGAGCGAGGGCAATGTGTTCAGACTTCGTGGAATAGACGGGAAAAGCGTTGCCGCCGCATGGAGAACGCTGTCATCCGGCAAATATCTTCCGGTTGTGTACGAATCCCTGCAATGGCGTGACAGGATGAATCTGTGCGACTGGGGCTACATACGCTTCCTTGATGAGATGACAAAGGCGTTTTTCCCGAAAAACATGCGCAACGAGGCGAAACTGCTGCAGGTTTACATCCTGACCCAATGCGGGTACATGGTACGTCTTGCCAGCGTGGATGATTCCCTTGTGCTGCTTCTGCCTTTCAAGAATGTCATGTACGATTACACTTATCTTAACATTCAAGGCTGCAAGTATTACGTGATGGACAAGGCTGCCGCCGGCAAGCCAATCCTTCTGACGGATTTCTCCACTCCTAAAGAGCGGATGTTCTCATTGAGGATCACGGGGGCTATGAATCTGGGGGAAAGACCGGGCAAGCCAAGGGTCTATACCTCGAAGAGATACCCTGCATTGTCATTCCCGCTCTCGGTCAATGAGAACTTAATCAATTTCTACAATGATTACCCGCTCAGCGGCGAGTGGGGTGTCTATTCAGAGGCTTCGTTGAGCGAGGAGGTGAAAGGGCAGCTGTACCCTGCGTTGCGAGATAAAATAGCGGGCAAGGATGTGCTGACAGCCGCCAACATGCTGCTGAACTTTGTGCAGACGGCGTTCGAGTATAAGACTGATGCCGCTCAGTTCGGCAGGGAGCGGGCTTTTTTTGGTGACGAGACCTTCTTCTACCCTTACAGCGACTGTGAGGACAGGGCGATTCTGTATTCCATTCTGGTCCGTGAACTGCTGGGGCTGGATGTGGTTCTGCTGCATTATCCGCTTCATCTTGCGACAGCCGTCCGCTTCGAACAGGCTGCGCCAGGGGATCACATTGTAATTGACGGTGTCAAGTACACTGTCTGCGATCCGACCTATATCGGTGCTTCAGCCGGGAACGCGATGCCTGAGTATAAGACCGTTCCCGCAAAAGTGGTTAAAATCAAATAATAGTATAGACTATGATGAAAAAAGTATTCTTATGCCTTTTAGGCGTTGTCTCTTTGGCTGGATGTCTGGAACCGACCGCAACCGACGAAAATGGAACCGTGGCAGATGATTCCGGGGTTATCTGTGGTTTTGTGTTCAACATAGAGACTAATGCTGAGATAAATGGAGCCAAGGTGACGCTTTCCCCGGGTGATGTCACCTGCAAGACAGGCTCCAACGGCTATTTCGAGTTTGATGCTCTCAAATCCGGGACGTACAAGGTCACCGCCACGGCGGACGGGTACGATGGGATTTATCGTCAGTTGACAATAAAGCCGGGGCGTGAGTATGTGTGCGATTTCCCGTTGAGGGCGATCTACAACGCCAGTGCCGAGGTCAGTCCGTTGGAAGGTCTGGATTTTGGACGGGGCAAAAACACATTGGCCGTGACATTGAAGGCGCATAACGGTGCCTTGGCTTATCACGCTGAATTGGAAGGAAATCCGGCTTGGGTGTCGTTGGAAAAGAATGACGGAACCATTCCGGATTATGAAAAGACGAGTCAGGTTGAGTATCTGAAACTGACTGTTGACAGGAACGCCATGAAAACAGACGAGGCCACATGCTATCTTGTCATAATGGCTGGAAGAAAGGAATTCAGGGTCAAGGTTACCGCAAGGCAGAATGCCGTGAATGACTATTCTTCGGCGACGGTGATTTCATGTGACAGCAGGATCGATGCCAAGATTATCAGCTGCAATCGGTCTGGCACATCGGTAGTGTTTAGTTACTCGTTGACGAACACGGGGTTGGGCGATATCTCGTTTTGTATTTACTCCCCGGCATATAAATCTACAGTTGTTTATGACGATAAGGGGAATGAATATACTACAATGTATATGACGTTCCGAGACGGATCTTGTCACGATTCTTTCATCAATACAAGATTTCCTGAGGGACCAGAATGCAAAGGCTCAATAACGCTCAAAAATGTTCCATCTGACGTGAAGTCAATTACATATTTGATACGGGTGGATGATGGCACTTATGATCCAAAACTGGCAAGTGACAGGATTTCATTCAAGAATGTCCCCGTCTATGATTAATTCATAGCGTAGATCTTCAATCCATGTCATTGAAAAGGCTCACCCGATTGATGCCCGGCAGACTCAAGCGCCTGAGTCTGCCTTTGAATGCGCTTGCCATCACGGCCATGGCGTTTGGTCTGTCATATTTCATAAAGTACGACCTTGGGTCCATTTCAGCCTTTGCCCCGATGGAAAAAGCCACAGACTTTGATTTGACTGATGTCTATAACACGGTCGCGGACAGGCGGGCCAGCCGGACACTGAGTGATGACATCGTCATAGTCAGCATTGATGGCTGCTCCAGGGAGGACATCATGGAGGTCGTTGACTATGTGGATTATTTGAATCCTTCCGCCATAGGCCTTGACGTGTTCTTCAATTATCCTGCGGAGGGTGATGCCGGCCTGATCGAGTCGTTGACACAATGTGACAACCTCGTTTTCCCTGTCGGACTGAGGCGAATCGGAGACGAGGCCGCCATCTTCGGTTCGTATTTTTATGATAACACATCTATCGGGCATCGGGGAGTTGTCAACCTTTCCGTCGATTCACATCTCAGTGTCGTCCGGGATTTCCAGTCGGAGTACATTGTCGGCAGGGACACCTTGAGAAGTTTCTGTGCGGAGTTGGCCAAAGTTGCGGATCCGAAGGCATATTCGAGACTTAAGGCCAGAGGAGGCAAATCGGAGGTGATCAATTATCCGTCCTGGGAGTTCGAATTCATTCCTGCAAAGGATTTGACAAGAGGAGGAATCCCTTTTGAGGAGGCACGGCAAAGCGTTGAGGGCAAGGTGGTTCTGATCGGAAGTGTGTCCGATCCGTCGGATTTCCATCTGACTCCCATTGATGAAAGGATGCCGGGGCTTCTGATTCATGCGAGGGCTCTCCAGACAATTCTGGATTCGTGCTATGTCGATGAAACCTCCGATTTCCTGAGCTGGGTGATGGCAACATTGCTGTCATTCGCCTTCATTCTTCTGGTCTTGGTGATAAAGGAATATGTTCCTTTCGAAGGTTTGGTGGTTCGTGCCGCGCAGTTTATTCTCATCTACCTGTTTCTGGTACTGGGATGCAACGCTTTCGCGCGTCATGGAAACTATCTGAATTTCGGCCCGACTCTGCTGATGATCGGCCTTGGGATGCTGGCCAAGGACATCTGGCTTGGCCTTGTTGACTTTGTGAAGGATATTCAGAATCGTAAAAAAAGAAAAGTATGAAATTGACAAGTTTTATCATTTCAGTCCTGTGCTTTACTTTGGCCTTGCAGCCAAACGCCCCAAAGGGGCGCTATGCGATCTTCAAGTTCTCCGGAGATGTCACCGTACGTAAAGATGGCTCCGGAGATTGGTCTGATGTGTCCAAGCGCATGAGCGTGAACCCGAAAGATGTGTGCCGCATTCCCAAAGGTGGCTCGGTGTCCATTCTTGACAAGAAGACTAATCGTGTATTCACCGTTGAAGAGGATGGTGTCTTGAATGTTAAGACTCTGATTGAAAAGGCGGAAACGGCTTCCAGAAGAATCACCGCAAGGCTCAACGACGCTTTGGCCAGTGACCTTGCGATGGAACGCAGGGCTGTGCCGACATATTCCATCCTTGGGGCGACAACCCATGCCGGTGGGGATGGAAACTCTGCTCAGGCCGGGATTCCGACTCTGACGGACACCGTGTGCTATCTATTGAGGCAATATGTCGACAGCCTGTCCACAGGGCATGAGATTCATCCGTCCGATGGCCTTATGATCGGGAAAGAGAGCCTTGGAGACGGAGAGTTCTGTTTTGTGGTCTCCAACAGTACCAATGAGTTATACTATTTCAATATATTGAGGCTTGACCATAATAGCAAGGAGGTTTCTTTCTGCATTACCCCAGTGGATGCGGCGGGCGAGATATTCATCCCTGATGGAATGTACCTCAAACTGACTCAGTACCCTTTCGCGGAAGAGGAGGACAATGAATATACCTACCTGTTTTTCGCCACTCCAAGGATGATTGATTTCAACGCCTTGAGCAAGATGCTGTCAGACACATCTCCGGATTCCAGGATAAGGCTGCGTGACAGCGGCTGCCTGAAGGTTGTTCCTGTTATGTGATTATGCTATAGGATATAGACCGAAAAGATTCCTTAAGATGATGCAGCTTATTTTCTGAAGGTTACTTAACGTCTGAAACTCCTTTGGGTTACGCCCAGAAAGTCGTTTTCTTCGCTGCATAGCGTTGTTGGATGCCTCCGCATGTGCTTATTCAGTCCGGGATACCTGTGTCTGATGGCCATGGCGGCCTACAGGCACAGGTACACGACGTAACGCAAGTCGACATCTTCCTCATTAGTAAAATGTCATCCGTTACTCGCTGATACAGAATGAGTGGTTGATAATGTACTCATTATTACATAGTTAACGTCTCGTCTTGGGCGCATATCCACTAAAGACGAATAGTTAACTCGATTATTATCAACCGTTTATGGATTACGTCTCAATGCCTTCTTATTACGGCCGCCCAGTCACGATGTCGGTGTGTGATTTACGGAACGCCCTCACATCAAAGCCGGTCTTAAATACATGAGAGGCTCATCCCCATGAAAATCCTGTACCATAGCCTTTGTGTTTTTCAGCCTGGTCTGGTTTCCAACAATGCAGATTCACCATTTGGCTGAAAGCCTTTTGTAATATTCTCACCGTCCACATTCCCTCAGTGCAGTCCGTCCGGTGGATTGTGCTCTGGCCGGACAAAGCGCATGATTTTCGCATTTTGTCCGGCCGGCAAGGCTTTCAGCGGACAAACTATTGAATAAACTCGGCAAACAACCCGGAAGTGCCGGACCCGCGCTGTGAGACTGGCGGTAAGCCATTGACAAACAACAATCGTCAATCGTCTCGTTGTCGCTCTTTAGCGCCTGTCGTTCAGGAACGAGAGGTAGTAGAGCAGTGTGGCGAGGGAACCCACTGCGGCGATGACGTAGGTGTAGGCTGCCCATTTGAGGGCGTCGATGGCCATCGGTCTGGTCTCGTAGTTCGTGATGCCCGCGCTCTCCAGCCAGTTGACGGCCCTGTGGCTTGCGTTGATCTCGACCGGAAGGGTGACAAAGCTGAAGAGTGTTGTCAAGGCGAAGAGGATGACTCCGAAGATCAGCACAGGATAGCTGTGGAACATGGAGACCAGAATCACTCCCGCAAGCAAGACCCACTGCACAATCCTGCTGGAGAAGCTGACGACCGGAACAAGAGCTGTGCGCATCCTTAACGGAAGGTAACCTTTGGCATGCTGGACCACATGTCCGCACTCATGCGCCGCCACTGCCGCCGCGGCCACGCTGCTTTGATTGTAAACCTCCTCGCTGAGGTTCACAGTCTTTGTCTGCGGATTGTAGTGGTCGGTCAGGCGGCCTGGGATGCAAGTGACTTTGACATCGGTGATCCCGTGGTCATAAAGCATCTTGCGGGCGACCTCCGCTCCGGTCATGCCGTTGGTGGTCGGAACCCGTGAATATTTCGTGAACCTGCTTTGAAGCATGCTTTGGATGATTTGGCTCAGAATCATCACTGCAATCATTATTATCCAGATTGATCCGGTGCTCATAATGTTTTCTTACTTTATTTGTTAATCTTTCGCAAGCCGGCAATTACGTGCGGTAAAATCTTTGTCCATGCGGTGATTGCCCACCGGAGGTGTTTTCATCAATTAATAGACCAGAATCCAAACTTACATAAAAATCTGCGATTCTTACGCCCGTTCCATAAGAAAGAAACAGTTTTTAGAGGAAATATAAATATTTTGGCAGTGATTTTGGCAGAAAAACAGTAATTTTGTCAGAATTTGAGTTCATGACATGTCAAACGGCGTAACAGATTTTTCAAGGCTGGAACTGAATCTCCAAAACTGTCTCGGCAACTACAGGTACTTCCGCTCTAAACTTCAGCGGACGACCAAACTGCTGGTTTTGGTCAAGGCCAACGCCTACGGCCACGGGGCTGTGGAGTTCGCTCTGATGATGCAGAATGCCGGGGCTGACTATCTGGCAGTCGCTCTTCCGATTGAAGGGATTGAGCTCCGGCAGTCTGGTATCAGCCTTCCGATCTTGGTGCTGACCGCCGGCACGGACTATTTTGACGAGATCATCGACAATCACCTTGAGCCGGGAATCCCAAACCTCTACACTCTCAAGGCCTTGGTATCCACGTTGCAAAGCCGTGGCATAGAGGATTTCCCGATCCACATCAAGCTTGACACCGGCATGCACCGCCTTGGCTTCATGACAAGCGAGCTTGATGATCTGAATGAATATCTCAAGACTTGTCCCGAGGTGAGGGTGAAGTCGGTATATTCACATCTGGCGGTCGCCGAGGATCCTTCGATGGATCAGTTCACGTTGGGGCAGATCACCATGTTCGAGAACAACGCGGCGAGGCTTGATGATGCTCTTGGGTACCATCCGATGTGGCATATTCTCAATTCCGCCGGCATCGAGCGTTTCGCGCGCTACCAGCATGACATGGTGCGGCTGGGTGTAGGAATATACGGGATCAGCTCCTTGCCGGAAGTCCGGCTGAAGCCGGTCGCGTCACTTAAGGTGAAAGTTTTGCAGGTCAAAGAGTTGAAGTCTGGAGACGGTGCCATCGGCTATGGACAGCATGGCTTGATTGCTCCGGAGGGAACCCGGATCGCCACCATCCCTGTCGGGTACGCTGACGGAATCGACAGGAGGCTCGGTTGTGGACACGCCAGCTTTTCGCTTAACGGTCATCGTGTGCCTACCATCGGGAACATCTGCATGGACATGTGTATGCTTGACGTGACCGGGGTCCCGGCGCAGGTGGGGGACACTGTGACGATTTTCGGGGAGGATCCTACTGTCAGTGAACTCGCGGGAATTCTGGACACGATTCCGTATGAGATCATGACCTCGGTTCCGCGCCGCATCGAGCGCGTCATTGTCCGAAGGCAACTTCCTCAATAAGGTCACTTCGACAAGCTCAGTGAACGTCGTGGCTCGGCCGCTGAGCTTGTCACTTCCGGCCGCTGAGCCTGTCACTTCCGGCCCGCTGAACTTGTCACTTCCGGCCGCTGATCCTGTCGAAGCGACTATTCAGAAATCATCATGCTGGCCCTGATCTCTTGGGCCAGAGCAGAACCCTTCAGATGCTCGACGATCGCGAGAGCGAAATCCACGGCACACCCGGGGCCGCGTCCGGTGATCAGGTTCCCGTCAGCCACGCATGGAGCCTTGACATATTCCCCACCCTTCGCTATCGGAGCCGCCTCGAACCCGTCGTAGCAGGTGAACCTCTTCCCCTTCAGCGACGGAATCTGCGAGACTACCAGTCCAGGAGCCGCACAGATCGCGGCCAGAGTGCCACCCTCGGCGTAATGCCTCTTCATCAGTTCCATGAGCTTCACGTCCTCGGCAAGGTTTTTCGTTCCCGGCATCCCTCCTGGGAACACAAGCACATCTTTCTCGCTTGTCCCGTCGAACTCTGCTCTTTCTTCGAACAGGTCGCGAGTCCAGTCCACAATCACCGTTAATCCATGCGCGCCTGTCACAATCTCATTGTCTGTGATTGAGACAATTCTTACGTCGATTCCGCCCCTGCGAAGAACATCCAGAGTGGCAAGTGCCTCGATCTCCTCGAAACCTTCGGCTAAAAAAATGTAGTTTCCTTTCATATTACGGCGTGTTTTTATAATGTGTTTATAATGAACTTGTTATGAAATCGTCCCCTCCCGTAATGACCAGAACGTTTTAGCAATTAACTAATATGTAGCCAGTTACGTGAATTCTCCCGGCCTCCCAGTGATAATCACGATGTTATTACATTAAAGGGTGACTAAAATTTTTAGTCACCCTCTGTCCCGGTTGAGATATCAGGACTCGAACCTGAACTGGCAGAACCAAAATCTGTAGTGCTACCATTACACCATACCTCAATTCCATTCGCAAAGTTATTCAATTTCCCGCAATTCTGCAACCTTGCCGCGCCGGAATGACGACAAAAAGCATCGCTTTTTCGTGGGGATATTCCTATTTCTTCAGAAGTTCGTCGATGTGTTCGGCGTAGTCCAGTGAGGAATCAAGGTAGAAAACAATCTCCGGCACGATGCGGAGCTGCTTTGCGACCAGGTGGCCGAGCTCTCCACGCAAAGCCTTGACATTGTCGTTCAGAAGTTTCATCACTTCCTCCGCCTTTGCGGAAGGGAATATGCTCACATAGGTTTTTGCAAGTGAGAGGTCGGGGCTGACCCTGACCTCACTTACCGTCACCATCGCACCCCCGAACACGGCCATACCCTTGCCTCGGATGATCTCCGCCAGATCCTTCTGGATCTCACGGGCGACTTTGAGCTGTCTTGTGCTTGCCGGTTTCTCCATGATTACAAAACGTTGATGATGAAGTAGTTCTTCTTGCCTTTCTGGGCGAGGATGTACTTTCCGTCCACAATGTCTTTCCCGGAGACCTCGTACCCGATGTCGGAGATCTTGTCCTTGTTGATGCTCACGCCGTTGCCCTGGACCATCTTCCTGGCCTCTCCCTTGGATGAGAAGACCTGGGTCTTCACGGCGAGGAGGTCAATGATGTCGCAAGGAAGGTCGGCTTTCTGAATATCAAAGGTCGGCACGCCGCTGAACACGGCGAGGAACGTCTTCTCGTCCAGTTTCCTCAGCTCGTCGGATGTCGAGTTGCCGAACAGCATCCTGGAGGCTGAGACCGCGTTGGCATATTCATCAGCCCCGTGGATCATTGTTGTGAGCTCCTTGGCGAGAAGCTGCTGGAGCGTCCTGCGGCCAGGATCCTGACGGTGCTCCCCGATGGCGGTGTCAATCGTCTCCTTGTCAAGAAGGGTGAATATTCTGATGTACCTTTCCGCGTCCTCGTCGCTGACGTTCAGCCAGAACTGGTAGAACTCGTAAGGTGATGTCTTCTCTGGGTCGAGCCAGATGTTGCCTTTCTCCGTCTTTCCGAACTTTGTTCCGTCGGCCTTGCGGATGAGTGGGCAGGTGAGGGCGAACGCGTCGGTCTTGCCGAGCATCCTGCGGATGAGCTCAGTGCCGGTGGTGATGTTGCCCCACTGGTCGCTTCCGCCGAGCTGGAGACGGCAGCCCTTGTTCTCGTAGAGCCAGAGATAGTCGTAGCCCTGGAGCAGCTGGTAGCTGAACTCGGTGAAGGACATTCCCTCGCGGGACTCGCTGGAAAGACGCTTCTTCACGGAGTCCTTGGCCATCATATAGTTCACGGTGATGTGCTTGCCCACGTCACGGATGAAGTTCAGGAAAGAGTAGTTCTTCATCCAGTCGTAGTTGTTCACGAGCTCTGCCTTGTTAGGCGCGTCGGAGTCGAAGTCAAGGATCCTTGACAACTGCTTCTTGATGCCGGCGATGTTGTGCTGGAGGGTCTCCTCGTCCAGAAGGTTCCTTTCCTGGGATTTCATCGACGGGTCGCCGATCATTCCGGTCGCTCCTCCGATCAGGGCGATAGGCTTGTGTCCGCACTGCTGGAAGTGCTTCAGGATCATAATGCTGACAAGGTGGCCGATGTGCAGGGAATCGGCCGTAGGGTCGATGCCGACGTAGGCGGCCTGAGGACCTTCCATAAGTTTTTCCTCAGTTCCCGGCATGATGTCCTGGATCATGCCTCTCCATTTGAGTTCCTCTACGAAATTCTTCATTGTATGTTGCGTTTTTATATTCATTTTGCGGCGTTATTTTGAGACTTGTCTCATTTTCGCGCCTATTTTGTGCAAAGTTAGGCAAAAATAACGTAAATTTGCAGGCTGGAAACGAAATTAACAGTTTAAATATAAACGAATATGAGAAAGAAAATCGTTGCCGGAAACTGGAAGATGAACACAACTCTCCAGGAAGGCGTTGAACTTGCGAAGGCTGTGGCCGCCAAGTCTGTTGAGACTCCAGAGAATGTTGGACTTATCGTAGCCCCTCCTTTCACTCATCTCGCATCCGTTGCCGAGGCCCTCAAAGGCTCGAAGGTAGAGCTTTCAGCCCAGAACTGCGCTGATCACGAGAAGGGCGCCTACACAGGCGAGGTCGCTGTGAATATGCTTACATCCGTCGGCTGCCAGTGGACCATCCTCGGACACTCAGAGAGAAGGCAGTACTACGGCGAGACTGACGAGAAGCTCGTCGAGAAGACAAAGCTCGCTCTCGCTGCCGGTCTTGGTGTGATCCTTTGCGTTGGTGAGAACCTTGAGCAGAGAGAGGCCGGAAAGCACTTCGATGTCGTTACCGAGCAGATCAAGAACGTCCTCTACAACTTCACAGCCGAGGATATGGCCAAGATCATCGTGGCTTACGAGCCGGTTTGGGCCATCGGTACAGGCAAGACCGCTACCGCCGGGCAGGCTGAGGAAATCCACGCATGCATCCGCAAGGTGCTTGCCGAGAAGTTCGGTGAGACCGTGGCCGAGGACACCACAATCCTCTACGGTGGAAGCTGCAAGCCTTCAAACGCCAAGGAGCTCTTCGCCCAGAAGGACATTGATGGTGGCCTCATCGGTGGAGCCGCGCTGAAAGCAGACGATTTTATCGCTATAGCACAGAGCTATTAACGGATTGTTTACCAAAAAGGGGAGGCAAAGTTTCAAACTTTGCCTCCCCTTTTTGGTATCGTATGTCTCTTACTTCTTGGACTCCTCAACAGAAACCTTTCTGAATTCCTTGAGATCCTTCATGAGTTCGAGAGCGGCCTTGCGGGCGCGTGCGCCGGCGGCCTTGTTACCCTTTTCTACCTGAGCGTCAGCGTTCTCTACGAACACGTTGAGCTCTGCCTTGATTTTAGCGACAAGATTCTCCATTTTTGTTCTTAATTTAGTGAATAGTTGGATTATTAATTTGTATTATAACAATGTTATCTACTCGCTTAATGCCTGCAATTTATGGAAAAAAATGAAATTAACAAACTTTTTTCCGCAAAAAGGCTGATTTTATGACGGTTCCCCCGCTTTTTCTCCTTTCTGAGGCTTAGTTTCGCCTTTAGCAGGCTTCACATTGAGCAGATTCATCGCCCTGTCAGGGCCGATGGTGGAGAAGTTCTTGATGCCCTCGATGACTCTTTCGCAGATTCCCGGAACAGCCGCCTTCTCCTCGGCGCCCAGTTCCCCGATCACGAAGTCAACCTGTCCGCCTCGGGAGAAATTGTTCCCGATTCCGATTCTGATCCGCGCCCATTGGGTCGTTTCAAGCCGTGCCTGAATGTCTTTCAGTCCGTTGTGTCCTCCGTCACTTCCGTTTTTGCGCATTCTGACCGTTCCGAACGGAAGGTTGAGGTCGTCACAGATCACAATGAGGTTCTCAAGGGGCAGTCTCAGCCTGTCCACCCAGTATCGTACGGCATTGCCGCTGAGATTCATGTAGGTGGAAGGTTTGAGGAGGTAGAACTTACGTCCCTTGAATGAGATCTCAGCCACGTCTCCATAGCGTTCCGTCCTGAAAACAGTGTTGGATGCCTGTGCCCAGGCATCCAACACCATAAACCCCATGTTATGTCTGGTAGAAGCGTACTCCGCGCCGATGTTTCCCAATCCTGCGACAAGGTAGTTCATGCCAGTGCCTTTTTCAGAGGTTTGAGCAGGCTTATTCAGCAGCCGGCTCAGCAGTCTCCTCAGTCGATTCAGTCTCATGCTCCTCGGCGCCTTCCATCTTCTCCTCGTGAGCGAGCTGCGCGGCGATCTGACGTGTTGACTTCACGGCGCAGATGATTGCGGTCTTAGGAGTAACGACGGTCACGTTCTCAACCTTGATGTCGCCCGCGACGATGCGCTTCTCGATGTCGAGTTTGGTCACGTCGAGGTTGATGGTGTCAGGAAGGTTATTCATCAGGGCGCTGATGCGAACCTCTCTGCTGACGAGAACGAACTTACCACCTCTCTGTACTCCGACAGGGTGACCGCTCACTACAACAGGAACCTTGATGACGATAGGCTTGTCCTCGGAAACAGCGAGGAAATCAGCGTGGAGGCAGTTGTCCTTTACCGGATGGTACTGGAGCTCGTGAACGACGGCTGTGTAGGCCTTGCCGTTGTCAAGCTTGATGTCGATGATGAAAGATGCGGGAGTGTGGGTGATGCCCATAAGATCTCTTTCAGTCACAGTGAAGAGAATATTCTCCAAACCTGGTCCGTAGAGGTTGCAAGGAACGAGACCCTGCTTACGGAACGCTTTTACCACGGCCTTGTTGCCGACTTCACGGACTTTGCCGTTAAGCTCAAAATGCTTCATTGTTTTTGTTGTTTAAAATGTGTTACTCAGTTCCGGATCACCCGGAACCCCATTGCACCAAAAGCGCCGACGCGCTTTGTAATTGCGCCGCAAAGATAGGAATATTTTGTAAATCAGCCAACAACTTACCGCAGAATTTTCAAGCGTAAGGAATGACCCGTGAATATTACTTCACCAGTCTCGTGGCGTTATTCCAAACCTCTTTCCTGTAGTAGAGATCCAGCAATGGCGTCCCCGCGCACGGCAGGTACATGCTGAAGCCGGAGTAGGCCTTGATGTCGTAATCCTCCAAAAACTGTCCGGTGGAGTTCTTGTAGATGACGCAGCCGTCAACGGCCTTGTCAAGGTCTTCGAGGTCGGCTTTTGAAGCCCCGCATTTCTCGAAGATGTCCACGAGGTCGTAGAAGTAGTGACGGCCCTGCCTGTAGTAGCCTTGGATGTCATCGACCGGAGCGTCGGCGAGTGCGTCGGAATATTCATTGATCATTCTGGCGCAGACACTTGCGAGATTGTCCAACCCGCTTGTCCTGACGAGGTTGACTGTCGAGGAGCGATAGGCCCCGCTTTGCTTGTCGTACATCTCGAACGAGTCCTTGAAGAGTCCTTCGAGATCCGGAGTCTCCCTGTTCAGGAGGAACGATGTGATCTTTGTGTAGTTGAACATCCCGTCGCCAAGCACTTCGGCGGGGGAGAGTCCAAGGTAATCTGCCTTGTCCTTGAGTGCGTAGGCCATCTCGACACCGGCCGTGTAGCACATGTCGAAGAGGATGTAGTCCAGATGGTAAGGTATGGCGTCCACGAACTCGCTGACGCTCATCTCGTGGCCGTAATAACTGTTCTTTGTGTAGTCCTGTCCGATCGAGCGCGTCATCCCGTAGAACGGATCGGTGTCGGGCAGATCTCCTTCCGGGACGGGAAGCCTTGGATGTCCAACGCTTTGAGCGGCGATGCCTTGCCTGGACGTGCCAACCTCTCCCTTATGGTCATTCTCGAATCTGGACGGGCTGTAATAGTAGCCGGCGGGAAGCCATCCTGATCCGTGCGATGAGACCACCATTCCGTACCCTTTGGCGGGGAACTTTTCCTTGACGAGAGTCAGCACCGCGCTGAGGGTGGAGGGGGACGCTGCGATGGTCTCCTTGCCGAACACCTTGAGGGTGTCGGAGATCACTTTCCCTTTCGAGGTCTTGTAAATGCGTCTGAGATAGGAGTTTACGGGGGTGTGGCCGTTCTCGGCGATTCTTGAATAAACCAGAAGCACGTCCTCGCCCTTTTCGGGGATATACCCGCTTGGCAGTCCTCTGTTTGGACTCTCCATGTTGCTTTTGATATAATCACCAAGATTATTGAATCCGCATTCGTAGAAAAGCAGGACCTTGCGGTTCTCTTTGATCGGTTCGTCCAAGTTGTTCTTGCAGCACCCGGCGGCCGCGATCATGAAGAGTGCGGTGGCGGCTGTTCCGGCTATGATCTTTAATATATTCATAGTTAGTATTTTTCTTTTTTATGTCGCATCGGAATGTTCCGCGCGTAAGAATGACAAATATACGGAAATTCCTGAATAATGGTTATATTTACGAGCCAAAAAACAAATTTTTATGAATATAGGAGTAAAGATGATTCTATCTATCGGAGCCGCCGCCGCTCTCTGCTCGTGCGGCCAAGGGGAAAAGGAAGCCCAAAGCAATGATTTCCATTACCTTCTGGACGAGTTCGCCGACCTTAAGGTGATCCGTTTCCGGGTTCCGGGATGGGACAACCTCAGTCTCAGACAGAAGGAATATGCCTACCATCTTTCGGAGGCCGCCAAGCTGGGCCGCGACATCACATGGGACCAGTACTGCAAGTGGAACCTTCCGGTCCGGCACGTGGTCGAGGATATTCTCAATGAATATGAAGGTGACCGTGAATGCGCTGATTTCCAGAACTTCACCGTCTATGCCAAGAGGCTTTTCTTCGCCAACGGCATCCATCACCACTATTCCGAGGACAAGTTCTTCCCGGAGTGCCCGAAGGAATATTTCCAGAGCCTGATGGAGGCTGTCGGTGACGGAGAGCAGGCCGCGGAACTGCTGGAGGTGATATATTCCCCGGACATCTACCCTCAGCGCCGTTCCACTTCCAAGACAGGCGACATCGTGGAGCTTTCTGCAGTGAACTTCTACGATGGAGTGACCCGTGAGGAGGTCGATAAGTATTACAACTCGCGGATGGATCCGAACGACAAGACCCCGATTTCCTACGGCCTTAACACAAAGGTCGTCAAGGAGGACGGCAAGGTTGTCGAGAAGCCTTGGAAGGTCGGCGGAATCTACGGTCCGGCTCTGGAGAAGATCTGCGCCGAACTGGAGAAGGCCGCAGCGGTGGCCGAGACCGATCTTCAGAAAGAGGCGATAGGAAAACTTGTGGAATACTACAAGACAGGCGATCTGAGGACGTGGGACGATTTCAACATTGACTGGGTTCAGGACACCGTCGGCACGATCGACTTCATCAACGGCTTCATCGAGGACTATGACGATCCGCTCGGTCGCAAGGCCACATGGGAGGGCTATGTGAATATGAAGGATTCCGCCGCCTCCGCCCGTACAGAGGTCCTGAGCGCCAACGCACAGTGGTTCGAGGACAACTCGCCGGTGGATCCGCGCTTCCGCAAACCTCATGTGAAGGGCGTTTCCGCCAAGGTTGTGGACGGCATCACCCTCGCCGGAGCCACCTATCCTGCAACTCCGATCGGAATCAACCTTCCGAACGCCGACTGGATCAGACGTGACTACGGCTCGAAATCCGTGACCATCGCCAACATCACCCACGCCTACGACTACGCCGCCCAGGAGTCGCCGAAGAGCACCCTGACAGAGTTCGCCTACGACCAGGCCGAGATTGACGCCTACAAGCAGTACGGTTCCTACACAGACGAGATTCACACGGATCTTCATGAGTGCCTCGGCCACGGCTCCGGCCAGCTTCTTCCTGGCGTTTCGTCAACGGCTCTGGGCGAGTACCAGTCAACCCTTGAGGAGGCGCGCGCCGATCTGTTCGGCCTTTACTATATGGCTGACCCCAAGCTCGTTGAACTTGGCATCATGCCTAACGCCGAGGCCTACAAACCGGCATATTCAAACTACATCAGGAATGGTCTGTTCGTGCAGTTCACAAGGGTTGAGCTTGGCAAACAGAACACCGAGGCGCACATGCAGAACCGCAAGCTGATCGCCGAGTGGTGCTACGAGAAAGGAGCCGCCCGTGGCATCATCGAGAAGAAGATGCGTGACGGCAAGACCTATTTCGTGGTGAATGATTACGAGGCTCTCCGCGGTCTGTTCGCCGAGCTTCTCGCCGAGATCCAGAGAATCAAGTCCGAGGGTGACTACGCCGCCGGTAAGAATCTCGTGGAGACCTACGCGGTCAACATCGATCCGCAGCTCCACAAGGAGGTTTTGGAGAGGTATGCCGCTCTTAATCTCAAGCCTTACGGCGGATTCGTCAACCCGGACATCGTGCCTGTCGAGAAGGACGGCAAGGTCGTTGACTACAAGATCGTCTATGTGGACAACTACCTCCGGCAGCAGCTTGACTACGGCAAGAAGTACCGTACTCTTTAAGTGAATCTGGCAGAAAGAATATTACAGGACTACGCTTCCTACCTGAAGATCGAGCGTGCGATGTCACCCAACACGGTGGCATCGTACTCTTCTGATGTGAGAGAGTTCTTCTCAGCCGTGAAGACCTCTCCTGCGGATGTGGCGACCAATGACATCCTTGACTACCTTTCATCCCGTGAAGACCTTTCGAAGCGTTCCCAGGCCCGTTTCCTGAGTTCGCTTCGTTCCTTTTTCGACTGGTGTGTCATGGAAGGGGAGCGCAAGGAGAACCCCTGTGATCCGATAGATTCTCCGAAGATGGGGCGCTATCTTCCCGCAGTGCTGTCGGTAGAGGAGGTCGGTGCGATCATGGATTCTGTGGACCTTTCGTCATGGACCGGCAAGCGCGACCGTGCGATCCTGGAGGTCCTCTATGGCTGTGGTCTTCGTGTCTCCGAGGCCGTTGGCCTGCGAATATCCTGTGTCTATCTTGACGAGTCCTTCGTGCGGGTCATCGGCAAAGGTAACAAGGAGCGCATTGTCCCTATGGGGGATATGGCTGCCACCGCTGTCCGGAATTATCTGGTTGTCAGGCCGGATCCGGCATCCCCTGAATTCGATGACACCTTGTTCCTGAACCGCTTCGGCAAGTCCCTCAGCCGTGTCTCGATGTTCACCATCGTAAAGCGTCAAGCCATGCTCGCCGGCATCCACAAGGAGATTTCTCCGCACACTTTCCGGCACTCTTTCGCCACCCACCTCATCGAGAATGGCGCCGACCTCCGTGTGGTTCAAGACATGCTCGGCCACGAGGACATCACCACCACTGAGATCTACACTCACATCGACACCACCACTTGGCAGCGGTCCGTCCTCTCCCATCACCCCCGCCGTTGACTGTCCTCTCCATTCCGACAACGCTTTACTCCCGGAGCGTTGCCCGGGAACTCATCTTTTAGAAATAATGCTTGGCGGCAGGGGAAAAAAGGCAAATGGCAAATTTTGCACGTTACCAAAATTTGCCATTTGATTTTTCCACTGCCGTTCGTTAAGTTAACACGTACTTTTGTGGGGACTCGATACCTTTCTGACGACGCTTTGCTCCCGGAACGTTCTCGAAGAGTGCTTCGTATCCCTCTCCGGCGACGTTTTCCCATCTAAGCGTTCCCCGAGAGTGTCTAATGTTCCTCTTGGGCTACGCTTTACTCTAAAATCGTTGCCCAAGAGTGCGGGGCTACGGCTTGGCGATGCGGCAACGGGTTAGTTTGGAGGCTTTGTCAGGATCGAGGATGCCGGCTTTTTGGAGGTTGGAGACGGTCCATTCGGATTTCGGGGAGTTTTCTTTGAATATGACAATGCTCCGCGCGGCGCGTTTCCCGATGTAGGGGTGCGAGGCGAGGTCTTTCTCCGGAAGTGCCCACAATGAATATGGTGGTGTGGCCACAGTGTCTAACTTGATGAGATCCTTGAGGTTGTCGAACTTCTCCTGGTCGAAGTGCCAGATGTCCATGAGCTGCTCCGGGTATGAATATCCTCCCAGTTCATTGCGGTATGAGACCATCTTTCCGGCGAAGAACTTACCGATGCCGGGGAGCGACATAAATGTCACCGAGTCAGCAGAGTTGATGTCGATTTTGGGAATATCAATGTGCCTCTCAAGCCGACGGAACACGGAATCCTCCACGACGTATGATTTTGCGAAGTCACTTTTGCGGCGGAACCGGCCTCCCTTTTGCCGGTAGTTGTCAATGGATTGCGCCTGCTTCCGGGTGAATCCCAGGCGCATCAGGTCGTCAATGCTCACCGTGTTCGGATCGAAGCGGAAACTTTCATATTTTCTTGGAGTGTAGTTTCTCCTGATCTGCTCGGCCTGAGGAGAGTGCTCCGAGTTCCTGCGGAATGAGTTGTTGACCGAACCGCTTCCCTTTTTGTACACCAAAGCCTTGTTTTCTGTACCAAATGTCTTTCCGGATGTGTTTGGTACACCTGAAGCCCTTTTCCTGTACGGTGATGCCGCTTCGATGGTTGGTGAACTCTGTCGAACCACAGGCTCGGTGACCGGAGGGTTGTTGGGCGGATACGTCGCTTCGGCAGGTTCGGCGACCGGAGGGTTGTTGCCGGATGACTGTTCGGACGCAGAGCTTGCCGAAGCGTCCTGTCTCTCGTCAGCGCTTATGCCGGTCGCTTGGCTGGCATTTCCCTGAGCGTAAACGAACACGGTGTCCGGCTCGTCATGATTGGCGATGATCCGTGCGACCGAGGCCTTGTGGATGAACAGGGCCGCCTGGTAACCGACAATGAGAAACAGCAGGGCCACCGCCCCGACGACGAACGAAGCGGACGGCCTCTTGCTGTCCTTGGAGGAGTTGAAGTCTTTCATGAGTTTTTTTTATGTCATTGTTTAGTGGAAATGAAGTACATGTGGTAATACGGGACTGGTCATGCACCGAAAGTCACACTGACATATTCAAAGTCTATTCTTCCGTTTCGGACTTCCGCCTTTTCTTTTCAGATGGCGCCCCGGCGACGACTATTACTATCTCACCCTTGGGCTCATGTTCCTTGTACCAGGCGGACACTTCCGCAAGCGTTCCGTGTTTGTGCTCCTCGTGGATTTTGGAGATTTCCCTTGCGACGGAGCACTCGCGCTCCGGTCCGAAATATTCAATGAACTGGTCGAGGGTTTTGACGAGTCTGTAAGGAGACTCGTAGAAGATCATGGTCCTCTGTTCCCCCGCGAGGGTTTTCAGCAGTGTCTGGCGACCTTTTTTCACCGGTAGGAAGCCCTCGAAGCAGAAGCGGTCGCAAGGCAGACCGGAGGAGACTATCGCCGGGATGCATGCTGTGGCGCCTGGAAGTGTCTGCACCTCAATCCCTTCGGCGGCGCATGTTCGGGCGAGAAGGAATCCGGGGTCGGATATTCCCGGAGTGCCGGCGTCGCTGATCAGCGCGACATTCAGTCCGCCCAGAATCCGTTCCTTGATCATCTCGGCTGTCTGGTGTTCGTTGAACTTGTGGTGCGACTGGAGTTTGCCGTGGATGTCATAGCGATGGAGCAGGACACTGCTGGTCCTCGTGTCTTCAGCAAGGATCAGATCCGCGTCTTTCAGCACCTGTACGGCCCGGAAGGTCATGTCATCCAGATTTCCGACAGGAGTAGGTACTATATAGAGGATTCCAGGCATGGTCTGTTATTGATGTTATCGGGTTTACTGCCAATTTGATACGGCGTTCCCTCACGTGAGATTCTAACGAAGTTTTCTGCGGACGGCCATCATCAGCCTGTAAACAGGTTCAGAATTCATGTCCCAGTCCGGGAAGTTTGTCCGGATGTAGGAGATGGCCTCGTCAAGGGTGGTCATGCCGTTGAACGCGCTGATTGTGTTCTGGAAGAGAATAGGGTCTTCCTTGAACAGGACGTTGATCAGCAGGACCCTGTCGTTGAGGGAGATGGCACTGATGACGTTCTTCACTTGGGAGCCTGGGCGGTCTGTTCTCCATGCCTGCTTCTCGGCCATGACATCCATGACCGCTGTTTCCGGTTTCTGGCTGTCGAGGATGGATGCCTTTGGTCTGGGGGCAGGTTCTGTTTTTAGCGTCGTTTCTGATTCAGAAGCCGGGGCGATCACAATCTCTGGCTCGATGTCGAGCGTTGGTTCCGGAACAGGCTCAGGAATCGTTGATGGCTCGTCCATCGGGAGGTCATCACCGGACGGAAGGTCATCGTCCGGTTGAATGACAGGTGCTTCCGGTGTTGTGGCCACTTCGGTGGGGATGGACACTTCGACAGGCTCAGTGACCGGAGATGTTGGCTCAGAGACTGGAATATCCTCGGTCGCCGAGCCTGCCGAAGCGACAGTGTACTCAGCCGCGGGATCTTCAACGATAGGTGGAATATTTATGTCCGGGATGTCTATTTCGATTGGAATCTCATCTTTGATGTCCAAAGCTTCGACAGACTCGGCGACCGGAGTTTCTGTCGGCCCGGCGGTTACCTCGGCAGCCTCGGCAGCCTCGGTGGCCTCACCAAGCCTACGCACCTCATTCTCAAGAGCCTCGAGCTCCACCTTTATGTTGTTTATCCTTTCCAGTAGTGCGGAAAGCCTTTTTTCGTCGATGTTTCCCATAAAAAAATGCTATCTTTGCCTGACAAACCGGAAGTGCGGAAACCACGCCGCGCCACAAGGTTTGCGAGTGTTATTGATTATTCCAACAAATCTAACGAAATGTTTTCAGAAAACATAAAAAAAACCGGATGTATTGAAGTCATTTGCGGCTCGATGTTCTCCGGCAAGACAGAAGAGCTGATCCGCAGGATCCGGAGAGCCAAGTTCGCCAACCTCAGAATCGAGATCTTCAAGCCGACAATTGACACAAGATATTCCGAGGATGACGTGGTCTCCCATGATTTTCACAAGATCCCGTGCCATTCCGTGAAGGATCCGAAAGAGATGTTGAACATCGGTCCGGAAGTCCAGGTGGTGGGAATAGACGAGGCCCAGTTCTACGACATGTCGCTTGTGGATGTCGCACAGAAACTCGCCGACCGTGGGGTTCGCGTGATCATAGCCGGCCTTGACACCGATTTCCTCGGTAAGCCTTTCGGCCCTATGCCTTACCTTATGGCTGTAGCTGAGGAAGTCCGTAAGGTACATGCCATCTGCGTCAGGTGCGGCAATCTCGCAAATCACTCCCACAGACTGTCCCACAGCACCGAGCTCGTGGTCCTTGGAGAGAAGGACGCCTACGAGCCGTTGTGCCGTGAATGTTACAACAAGGCGATCGCCGGGGAACGTGAGGCTTAGTCCTTAACGTTCTTCAAAGCCTCGCGTACCTTTGCCTCGATCTCGTCGCAGAGTTCCTGGTTGTCCTTGAGAAGCTGCTTGGTGGCCTCGCGTCCCTGGGCCAGTTTCTGGTCGCCGTAGCTGAACCATGAGCCGCTTTTGCCCACGATGCCATATTCAACGCCAAGGTCAAGGATCTCGCCGGCGTGGGAGATGCCCTCACCGAACACGATGTCGAACTCGGCCTTCTTGAAAGGCGGAGCCATCTTGTTCTTCACCACCTTGACTCGGGTGCGGTTGCCCAGGGCCTCCTCGCCGTCCTTGAGCTGTGTGGTCTTGCGCACGTCGATGCGGACGGAGGCGTAGAATTTCAATGCGTTACCACCTGTCGTGGTCTCCGGGTTGCCGAACATCACGCCGATTTTCTCCCTGAGCTGGTTGATGAATATGCAGCAGGTGTTCGTCTTGGCGATGTTGGCCGTCAGTTTCCTCAATGCCTGGCTCATCAGCCTTGCCTGAAGTCCGACCTTGTTGTCGCCCATCTCACCTTCGATCTCCGCCTTCGGAGTCAGGGCTGCGACAGAGTCAACCACCACGATGTCAATCGCTCCCGAACGGATCAGGTTGTCGGCGATCTCAAGCGCCTGTTCGCCGTTGTCCGGCTGTGAGATGAGCAAAGTCTCAAGGTTAACCCCCAGAGCCTTCGCGTAAGTTCTGTCGAATGCGTGCTCAGCGTCGATCATCGCCGCGATGCCGCCCTGTTTCTGTGCCTCGGCTATCGCATGGATCGCCAGAGTGGTCTTACCGCTGGATTCCGGACCGTAGATCTCCACGATCCTTCCGCGCGGATAACCTCCTATCCCGAGCGCGTGGTCAAGCGCGACGGAGCCGCTCGGTATGACCTGCACGTCCCATTGTGGCTGTTCCCCCAGCTTCATGATCGTTCCTTTCCCGTAGTCTTTCTCAATCTTGTCGATCGTGGCCTGCAGCGCCTTGAGTTTGGCGGCGCCGGTGTCTGTGGCCTTAGCCTCTACCTCTTTTGCCATAATGTTAAAATAATGTTGTTTGTTGTTTTTGGGCGAAAAGATGTCGCCTTTGTGACAAAGATATAAAATTACGTCCAATCCGGCGTTATTTTTCATTAAATTTGTAGTAGAAAAATCGACATGAAAGTTATGCGTGAGCAACTGTTGGGAAAGACCCCTGATGAACTGAAGGAAATCGCTTTGAAAGTAGGTCTGCCTGCCTTTACCGGTAAGCAGATCGCGCAGTGGATGTACGGGCGCAAGGTCCGGAGCATAGACGAGATGACCAACATCTCCAAGGTCGGGCGCGAGAGACTCAAGGAGGAATATTCCCTCGGAGTGACCCTCCCTTCCGCTTGTCAGGTCTCCTCCGACGGCACGAAGAAATACCTTTTCCCGGTGGGGGAGGGCAATGCCGTCGAGGCGGTGATGATTCCCGATGACGACAGAAAGACCCTCTGCGTCTCCTCGCAGGCCGGCTGCCGGATGGGCTGCAAGTTCTGCATGACAGGACGGCAGGGATTCCATGGCAACCTCACAGTGGCGGACATCCTTTCACAGTTTGTCGCCATTGACGAGTCGCCAGATCTGACCAATGCCGTTTTCATGGGCATGGGCGAGCCGCTTGACAACTTCGGCAACGTGATGAAGGCCATCGAGGTGCTTACGGCTGACTGGGGTTTCGGCTGGAGTCCCAAACGCATAACCCTTTCCACGATCGGTGTCCTGCCGAACCTGCGGAAGTACCTCGATTCGACCCGCTGCCACCTTGCCGTCAGCCTCCACAACCCGTTCCCTGACGAAAGGGCGGAGATGATGCCGGTGCAGAAAGCGTGGCCGGTGCAGGAAGTGATCGACATGATCCGTGAATATGACTTCACAGGCCAGCGCCGTGTGAGCTTTGAATATACCATGTTCGCCGGACTGAACGATGACAAGCGCCATGCCGACGCACTTATCAGGCTGCTCCGGGGGTTGGAGTGCAGGGTCAACCTCATCCGCTTCCACAAGATTCCGGACGCTCCGTTCGAGACAACTCCGCAGATCATCATGGAACGCTTCAGGGACAGGCTCTCAAACCACGGAATCACCTGCACGATAAGGGCTTCCAGAGGAGAGGACATTCTTGCCGCATGTGGGATGCTGGCCGGGGAACACAGTAGGAAATGAATATGGCAAATAACGTTCAATGACTATGGGAACGAGAACAAGATTGATTTTCACATCACTGGCCGTGATGGTCTCCTTGACGGCCTTGGCGGAATCCAGGTCTCAGCATTCGGTGCTGGATGACAGGAGGGAGGCCGCTGATCTGAGGGTTGAGGTGATCCGGCATAAACTGGACTCCATAAGGCGTTTCAGACATCGTCCGACCGTCGCCCTTGTGCTGAGCGGAGGCGGAGCCAAAGGGGCGGCTCATGTGGGCGTGATAAAGTATCTGGATTCAATCGGAATGCCGGTTGACATCGTGATGGGTACCAGCATGGGCGGCCTTGTGGGCGGAATCTATGCCCTTGGCTACAATGCGGAGCAGCTTGACACCCTGATCCGGAGCATAGACTGGGACCAGGCCTTGAGCGACCGTGTGCCGAGGGACTACCTGTCCTATTCCTCAATCAAATACAAGGAGAAATATGTCCTGTCCTTCCCGTTCTTTTATGATAAGGATGAGTACTTGCAGATGAAGGACGCCGACGGTCGGTACACAAGAAGGGTCGAGGACATCCACTTCGGCGCGGGGGGAGCCGACGCCACGAACATGGTCAAGGACAACCTTCTGGGGAGCCTTCCGTCCGGAATGGTCTATGGCCAGAATGTCAACAACATATTCAGCTCGCTTTCCGTCGGTTATCAGGATGTGACTGATTTCTATGACCTTCCGATTCCGTTTCTTTGCGTGGCGACCGACCTCGTGTCCGGTACCGCCAAGATCTGGACCGAGGGCAAACTCAACACGGCTCTCCGTTCCACGATGTCGATTCCGGGACTCTTCGCCCCTGTCAGGGTCGGCGGCATGGTGCTGGTTGACGGCGGCATGAGGAACAACTACCCGACAGACCTTGCCAAGAAGGTCGGGGCTGACATCGTGATCGGTGTCAATCTTTCCAGTGGCTACAAGGGCTACAACGAGATCAATAATCTTGCTGACATCATCAACACCGGCATCGACATGTTGGGGCGCACCTCTTTCGAGTCCAACATAGACATCCCGGATGTCAACATCAAGCCTGACCTGCACGAGTACAATATGCTCAGCTTCGACGAACGCAGCATTGACACCATCATCAACAGGGGCTACCAGGCCGCCTTGGCCGTCGCTGACAAGCTTGACTCGCTGAAGAAGGTCGTCGGGTCTGACAGGACTGTCATAAGCAACGATCCGGCTGATGACATCAGGGTAAGGAAAGTGCTTGTGTCGGGAGTTGAGATCGCCGGAGTAAATGACAGGGAAAGTCTTTACCTGATGAACAAGATCAAGATCGGGGCTGGCTCCAGGATGGGCAATCAGGAAATCGAGGATGCCGTGGCCACAATCTTCGGCACTAACGCGTTTGACTATGTGAACTATGAACTGCTTGGAGACGAGGAACCTTATAGGCTGAGGTTCAACTGCAAGAAGGGTCCTGTCTGCCAGCTTGGTCTTGGCGGACGTTTCGACACGGAGGAGATTGTGTCGGTGCTGATCAATCTGGGCTGGGGAGTCCACAAGATCCAGGGCTCGTCACTGGATTTCACCGGCAAGGTGGGAACCAATCCGAACGCCAGCGTGACATATTCCTACATCTCGCCGAAAGGAATGTCGTTCAATGTGCTGGCTGGGGTCAGGTACACTGACAGGAACACGTTCAGCATCGGAGACAACAGGTTCAGGATCAACTTTCTGGATGTGCGGCAGGAGGTATTTCTGTCCAACATCACATGGTCCACTTTCTATCTGAAGGCAGGTTTCAGGAACGACTACTACAACGTCAATTCATTGATGGCCGAGCAGTCGTTCGGAGACTACGATGTCAACCAACTGTCCAATGATTATGTGACATTCTTCATCGATGCCCGCAAGGACTCGTTCGACAACGCCTACATCCCGACAAAAGGGAAGTCTTTCGGCCTCTCCTACGATTGGGTCTTCGGTGGCGGGCCGCAGAAATTCAATAACTTCCATGCTTTGACATTGGATGCCAAACAGGTTGTGGGCGGTGACAGGTTCGCGTTTATCCCGTCTTTGAACATCCGTTACCTGCTCGGCGACGAGGTTCCGGTGCCTTTTACCAACACGATCGGCGGTAGCATGGCCGGCCGGTATCTCGACCAGCAGATCCCGTTCATCGGAATCAACAATGCCGCGGCCATGCAGAAGATTCTCGGTGTGGCCAGGGCTGACTGGCGCTGGAAGCTGTTCAAGAACAACTACCTGTCGGCGATCGCCAACTTTGCCTTGTCCTGCGACGAGATTTCCGCCTTCAAGAATTTGGACGAGGATGTGGCCGGATATCTGGGCTGTGGCCTACAGTACACCTACAACTCGATCGTGGGACCGATCAGCCTGAATGCGCACTGGTCAAACTACACGCACAATGTCGGACTCTACATGAGTCTTGGATTCGATTTTTAGGGTATGGAGGAATTCTCGAAGGTTCTGGACAGGCTTCAGACCCAATGTGCGAAGAGGGAATATTGCCGCTCGGACATATTCAAAAAGGCTTTGACCGCTTTGGAGGGGGACAAGGACGCCGCGGAACGGTTGGTCGCGTCGCTTGTCGAGGATCGTTTTGTCGATGATTCGAGATATGCCGCCGCGTTCGCGAGGGAGAAGGCCCGCCTGTCGGGTTGGGGTCCTGTGAAGATCTCTTTCGCGCTCACAGCCAAAGGAATATCCAAGGCCGTGGTCTCGGAGGCTTTGAAGGAGGTTGATCCCGATGAGGCCGACAGCAGGATGGTCTCGGTGCTTGAGGCAAGGTACCGTGCGCTGAAGGGAGATCCGCAGGAGAAGTTCAAACTGATCAAATTCGGGTTGACAAGAGGCTATGAATATGAAAAGATAGCCCCCGTGGTGGATGAGATTCTGAAGAAGAATCGTTAACTTTGCGGATCCGGAATGGGATGTTTTTCACAGAGGACGGATCATTGGATGGATAAGTCGAACTTAATTCAATTGATATGAAAGCGATTGTTAAAACCGATTTCAACTTGCCGGGACAGGTTGGAAAGTATGTCGGTAAGGTACGTGATGTCTATGACATTGACGGAAAGTATCTCGTTATGGTTGTTACGGACAGGATCTCAGCGTTTGATGTGGTTCTGCCGGAAGGGGTTCCCTACAAGGGACAGGTGCTGAACCGCATAGCGGCGAAATTTCTGGACGCCACGGCCGACATCCTTCCGAACTGGAAGGTGGCCGTGCCGGATCCGGCTGTCACCATCGGCCACAAGTGTGAGCCTTTCAAGGTTGAGATGGTCATCCGCGGCTACCTCGCCGGACATGCCTGGAGGGAGTACAAGGCTGGAAAGAGGACGATCTGCGGTGTGGCGATGCCGGACGGGATGGTAGAGAACCAGAAGTTCCCTGAGCCGCTTGTGACCCCGACCTCTAAGGCCGCCGAGGGACACGACGAGGACATTTCCAAGGAGGAGATCATCGCCCAGGGACTTGTCGGACGAGAGGATTACGAGAAGCTTGAGGCTTACACAAGGGCCATCTACAAGCGTGGATGCGAGATAGCGGCACAGCACGGACTGATTCTGGTGGACACCAAGTACGAGTTCGGCAAGAAGGACGGTCAGATCTATCTGATGGACGAGGTGCACACTCCGGACTCCTCACGTTATTTCTACGCCGATGGTTACGAGGAGAGGCTTGCCAGAGGTGAGCATCAGAAGCAGCTTTCCAAGGAGTTTGTCCGTGAGTGGCTGATGGCCAACGGTTTCCAGGGACAGGAAGGACAGAAGGTTCCGGAGATGACTCCTGAGGTTGTGGCCGGGATCTCGGACCGTTACATCGAACTCTACGAGCACATCACCGGCGACAGGTTCGAGAAGACTGAATATTCCGCCGAAGCCATCGAGGCCAATGTAAAGGCTTGCCTTGAGGGCTTGAAATAAGAAAGTCGGTCACTGAACCTGTCGAAGTGTCCGACAGCCATGCGGATTTGACACAGACAATGGACGGCCTGAAACGGATATACGCCCGCAACTGCGAGGTGAGAAGGATTGAAAGGGCGGTCGCCGAACCGTTCCTTCAATCCTTTCACCGTTTGGGCTACACCCGCTGCCGTCACCTCTACGGCCTGTACGTCAGACGGGGCGAAGATATTCCCTCAGGCACACTGGTCGCCGTCGCCGGGTTCTCCGCTCCGAGAATATGGCGCAAAGGCAACCGCGACATCCGCTCATGCGAATGGATCCGGTACGCCTCTCTGGAGGGAATAGGTGTCGATGGAGGCATGGGAAAACTCCTGAAGGCGTTCATCGGGGACGTGAGGCCGGACGACGTGATGAGCTATGCCGACGCCTCGTGGTCGGACGGGGATGTCTATCGGAGACTTGGCTTCACCGAGGAGGATGCGAAGATATTCCCGGATGGAAGCAAAAGTTTGAAATTCAGATTGAAACTTATTGAATATGAGTAGAAAGGTGAAACGCACATTTCTTGGAAAGCTGTGGCGACTGATGTTCGTCAAGTTGCCTTTGGCCTTCTTTGCGCTCACTTTTCTGTGGGTCTTGATTTTGAAATGGTGTCCTGTCTATGTCACTCCGTTGATGATCCAGCGTTCGGTAGAGTACCGGGGCGACAAGGGTTTCCACACCAGAAAGACTTGGACCCCCTATGAAAAGATTTCTCCGGAGATGGCACGCGCCGTGATCGCCAGTGAGGACAATCTGTTTGACAAGCATAATGGCTTCGACTGGAAGGCGATCCGTCAGGCGCAAAAGGAATATGAAAGCGGCAAGCGTCGCCGGGGTGGCAGCACAATCTCCCAACAGACCGCCAAGAATGTCTTCCTGCTGCCCCGTAAATCCATGATCCGCAAAGGTTTCGAGGCCTATTTCACTGTCTTGATAGAGTCCCTTTGGGACAAGCGAAGAATCATGGAAGTCTATCTGAATGTCGCAGAGATGGGCAAAGGAATATATGGTGTGGAAGCCGCAGCCGAGAATCATTTCGGCACGTCGGCCTCGAAGCTGACCCGCCGTCAGGCTTGTCTGATCGCAGCCTGTCTTCCGAATCCGATCAAACGGAACGCCGGAAAACCTTCCTCGTACATCAGCAGGCGCGCCTCCGACATCGCGTCCTTGGAATCCAAGATCGGCTATCCGGATTGGGTCAATCACAAATGATTATGAATGAATATGATTGTGTCGGCCGAGGTGAATTTCCGGGGTTTTTGCTATATTTCCTCTAAAAAACTGTTTCTTTCTTATGTGACGGGCGTAATAATCGCAGATTTTATGTAAGTTTGTAAACTTTACGGAATGGCGGTCGAAGTGACCATAACGTTGACAATTATAATAACTGATTTGAAATGAAAATACTGGTTACTGGCGCGGCAGGTTTCATTGGCTCAAGGCTGATGGCGAGACTTGCTGAAAGGGGAGATGAAGTTGTCGGACTGGACAACATCAATGACTATTATGATGTACGTCTTAAGTACGGAAGGCTTAAGGAGAACGGCTTCGACGGGTCTTTCGAGGGCGGTTCCGTGGCCGTGAGCGCAAAGTCCCCGAACTGCCGTTTCGTGAAAATGTCAATCTGCGACAAGGCCGCATTGGACTCACTCTTTGAGAATGAAAAATTCGACAGGGTCGTGAATCTGGCCGCCCAGGCAGGGGTGAGATATTCAATCACAAACCCTTACGTCTATCTTGAGAGCAACCTGCACGGATTCCTGAATATTCTTGAGGCATGCCGCAACTTCGGTGTGGGGCATCTGGTCTATGCCTCATCAAGCTCGATCTACGGGCTCAACGAGAAGGTGCCGTTCTCGGAGGATGACAAGGCTGACTGCCCTGTGAGCCTCTATGGGGCCACCAAGAAGGCTAACGAGCTGATGGCCCATTCATATTCAAAACTTTACGGATTCGCTTCAACCGGGCTTCGCTTTTTCACCGTCTATGGTCCGTGGGGCCGTCCGGACATGTCCCCGATGCTTTTCGCTTCGGCCATAGCCAAAGGTGAACCTATCAAGGTGTTCAACAACGGAGACATGATCCGTGATTTCACCTATGTGGATGACATCGTGGAAGGAACGATCCGTGTGATTGACCATGCCCCGAAGGCTGAGGAATGCGCCCACGGAGTCCCGGCGAAAGTGTATAACATCGGCTGTTCCCACCCTGTCAGACTGATGGATTTCATCAGCGAGATCGAGCGGGCCTACGGCAAGCCGGCTCAGAAGATTTTCCTACCGATGCAGGCCGGTGATGTCTATCAGACCAACGCGGACACCACAAAGCTTGAGACCGAACTGGGCTACAAGCCAAGCACTACACTTCATGAGGGTATCAGCCGATTCATGGACTGGTACAAGAGTGATCTCAATCCGCTGAAGTAGCCGGAAAGAAATCCATGCCGCCCGGATGAAGAGAATCGCTGTAATATTCGAGGAAAACATTTTCGACCGGAAAGGGTCGTTTAACGCCAAGTGTGCCAGAGTGAGGCATTTGGCCGAACTGACCGGTTGGCAGATTGACGTTTTCTGCATCCAGCTCTTTCAGGATGCGTTTGTCAGCTCCATGCTTGGCATGAGGACTCTTGACATTCCGGGTGAGGACGTGGTTCCTGAAAAAGAACTGCGGAAACGGGATTCCGTGACCTTGAACGGTGTCAATCTGAATCTCGTCTGGAAGAATTATTCCATTCCGGATCACTTTCTATTCTATAAGTTGGGTTTGCGACCGGTATGTTACCCACGTTTCCTGAGAAAGCGTGTTGATTTGCTGAAGGGCTATGATGTCGTCGCCGCCCATTCATTTGTAGGAGGATTCATCGCAAGAGAGGCCCAGAGAAAGTACGGGATTCCGTTTTATATCACGTGGCATGGATCCGACATACATACCACACCTTTTAAACATCCTCAGATCAAGGAACTTACAGCGGAACTGATCCGTGATGCCAAGATGAACTGCTTTGTCAGCAGGAATCTGATGGAGATTTCGGACAGGATCGGGACCGGCGAGAAGACCGTTCTGTACAATGGATGTGACGGAAATTTTGTCCGCTATCCGGAAGGCAGGCGCTCGGAGTTGAGAAAAGCGAACGGAGTTCAGGGGAAGAAGGTGGTGACCTATGCCGGGAACATGCTTTCCGTGAAGAATGTCGAAAGTCTTCCCGGAATATTCCATGCGGTTCAGGCGCGCTTGGATGATAGGATTGAGTTCTGGGTTGTGGGTGACGGCCGGTTGAGGCCGAAGGTTGAGGCGGAGTTGAATGCTGACAGCGCTCTGTCGTGCCGTTTTTGGGGGAACATGCCTCCGGAAAGGATGCCGGAGATATTCAATTGCACGGATGTCCTCGTGCTCCCGAGCAGGAATGAGGGTCTTCCATTGGTCCTTGTCGAGGCGTCAAGGTGTGGGGCGGACATTGTCGCGTCAAGGGTCGGGGGCGTGCCGGAAGTCATGGACGGAGATTTCACGGTGGCACTGGACGGAAAAGACTTCGCGGCACGTATGGCGGAAAGAGTCGTGGCTTGCCTTGAGGGGGCGCGTCAGTCTTTTGATCTGACGAGGTTTGACTGGAGGGAAACCGCCTTGGAGGAGAAGGCTGTCATAGAGAGGATCGCGGTGGATTGTTAACCAGGATTGATTATGGCTAAAGTTAGCGTTGTGATTCCCGTCTTTAATGTGGAAAAGTACATTGAGACATGCGTGAGAAGCCTTTTCGAGCAGACGCTTCATGATGTGGAGTATGTCTTTGTGGACGATTGTTCACCTGATCGTTCTGTGGAGATCCTCAAAGGTCTGGTGGGAGAATATCAGACACGTCTGGAGGAAGAGGGAAAGGTCGTGCGGATTCTCAGGATGCCGGTGAACAGCGGGCAGGCCAAGGTGAGAAGGGAAGGTGTGGCACATTGCACGGGAGAGTACATAATTCATTGTGACAGTGATGATTGGGTGGAGACGGACATGTACCGGGCCATGTACGAGACGGCTGTGGCTTCTGGCTCGGATGTCGTGGTGTGCGACTACAGGATGACCTGCACCACGTCGGACGTGGGCACATTGTACACATGTCATGCCCACGACGCACGGGAACTGATAAGAAACAGTCTGTACCTCAAGGATTCGTGGGCTCTCTGGAACAAGATGTTCAGGAGGAGGTGCTACTCTGGGATCCGTTTCCCGTCCGAGGCTATGGGGGAGGACATGGTGATCACCGTGCAGCTTCTGCTCTCATGCGGGTCTTTTTCCCACATCCCTGGACCTTACTATAATTATCGCATGAATCCGCAGTCCACTACCAAGAAGATCACCAAGGAGAGCTGCCTGAGGCGTTTCCGGCAATTGAAGGCAAATTCCGACTTGTTGTTTGAGATTCTTGCGGAAAAACCGGCCGGTCTGGATCTGTCGGACGGAATGGTTTTCTTCAGAAACCACATCCGTTCCAAACTCCTTCCATTGGTGTGGAACGATGAGTATTATCTTCTCTGGAGGGACACCTACCCGGACTTGAACCGGAAGGTGCTGCTCTCAAGGCACATAGGCATGGATGTGAGACTGAAGGTTCTTCTGACAACGCTTCGCCTGTACCCCGGAAAAAAAGACCGTATCATCTGAAACCCTTAAGGAACATGAAAATAATAAGTAGATTCAGATTAAGAGAAGATTTTCGAGGATGGATCTTTTTTTGAAGAAGGAGTGTGCCGGTGGCACATGACTGATGAGAAAAGAGATCTAGACCGAAAAGATTCCTTAAGTGATGCAGGTTATTTTTTGAAGGTTACTAAATAGTTCTGGAATGAGATTCAAAGGAAGAAAAACAGGAATATTCACGATCTGCTGCCTTGCCCTTTATTATGGTGTGGCCTATTGGCTTCCCGCCAGCAACAGTTTTTTCCTTGGAAAGGTGTCGAAGAATTTCCGCGCTTTCCTGTGCGGACACATATTCCTGCATTGTGGAAAAGGGGTGAATGTGGAGCGTAAGGCCAATTTTGGCTGCGGACTTGGTGTCGAGCTAGGCGACGAGTCGGGGCTTGGCGTGGGATGTGTCGTTCCGAGTGACACCAGAATAGGAAACTATGTCATGATGGGGCCGAACTGCCGGATCCTGCACCAGAACCATAATTTCGGGAGGACGGACATTCCGATGTGCCATCAGGGCCTTGGCCCTAAACTTCCGACGGTCATCGAGGATGATGTCTGGATAGGAAGGGATGTCCTGATCACTCCCGGAAGGGTCATCAGAAAAGGTTCCATTGTGGGGTGCGGATGCGTTCTGAGCAAGGATTTTCCGGAATATTCAATCATCGGCGGCAATCCTCCGAGGCTGATCCGCTCGCGTCTGCACGTGTAGCCCTATTTCAGCGCGGAGTCGAACACGTTGAATATGTTCCCGGCGACACTCCCCGTTCCCGGGGTTTTCAGCGATTCCTCAAAGAAAGACTTCCGGTCTCCTTTCATCTTGTCGTCGCCGCCTATGACAACGGTGTCGATGAACGCCTTGATCTCTTTGATTCCGTTTCCGAAATAGTGTCGTTTAAGGCATTCCTTCCCGAAATCATTCACGCTTCCGGCTATTCTTTCCTTGTCATGTGTTAGGAACATCAGCGGCTTGCCTGTGTAGAGATATTCAGTCATGAAGGAACAGCAGTCGTGGATGAGAGCGTCGGATGTCATGAAAAGGTCGTAGTACTCCCCGTCGGTGAGCGATGTGTTCGGCATGGCCGCCCATCTGGCGAAATATTCCTCCGTCTTCCCGCGTCCCCAGACTTCCGTGCGGCAAAGTTTCTCCTTGAGCAAGGGGTGGGGCTTGAAGACGAACTGGACTTTTGATGAATATTCTTCCGCAAGTTCCAGCATCCCGTCCGCGATTTCAAGGAATGTGGAATAGCCAAGGACATCGGATTTCAGCACGGAATGGTGCGGAGCCCAGATGATCCTCTTGAATCCGGTGTCCGGGGTCTTCCAATCACGGCATGAGGATGCATCCGCAAGATAATCCGCGAATGGAAAGCCGCAGACGGTGATGTTGTCCCTTTTTGTGTAAAGGCGTTCCTTTTCACGGCATTTTGAGTATTCCGTAGGATAGAACATCCTCCAGCAGATGTTCTTGTACAGTTGGTTGTACAGTTTCGGGACATCGTTCAACGGCACGCCGTAAGGAATGTAGGCGAAGAGACTGTGTCCCATGAATCTGTCCACACTGAACTCTTCTCCTCCGACCCCGTAGGGCTGGACGTAGAAGAGGATGTCCGGAGCGAACGCGGTGAGGTCAAAATATTCATTCCTTGAGAAATCGTAGCCGTCGATGTACGGAAAGCCTTTGTGCCCGAAATGTCCGCGCAGTTCTTCCTGAGTTTTCCTGAAAGTCTCCGGATCGTCACGCCTTTGGGGAAACGAGACGATGTAGGGATCAAACCTGTCGCTTTCCAGAAACATGCGGAACAGTTTGTCGTTCTTCCACATTCCGAGATTGATGACGAAGAACACGACTTTGATCCTCTCTTTCTTGAAGACCGCGGCTTCAATGGAAGGGAGTCTCCTGTCGTAGATGATGGTTTTCAGGTGTTTACGCAGGTCGCTTATGGCATCGTTCCAGAGAGTATGAAGGTTTCCGCTCATTTCTTGAGAAGTTGTTTGAGGATGGACATAAGCTCATTCAGGGCTGACAGCCTCAGGAGCCATGACAGGAATATGTAGATCGCCACGCTTGCCGTGACCGCTATGAGAATGAGCGGCAGCGGACTGAGGTGAAGGCTGCTTGTCAGCATCGAGACGGCAAGCACCGGCAGTGACAGCAGCAGGTAGGGAAGTGTCTGAAGGAACTGCTCCTTGAATCCGTAGCCAAGCAGACGCTTTGTGTAGTAGGTGTTGCAGAAGAAAGCTATGAAGTTGTACACGGCCGCGCCTATGCAGATCCCGATGATCCCCATGAAGCAGGAAATGAACAGGATTGTGAAGGCTATTGTCTTTTTGAACACTTCCAGTTTCAGCACAAGGTCTGACCTTCCCTTGACGTAGAGCAGGTTGAGGTTTATCCTTGTCAGGCAGTCGTACATCCAGCCGAAGCAGAGAATCTGAAGGTAAGGCACACATTCCAGCCATTTGTCGGTGACGAGGAATCTGATCAGGGGCTCGGCGGTTCCGGCCAGAAGCATCATCAGCGGGAATATCGCGAAAGCGGAGACCGAGAGGAATCTTTTGTAGGCGTCCAGCAGTACCGCATCATCGTCCTGAACCTTGGACAAAACCGGAAACGAGACGTTGTACAGAACACCGGAGAGCGAGGTTCCGGCCAAGGTGGCGAACTTGTTGGCGGTGGTGTACTGACCAAGATCAGCCGGAGTGAACCTCTTGCCGATGATCAGGCTCCTGATGTTCGTGTAAACGCTTGAGATAAGTGATGCCAGCACGAGTTTGGAACCAAAGGAAAAGAGTTCCTTGAATATCCTCTTGGAGAAGACCAGTGACGGGAACCACCTCACGCAGAAGACCGTCAGAAGAAGTTTGAACAGAGCGAGGCTGACCGACTGCGCCACGAGCGCCCACACACCGAATCCTGAATATGCCATCGCTATTCCTGTGACTCCGGAAAGTATGGCGCTGACGACATTGATCTTGGACTGGGTCTTGAAATCTATCCTTTTGGTGAGCTGGACAGTGTTGGTGGCCGAGAGCGCCCCGATGATGAGGCTCAGCGAGCTGACTCTGGCGATGTCCTTCAGGAGCGGCTGCCCGTAGAAATCAGCGATGAACGGGGCTGCGGCGAAGAGTATCCCGTAGCAGACGAGACTGATCCCGACATTGATGTAGAAGACTGTGGAATATGTCGTGTCGTCGCAGTCCTTTCTCTGGATGAGAGCCGAGGAGAATCCTCCGTCGATGAAGACCTGGCTGATGGCGAGGAAGATCGCCAGCATCCCGATCAGCCCGTAGTCGTCCGGGGAAAGCAGCCGGGCCAGCACCACGCTGACAAGGAACTGGATTCCCTGCACGGAGAACTGCCCCGTGAGACTCCACAGGACTCCTCTGACGGTTTTCTTCTTCAGGTCTGAACTCATCCTAAATGTATTTGGCCACCGATTCTCCGATGTCTTTTCCTGTCAGTATCCCGCCGGTGAGATATTCCTTTCCCATTCTGCCCTGCGCCCAGAGAATGATCCGGTCGATGGCCGGTGTCTCGATGCCGAGGCGGATGGCGTAGGACTTGGTGATCAGCATGCCGAACGGGATGTCCTCCGTGAAGCAGCGGTTGGAGTAGTCCGGAATGAAACTTCCGTCCGTGGCTTTGAGCATCGGAACGGGTATCCCTTTGAGCGACGGGATGCTTGTGATCTTTCTTGTCATTGACTCCGCGTCATGGCTTTCGTAATGCTCAAGAGCGGTCGGGATGGCTTCCTGAGGAATTCCCAGAGCCTCCCTGACTTTCTGAAACTCGTTGTCGCAGGCTATGTAGGTCTCGGAGCTGCGGTTGTCCCAGTCCTCGTAGAACAGTGGGATGTGGTCGTAGCTTTCATGGCCTTCGAACAGGGCGAACATGCGGCTTGGATGAAGCAGAGGGTTGCTGTTCGTGAGGGTGGCCTCAAGGTGACTGTCCAGCAGGTTAATGTGGACCCCGAAGATGTTTTCGATGAGTTCCCTGAATCCGCCCCTGCCCTCTATGCCGAGAGTGGCGATGTGGCATTCCGGGCGGAATCCCATCAGGTGTGCCTTGCGGCCATATTCCTGGATTCTTGCTATGTAGGGCACTCTCTGGAATCCGAAAAGCGGTGTGCCTTCGGGCAGTATCTTTTCCGCCATCGGGAAGAATCCTGAACTGCAGAATATCGACCCGACAACCGTTTCTTTTGACAGGAAAGGAGCCATGTCTCCAAGCTCTTTGGCAATCGCGAATCCGGGAAGGCAGAGCAGCACGATGTCAGCGTCACTGAGGGCTTCCTCCGGAGTGTCCGTGACAATATTCAGTAATCCTTCCTCCACACCCCCATCCGGGGTTTCGATGAGAAGGGTCCTGTCCGTGAATTTCTCGGGATGTCTGGTCATGAGACGAACGTCCAGATCTCCGCGCGAGGCAAGATGTCCTGCCGTGACGTGGCCGAGGTTGCCGCCTCCGCAGATGCAGATACTTGTCTTATTCATGTCTGATTCCAAGTTTGTCAAACGCCTCGGTGAACACTACGAAGAAGTCTTTTATGTCACTCTCGTCGATGGCTCCAAGCGAGCAGAGGCGGAATGTGCCGCTTGAGGAGATCTTGCCGGGGTAGATCGTGAAGCCGCGCTCGTAGCAGTAGTCATGGACTTTGCCGAAATCCCATGCTGGGTCGTCCGGATAGAGAACTGAGACAACAAGGCCGGACTGGATCTCAGGCTTGATGGCCTCTTTCAGTCCGAGTTTCGCCACGCCTTCGTGGATGGCCCGGTTGACGCGGAGGTGACGCTCGTGTTTCGGCATTTCACCTTCGGCATAATATTCCTTCAACCCTTGGATGGCGGCATAGACTGTCTGCACCGGCGGGGTGAAGCGCATCTCGCCGTTTTTCTCGAATCCGGCATATTGCTGGTAAAGATTGCAGTAGAACGACCGCACCGGGTAGTTCTTTGATTTCTCGACCTCCGCTGTCCTGCCGATGACGAATGAGAGTCCGGTCATCGCCATGATTCCTTTCTGGGCCGATGCCATGCAGAAGTCGATGTTGTCCCGTTCCACGTCGATCGGAATCATTCCGAGCGAGGAGGTCGTGTCGGCGACCATTATGGCTCCGTGCCTGTGCGCGGCGGCTCCGATCTCCCGGATCGGATTCAACACGCCGGTTCCGGTCTCGTGGTGGCAGCAATAGACCACGGCGATGTCTGGATTGGCCTCCAACGTTTCCTCGATGGCCTTGATATCCGGAATGTCATAGACGGATGATTTCAGGTCGATGTGCGGCAGGCCGTAGCATCGGCAGACCTCGGCCGCCCTTGAGCTGTAGGCTCCGTTGTCCACAACCAGCATCTTCTTTCCTTCCGGCAGCAGGGAGTTGACACACACGTCGATGCAGATCGTTCCGGAGCCGCAGAACAACACGCTGGTGTAATCTTTGGGGTCGGCGTGGACGACTCCGAGGATGTCCTTGCGGAAACCGGCCATCTTGTCGGCGAACTCTTTCTCTCTCGGGCAGATGTCCGGGACGATCTGAGCCATCTTCACTGTGTCGGTAGTGGTGGCCGGCCCTGGATTCAGCAGGACGTTGCGTTTTATGTTCAGTTTGTCAGAGTTCATTTTACATTATAGTTTTATGATTCATTCAGAATTACTTGCGCTGCTTCATTGACCCATAAACTCCATCAGTGCGTCCCTGTTCTGGATTGGAGTGGTAGTCGGACGCCCGAGGTCCTTGCGGTTCCCTCTGTGGACACGAACTTCCAAGAGAACCGGGCCACGCATGGTTTTCAATACTTTAAGGGCGGAACCCAAATCTTCGGCGGTAGTGACTGAGACGGCGTCCTTGTAACCGGCGGCCTTGGCTATTCCGGCAAGGTTGACCTTAAGCCCTACGGTAGGCTGTCCTCCCACGGAATCGTGCGCGCCGTTGTTGAATATCACATGGACGAAGTTCTCCGGAGCCTTGTCGGCGATGATCGCCACGGAACCGAGGTGCATCAGTGCCGCTCCGTCGCCATCGAAGCACCAGACTCTCCTGTCCGTCTTCTCAAGGGCGATCCCGAGGGCTATCTGGCTGGCGTGTCCCATGGACCCAACGGTGAGAAAGTCCCTTTCGTGTCCTTGGCCTTGTGCCGTCCTGTACTCGAACAGCTCTCGGGAGATCATTCCTGTTGTGGAGATGATGACATCCTTGGCACTAAGGCTAGCCGCCACCTTTTGGATGGCCTCTTCCCTTGAGAGGGGATATTCATTTACCTCATGCCTTTGAAGTGTGTAAGGTTCGAAGGTGTTTTTCCGCACGATGAATGCGAACGCCTCGCCGGTTTCGCTCATGTGCCTTACGGCTCCATCCAGCTGGCTGCGGAACTCTGTCTCGTCCTGGCTCAGGATCTCGTGCCTGATGCCCATCGCGTCGAGCAAGGGGAGTGTGATCTTGCCTTGCTTTACATGCTGCGGCTCGTCATGCACGCCTGGTTCGCCCCTCCAGCCGATTACCAGCAGAACCGGGATTCCATAGACCTCCTTGTCCGTCAGCGAGGCGAGCGGGTTGATGGCGTTGCCTTCCCCGGAGTTCTGCATGTAAACACAAGGAATATGTCCGGTCGCGAGGTAGTGCCCCGCCGCGAGACCGACGGCCGCTCCCTCATTGGCGGCGATGATGTTGTGTCTGTCATCCAGCGTGTCCGAGATGAACGCACAGACGTTCTTCAGAAGCGAATCCGGCACTCCGGCGAAAAAGTCAATACCTTTCGCGGCGAGAGATTCTATGAATATCTTTGGAGAGAGCATGTTCCTTACTGTTTCTTTGTTCCGGGTATAAGGCTCAGGATTTCCTTGATCGGCATGCAGAGATCGTTCGCCTCCAGCGAGCGTTCGTGCTCAAGGATGGACTTCGCGCAGTTCACCATCGCCGGATAGGCGCTGCGGAGCATGTGGTTGGCATAGATGACGACGTTGATGCCCCATGAGGCCAACTCGGTCTCGGTGAATTGGTTGTAGGTGGTAGGCACGGCCACGATCGGGGTCGTGGAGTCCGTCTCCCTGAACCTGTGACAGAACTCTTTGATGTCCATTCCGTCCTTGTTCTTCGAGTGGATCATGATGCCGTCAGCGCCCGCCTGGACGTAGGCGTGGCAGCGCTCAAGCGCGTCCTCCAGCGGCTTCCCGGCGATCAGCGATTCACATCTGGCGATGATCATGAAGTCCTCTGTTATCTGTGCTTCCTTGCCCGCTTTGATCTTGGCGCAGAAGCCTTCGATTGTGTCCTGGGTCTGCACGGCGTCCGTGCCGAAGAGCGAGTTCTGCTTGAGCCCGACCTTGTCCTCGATGATCACCGCAGAGATTCCGAGTCGTTCCAAAGTCCTGACTGTGAATCCGAAATGCTCAACCTTGCCGCCTGTATCGCCGTCGAATATGATCGGCTTGGTCGTCACCTCAAGCGTGTCGTTGAGGTCGTGCAGCCTTGAGGTGAGGTCCACCGCCTCGGTGTCCGGCTTGCCCTTTGATGTCGAGTCGGTCAAGGATGATGACCACATCCCGTCGAACTGCCTTGCCTCCCCGTTCACCTCCACGCTTGTCTTCTCGACGATGAGTCCGGTCAGCCCGCAGTGCGACTCCAGGATGCGGACTATCGGCTTCGCTTCGATTAGCCTGCGGAGCCTTTTCATCCTGATCTCCGGTGTCGTGCCGAATCCCTCGATCTCCTCAGCCAGCTTGGAAGAGTTGATGCCTTGGGTGTAAGGGATCTCGATGACCTCGCCTCCGATCTCCTCCATCACCTTGAAGACCTCCTCGCGGAGTTTCCTTGCCGGTCCCTCCTTCCAGTCATCCCCGTGGATGATGTAGTCCGGACGGTATTTCCGCAGGTTGCCCACGTAGCTCCATTCGTGCTGCGGCACGACATCCGCCACACCCTTAATGCTGCGCACAACCGCCTCCCTCTGCTCGTAGGTGAGCACCGGCAGCCTCTTGTGCGTGGCTATCGCCTTGTCCGTGAACAGCCCGATGATCACGTCCCCGTGCTTGGCCCCCTCCGTGATGACTGTCTCTTATACACATCTCCGAGCCCACGAGACAAGAGGCAATCTCG